>JAABUV010003799.1_pt1 | contig 18797 bp, 21 predicted proteins | sample 5559971 | NCBI WGS metagenome assembly JAABUV01 (sample SAMN10711881, study PRJNA513362) | rock metagenome | isolation source: Antarctica rocks | place: Antarctica: Victoria Land, Knobhead nord | collected 2015-12-19
TCGTCGAGCAGAACCTCGAGTTCTCCGTACGGGTGGCTTCCCATGCCCAGGTGATGGACAAGGGACGGATCGTCCGCGACCTGCCGTCAGCGGAGATCCTCGCCGATCGGCAACTCCAGCACGAGTACATGGGCGTATGAACCTCGAGCCAGCCACGACAGCCGCAGAATGATGGGAGGAACGAATGGATGAGGACGACGTTCGGGCGCTGGCCCGGGCCGCGGCGCTGCCACTGGAAGACGGTCACATCCCAGCGCTGGCTGCCCTGCTCGGCGGCTGGCTCCCGGCGGCGAACGAACTGAGCCGGGCGATGAGCGCCCCGGAGCACCGGAACGTGCTCCCGGTCACCGTGTTCGGCCAGCCGCCGACAGATCCGACGGAGTGACCCCATGCCCGACGACAAGCTCCTGGAACTCTCGCTCAGCGAGGCCGCCCGACGTGTCACCGACGGCCAGGTCTCGCCCGTCGAACTGACCGACGCCTGCTTGGCCCGGATCGAGGCGGTAGATGGGACCCTACGCGCTTACATCGACGTCTACGCGGACGCGGCGTGCCAGGTCGCCCAGGCGGCCGAGACCATGATCCGGGCGGGACATCGGCTGGGACCGCTTCATGGAATCCCCCTGGCGCTCAAGGACAACATTGGGCTGACCGGGCTCGTCACGACGGCAGGCAGCAAGGTGCTAGCCGACTGGCGACCGACCGAGGACGCCACGGTGGCGCAGCGCCTCAAGGGCGCGGGCGCGGTCATCCTGGGCAAGACCAACATGCACGAGTTCGCCTGGGGTGGGACGTCTGCCAACCCGCACTACGGCTCCGTTCGCAATCCCTGGAACCCGGAACGGTTCCCCGCGGGGTCCAGCGGCGGCTCCGGTGCCGCGGTGGCTGCCCGAACGTGCTTCGGCGCGCTCGGCACCGACACCGGCGGATCGATTCGTTTGCCCTCCGCAGTCAACGGGATCGTCGGGATCCGCCCAACCATCGGACGGGTGAGTAACGCCGGGGTCGTCCCGCTCGCCTGGAGCATGGACACGGTGGGGCCCATGACCAGGACCGTCGAGGACTGTGCCTTGATGTTCTCCGTGCTCGCGGGCTACGACCGGCGCGACGCCGGCAGCGCCGATGTCGTGGTCCACGACTACCTCGCCGACCTCGGTCGCGGCGTCGACGGGCTGCGGATCGGGGTCATCCCGGACTACTTCTTCTCCCACCTGCAGGCGCCTGTGTACGCCGCCGTCACCGCTGCGCTGGGCACGTTCACCGGGCTAGGTGCCCGCGTGATGGACGTCGACGTCGAAGGCATCCACGGCAACATCTCGGCTCAGTTGACGATTGAGTCCTGCGAACCCAGCACCTACCACCAGCGGTGGCTGCGGGAGTGGCCGCAGGACTATGGCGACGACGTGCGCCTGCTGCTGGAAGCGGGCGAACTGCACCTCGCCACGCACTACCTACAGGCGCAGCGCTACCGGGCCCGCCTGCGCGCCAGCTTCCTTGAGGCGTTCCGGATGGTCGACGTCTTCGTCTGCCCAACGCTGCCCTTCACCGCCACCAAGGTGGGCGAGACCTTGGTGGAGATCATCGAGGGCGCGCCCGAGGACATGCTCGCCGCCATCATGCAGTTCACCGGCGTGCCCTCGCTCACCGGCCTGCCGTCCCTCGCCGTTCCGTGCGGCTTCGACGGCGACGGCTTGCCCATCGGGATGCAGCTCATCGGCCGGCCGTTCGACGAGGCGACCCTGTTCCGGGTCGGCGCGGCCTTCCAGTCCGCCACCGACTTCCACGTCCGCGCACCCGTCCTGCCGTGAACCCTCGCACCCCCGTCGACGAGTTCACACCCCCGTGGGCGAACTTCGCAGCCTTCTTCCTCGGGCGCGATGACGTTGAGAGCGACTTCCTCACAGAGCTGGACCACGACCGCGGGAACCGCGCAGCCTGGACGGTAGGAGCGTGGCAGGCACGCGTTTTCCAGATTGGCAGCTGGCTGGATCAGCAGGGTGTCGGTCCCGGGGACGCCGTGGCGACACTGGCCGGCAACACCGCGGACGCGCTTGCCCTGGCCTACGGCTGCTGGGTCCTTGGCGCCTGCGTCGTACCCCTCAACCCGGGTGACTCCGACTCCCGGCAACGGCACATCCTTCAGGACGCCGGGGCGCGGCTGCTGATCCACGCGGATGCCGCGCGCGTCGACCCGCTCGCCACTGGGTCCGGGCTGCGGTTGATTGCGACATCGAGGCTGCCCCAGCGAGACACCGACCCGGCCGCCGCCGCGCAGTGGCGACCGGTCCTGCGGGGCGAGAGCCTGGACGTGCCCGCGCTGCGGGTCTATACCAGCGGCACTACGGGCGATCCCAAGGGCGTGGTGCTCACCGCAGCGAACCTTCTCATCGACTGCGACGCATTGGCTCTTCGCCTTGCCTGGTCCGCAGGTAGCCGGATCCTGACGGTGCTGCCGGTTCACCACGTGAACGGCCTGATCATCAGCAGCCTGCTTCCGTGGTATGGACGGCACTCGACGGTGCTCTGCGACCGGTTCCGCAGCGAGATCTTCTGGACCGACGTGGCGCAAGAACGAGCGACGGTATCCAGCGTGGTTCCCTCGTTGCTCGAGTTCCTCCTGCGAACCTCTGGGTCGGCCCCTGAGCACTTCCAGGAGTTCCTGTGCGGCGCCGGGCCCCTGCTGGTGGAGACGGCGGTCGAGGTCGAGCAGCGCTTTGAAGTTCCCGTGCGGCACCTGTACGGCTTGTCGGAGACAACTGCCGTAGTGACGTTGATGCCTGTGCTCGATAGTGAGGAACGGCTCACCTGGCATCGCGACTATGGCTTCCCAAGCATTGGCCCCGCCCTGCCCCACGTGGACGTAGACGTGCTGGACCCACACGCGCACCGGGCGGACGCGGGCGCGCGTGGCGAACTGGTGGCCCGGGGCGGCGTCGTCATGCGCGGTTACGCGTCCAACCCCGACGCCACCGAAGAGGCGTTTCGGGACGGCTGGTTCCACAGCGGTGACGAGGGCTTCTGGCAGCCGGGCCCCGACGAGCACCGCTACTTCTTCATCACGGGCCGCATGAAGGAGCTCATCATCCGGGGTGGCGCGAACATCTCCCCGTTTGAGATCGACGCGGTCCTGCGCACGCATCCCGCCGTCCGGCACGGGCTTGCCGTGCCTTTCGACAACAGGTTCTACGGCGAGGAGGTCGCGGCCTACATCGTCCGGGACGCCGACGTCTCCGAGGAGGAGATCCTGGCGCACTGCGCCAGCCAGCTGGACTTCGCGCGATGCCCGAAGGTCGTGCTGTTCGGCGACGACGTGCCTTACACCGCCACCGGCAAGGCGAAGCGGCTGGAGCTGCGGCAGCGGCTGGCCCCGCAGTTAGACCAGTATCGGGACGTCCAGTTCCGTCGGTCGGCTCGGACCAGCGAGTAGAGCAACCGACGTGGAACCGGCGGCTTCACCGTGACGGGGCGATACTGTCTCATCGGTGTACTTCCTTCCTGGCAGGGGCCATTCTCCCGTGGCTTGGCACCATTACCAGACTGTGGACCGACATTCGGCCGTGGCGACAAGCACGTTCGTGAGTTCGCGTAGGTCCGAGATCAAAGTCGTTCCATAGAGCGCTGGCAGGTTGGCCTTGCCCAGCCGGTGCATGCATGGGCACGCCATGACGACGACGTGGCAGAAGACCGCGGCCACTGGCAGGTACACGAGGTCGTTCAGGTCGTTGCGTTCCCAGGACTGACCCGCGGCGTACTTGTCCCGGCGCAGGGCCGCAGTGACGCTCGGCGTGGGCAGAGCCGCCAGCAGCGAAAGTGAGGTCGTCGAAGCTCCTTGTTGGCGGCTTGCGTGTGGTTGACACCGACGCCGAAGACCCTCGGGGGGCCTGCGATACGCCCAAGTCGCAGCGCCAGGGCTTCGTCAACCTCATGGGCAATAACTACCGCCGGCGAGCCAGTGTGTACATCTTAGACAGCTCCACCATGACCGCCGCGAGCTTCTCCCTTGACTGGTAGACGCCTGCGGGTCCATCAGGTCAACATATAGAAGGGCTCGGACGCGGCCGCGTTCGTGCGTTCAGTGGCCGATGGCAACGAGACGGTACCCACCGTGGTGATCGACGGCCGGGCGGTTGTCAATCCAGCGCCAGGCGCGATAGCCCAGTGGGGCGTGCTGTTCTGACCAGGCTGTTGCCGACCCTGGCCGCACCGATCGCGGCCGAACACTCCGGTCCCGCTCCGCGCTTCACCCGAGATGTGCAGCGCGCGCGGCCTGCCGTGCGCGCGGATCGGCGTCACCGACGGCGACGCGCTGGACGTGCAGGACGTCCTGTCGGTGCCGCTGGTCACGTTGCGCGCGGTGTACGAGGCGACGCTGCCCGCGCTGTTCGGTCCGCTCGCGGGCAGGACCGCCGACGCGCCGGCCGAGGTCGTCCTCACCTGACCGCTGCCGATCCTGGGGGTCAACCGGCAGGAGGCGTGCACCGGGGCCGGCCCGGCACCGGTCAGCGGAAGGTGATGACCACCCGTCGGTTCAGCGCGCGACCGGCCGGATTGTCCTTGCCGCCGAGCATGTCTGGCGCCACCGGCTGGGTCTCCCCGACGCCGCTGGCGGCGATCTGCAACGGCTTGCCGGCGAGCCCCTGCAACAGCGCCGCGCGCACCGCGCTCGCCCTGGCCGAGGACAGCGCCTGGTTGTCCTGCAGGCTCCCGATCGCGTCGGTGTGCCCGACGACCGTCACCGTGCCGCGCGCCGCCGCCAGCCTCGTCGCGATCTGGGCGATCTTGCTCTGGGCGGTGGGGGTCAGCTTGGCCTTGCCGAACTCGAACAGCACGTCGGAGGACAGGGTCACCGTCGTGACCCCGGCGGACGTGGTTTCGGACTCCAGCGGCTCCACGACCAACTTCAGGCCGGGCACAGACGAGTCGACCTTCAGGGTCGTCACCGACGCGTCGAGGTGGCTCTGCGGCACGTTCTGCGGGTCGCCCTCTGCCCAGGCCGGGACAGCGCCGACTGCCAGGAGCAGGACGGCGGCGAGCAGGGTCCGGCGCCTCAGCGCGACACCGGCACGTCGCGAAACGGCGGGAAGTTGGCGAAGTAGACGTCGATCGCCGTCACTCCGCTCGGCGGCGCTGCGAAGGTGTAGGTGCCCGTGGCCGAACGCCCGGCAGCGTCGACAGGCCCACCTCCTGCGGCTGCAGATCCCTGCCGTTGGCATCCTGCACGACGGCGTACCGCTTGAGGTTCATGGTGTCGACGAGCGTCATCGTGACCGGTTGCCCGCCGTTCACGTCGTACAGCGAGACGGTCTTGTCGGCAGGCCCCTCCGGCACGGTCGGCGAGAAGGTCAGTTCGACGGTAGCCAGCTTGCCGCGGACCTGCACGGCGCTGACGCCAAGGACGACGGTGCCCTTGAGCTTGCCCAGGACCCTGGCGGTCTGCTGCTTGAGCGCTGCTGCCTTCGGGGCGCTGCTGCTGCTCGAGGAGCTCGGGCTCGACGGCTCCGGGCTTAAGGGGCCGGCCGGCGAGCCGGTCGAGGGAACGCGGGAGGCGGTGGCGGTGCTGCCGCCGCCGCCGCTGCACCCGGCGAGGAGCACTGCTGCGACGAGGCAGCCGAGGGTCTTGCGCACACGCGCCTCCTCCGAACGGGGGGCCGACCCTACCGATCCAGCGGCCCCCCTGTCAGGACCCGCGGCCTACGCTCGCACCCGTGCCACGCAAGCCCCGTCCTACGACGCGGTGGTCGCAGCACTGCGCGCGCAGGCGCCCGGGACAGCCCCGGCCACCGGGCTCGACGACGTGCTGCGGCAGCTGGTCGAGGCGGTCGCCGCAGCCGCCGAGCCAGACCTGGGAGCGCTCAAGCTGACCAGCCGACACCTGGCGCACCTGCTCGCCTCGCGGTACCGGTCCGAAGCGTCGAGGTGCGCGTCCCGCCGTACGCCGGCCAGGGGCCGCCCGAGCTGCCGGCTTTGACGCCGTCGAGTTCTGGTGGCCCTTCCCGTCCGCGTCCCCCCCCGATCAGCAGGTCGACCAGTTCGTCGCCGCCGTCCGCGACGCCGGGGTGCAGCTGGTCGGGCTGAACTTCGCAGCTGGTGACATGCCGGCCGGTGACCGCGGTCTGGTGTCGTGGCCGGGACGCCAGCAGGAGTTCCTGGACAGCGTGCAGGTGGCGGTCGGCATTGCCGACCAGCTCGGCGTCGATGTGTTCAACGCCCTGTACGGCAACCGGCTCGAGGCAAGTTCCGCTCAGCGGCAGGACGAGCTCGCCGCGGAGAACCTCACCGCGGCTGCTGCCGCGGCGCGGACGGTGGGGGCTGACGTCCTGCTCGAGCCGGTCAGCGGTGCGCCCCACTGCCCGCTGCTGTCCGCGCAGGACGCCGTCGATGTGATCGACCGCGTGCGACGCGGCGACGGCCCCGACAACCTGCGCCTGCTCGCCGACCTCTACCACCTGTCAGTCAACGGAGACGACCTGGCCGCAGTGATCTCCCAGCACACGCCGCTCATCGGGCACGTACAGATCGCCGACGCGCCCGGCCGGCACGAGCCCGGTAGCGGCGCGCTCGCCCTCGACACCCTGCTGAAACAGCTGGCCGAGGGCGGCTACGCCGGCTGGGTGGGGCTGGAGTACGCCCCGAGCACCACGACGGTCGCCGGCTTGCAGTGGCTGCCGCGGGACCGGCGGCGCGTCGCCGCCGCTACGACCTGATCCGACACCTCCGCCCACGACCACCCCGACTGCCGCCAGGGAGACACCTTGACCACCATCGCGTTCGTCGGGCTCGACATCATGGGGGAGCCCATGGCCGGACACCTGCTCGATGCCGGCCACGACGTCATTGGCCTCAACCGTAGCCCCGCCGCGGTCGACCGGCTGCTAAAGCGCGGCGGCCGGACAGCCACCAGCCTCGCTGCGGCGGTCGCCGAGGCCGAGGTCGTCGTCACGATGGTCCCGGACGGCCCCGACGTCGAAGACATCGCCTACGGCGACGACGGGCTCTACCGCAACGCCAAGCCCGGGACGCTGTACATCGACTGCTCCTCGATCGGTCCCGACACCGCTCGCCGCCTGGCTCAGACCGGCACCGAGCACGGGCTGCGGGTCATCGACGCACCGGTCAGCGGCGGACAGGCCGGCGCCGTCGAGGCAAAACTGTCGATCATGGTCGGGGGCAAGGCTGCGGACGTCGAGCTCGCCCGCCCACTGCTGGAGGTGATGGGTAGCACCGTCGTACACGTCGGGGCCGCCGGGTGCGGCCAGACCGTCAAGGCCGCCAACCAGCTGATCGTCGCCGGGCACCTTCAGCTGCTCGCCGAGGCGATCGTCTTCCTCGAGGCGCACAACGTCGACATGGGCGCCGCGCTCGCCGTGCTCGGCGGTGGACTGGCCGGCAGCACTGTGCTGCAGCGCAAGGCCGCCGGAATGCTCGACCGGTCCTTCGCTCCGGGCTTCCGAATCGACCTGCACCACAAGGACCTGGGCATCTTGACGTCCGCGGCCCGCGACGCCGGCGTCGCCGTACCGCTCGGCGCCTACGTCGCCCAGCTCGTCGGCGCGCTTCGCGCCCAGGGTCACGGGCAGCTCGACCACAGCGCCCTGCTGCTGCTCGTCGAGCAGATGTCCGGCCGCACCACGGTGGCTCCCACCGATCCCGACCACTCCCACTCCCGCTCCCGGAAGGCCTGACATGGCCCGTATGCGCGCAATCGACGCCGCCGTCCTCGTCCTGGAGCGGGAGGGCATCACCTGCGCCTTCGGCGTTCCCGGGGCCGCTATCAACCCGATGTACTCCGCGATGCTCAAGCGGGGCACGATCCGGCACTACCTCGGTCGGCATGTCGAGGGAGCCGTACACATGGCCGAGGGCTACAGCCGGGCCACCGCCGGCAATATCGGGCTGTGCCTGGTCACCAGCGGACCGGGCGGCACGGACACCATCACTGGGCTGTACTCCGCCTGGGCCGACTCGGTGCCACTGCTCGTCGTGTCCGGCCAGGCCCCCGTCGCCAAGCTCCACAAGGAGGACTTCCAAGCCGTCGACATCGCCGCGATCGCGACTCCCGTGACCAAGCTCGCCGTCACCGTGATGGAGCCGGCCCAGGTTCCGGGAGCGTTTCAGCAGGCCTTCCACACCATGCGCTCCGGACAACCTGGGCCGGTGCTGCTGGACCTGCCCATCGACGTACAGCTCGCCGAGATCGACATCGACACCTACCAGCCGCTCCCGGTGACGCGCCCCGAGGCGACCCGCGAGCAGGCCGAGAGGGCCCTCGACCTGCTCTGCGCCGCGCAGCGGCCTCTGCTCGTCGCCGGCGGCGGGATCGTCAACGCCGACGCCGCCGGCCTGCTCGTGGAACTCGCCGAGGTCCTCGACGTCCCGGTGGTGCCGACTCTGATGGCCTGGGGCAGCATTCCCGACGACCACCCGCTGATGGCCGGCATGGCGGGGCTGCAGACCGCGCACCGCTACGGCAACGCGACCGTGCTCGCTTCCGACTTCGTCATGGGCGTCGGCAACCGCTGGGCCAACCGGCACACCGGCGGCCTGGACGTCTATCGGGCCGGCCGCACGTTCGTGCACATCGACATCGAGCCCACCCAGATCGGCCGGATCTTCACCCCCGACTTCGCCATCGTCTCCCACGCAGGCGCCGCCCTGAGGATGCTGCTGGAGGTCGCGAAGCAGCGGGCGGCAGGCGGGACGCTGCCGGACCGCACCGAGTGGGTCGCGCAGTGCCGCGAGCGCGCGCGCACGCTGCACCGCCGTACCGACTTCCCCGACACTCCCATCAAGCCGCAACGCGTCTACCAGGAGATGAACAAGGTCTTCGGCCGCGACACCCGCTACGTCAGCAACATCGGGCTCTCGCAGATCGCCGGGGCGCAGTTCCTGCACGTGTACAAGCCGCGCGGCTGGATCGACGCCGGTCAGGCCGGCCCGCTCGGCTGGACCGTGTCGGCCGCCCTCGGCGTCTGCGTCGCCGACCCGGAGTCCACCGTCGTCGGCGTCTCCGGCGACTACGACTTCCAGTTCCTCATCGAACAGCTCGCCTGCGGGGCCCAGTTCAAGCTCCCCTACATACAGGTCGTGGTGAACAACTCCTACCTCGGCCTCATCCGGCAGGCCCAGCGCACCTTCGACATGGACTTCTGCGTGCAGCTGGCGTTCGACAATGTCAACGCCCCCGAACTCGACGGGTACGGCGTGGACCACGTCAAAGTCGCGGAGGGCCTGGGCTGCAAGGCCTTGCGGGTGCGCAACCCCGAGGAGCTCGGCGCGGCGTTCGAGAAGGCCCTGGCGATGATGGCCGAGTTCCGGGTGCCCGTCGTGGTCGAGGTCATCCTGGAGAGGGTCACCAACATTGCGATGGGCACCGAGCTCGACAACGTCACCGAGTTCGAGGACCTGGCGAGCCCGGCCTGACCGCCGCCGCGAGCTCGCGAGCGACCCGTGCGCAGACGACTGTCGGATCTGTAAGCAGTTCCGCCGGCAGCCGAGCCTCGCGCCTCTCAGCCAGCCCGCTGGTCGCCTCGTCCAGGACCTCGCGGACCCACTGAGACCGCGAGGCGCCGGCATCGGCGGCCCTCCGCACGGCCTCGTCGAGCCCCCGGCTGATCCGCACTCGCAGCAACAGAGCCGACGCGTGGCCGGCGAAACCCCATCCGGGCTAGGGCAGGGCCAGGCGGGTCAGTGGGTGTGGGATCCGCCAGGGCGCAGGCGCCGGCCGGCCGGCACCCCGGTCACGACCGGTTCGCCGCTGCGGGCCCGGTCGAGGCGGGCCCGGTCCCCGGCGCTCGCGCCGGCGTTGGCTCCGGCGCGGGAGCGCCCGCCCAGCGGCGTGTAGACCCTCCTGGCGGCCGCGGCGCAGGTCGGGCACGGCAGCGGTCGGCTGGCATCCACGGCCTCACGCCGCTGGTCGAAGGACCCGCACTGGTCGCATCGGTACTCGTAGACGGGCATAGGCTCGCTCCTGGCTGGTGACCGGCCGAGTCGGGTCAGTCGGCGATCAGGTCGCGGCCGCCTGCCTCGCCGGGCAGGATATTCCGGTCGAAGATCGACAGTGGGATGCTGAGCGAGACGGCGCTGTTGGGGATGTCGACGACGCCGCCGAGGCGGCCGTCGATCGGGGCCGCGCCCAGGAACAGGTAAGCCTGCTCGAAGGTCCACCCCATGGCGGGCATCAGGAAGTTGATCGCGTTGAGGCACACCTGGCGGTAGGCGACCGTCGCATTCATGTAGTAGTTGCGCCCGTTCTCCACGCTGATGCCTTCGAACGTCAGGAACTCGCTGTAGTTCGGACCCACCCGGCCGGGCTTGAAGAAGGGCATGGTCGACGGGTAGGTGTTCATGCCGCCCTTGATGACGTCGAAGTGCAGGTCGATGAAACCGGGCATCTCTATGGCGCCGCAAAAGGTGATCTCACCGTCGCCCTGCGCGAAGTGCAGGTCGCCGATCGAGAAGAGTCCCCCGGGCACGTACACGGGCATGTAGACCCGGCTGCCGACGCCGAGGTCCTTGATGTCGACGTTGCCGCCGTGCTCTCGGGGGGGGGGATGGTGCGGCAGGCCTCGGCCGCGGCCCGGTCGAACGCCGAGCCGCTGAGCGTGCCGAGCAACGCGTCCTTGGGCAGCGGCGGCAGAGCCAGCGCGGGTACCTGCGGCGCCGACGGCACCTCCCCCTGGTGGGCCGGCACGTCACCAGTAACGCGGTCGGGGTTCTGGTCGATCAGCGCCTGCTCGCGGCGGTTCCACTCCGTGAGCAGGCTCGGCGAGGGGGCGCACCCGAACAGACCCGGGTGGGAGTTGCCGATGAAGCGGACGCCGGGGACGTGGCGGGAGCTTGCCCAGACGCCGTCGAAGTCCCAGATCGCCTTGGACGCGCCGGGCGAGTGGTCGGTGAGGAAGCCGCCGCCGTTCTCCTTGGCGAAGACGCCGGTGTAACCCCACGACTGCTCCTGGAACGGCCCGATGCTCACGATGTCGACGACCAGGAGGTCGCCGGGTTCGACTCCCTCGAAGGAGAACGGCCCGCTAAGCATGTGGCACGGGTCGATGTTCATGTCACGAATGTCGTCCGAGCTGTCGTCGTTCCGGACCTGGTTGTCGGTCCAGTCCTTGCACTCGATCCGGTACGTCGACCCGGTCCGCAGCGTCGCCGCCGGCGGGATGTCCGGGTGCCACCGGTTGTGGCCCGGGATCGCCTGGTCGCGCATGGACACGTTCAGGTCGCGGTTGATCTCGAAGATGACCTCGGGCACGGCTGACTCCTGGTGTGAGGGCGGAGCGTGGCGCTGGCCCAGGCCCCTGGATGCGCCGGACGCAGACGGACGAGGGGAGGTGGGCAGTTCCGCGACGCCGTGGTCGCGGGAGCAAGTCGCCCGATTCCCTTCCGCCGAAAAATATTGACGGGCGAAGGGACTGTCAAGGGGCTGAGGGCCTCGCCTCAGAGCGCCGCGATGACGTCGAGGTCCAGGCCCCTCGCCTGCGCCAGGTAGACCTGCTGCTGGAGGTGCTGCCCCCGGACCCGGACCTCACCGCGCGGGCTCGCCCAGGACGTCCCCGAGGCCGTCGCGCAGAGCCGGCCCACCTCGAGCGAGCGCGCGCCCCGCGCGATCCGGGCGAGCAGCAGCAGGCCCTCGTAGCACGACTCGCCCATGCTGCTGAGGACCGGGGCGTGCGGCCCGTAGGCCCCGGAGTACCGGGCTCCGAAGTCCAGGCTCTCCGCCGTCGCCAGGGCCTCGAAGTAGCCCGCCGTGGAGAACAGGTTGCGGGTGGACGCCGCACCGCTGCCCAGCAGCATGTTCTCGTCCATCAGGGGACTGAGCCTCACGCACTTCTCGTCGAGCTGGGATCGCGCGAACTGTCGGTTGAACTGCACGCCGTTCTCCCCGAGCATCAGCATCAGGACGCCGTCCGCGTCGCCCCCCCAGCCGGCGCAGGGCCGCGCCGTGGTCCTGCGTCCCGGACCTGAGGAAGACCTGCTCCTGGACCTCGATGCCGCACGTCGAGGCCGCCGCGACGACGGCGGCCGCCGTGCGCCTCGGCCAGACGTAGTCGTCGCCGACCACGTCCCAGCGCCGGACGCCTGCCTCCCGGGCCATCCACTGCAGCGCCGCGAGCACCTGGAGGTGGGGCGTCTCGCCGGTCATGAACACCCCGGGCGTCACCTCACCGCCCTCGTACAGCGCCGTGTACACGTAGGGGACCCGCCCGGCGACGCGGGGAGCGACGGCACGGCGGACGGCAGACGTGTGCCACCCCACGAACGCCTCGACCTGGCCGTCCCGGAGCAGCCGGTCCACCTCGTCGCCCACGCGCTCAGGGGGGCACCGGCATCGACGACCCGCAGCCCGACCTCGCGGCCGAGCAGCCCTCCTTCGTCGTTGATCTGCTGCACCGCGAGCTCCGCGCACATCTCGCAGGACGGCCCGAACATGCCGGCCGGTCCCTGCAGCGGGATCAGCAGGCCGACCTGCAGGAGCGCACGGGGCCGGGGCGGGGCAGCGGGCCGCGGACTGGACGACATCGAGCGGGCCTCCGTCCGTGCCAACGCGTGCCCTCGCGCGATCGGGGACGGACCGGAACCCGGCTACCCCTCGACCGAAGGCCACCGAAGGTTACGCTGACCCTTCCAGGGTGCCGTACTTCCGGCGTGCCGTCACTCCTGCGACAGGAGGAGCGAACGATGTCCGGGCCGGACGGGTTCGAGCTGCCGCGCTTGCTGGGTCACCTCGAGCGGCGGCTGTGCGAGCGCCTGGTGCGGCGGCTGTCTGCCGCCGGCAGCTCGCTACACGAGTGGCGCGTCCTCGCCCAGCTGGCTGAGGGGCCGGGCAGGGCCATGAGCGACGTCGCGGGCTCGCTCGACATCCCCGCGTCGAGCGCCACGAAGCTGGTCGACGCGATGGTCGCGGCGAACCTGGTCTACCGGCGCGGGGACGAGACCGACCGGCGCAAGGTCGTGATCCACCTCGCGCCGCGCGGGCGAGCCGCGTACGACCAGGTGGCCCCTCTCGTCCACGCCGAGCAGGCCGAGCTCGCCACCCTCGCCGACGAGGCCGACCTGCGTCAGCTCACGCGGCTCCTGGCGCAGCTGAGCGAGCAGGTCGGCTGACGCAACGGGGGCAGCAGCAGTTGCCGAAGGGCGACTGCTGCTGCGCCCCGAGCGCGAAGGCACCGAGGGCGAGAGGTGTTCCCACGCCTGCCTCGGGCCGGAAGTCGGTCTGCGGGGCCGGAGGGCGTCCGGGATGGTCGACATGGCTTCTCCTACGACCCGAGCAGCTCGGTGAGGGCTGCGTTGATGAAGGCCGTGTCGACGGGGTTGACGCCGCCGCCGGCGAAGTGGCCCCACACTCCCGGGATCACGCGCAGCTCGGCACCCGGGATGTGACCCACGGCGTACTCCTCGTCCTCCGGCGGGAAGTAGAGGTCCTTCTCGCCGGGCATCACGATCATCTTGGCCTTGATCGAGGCCAGGGCGCGCTCGTGGTCCCCGTCGAAGCCGGGAGTGTTGCCGATGTTGCCGTTCTGCCACGTCCAGGCCATGGCGAGCAGGTTGTTGGCGTCCTTGGCGAGGAAGAAGCCCTCCCAGAAGCCGACGAGGAAGTCTTCGAGCGACGCGTAGTCGAACGGGTCCTGCGCGTACAGCTTCTGCCAGTAGAAGGCCTGCGACAGGCCCCACCCGGCGTAGACCCGCCCCACCGCGCGCAGGCCCTTGACAGGTTCGCTCGCGTACATCCCGTCCTGCCAGGCTGCATCCGTGTAGATGGCGTACTTAACTGCTTCGAGGAACACGATGTTGTGCTCCGACGTCTTCGACGAGCCGCAGAAGGGGAGGGCGCGCTCGACCATGTCCGGGTAGCTGACGGCCCACTGGTAGGTCTGCCCGGCGCCCATGGACCAGCCGGTGACGAGTGCCAGCTTCTCGATGCCGAACCGCTCGGTGACCAGCCGGTGCTGCTGCTCGACCTGATCGTAGAACGTGACCTTGGGGAACCGGGCGCCGTCGTGCGGGGCGGGTGTGTTGCTCGGGGAGGACGACAGCCCGTTGCCCAGCATGTTCGGGACGATGATGAAGTACTTGCTGGGGTCGAGGCCCATGCCCTCGCCGATGAGCCACTCGTTGTCCTGGTGCTGCCCGGAGTACCAGGTCGGGTAGACGATCGCGTTGGACTTGTCCTCGTTCAAGGTCCCGTAGGTCTTGTACGCGAGCTTCGCGGCCCGGAGCGTCTGTCCGGTGCTCAACCGGACGTCGCCCAACTCGAAAACGTCGTACTCCGTCATGGTGCGGCTCCTGGTGCTCGCGGGAGGTGGAGCACAGCGTCCGCCGCCGCGCGGGTCCTTGGACGCGCAGGTGCCGATCGCTGGGCAGGCAGGTCCAGCTTCCCGCCCGCAGGTACTTCCTGCGGGAAGGATCTTCTGGGCTGCGGGTAGCAGACCATCGGCGGTCACCTGCGTCAAGGCCCGGCCGGGAACTGCCACCGCATGCACCGCCGGAGGCGGTGGTCGCGGTCGTTCGAACGGTCTTGCTCGGCCTGGGGCCGCCGGCACCGCTGGCCTTCAGCGCCCCCGGCCGTCCTTGGCCAAGGCGTCGGCGAGCTCGGTCAGGGACTGTACGACCATCCGTGGCGGCGGCCGCAGATTGTCGAAGAGTCCACCGGACCGGTCCACCCACGTGGCCTGCATGCCGGCGGATTCCGCCCCGATGTCGTCAAACGGATTGGAGGAGATGAGACGGACCTCCCCGATCGGGCGGCCGAGCCGCTCTGCGGCGCGTCGGTAGGTCTTCGGGGACGGCTTGAACGCCTGGACCTCGTCGACGCTCACGAACCCGTCGAAGTACTGGCGAAGTCCGGCGGCGTCCATCAGCGCGTCGAGCATCCGTGGTGACCCGTTGGAGAACACGATCATCGCATGACCCAGTTGCTGTAGTCGCGCCAGGCCCGGCTCGACGTCAGGAAAGCGCTCCAGGTCATTGTACTGCGCCATGAGCGCGTCCTTCTGCCCGATCGTGAGCTCTCGGCCAGCTGCCGCAAGCGCGTAGTCGAGGGACTTGCGGGTCAGTTGCTCGAAGTCTTCGTATCGTTCCATCGCGGTCAACCGGAAGCTGTACTCCAGTTGCTTCTGCCGCCACACCTCCGCGATACGCAGCGCCTCGTCCGGCACGTACTGCTCCAGGCGGGTCCAGATCCGGATCGGATCCACCAGCGTGCCGTACATGTCGAAGGCGAGGGCCTCGGGGGCAGCCATATGCGTTCCCTCCTGGTCGTCCTGCTAGGAAAGTGCGTCCGATAAGGCTCGACGATCGTTGCGATGCGCGTTTCGAGCAGCTGCTGTGGCGTTCGCGACCTACTGCCGCCCTACTGCCGGCCTAGGACACCAGGCCACGGTCACCGGCGGGCATGTCGCCGGCGAAGAAGTTTAGGCCGGTGAGGGACACGCCCGCGTCCTCGACCGCCCGCACGAACGCCGCGACGTCACGGTCGCCAGGCACCGCGGTCGCGAACGGCCACCAGAACCCGGCGCCACCGAAGCCCGCCTCCGCGGCGGCCGCCGGGCGCTCCAGGAGCGGCAACTCGGTGAACAGGATGGACAGGTTCACTGCGTAGCGTGCGATCGACATCGCCAGGCTCTTTCGTAGAGTGACCACATCGTCTCGCCTTGCGAAAGCTAGTCCAGCCTGCCAGTGACGCAACCACATGGGCGCAGCAGGTGGGTCTTGGGCAGGGCGGGGAGGAACAGCCTGCGGGTCCATGCCGTCCTACGGCGGCCTGAGGCACCTGAGCGCTTCCACCGAGGTCGGAGTAGGGCCGGCGCTGCGCGCGCCGCCACCGGCCGCCTTGCCTCGTCCCAACAGGTTCCGCCCGACGGCAGACCGGCTGGACCCGGTAGGGCCGTACGTCCTCAGCTCTGGCAGACCGGCTCAGTCGGCCACGGGCTCCCTCTGCGCCACCTCGCGCACCGCGGCCGCGACGGCGGGGGCCCCGGTGGCGTCGAAGACGATCGGCACGATGAAGCTGGCGTCTGGCGTTGAGCTCCTCCGGGCTGTCCGCGTCGGCGATCGCCGTCGCGGCGGCGATCAGCATTCGTCGGTGATGTCTCGAGCGCCGGCGTCGAGCAGGCCTCGGAAGACGCCGGGGAACGCCAGCACGTTGCTGATCTGGTTCGGGAAGTCGCTGCGCCCCGTCGCCACGATCACCGCATGCCGGGCCACGTCCTCCGGGTCGACCTCCGCCACGGGGTTGTCCAGGGCGAAGACAACGGCGTCCGGCGCCATCCTCCCGATGTCGTCCCCAGTGACGATGTCCGGCGCGGAGACGCCGATGAAGACGTCGGCCCCCCGCAGGGCCTCCTTCAGCGAGCCCGTGATGCCCTCAGGGTTGGTGTGCTCGGGGATCCACTGCCGCATGGGGTCGAGGCCGGGGGCCTCGTGCACGCCGCGCCGGTCACTGTCGACACTCATCCGGGCGCTTTGACGGTGCAGCAGCCGGATGATCGCAGTGCCGGCGGCACCCGCCCCCGACACCACGATTCGGACGTCGGTGGGCTGCTTGCCGACCAGGCGCAGCGCGTTGGTGAGGGCGGCGAGGACGACGATCGCCGTTCCGTGCTGGTCGTCGTGAACACAGGGATGTCGAGGATCTCCCGCTGCTGCCGCTCGACCTCGAAGCACCGCGGTGCCGCGATGTCCTCGAGGTTGACCCCGACGTAGACCGGCGCCAGGCAGCGCACGACCCTCCACGATCTAGTCGGTGTCCTGTGTGTCGAGGCAGACGGGCCACGCTTCGACATCGGCGAAGCGCTTGAACAGCGCGGCCTTGCCCTCCATGACCGGCAGCGCGGCCGCCGGCCCGACGTTGCCGAGGCCGAGAACCGCCGAGCCGTCGGTCACGATCGCCACCGTGTTCCGCTTGATCGTCAGCCGCCGGGCGTCGGCCGGGTTCTCGGCGATCGCGGTGCACACTCGGGCGACCCCGGGGGTATAGGCCCGGGACAGGTCCTCGCGGTGGCGCCGCGACACCTTCGGGGTGACCTCGATCTTGCCGCCGAGGTGCAGGAGGAACGTACGGTCGGAGACCTTGAGCACCGGAAGCCGTCGAGCGCCCGGATCGCGGTGATCTGAGCGGCGTGCGCCACGTCGACCGCGTCGCAGGACAGGTCGACCACCAGCCGGCCGTGCGAGGACTTCGCTACGTCCAGCGCGGTCGAGGCTCCGCCCGCCGAGGCGACGACGCGCGACAGGTGCGCTGTGGCGTCGCTGGCCGGCCTTGTCTCGACCCTCACGGTCGAATAGCCGGGACTGGGGACAGCATGGTCGCCTCCTGTAGCCGGATCTCTCTCGTTGTACGAACTCCATCTTTCGGCGGCGGAAGGACCGGCTTCGTATGATGGATGCCTGCTTTCGCATGCCGGCTCAGCGATGCGCCTGCGACAAGCGAGGGTGGGGCGATGACCGAGGTGGCGCGGTCCGGCGGGATCCGCTCAGTCTCCCGCGTCCTCGACCTGCTGGAGGTAGTTGCGCGCGGTGGCGGGCAGATGGCTCTGAGTGACATCGCCTCGACGTCAGGTGTGCCACTACCAACGGTGTATCGGCTGGTGCGCACGCTCGTCGACCGGGGTTACATGCGGCAGCTACCCAACCGCCGATACGCCCTCGGCTCCCGGCTGATCCCCCTGGAGAGGTCGCGGGCGCGATGCTCGGCACCTGGGCGCGCCCGGTCCTCGAAGACCTGGTCAGCGAGCTGGGCGAGTCGGCGAACCTGGCCGCCCTGGACGGGGAGCGCGCGGTTTACATCGGACAGGTTTTCTCGAACCACTCCATGCGGATGCTCACGGAGGTGGGCTGTCGCGTCTACCTGCACTGCACCGGGGTAGGCAGGGCCATTCTCTCGCTTCTGTCCGACGAGCAGGTTAGCGCCCTGGTGACGCGCACCGGGATGCCTCCCCAGACGCCGCGCACGATGACCGATCCCGAGGAGTTGATCGCCGCCCTGGACCGCATCCGCCGTGACGGCTTCGCGATCGACGAGGGCGAGCATGAGGTCGGCGTGCACTGCGTGCCGTCCCCATCACCGGCGCCGGCTCCCGGATGGCCATATCGGTGTCCGGTCCGGCTCCTCGCATGACGTCGGACCTCGTCGAGCGGGCGATTCCGATGCTGACCGAGGCGAGCGGGCTACTGGCAGCCGAACTGGCCCAGCGCCCATCGGCCTAGCATTCAGGACGACCCGCCGGGCCGGGGCGCAGGCCGCGACGCTGGCGACCCGCAAGGCCAAGGACACGGAGAGTTTCGTCGCTCGCCGCGCAGCGAGCACGTCCGGTCAGCGTTGCGCAGCCGTTTGGCCGCGTCCGCACGTGACCGGCGGCTTGGCTGACTGGGGTTGTACGAGGCGCGCTGGTAGCGCTGCATGGGGGGCGTCGACAAGCATGGCTGCCGGGACGACGGGGGTCTCGCCGAGGCGACGCCGACGCCCGGCGACGGCGCCCATCGATCACTCTGGACCATCGGCAGCAGCGAAGTCGATCGCCCAGCCGCTCACGTGGCCGCCGAACTGGCTGCCGTCGCGCCCGGGCGGACGTGCACAGCGACCACCGTCACGCGACGGTCCGTGAGTAGAAGATTCAGTTCGTGCGCCGACTGGGCCAGTGGCTCGCGACTGCGCCGCGACCTCTGCTGCTCGGAGTCGATGCCAACAGTGCTGGGGAGCACGAGGGCTGGGCCGAGGAGAGCGTGGCCTGGGCGCTATGCGGGGGGACGCACGGAAGGCCGCTGGACGATGTCAGCCGGAACGAGGGCGTGGTCAC
>JAABUV010003801.1_pt1 | contig 18793 bp, 17 predicted proteins | sample 5559971 | NCBI WGS metagenome assembly JAABUV01 (sample SAMN10711881, study PRJNA513362) | rock metagenome | isolation source: Antarctica rocks | place: Antarctica: Victoria Land, Knobhead nord | collected 2015-12-19
CCATTGATTCGATGAAGTGCTGATTCGGGAACCCCCTACGTGATACTTTCCGCTATCCGTCCACACGGCCTAGAACGGTGATGGGAATCCAGGCCCCGCGAGAGTCAGGCGTTTTGGCGGTTGGTATTACTTGAGCAAGCGGACTCCAAAGGCTTGCCTTTGGCGGAGTTTGAGGCGGAGCCTCAACCTTACCTGCCTTGTCGACGCCGCGGCGCAGGCTGCCTAGGCTGCGGGGATGAGCAAGCCAGCGAAGCTGACCAGCCGGGACGATGTCGAGGTCGAGGACGTGCGCCCGGTGTGGGAGGGACGGTTCACCCTGGAGCTGGTGCGGTTCCGCAACCGGCGCTTCGACGGCACGCGAGCGGACAGCCGGGAGTGGGAGCTGTGGCGGCGCGGGCGGGCTGCGGCGGTGCTGCCGTACGACCCGGTGCGCGACGTGGTGGTCCTCGTCGAGCAATTCCGGGTGAGCGCGTTCGCGGCGGGGTTCGACCCAGTGATGGTGGAGATCCCGGCCGGCATGTGCGACGGCGAGGAGACCGCCGAGGCCACGATCCGGCGCGAGGCGCAGGAGGAGATGCACCTGGAGGTGTCCACGCTGGTGCCGATCGGGGATTTCCTGCTCAGTCCGGGCGGGTGCGACGAGCGCTGCGCGATCTTCGCGGGCAGGATCGTGGCGCCGGAGGCGGGGGCGGACGGGGTGATCGGCGGCGGCGGGCTGGCCAGCGAGCAGGAGGACCTGCGGGTGCGGCTGTGCCCGGCGGAGGAGGCGATCGGGCGGGCGCTGGCGGGGGCGTACCCGAACTCGGTGACCACGATCGCGCTGCTGTGGCTGGCGGCGAACCGGGTGCGGCTGCGGCGCGAGTGGGGGAGCGGGGCATGAGCGGAACGCGCACGGTGCGGGGCGGCGCGGAGGCGATGCCGCCGCTGGTGTCGACCGCGTGGCTGGCGGAGCGGATCGGCACGCCGGGGCTAGTGGTGCTGGACGCGAGCTACTTCCTGCCGACGGAGGGCCGCGACGCGCGGGCGGAGTTCGCGGCCGCGCGACTGCCCGGGGCGGGGTTCTTCGACATCGAGACGGTCGCGGACATTGAGACGACCCTGCCGCACATGGTGCCGTCGGCGGGGCGGTTCGCGCGGATGGTGGGCGCGCTGGGGGTGTCCGACGACAGCCGGGTGGTGTTCTACGACGCCAAGGGGCTGTTCTCGGCGGCGCGGGGCTGGTGGCTGATGCGGCTGTTCGGGCACGACGCGGTGGCGGTGCTCGATGGCGGGCTGCCGAAGTGGCGGGCGGAGGGTCGGGCGACCGAGGAGGGTCCGGCACGTGCGGCCGAGCCGGGGCGGTTCACGCCGACGCTGCGGGCGGGGCTGCTGCGTGGGGTCGGCGACATGCTGGACAACGTGGCGGGCGGCGAGGCGCTGGTGCTGGACGCGCGCTCGGCCGGACGGTTCGCGGGGAGCGCGCCGGAGCCGCGGGCGGGCATGGCGGGCGGGCACATCCCGGGGGCGCGGAGCGTGCCGTATTCCGAGCTGCTGGCGGCGGACGGGACGATGCTGTCGCCGGCGGCGCTGCGGATGCGGCTGGCGGCGGCGGGGGCGGACGGGTCGAGGCCGGTGGTGACGAGCTGCGGCACCGGGGTCACGGCGGCGGTGGTGAGCCTGGCGCTGGTGGTGGCGGGGCTGCCGCCCGGGGCGTTGTACGACGGGTCGTGGACGGAGTGGGCGCAGCGGGCGGACACGCCGAAGGAACTGGGTGCGGGGGACGAGGCATGACGGACGGCGTGGGCAAGGCGGGCTTAGGCGCTCCGGGAACCGACGACCCGGACGTGTCGGGAACGGGCGGCACTGGGACGAACGGCATGAAGACGGACGGCATGAAGACGGGCGGGGTGCAGGCGGACGGGGTGGGATCGGGCGCTGCGGATCCTGGCGAGGCGGACGACGACGCGGGAACATCCGGCGCTGGAAGCGCGGGCGCGACGGAGCGCCGGTTCGCGACGCGGCTGACGCACGAGGGACGCCCGGGGTCGAGGGTGGCGGGGCTGGTCAACACGCCGGTGCATCGCGGGTCCACCGTGCTGCAGCCGAACCTCGCGGCGCGGCGCGAGGCGGGGCGGCGCGGGCTGGAGCAGGCGCTGGTGTATGGGGTGATGGGCAACGCCACGCATCACGCGCTGGAGGACGTGGTCGCCGGGATCGAGGGCGGCACGCGCTGCCAGGTGGTCTCGTCCGGGCTGGCGGCGGTCACGGCGGCGCTGCTGGCGTTCCTGGACAGCGGCGACCACCTGCTGATGCCGGACAGCGTGTATGCGCCGAGCCGGGTGTTCTGCGACGGGATGCTGCGCCGCATGGGGGTGGAGACGACGTACTACGACCCGCTGGTCGGGGCGGAGGCGCTGGCGACGCTGCTGCGGCCGCGGACGCGGGCGCTGTTCCTGGAGAGTCCGGGGAGCCACACCTTCGAGGTGCAGGACGTGCCGGCGCTGGCGGCCGTGGCGCGGGCGCGAGGCGTGTGCGTGATGCTCGACAACACCTGGGGCGTGCACCACTTCCAGCCGTTCCGGCACGGGGTGGATGTGTCGATCCAGGCGCTGACGAAATACGTGGCAGGGCATTCCGACGTGCTGCTGGGTGCGATCGTGACCAACGACCCGGCGATGTGGGCGCGGGTGCGCGGCGCGGCGCTGGAGCTGGGGCACTATGCCAGCCCGGATGATTGCTGGCTGGCGCTGCGCGGCGCGCGGACAATGGCGGTCAGGCTGGCGCACCAGCACGCGGCGGGGCTGCGGGTGGCGGGGTGGCTGGCGGAGCAGCCGCAGGTGCTGCGGGTGCTGCACCCGGGTCTGGAGGGCGCGCCGGGGCATGCGATCTGGAAGCGCGACTTCACAGGGGCGTCGTCGCTGTTCGGGGTGGTGTTCCAGCCGCGCTACGGGCAGGCGGGGGTGAACGCGCTGCTGGACGGGCTGTCGCTGTTCGGGATCGGGGCGTCGTGGGGCGGGTTCGAGAGCCTGGTGCTGCCGACGAGCGGGACGCTGACGCGCACGGTGGAGTCGGGGGTACTCGGGGGGCCGGCGATCCGGGTGCACGTGGGGCTGGAGGATACTGACGACCTGATCGAGGACCTGGCGGCGGGGCTGGCGGGAATGGGATAGGCGTTCAAGGTGTTCGGAAGCAAAGAAAGGGCAGTTGCTATGGAGCTGAGTTCTGAAGCAAAGGAAAATCTCTGGAACCATTACGATAATAAGATTGAACAAGATGCATTGCATGATAAGAAGAAACGTGGAGAGAGCAACAGATGGAGACTGCTTCCTGGCGTTAATTTAGTTTCTGGCACTCATTCAGTCCTTTCTCGATGGGTCTCTGAGAAGGATGTAGGTATATTCATTACAATTAATCCTGAGAACGGCCCGGTAACTGATGTTCTAAAATCCCAGTTATCTGAGCGGCTTAGACCGCACAGGTCGGATCTCGAAACAGAGCTTGGAGCTAAATGGTCATTCCGTAGCAAGTTCCTGCTTGGCAAAGAACTTAAGACCAACCCGATCGATCCAGCTTGTCGCGAAGAGGCTGCACGATGGATATTGAAGGAGACGCTGAGATACACAGATGCTTTGAGGAAGCGATTTATTGCATAGCTCGAAGGAAGTCGACCTCCGCTACGACGACCGCGGCCTGATCCCTGCCATCGCGCAGCAGCACGATACCGGCGAGGTGCTGATGCTGGCGTGGATGAACGCCGAGTCGGTGGCAGAGACGCTGCGCACCGGGCGGGTGTGCTACTGGAGTCGCAGCCGCGGCGCGCTATGGCGCAAAGGCGAGACGTCGGGGCAGGTGCAGCGCCTGGTGGAGCTGCGATTGGACTGCGACGGAGACACTGTGCTGCTGCTGGTCGACCAGGACGGGGTCGCGTGCCACACCGGGCACCGCTCGTGCTTCTACCAGGCGGTGCGCGGCGGCGGGACGGTAGAGGTGGCGCCGGCGCTGGTGAGCGAGGCGGTGCTGTACGGGCAGACGAAGTAGGCGTCGCCGAGAGCCAGACCTTCGAAGCTAGACCCTCGCGCCGCGTGCCTCCGGCCCCACTCGGAGGCCGGTCCAGGGGCGCTGCCCCTGGCAGGTCCCCGCTTCAAGCATGGGGCAGAGCCCTGGCCTTCCTTCCTTCGCCGGCGTTCGGCTAGAATCCGCCCTGCGTGCGGCGCGGGCCGCCGGAGGAGAGTTTACCGATGGCCGAGCGGGGCGTGTCGATCCTGAGCCTGGGCGAGATGGGCCCGGGAGTGTCGGAGTCGCTGGCGGCGGACGGGTTCGTGGTGCACGCGGTGCCGGCGCAGCCGCTGGCGGGGATCCTGGAGGCGCACGGGGCGGAGATCAGGGGCGTGATGACGCGCGGCCAGGTGCCCGTCGACGCGGCGCTGCTGGCGGCACTGCCGGCGCTGGAGATGGTGGCCAATTTCGGGGTCGGCTACGACTCGGTGGACGTGGCGGCGGCGGCGTCGCGGGGCGTGGCGGTGTCGAACACGCCCGAAGTGCTGGACGACGAGGTGGCGGATCTCGCGGTGGGGCTGCTGCTGGCGACCATCCGGCAGTTGCCGCAGGCGGACCGGCACGCGCGGGGCGGGCACTGGGAGCGCGGAGCATTCCCGCTGTCGGGCACTCTGCGCGGGCGCACCGTAGGGATTCTGGGCATGGGGCGGATCGGGCAGGCGATCGCGCGCAGGGTCGCGGCGTTCGACGTCCCCGTGGTCTACCACGCGCGGCGTGCGGTCGAAGGCGTGACGTGGCGGCACTACCCGACGCTGCTGGGGATGGCGGAGGCGGTGGACACGCTGGTCGCGATCGTGCCGGGCGGGGCGGCAACGCGCCACCTGATCGGGGCGGAGGTGCTGGCGGCGCTGGGGCCGAACGGAGTGGTGGTGAACGTGGCGCGCGGCTCGGTGGTGGACGAGGACGCGCTGATCGCGGCGCTGCAGTCGGGTGCGCTGCACGCGGCGGGGCTCGACGTGTTCGCCGACGAGCCGCGCATCCGGCCGGAGCTGCTGGCGCTGCCGAACGTCGTGGTGATGCCGCACGTGGGGTCGGCGACGCACCACACGCGGGGGCGGATGGCGGCGCTGGTGGCGGAGAACGTCAGGTCGTGGTTCGCGGGGCGCGGGCTGGTGACGCCGGTGGCGGCGTAGCGGCAGGGCCGGTGTCGGGCAGTTCCGGCCGGGACTGCCGCCTGGCAGGGAGAAGGAAGGTTGAGGCTCCGCCTCAAACTCCGCCAAAGGCACGCCTTTGGAATCCATTTCTATGAAGAGTTTTCAAAGGCCCCAGGCATGGCGGGTCTGGGCAGGGCCCAGCCTTGCTTGCTGCCTGGCCGCCCTGCTGCCAGCGTGATCCGAACCAACCCACTACCGGATCGCCCTTGACAGAGATCGCCCCATGGTAGTGACTTACACTCAGCAATAAGGGTTGTCTGGGAAGGTCCGTCGCCGATCCGGCTGGCTTAACATCTTTTCCTGTCGCCGGTCCCGTTCTGCGCAACCGGTCGCGTTGGATGGTCCGCCTGCAGCTTCTGCAGTCCGGAACCGGCGTCGCGGGAATGAGGTCAGGCTTGTCACGCGTCGATCCTGCCCGCAGCCAGATAGGGGCAGGAAACGATGAAGACAGGTTTTGCCGGAGTCGGACGTGTTCTCTGCGGTGCGGCCGGGCTGGCGCTGGCGCTCCAGGCGTTGCCGGCGCGGGCGGACGCGACACACCCCAAGATCGGCTTCTCAATCGACGACCTGCGGGTCGAGCGCTGGACCCACGACCGCGACGATTTCGTGGCCGCCGCCAAGGCACTGGGCGCCACGGTGAACGTGCAGTCCGCCGACGCCAGCGAGGCGCGCCAGACCGCGCAGGTCGAGAACCTGATCTCGCGCGGCATGGACGTGATCGTCATCGTGCCGTTCAACGGCAAGGTGCTCGCCAACACCATCGCAGAGGCCAGGCAGGCGGGGATCAAGGTGGTCTCCTACGACCGCCTGATCCTGGACTCCGACATCGACGCCTACGTGTCGTTCGACAACGTCCGGGTGGGCGAGATGCAGGCGCAGGGCGTGGTCGACGCCAGGCCGTCGGGCAACTACTACCTGCTGGGCGGCTCGCCCACGGACAACAACGCCAAGCTGCTGCGCGAGGGGCAGATGAAGGTGCTGCAGCCGCAGGTGGACGCCAAGAGGATCACGATCGTGGGCGCGCAGTGGGACCCGGAGTGGAGCGCCACCACCGCGCTGTCGATCGTCGAGAACGCGCTGACGTCGAACAACAACAGGATCGACGGCATCGTCGCCTCCAACGACACGGAGGCGGGCGCCGCGGTCCAGGCCCTCGCGGCGCAGAAGCTCGCGGGCAAGACGGCGGTGTCGGGGCAGGACGCGGACCTGGCCGCGGTCAAGCGCATCATCGCGGGCACGCAGACGATGACGGTGTACAAGCCGATCAAGACCATCGCCGGGACGGCCGCGCAGGTGGCCATCGACCTGGCGAAGGGGACGAAGCCGAAGTTCACCACCACGGTGAACAACGGCAAGGAGGACGTGCCCACGATCCTGCTGACGCCGGTGCTGCTGACCAAGGCGAACGTGGGCGTGGTCGTGAGCGACGGCTACTACACCCAGGCGCAGATCGACTCTAAGTGACGCGTCGGGCCCGCAGCGGCGCGGCGCCGGACCGGAGGAAGCAAGCAAGGCCAGAGGCTCTGCCTTTGGACTCCGCCAAAGGCAGGCCTTTGGAATCCGTTACTTAGGCAACGGGTTCTCAAGGGCTTCGTGCTTGAGGGAACGGCCTTGGGCAGGGCCCAGCCCTGCTTGCTTGCGGGCAGGCGTGTCTTCGGAGGTATGCGATGAGCGAGTTCCTGCTGGAGATGCGCGGGATCACCAAGAGCTTCTCCGGGGTCATGGCGCTGGACGGCATCGACCTGCGCGTCCGGCCGGGGGAGTGCGTCGGGTTGTGCGGCGAGAACGGCGCCGGCAAGTCCACGATGATGAAGGTGCTGTCGGCGGTGTATCCTTACGGCACCTGGGACGGCGAGATCCTGTGGCGCGGCGAGCCGCTGCGCTGCGCCTCGATTCGCGAGAGCGAGGCCACGGGGATCGTCATCATCCACCAGGAGCTGATGCTGGTGCCGCAGCTCTCGGTGGCGGAGAACATCTTCCTCGGGCGCGAGCCGGTCACGGCAGGGCTGATCGACTTCGACCGCATGTATGCCGAGGCGGCGTCGTTGCTGGCCGGGCTGCGCATGGGACACATCAACGTCGCCAAGCCGGTGTCGCACTACGCGGGCGGCGAGCAGCAGCTGATCGAGATCGCCAAGGCGCTGAGCAAGAACGCCAGCCTGCTGATCCTGGACGAGCCGACCTCGTCGCTGACCCAGTCCGAGACCGCGATCCTGCTGCGGCTGATCGCCGACCTCAAGGCGCGCGGCACGGCGTGCGTCTACATCTCGCACAAGCTGGAGGAGATCGAGGCGATCGCGGACAGCGTCACGGTGATCCGCGACGGGCGGTTCGTGGGCGAGGCGCCGATGCGCGACCTGTCCACCGGCGACATCATCCGCATGATGGTGGGCCGCGAGATGACCAACCTGTTCCCGCGCGAGGCGCACCCGATCGGCGAGGTGGTGTTCGAGGCGATCGGCATCACTTGCCTCGACCGCGAGAACCGTGCGCGCAAGCGGGTGGACAACGTCTCGTTCGCGCTGCGCCGCGGCGAGATCCTGGGGATCGCCGGGCTGGTGGGCGCGGGGCGCACGGAGCTGGTGAGCGCACTGTTCGGGGCGTACCCGGGCGCGCATTCCGGCGAGATCCGGCTGGACGGCCGCGCCATCCGGGTGCGCTCGCCGCAGGAGGCGGTGCGCCAGGGGCTGTGCATGGTGCCCGAGGACCGCAAGGCGCACGGCATCGTGCCGGGGCTGGGCGTGGGCTACAACATCACGCTCTCGGTGCTGGAGCGCTTCGCCGGGTCGGGGCTGATCGACGAGGGGCGCGAGTTCGGGGTGATCGGCGAGGCGATCAAACGGATGCGCATCAAGACGGCCAGCCCGCTGCTGGCGATCTCCAGCCTGTCGGGCGGCAACCAGCAGAAGGCGGTGATCTCGAAGATGCTGGAGCCCGGGCCGCGGGTGCTGATCCTGGACGAGCCGACGCGCGGCGTGGACGTGGGCGCGAAATACGAAATCTACCGGCTGATGTTCGCGCTGGTGCAGCGCGGCGTGTCGATCATCATGGTGTCCTCGGAGCTGTCCGAGGTGCTGGGCATCAGCGACCGCGTGCTGGTGATCGGCGAGGGGCAGCTGCGCGGCGACTTCGTCAACGACGAGACCCTGACGCAGGAGCGCGTGCTGTCGGCCGCGATCACCCCCCTGCCCCGCGCGGCCTGAGCCGGCCCGGAAGAGAAGCAGCCGGAAGAGAAGTGGAATGAACAAGGTCTCCCTGGTTCCCGATCCCGCCATGCCAGCCGATACCGTTGTGCCGAGTACGGGAGTGGCGCCAACCCCGGTAGCGCTCAGCTCGGCGCCGGCCGAGCGGCAGCGCACGCTGCGCGCCGAGCAGCTCAAGGCGGCGTTCGCGCGCTACAAGGTGCTAGCGCTGGTGATCGCGATCGCGGCGCTGTGGGTGCTGTTCAGCCAGCTCACCGGCGGCGACTTCATCACCCCGCGCAACCTGTCGAACCTGCTGCGGCAGATGGCGATCACCGGGATGCTGGCCTGCGGCATGGTGTTCGTCATCATCTCGGGCGAGATCGACCTGTCGGTGGGCTCGCTGCTCGGGCTGCTGGGCGGGATCTCGGCGATTTTGGACGTGGGCTGGCACCTGCCGCTGGCGGTCAACATCGCGGTCGTGGTGGCGGCCGGCGCCGCGGTCGGCGCATTCAATGGCTACTGGGTCGCCTACCTGCGAGTGCCGTCGTTCATCGTCACCCTGGCCGGGCTGCTGGCGTTCCGCGGCGTGCTGCTAGGCATCACCGGGGGGGTGACGATCTCGCCGGTGTCGGAGTCGCTGGTGGCGGTGGCGCAGAGCTACCTGCCGGACGTGGCCGGCTACGGGCTGGCGGTGCTGCTGTTCGCGGGGATCGCGTTTGTGACGCTGCGCGGTCGGGGGCGGCGGCGCTCGCTCGGGCTGGCGCCGACGCCGGCGTGGGCCGACGCGGCCAGGCTGGCGGCGGCGGCGGTCGTGGTGTTCGGCTTCGTGTGGCTGCTGAACTCGTATCGCGGCGTGCCGATGCCGGTGCTCGTGGTGCTGGGGCTGCTGGGCGCGTTCACGCTGATGGCGCGGCGCACGGTGTTCGGACGCAGGATCTACGCGGTGGGCGGCAACCTGGAGGCGACGCGGTTCTCCGGCGTCAACGTGGCCCGGGTCAAGCTGCTGGTGTTCGCGCTGATGGGGGCGATGGCGGCGCTGGCGGGAATCAGCACGACCGCGCGGCTTGCGGCCGGGTCGCCCTCGGCCGGGTCGCTGCAGGAGCTGGACGCGATCGCGTCGTGCATCATCGGCGGCACCTCGATGCGCGGCGGCGCGGGCACGGTGTTCGGCGCGCTGATCGGGGCGCTGATCATGGCGACGCTGGACAACGGCATGTCGATGCTCAGCGTGGACACTTTCTGGCAGATGATCGTCAAGGGGGTGATCCTGCTGATGGCGGTGTGGCTCGACGTGGCGACCAGCGTCCGGCGCTAGGACCCTGCAGCGGCGCCGGCAGCGGGGCGGAGCAGGCGAGGCCGGGCTCTGCGTGGTTCAAGGCCCGTCCCGGACTGAGACATCACCCGCCTCTGGCCTTCCTCGGCCCCTTGCGCTACCTCCGCTATCGTCACCGCGCACGACCTATCGTCAGGACCCGTCCATGACCCGTTCCCGCACCTCCATAACCGCGGTCCTCTGCCACGGCCCGGAGGACCACCGGCTGGAGGGGCTGAACTGTCCCGCCCCGGGCGCGCGGCAGGTGGTGCTGCGCACCGACGCGAGCGGGACCTGCGCCAGCGACTATAACTGCTGGAGCAGGGCGAAGATGTTCCGGAGCGGCAACGGCGCTTGGCCCTGGGTCAAGGCCTAGACCGTGCCGCACGTCATCGGGGTCGACATCGGCACGCAGAGCACGAAGGCGCTGCTCACCGACGAGACCGGCCGCATCCTGGCGCAGGCCACCCAGTCGTACCAGCCGGACACCCCTCGCCCGCTCTGGGCCGAGCAGTGGCCCGCCGTGTGGCTCGACGCCGTCACCGACTGCATCGCGCACTGCATGGCAGAGGCGGGCGCGTCGTCCCCGACCGACGTGCGCGCCGTGTGCATCAGCAGCCTGTACGGCGGGTCCGGCATCCCGGTCGACGCCGATCTGGAGCCGCTGCATCCCTGCCTGATCTGGCTCGACCGCCGCGCCGAGGCGCAGGTGCAGGCGGTGCGCGCCGGCATCGACCTGGACCGGCTGCGCGCCATCACCGCCAACGGCGTGGACAGCTACTACGGCTTCACCAAGATGCTGTGGCTGCGCGACGAGCGGCCGCAGATGTGGGCGCGTACCCGCTGGCTGCTGCCGCCCAACGCCTGGATTATCGCCAAGCTCACCGGCGTGGTCGCGGTGGACCATTCCTCGGCGGGCAACATCGGCGGCATCTACGACATGGCGGCGCGCGCCTGGTCGGCGCCCATGCTCGATGCCCTCGGCATCCCCGCCGCGATGATGCCCGAGCGGCTCGTGGCCTCGACCGAGGTCGTGGGGCACCTGTTGCCGGCGTGGGTCGAGGCCACCGGGCTGCCAGCGGGCACCCCGATCGTCGCCGGCGGCGTGGACGCGGCGGTGGCCACCTTCGCCGCGGGCGCCACCCGATCCGGGCAGCACGTCGCGATGATCGGCACCAGCATGTGCTGGGGCACCCTCACCCGCCAGGCCGACGCGTCGCACGGGCTCATCAGCATGCCGCACGTGTTCCGCGGCGACGCCGACACCTACACCTTCGGCGGCGCCATCACCGCCGGCGCGGCCGAGGCCTGGTTCCGCGAGCAGTTCTGCGGTCCCGAGCTGGCTCGCGAGCGCGCCGGCGAGGGCCGCGCCGCCGCCCTGCTCGACGCTGCTGCCTCGCACGTCCCGCCGGGAGCCGACGGCCTCGTGTTCCTCCCCTACCTCGCCGGGGAGCGCAGCCCGATCTGGGACGGGCTGGCCAGCGGCTCCTTCGTGGGCCTCAGCCTGTTTCACACCCGCGCCCACCTGTACCGCGCGGTGCTGGAGGGCGTGGCCTACGCGTTGCGCCACAACATCGAGGCGGGCCGCCTGTCCGTGCCCGCGCTCGACGACACACTGATCGTGGTGGGCGGCGCCGCCAAGTCCGACCTGTGGATGCAGATCGTCGCCGACGTCACCAACAGCCCGGTGCGCACCATCGCGCAGGATGTGGAGGCGGCGCTCGGCGCCGCGTTACTGGCGGCGTTGGGAGTCGGCTTGGCCACGCCGGAACAGGCCGAGGCCGGCTGGGTGGAGCTTCGTCCCCGCGCCACGCCGCATCCGGAGGCGGTGCAGGCCTACGACCGCGGGTTCGTGGTGTTCAAGGATCTCTACCCGGCGCTGAAGCCGAGCATGCACCGGCTGCGCGAGGCGTAAGCATCGGGGCCGCTGCGTTGACCAGGAAGAAAGCAAGACCGGGCTCTGCCCGGACCCGCCAAAGGCCAGGGGCCTTTGGAAACCCCTTCCTTCAGCAAGTGGATTCCAAAGGCGAGCCTTTGGCGGAGTTTGAGGCAGAGCCTCAACCTTGCTTCCTACGCCCCGCGCACCGTCCGCGGCGACTTTGGACGGCTGACCTATTGTCGATCTCCGGCCTTGCCCGCTTCGTCGATCTCAGGCGGCTCGGCTCGCTATCCGACCGGGCACACGCCGAGGGCGTTCTGGTTCGGCTGCGGGTGAGGCAGCGGGTGCAGCTGCACTTGGTCCAGGGCGGGGCTGTCGTCCTGCGGGAACGGGGTACTGCCTGACGGCAGGCAGTTGGACGCCAGGATGTAGGCGGTGACGTCGGCGTACTGCTCGGGGCTGAGCGTGCCGCCGGCGTTGAGCGGCATCATCGTGAACACGATGGTCCGGATCGCTTCGAGGGACCAGGAGTTGTCCGCGGCCGAGGCCAGGAAGTCCGTGCCCGCGATCGCAGGGGCTGCGACCCCGTGCATGTCGGCTCCGTGGCAGGACACGCAGTTCTCCGCATAGACCGCCTTGCCCGCCACCGCCTGACTCGCCGTGTACAGCGTCGGGAAGGGTGCCGCGTTTCCGACCGGTGCGGCGTCGGCCTGCCCGGACGCCGCCGCAGCGGATGCGCCCTGCCCCGGAGCCGTGGCTCGGGGACCTGCCGCAGCCGGAGCCGCCGTGCCGGACGCTGCCGCTGCGGGTTGGGACGCGGCGGGCTCGGCCATCACGGGCTGGGACGAGGCGGTGGGCTGAGCGGACGCCAGCTCCGCCGGTCCAGGGGTGCCTGCCGCGGGCATGGCTTGTGCGGGTTGCAGCAGGGCCGCCTTGCCACCCGGCTTGGCCGCACAATCGCGCTGCACGATCGGCCAGGCGGCGGTGCGCAGCATCACCAGCCCATCCTGCGCCGTGACCGCAGTGACGCCGAGCGACGTGTCCAGCGACGGCATTTCCGAACCCGGCGCCACCGCCACGAAGGCGAGGCGGCCGCCATGCACCGCCCAGCCTGCCTGCGAGCCCGCCGCGCAGGCGTCCACGGTGTGCGCGCCCAGCGGCACGCCCAGCTCCGTCGTGCCCAGCGCGCCGAGCAGGCCGCCGAACACGTCGGCGTCGGTCGGGCGTCCCTCGGCGACCAGGAGGTCGTTCAGCGCCTCCGACGCGGCGATCTGGAACCCGCTCAGCTCGCGCGACTTGGCCGCGGTCTGCAGCCTGGCCACGGCGGCGCGGGCGTTGACCTCGGCGGCGCGCAGCGGATCGGCCCAGGGCGGAGTGTCGTTGCGGTCTAGCAACGCATCAATGCGCCCGATCGCGCCCGCCTCGTCGTCCGGCGTGCCGGCGGCGGCGGCGTAGGAGGGATCGCGGGTGCCGACCAGAACGTTGACCGCCTTCTGCGCGGCGGCCCGGTAGCTGGCAGGGTCGGTCTCGTAGCTGTCCTCGACGGTGGTGATCACCGCCATCGCCGCCCTCACGTCGCCCAGCGCGGCCTGCGCTGCCGCGTGGTCGGCGGCGGTGTCGGCGCGGACCGGACCGGCGGTCGCGGCGAGGCACAGCAGCGCCGCCGAGCCGGCCAGGAGGACCGGACGGAAGGAACGGATCATCGCGACATCCTAGCGAGCAGAGGGGTGAACGGCGGGTCGGTCATGGGCGTGGGCGCATCCGGACGCGCGGCGAGGCCGGAAGCCTTGCCTCCAGCCTCGCACCGAACCTGACAATAGGCCTCCAAAAGCTCAGGCCTATGGCGAGTCGAGGGCAGAGCCCCGCCCTGCCTTCCTGCGGCTCCGGACGCGTGCAGCTCCTACTGCAGGGTGAACGCGCTGATGGACGCGTCGGTCGAGGTCGACTTCAGCTCCGGCACCTTCTGGTTGCCGGCGCCGCCCGATGCCACGACCACGTAGCTCTTGCCGCCCACCTGATAGGCGGAGGGCGGGGCGATGATCGCGTTGCCGGTCGGCGCGCTCCACAGCTTGTCGCCGGTCTTGACGTCGAAGGCGTCGAAGCTGCCGTTCAGCTCGCTGGTGAACACCACGCCGGACTTGAGCACCAGGGCGCCGCCCACCGCGGGCAGGTCCATGTGGTGACGCCAGTTGAACACGCCGCTGTCGATGCTGATCGCGTTCATGTCGCCGGTGTTCGGGCCGACGAAGGTCGGGAAGATGCCGCCGAGATAGAACTGGCCGCTGATGTAGACCGCCTGCTGGGTGGACTTCCAGAAGCCGCACTCGTTGACGCTGGGCACGAAGAACGCGTTAGTGCCGGGATCGTAGGTGCCGCCGTTGTATTCGATGCCGCCGTTGGTGTTCGGGCAGGCGACGTTGCCGGCCGCGGAAGGCTCGGTGTTCTGGTTGTGCTGGAAGGAGGCGGCGGTCTGGCTCACCAGGTGGCCGTCGCCGGAGTCGAGTACCCAGAAGTTGCCGCCCTTGTCGCCGGCGGCCACGAGGTCCTCGTCCTGGCCGTTGGCCTTGCCGTGGAACAGCACCGGCGGCATCGACGGGTCCCAGTCGTGGGTGTCGTGGGCGATGAACTGGTGGAACCATTTCATCTTCGGCGTGGACGGGCCGGAGATGTCGAGCGCCACCATGGAGTTGCTGAACAGGTTGGCACCGGGACGGCTGGTGCCGAGGAAGTCGGGCTGCGGGTTGCCGAGGTCGAGGTAGAGGGTCTGCGAGGCCGCGTCGATGGCAACGCCGGACCAGACCGACGCGCCGCCGCGCTTCCAGGTGTCGCCAGGGCCCCAGGTGTCGTGACCGGGCTCGCCCGGGCCGGGCACGGTGTACCACTTCCACAGGATGTGGCCGTCCTTGGGGTCGAAGGCGGTGACGTAGCCGCGGCCGCCCCAGTCGCCGTTCGACACGCCGATCAGCAGCATGTCCTGGTTGGTGGCGCTGTTGTGGTACGGCACCGGAGCCATGGTGTAGAACGAGTTCTTGGTGTCCTCGACGCCGACGATGTCCCAGGCCTTGGCGCCGGTCGCGGCGTCGAGCGCCACGATGTGGCCGTCGAGCGTGCCCAGGAACACCTTGTCGCCCATCAGCGCCACGCCGCGGTTGCCGGCGAAGGCGATGACGTGGGGGTTGTCGACGAACTCCCACTTCTGCGCGCCGGTCGCGGCGTCGATCGCATAGACGTGGTCGTGCGCCGAGGTGACATACATCGTGCCGTGCCAGATCAGAGGCGCCACTTCCATCGGGCCGGGGTCGCTGATCTTGAAGGTCCAGGCGGGGGTCATCTTGCCGACGCTCTGCGGCGTCACGCCGGGCAGGTCGGTGTAGCGGTTGCCGGAGTAGTCCTTCGCCGGGAGGATCCAGTCGGCGGTGTTGGTGGCGGTGGCGGCGAAGTCGCTGGCGCCAGGGCCGGTGCCGCCGGTCGCGGCCGCCGCGGTGGCGGGTACCGCTGCAGGCGCGGCGGGTGCCGCGCCCTGCACCGGGGCCGCGGGGTTCTCGTTGGCCAGCGGCGAGGGCTGCGCCCGGGCCGGTGCGCCCAGGCAGGCGGCAAGCGCCAAGCCCGCAACACCGCAGAACAGCTTGTGACGTCGCGTCATCGCGTTTCCCCTTCTCCCATCCCGTTCCGGGACGTTTGTGCCTGCGACATACGCCGGCATAGGGAAGGGTACGATGCATCCGAGCGCCTGTCATCTTCTTACGGAGCCTGCTACCGCCGGTAAAAACGGTGCGCCTCGAAAGTCGATGTCTCCCGGTGCACGGTAGTGGCACGTGCGCGGCGTCGGGTTCAGGAACACCCAAACCTCAGCTGGCAGGACACGTCCACACAGGGACGAGGACGGAGCCGGCAGTCATTTCCGGTGCGGCGATCAGGCCGGAGCCGACCCGGTCATCGCCTTCAGGTCGCCGAACGCCGGACCTTCAGCGCAGGGCCGTGCCGGAGAACCGATCGGGCATCGCTGGGGACTGCAGAGGCAGCTGCGGCGCGCTGACCTGCATGGCGTGGAGGTGATCGCCGATGCGGGAGGCCTGGCTGGGAACCCAGACCAAGGCCAGGGCGGCGGTGATGATGACGAGCATCCTGGTCATTGCGGTGCTCCCTTCGGAGAGCGTTATGGTGCACTGCAACAATGGGGGGTTTGACGGGATTGCAACAGCGGCCCGCCGCTCATACGACTTATGCGTCAGCCACATGGGTGGACGGCACCGGGCCGCGATCGTCCGCCGGTGCCAACCGTTCCGCCGGATATGTCGGCGCAAGCCGGCCTAGTCTATGCCGTAGTTCCAGCTGTCGCGCCGCAACGGCTGCAGCACATACAGCGCGATCTGGGCGTCACTGTACGGGTGGCCGCTCCTCGCGGACTGGTTCACCGGGCGAAGCGAGCCGTCGCCCGCCAGCTCGTAGCGGTCGATCTCGCCGTCGAGCATGTGCCGCAGCTGGATGACCCGTGCGCTGCGACCGCCGACCATCTCCTGGTCGCCGGTCCACTCGCCCTGCCAGCGTGTCGTGCCCGATCCACCGCCGATCAGCGTGTTCTGCACCGTGATGGCGACGTGGTAGCGGCCCGCTACCGCATCCGGCGCGCCATCCAGCACCAGCTCGACGATCTTGGGTTCGGCGACGTAGGGACCCGGCTGGGTGCCGCGCCAGTCGCCGAGGATCGGACCCGTCGGACGCGGCACGCAGCCGGCCGCCACCAGCAGCACGCACATCGCGCGCCACGGGATTCGCCTCGAGCCTTCGAGCCGGGGGGCGGCGCCCCCGTCCGATCGCCCTGCTCGCTGTGATGCCGCACCCGAACCCTCGCCGCGCGCGCATCCCGAATGCGCCGGGGGCACGCGCCTCACGGCTGCGACGGCGCTGCAACCGGCGTCTGCCCGTCGCGGCGGGTGTCGGGAGCGGGTGTCGCGGTCCCCTCCGGCGGCACGGCGTGACGCGGGGCGACATGGCGGGGCCGTTTCGGCAACGGGTGGGACAGCTCCTCGCTGGGCCCCTTCGAGAAGCCGGGGTCGGCCCTGCCCGAACTCGAGCCAAGCGCCACACTCAGCAGAACGGCCAGGAGGACAGGCCGGAGAAGATGCGTCTCGATCATGAGAACCCTATCAAACAGATGTGGCGGGACCACCGGCCCCGCCACGTCCTAGCACGCTGCGCCCAGGCTCAGAAGGCGACGTGGGTCTTGAAGCCGAGCACCGCCGCGTCCTTGATGTTGGTCTGGCCGTTGGGACGGATGACGTACTGGAACTCGGGCTGGAAGTTCACCCCGCGGAAGACGTGGATGTCGTAGTTGACTTCGAGGATCTCCTCGTGGCGCTGCACCCCGGTGGCACCGCCGGAGATCGGCAGGCCGAGCTGAACATCGAGTTCCTGCTGCCGCCTCAAATACGGGCTGGTGTTCACGTAGGAGAACAGCACGCCGACGGTGTCGAGCGGGCGAGCCTTCCAGAACGAACGGTCCAGCGCGCCGATGAAGTACTGGTCCGCGTAGGCCGACGTGGTCGGGTCGTTGTGGGCATAGCCGCCCAGGACGATCACGCCGTCGTTCGTCCCCGGTCCGTTGCGCAGCACCATCTGGTCGAACAGGGCCCAGGCCTGGGTATGGCCCTTGTGGATCTTGAAAGGCTGGCCGGTCAGCAGGGCGGGTGCCCCGTTGTCGCCGACGTAGAAGTCGTTGTAGCTGGAGTTGTCATAGCCGAAGCCCAGCTTGTAGTGGCCGGGCAGCTTGTCCGCGCCGAAGGTCGGCAGGTAGGCGACCTCGACCGGGAACTCCTCGCCGCTGATCTGCGAGGTGGTGAAGTCGAAGCCCGACCGGAAATGCCTGTTGCCGTACAGGCCCTGATCGACGGCGTACAGGCCGAACTGCACGTAGGTGTCACTGGTCGGCCGCACGCGCGCCCGGGCGCCCCACACCGCGTCCGGGTAGGAGCTGAAACCGATGTCGCCGCCCGGCAGGGCCTTGGGATTGCCGCAGAGTGAGTTGTTCATGAAATTGCAGTAGAGCGGCGAGGCGGCGAAGTCGTTGGTGACCGGCATGCGGCCGAACGCGATGTCCAGACGGTCGTTCGCCACCTTCTCCTCGGCATAGGCATAGACTAGGTGGATGCCGGCGTCGCCGCCGGCGCCGTAGATCTCCTGCACCGGCTGCAGGCCGCCGCCGATCAGCCCGGGCGCGCTGGCCGGACTGCCGGAACGGTTGACCAGCACGACGTGCGTCGAGAGGCCCTGGATGCGCGCCAGCTTCTGCCAGTCGACGTCGACCTCGAGGCCGACCTGGTTGGCGAAGGTCGAGCCCTGGTGCACGCCGCCGCTGACGTTGCTCGCGAACTCCGAGATGATGTCGCCCAGGACGTCGATCCCGAGATTGCCCAGGGTGACCCGTGCGTCCCTGAACATGGGCAGCCCGGCGACGAGCTGCTCGACGTTGGAGTCGGCAGTGGGCGACGGGGTGGCCGGAGTGAGGGGGGTCGAGAGCTGCTGGCTCGGGCCGATGCTGACGCCGCTGTTGATGTTCTGCGCGTGCGCCGCGGGGGCCAGCGATCCGAGCGCCATGGCGAGGGCGCCACCGGCTGCGATGCGAAGGCAGCTCCCTGCGGGCAGGCGAGGCGTGGCTTGAGGCATGGTGGATCGTTCCCCTGGTTACGCGGTCCGCCGTGGCTGATCTGCGTCACCCTCGAATGCGGTATGTCGGGAGTTACAGCAGGATTTGGCCGGTCCGCCATGACGTAATTGCGGTTCGGGCGTCCGATGTGTGTCATTGCGCGGCGATTGTAGCAGCCGAGTGACACATGATTTTTGCGACAGGCATCAAGTTTCTTGCACGGTCCAGGTCCACGTGTCCGGCGGCCTCCCGCTCTCCCCCCTGCGCCGGGCCTGCGGATTGCTGCAGGCGGGCGGTTCTGCGGACGCAGCAGGCCAGCCGGCGCACGGCATCGGCCCGGCGGATCAGCGCTTCGGCTTGAGGACGCTCATGGAGCAGGGCGCCGCTTCCAGCGGCTGCTTGCGCCGCGTGGCGGACACCGCGGGCGGGGCGACGATCACCATGCGCCACGCGATGTATGTCTGGTTGTGAAACCTCCTTGGCGCGCTCAGCGATGAGGCGGGCCTTGGTGGTGTCACACGGACCTGCTCGGCCGTTCGGTGCGGCACGGGCAAGTGTTGGTTCGGCTTCGAGCCGTTCGGTGAC
>JAABUV010003803.1_pt1 | contig 18789 bp, 19 predicted proteins | sample 5559971 | NCBI WGS metagenome assembly JAABUV01 (sample SAMN10711881, study PRJNA513362) | rock metagenome | isolation source: Antarctica rocks | place: Antarctica: Victoria Land, Knobhead nord | collected 2015-12-19
AATACCAGCAGTACGCCCAGGCTAGCGACTCCGGCGACTACAGCCAGGTCGACCCCGACCAGGCCGCCGGCCATGTCCAGCAGTTCGCCCAGAACGCGCCCCCTGAGATGCAACAGCAGGCCTATGGCCAGTACTTCCAGCAAATGCCCCCGGAGCAGCGCCAGCAGTTTGTGCAGCAACTGCCCCCGGAGATGCAAGGTCAGATGGACCCCAACGATCCCCAGGGCATGGCGCAAGGGATGCAGCAGGCCGCCCAACAGAACCCCACCATCCTGCAGCAGGTCTGGAACAACCCCGTGGGTAAGATCGCCGCCGTGGGTATCGCTGGCTTCGCCGCCAAGGAGATCCTGAGCCACCGCTAGCGTGCACCAAGGGAGAGATGGGGGGCGACCACGCCCGCGTGGCCGCCCTTGTGACGGAAGGTGGCATACCGTCTGTACACCGCCCTATCGCTCGGATGAGCCCTTCCAGCGGACGATGAGGAGTGATCGCGGCTATGGACCTACGTACTACAATGCCCGGCACGGACCCGACAGACACGCGTGCGCGCCCTACGCCCGACCCAGCCTGGGGCCAGCGGTCGTCCGGTGAGCCGCGCTGGCCCGCCTCCCTCGCCGTGCTCGCTATCCTCGTCCTCTACTGGCTCCTCCCTGAGCGCTTGACCGTCGGCCCCACCTGGATCGTTCCCGCCCTCGCCCTCGCCCTCCTTGTCCCCCTCTCCCTCGCCGCCCCCCGTCGTCGCTCGCCCGAGGCCACCATGTGGCGCGCCTCGCCGCCCTCGCCCTCCTCGCCCTGGTCAACCTCGCTAACCTCGGCTCCCTCATCCTCCTGGTCGAGGCCCTCCTCCAGGGACGCAGCCTCGTCGGCCACACCCATCTCGATGGCCGTACCCTCCTGCTCTCCTCGGTCGCCATCTGGCTCACCAACGTCCTCGTCTTCGCCCTCTGGTATTGGGAACTCGACCGCGGCGGCCCCGACGACCGCGCCCGCCCCCAGCACCGCCACCCTGACTTCCTCTTCCCCCAGATGACCACCCCTGGCTGCGCCGACGCCCGCTGGACCCCTTCCTTCATCGACTACACCTATGTCGCCTTCACCAACGCTACCGCCTTCAGCCCCACCGACACCATGCCCCTGACCCCCTGGGCCAAAGCCCTCATGACCGTCCAGTCCTTGGCCTCCCTGCTCACCGTCGCCCTCGTCGCTGCCCGTGCCGTCAACATCCTCGGCTCGTGAGCGCCGCGCGCCACATGGTGGCCGTCCGATGTAAGATTTCCTATGCGGTGGGCCGTTGCCCTTACGAGGGCTGGCGCAGGGAGCGCAGCAGGGGGCAGCCCGTACACGCGTGAGCCCCAACGCCCCCAGATGTGGTGGCCCCCGGCCCCAGCGCGGGCACCGAGGCCAGACGGGACATGGACGACGTGGACGGTGGGGGAAACGATAGCAGGCGTCGAGGGGCAGCGTTTGGGTGCAACGGGGGAGGACGCGGGTGACGGCGGCGCGACGAAGGGATCACCTGGGGGATGCCGCGCGGAGCTGCGGGGCGTGCGTGGGCGACGCCCTGGTGGCTGCACGACACGCCTATGGTAGCGGCGCGCCGTGGTGGTGGGCCAAGGGGCCGCGACGCGTCGATGTCACGATGGTCACATGGATTCGCCGCATCACGTTCGTCGAGAACGATAAGGGGTCGGGTGCGGGCACAGGCGACGCTCACGCAGGCACCCTGGACGATGGCCCGGAGGGTGGCATCTAAATTGATGTAGCACGAGCCAATGCCCCCCTAGTGGGGACGATAGGAGGGGAGGACAGTCATGCGTCTACAAGGGAAAGTGGCGATCATTACAGGGTCGGCTACGGGCATCGGGAAAGCCATGGCCCAGGCCATGGCGCGCGAGGGAGCCGCGGTGGTGATCAACTACATAGGCCACCAGCAGGACGCGGCCAACGGGGTCGTGCACGACATCGAACAGGCCGGCGGCAAGGCGCTCGCTGTGGTGGCGGACGTGTCCCAACTGGACCAGGTACAGCGCCTGGTCGCGCAAACGGTGCACACGTTTGGCCGGCTCGACATCATGGTCAACAACGCCGGCATTGAGGAGAAGCATCCCTTCCTGGAGATGCCCCTGGAGGTCTGGAACAAGATCATCGCGGTCGACTTGACCGGGCCGTGGCTGGGTAGCCAGGTTGCGGCGCAGCAGATGGTCACGCAGGGCGAGGGTGGCCGCATCATCACCATCTCGTCGGTGCACGAGGACCTGCCCATGCCGACGAACGCGCCCTACTGCGCGGCCAAGGGCGGCCTGCGCATGCTCACACGCACCATCGCTGTCGAGTTGGCCCCGCACCAGATCACCGTCAACAACATCGGCCCCGGCGCCATCTTCACGCCCATCGACGCCGACATCGAGGCCAACCCCGACCTGGAGAAGCAGCTCATGGCCGAGATACCGCTCGGCCGCTGGGGCAAGCCCGAGGATGTGGCTGAACTCGCCATCTATCTCGCCTCCGACGCCGCCGCCTACGTCACCGGTTCGACCTACTTCATTGATGGCGGCATGCTGCGGCAGGCCGGAAGCTTGTAGCCGTGACGGACGCACAACGGCCACCCATCGTGATCCTGGGAGCGGGCGTCGCCGGCGTGCACGCGGCGCGCGAACTGACGCGCCTGCTCCCCACGGACGAGGATGGGGACATCACCCTCGTCAACCAAGACAACGACCTCTTGTTGACGCCCCTGCTCATCGAGGTCGTGGGCGGACAGGTAGAAACCAGGCACCGCAGCAGCGCGGCGCGCGTTGGCCTCGATTGGACGCTGGACGCCGTAGTCGGGACGGAGATCGCGGAGTTGCCGATCGCGCGTTCCCACGCCACGGGTGATGAGGCGTATGGCGGATAGCCGGGATGCGTCGCGTAGGGCGGGTCGCCGTGGTGCGTCGCGCGTGGGCGATGAGGGGCGTGGCGCCTCGTCAACGGAACGGGTAGAGCGCGGGCCTGGCGCCGGCGACGAGGCGTTGGCGGGGTTCTATCGGGATTGGAAGCGCGAGGGGCGGCACCTGGGCGAATACGCGAGCGAGGGCGTGGGGACCGCGGTCAACGTTTTCTGCGTCGTCGGCGTCGTGTCCGTCGTCTTCGGCGCGAGTTCGCCCGTCGCGCACGCCATCCCCGCGGTCCCGTTGCGGCTGTTCATCGTCGGCCTGCTGCTCGGTGGTGTCGGCTGGCTCGTCGCCCTCTCGCCGCCGGGCAAGCTCAGCGGCGCGCACCTCAATCCCGCCGTCTCGCTCGGCTTCGGGCTGCTCGGCAAGATGCACGCGCGCGACGTGGGCGGGTACGTCGGTGGGCAGATGGCCGGGGCCATCCTGGGCGCCGTGGTCGGGGTAGCCGCCTTCGGCCGGTTGGCGCGCGAGGTGGCGCACGCGACACTGCATCCCGGTGCGGGGGTCGGCCCGACAGCGGCTCTGCTCGACGAGGGGGGCGCTACCTTCGCGCTGACCTTTCTCATCTACACGGCCCTCAGCCATGCGCGGCTGCGACCCTGGACCCCGGCCCTGGTCACGGTGGCGGTCGGCGTGCTGGTGTGGCTCGACGGCAACTACTCCGGCGCCGGGATGAACCCGGCGCGTTGGTTCGGACCGGCCGCCTCGGTCCCCGACTGGAGCCGTGCCTGGGTCTACGTCGCGGGTCCGCTCGCCGGGTCCGCGGCAGCCGCGCTGCTGCGGCGGAGCGGACTACTCACGCATCCCCTACCGCACAGCGGAAAGATCGTCCACGATCGCACCTACCGCTCGATTTTCAAGGACGACGCCGTCCCCTCCACGCCCCCGCACGCGGTGCGCCGACGAACGACTGGACGGTAGGCGGCGTGGAGAGCCGCATCGTCCGCACGCACTCTGCACTCTCTGCCAGGGTTTCGCGCTTCGGCTCGCCGCTGCGCATCTAGAATGAGACAGCGGCGGTGCGTAGTACAGGCGATCGATTGCTCCTGTTGCCCGCACTGACAGCGGTGAGGCCGGCCACCAGCGAGGAGCCGGAGTCTCATTCTAGATGCGCAGGGAGCTCGCATTGGGCGAGACCCTGTCTGCACTCTCTGCACTCTGTACTCTTTGCACCCTGCGCTCGGCACGCTCATGGTGGGTGGCGACCTGAGCCGTTGCGCCTCAGCCCGCGTAAGGGCGCGGTGTAGGTGCTGGCTGTAGCGCGGTGTGGGCGGTGGCCGTCGCGCCGGGTGACGCATGGGGGATACCGGCAATGTGGGTGGTATGAGGGGGCGTAGTGGGCTCCTATGGCTGTCGCCGCCCTGGTGTGACTCCTGGTGGCTCTGGACGCAGCGCGGCGATCATAGGGGTGACTCCGACGTGTGGGGCGAGATGTCTACGCGCATCGAGGACGACGGACAGACCCCGACCGACGAACCACGGAGCGGGGCGCGGGTGGGACGGCGCGCCGTGTCACGACACCGCCCCCGCACACGGCGCCACCCCCCCCGTGTCATCTCCGCAGGAGGCATGCGTGGCCTGGATCTTGGTATGGTGTCTGTTGATCAGGGTTCCAGCATCGACGTGTCCCGCGCGCGTGGTTGCGTGATGAGGAGCAAGCAGACGTGCGTGTGCGCGCATCGACACCGCTAGGGGGACTTCGCGAGAGGTCAGCTGACGCCTGGAGGAGCGATCGCGCCAGAGAGGGAGCGGCACGGCGGACGCCCCCTCGTGCGCCTGCACAGCGCCTATTCGCCGTGGGGTCACCGACGGGGCCTCGGATCCATCGTGTGGAGGGCGTCAACAATGCACGACACCACTAGGAGTGGCTGGCCCACGGACGAACCGATCACCCCGGTCATCGAACGGGAGAGCCAGGCCACGATGCAGTCGCACGCGCCCCCGATCGTTGGGTCGGCTCAGGGGACGACGGTCACCCGCCCCAGCCAGGGGGCGCCTCAGGCCACTCGGGAGCCGCCCATTGCGTTGGCCCGCGCCCCGCAGGGCGTCGTCGACGTGACCGACACGCTGGTGGTTGGAGGGCGACCATCCCGTCCTGGACTGATTTGTCCCCGGTGTGGAATCCGCAGCAGGATCTCGACGACAGGGATAGGCGGGCGTCGTGAGGATGATGGTCCTGCTCCGTTCCGCCGCGCGGTCGTTTCCGCTGATCATCGACGAGTTATGTAAGAGACAAGGTTCTCCATGCACGAGACAGTAACGGCAGGTACCAGCCCCGGCGGCGTCGTGGCGCACGCGCCGCACCCACACGCGCTACCCTTCTATACGACGCCTGACGACGCGCTGGAGTTCGGGGCCAGCTTCGGTAATAGCGCCCTCTGGGTCACCACCAAGGGGACCGGGGCGATTGACCGCGTCTTCAGCATTGACGCCGGTCAGACGCTCATCAACAACATCTCTATTCGCTACGCCAGCCCCGGCCATCGCATACAGACGGATGACCATGGCGTTTGCCACATCTCGAGCGTCGACCCCCACGGCGCCTCCTATGTCAGTTTGTGCCAGGATACGCCCGGTACGTTCGAGATACACCCGGCCTACCAACGCCACAGCTACGTGCTCACCGACGCTATCGGCGTCACGGAAACGGTCTTCCTACCGCTGGCGTCTGACGGGAGCGGCGACGCGGCCGCGCACACGGCCGCCGGCGACCCGCCCATCCTCTACCAGACTGTTGAGTTGCGCAACGATAGCCCGGCCCCACGCGACCTGCGCGTCTTCGGCTACGCGCGCCTACGCGGCACCCTTCCCGACGACATGGTGGCGCGCTACGACGCCGACCTACGCGCCCTCGTGGCCCATAACAAGAGCCGACCCGCCTGCGTGCGCGTCTTCGGGCTGACCGCGCGACCCAGCGGCTACGGCACGACCTTCGACTTTGGCCGCGTCTACGATCCCCTGCATGTGCGCCCGCTGGACAATGCGACGGACGCCACAGGTGACATCCTCGGCAGCCTGCAACTCGATGTCCACCTCGCCCCAGGCGAAAACCGCGCCTTCACCTTCATCACCGCGCTCTCCGCCACGGGCGAGGACGACGCGGTCGCGGCCTACCGCGCGGCAGGCGACCCCGTGGCCGCGCTCCAGCGCACGACGGACGACCTCGTCCAGACGCTCGCACAGGCGCGGGTGCTCACGCCCGACCCGCTGATCAACCAGGGCGCGCTGTGGAGCAAGGTCAATATGCGGCGCGTGATGGCGCGCTACCCGCAGGGTCCCGCCTTCACCAACGAGCCCGGCGTCTCCTCCAATGTGGTCGGCCGCGACATGGCCTGGTTCGTTTACGGCAACGACCACTTCAAGCCCGCCTTCTCACGCGCCCTGCTCGACACGTTCGCCCGCCTGCAATACGAAAACGGCAAAATCGCCGAGTACTATAGCGCCCTCGACGGCCGCGTCGAGGACTACGGCCTCAACATCAACGACGACACACCGCTCTTTATTCTGGCCGTCAACCATCACTACCGCGCCACCGGAGACGCGGAGTGGCTGCGCGCGATCTACCCCGCTGTAGCCAAGGCGGCGCGCTATATCGTCGCGCAGGAGGACGCGCGCGGCCTGGTGTTCTGCACGGCCAAGGACCCACGCGGCAACGTGTGGGCCATCGCCGGCTGGCGCAACGTCATCCCGCAGTACAGCCTCAACGGCGCTGTGACCGAGATCAACGCTGAGTGCGTCGCGGCCCTGCGCGCCACCGGCCATCTTGCCGAGAATCTGGAGTTGCCCGAGGCTGAGGCGCGCGCGTTCTTCGACGCCGCCCAAAAGCTGCGCGACGCCATGAACACACACCTGCTCAACCCCGAGAACGGGCTGTACTACCTCAACATCGACGTCGACAGCAATACCCACACCGACGTGACCGGCGACGAAGTCTTCCCCGTGATGTTCCGCGTCTGCGACGACGAGACCGGCTTCCGCATCATCAGCCGCCTCAACTCGCCCGACTTCTGGACGTCAGCCGGCCTGCGCACGGCCTCGCGGCTGGACCCGCTCTACGATCCCTTCGGGTACGTCGGCCTGATTGGTGGCGTGTGGCCGGGCCTGACGTGGTGGTACGCCTTCGCGGCGGCCCGCTACCACCCCGAGTTCATGGTGAGCGCGCTACGCTCTTCGTTCGCGCACTACGCCGTCAACCCCAAGAACAACAACACCGTGCCCGGACAGTTCAGCGAGTGGTTCGATGGCGAGAGCCTGATCAACCGCGGCATGCGCCTCTCGCCGTGGGAGCCGCCACGCTTCCTGTGGGCCGCCGTCGAGGGCGTGTGCGGGCTTATGCTCACGCCCGACCTGCCACAGGTCAACCCGCTGGTACCCCCGGAATGGAAATGGGTGGCGCTGCGCCGGCAGCCGTACCACGGCCATGAGATGACCTACTTCGCCGCGCGCCAGGACGATCGCGGGTTCCACATCTATGCCGACACCGCGTTGCGGTCGGAGCACCACGTCGAGACGTACGACGAGGACATCTCAGCGCGCGTGTACGCCTACGCGGCCTCGGCCGAGGTCGTGGCGCTGCGGCGGCCAGGCGAACTCGTCGTGCTCGTCGGCAACGTGGGCGCGCAGACAAGCGTCGTTCCCGTCGCCATGCAGGAGGTCATCGATGCTGACACAACCTACGACCTGCGCATCTACAATAGCGAACGCGGCGTGTGGGACGGCACGGTTCGCCAGCAGGGCCGCGACCTCAACCCTCTCGCCGTGCAAATCAAGACCAACGGGTTCAGGATTATTGAGCTCAAAGGAGGATCATAGGTCGTGGACTTTGTCGCTCACAGAGGTGTCCTCCTGTGCTGGCCGTTTAGTTCATCCGTGCAACGATAAATACTGCATCGTTGCACGGATGAACTAAACGGCCAGCACAGCTCAGTCAGACGGCCCACGATCGGGACAGACTACAGCGACGCGCATCATGGAGCCGCTCTGACGGCCCCAGTCGCGCGTCGTGCCGTCGTACCGTTAGCGCTGTCCGTGTGCAGGACACGCGACCCAGGGCTTTTGCGTGCGCACGGAACAGTCGTCCGACGGCCACGGGCAGCGCGCCCCGCTCGTCTACCTGTGCCCCTGGGTACAGAACATGCACGCCCCCTGGGTACGCATGGATTAAGCACGGAGGGGGGTGCCGCGTGATCAAGATCAGAACCTTTATCCAAAAATGCGTGAACGACGGGCGGGCGACGGGCGCACAGGTCGCGAAAGTTGGCCGGATCCTCAGGTCCGCAGGTGTCGGCCGCGTGGTGCGCCCGCCGCTGCGCATTCTCGCGTTGGTCGGGTGGCTCATGGCGCGGATGTTCGTGCGCAAAAGGGGCGCGGGGCGTAGACGGTAAGCGCGCATCCTCGGGATCTACCACCGTGCCGGTTTCGCGCTCATGCACGGCGACGTGACGCGGCACCGGGGACCGCCCCTTCCGCGCCGCCGTCGCCGTCGCCGACGCCCAGATTGCCATCGAGCGCGACGCGACCGCTTACAGCCCTGCGCGTGACGCCGCTGACGACAAGGTCTGCACGGCCGCGCCCGCCCGTCCACGAGTGCGGGGTGCGCACCGTCCGCTTGACCATCGAGACAGGCAACAGCCAACGCACCGCCCTGGGCCGCGCCCCTCTGCATCTCCGCTCCATCACGGGTTTGGAGATTAACGCCTTTGCATCCCTGCGCGCCCTCGCCTGTCTGCACCTCGACGCACAATCACGGGAGGCGTATAATCGACATAAGGTGACGATCGCCAATCGCTGCACGAGGAGGTGTCCCTGCTGTCCATCGCGCTCCCCGTCAAGCGTACCCGCCGCCGTGAGTGGCCAGCAGCAAGCCATCGTGTCCGTGTTTATCGCCACGGCGGTGGCGGCCGTCGTCTTGGTCGGCGCGTACGTCGCCGCGCAAGGCTTGAGCCAATCGTACACGCCGGGGACCACGCACACGGTTGTCCACTGGTTCTATAACCTGACGCACAACCGCGGCCAAGGACGGGCTCTATGGCACCCTACTGCTACACGTGGCGTTCGGCTTGTTCTGGGCCGGTATCTACGCCTACTTCGCCGAAGCCGCCCTCACGGACCCCGCGTGGCGCAAAGGACTGATCTTCTCGCTGGGCCCCTGGCTGCTCTCGGTCGTCGTGCTGCTGCCCCTGCTCGGCGGCGGCTTCCTGGGCTTTGGGTTAGGCGTGGGACCGCTCCCAATCATCGGCAACTTTGTCGTACATGCCGTCTATGGCGTCGTGCTCGGCACAATTTATGGGCTGAGCGCGCGCGGCGGAGCGAACGCGAATGGTCTCGAACTCAAGCGCGACAACACCGCCGAGCGTGGGGCCGCGCTCGGCATCATGGCCGGGGCCGTCGTCGGAGGCGTCGCCGGCCTGGGCATCAGTCTGTTCGCCGGGACCGCTAACGGCGTCATCACGGGTCCTTTGCAGTTGTTCCTGTTTGGGGCCGTGCTCGGCGCGGTCGGCGGCGCCCTGTTGGGGTCCATGTCGGGGCTGACCAATATCGCCAAATGAATCGTGCGTACTCACCTTTGGTGTTCGTTGACAGGGACATAGAGACCCCACAGCGTTGATGGTGTCGACACAGCAGCGCTGAGGAGGACTCTTGACCACGGTCGATTTCATTACCGCTTTACTTTGTTGTGTCGATGAGGCCCGGCGGAATGTTCCGCAACACTCGCAAGCCCACATGTCTCTGCGCGAGGTGTTGACCTTGTCCCTGTTGTTCGTGCGCAAAGCGCGGGAGCGCGCGCTGTGGTAGCTCTCGTCGCTGCACCGGCTATCCGCCGATCATCGCGTGCGTGACGACCCACATAAGCGGGAGAACGACCAGCGCGACGGACGGGTGTCTGCATGGATAGACAGCGGCTTGTTGCCCCCTCGACCGCTTTGTGCAACGGTTGCCGGAGGAATCGGAGAGAGGCGATCGCGACTGTCGAGCCTGCGATGCACTGATCTCAGGCATGATGCGTGTCCTACTTGGGGGGTGCGGCATGGCCGGCAGAGGCGTTGACCGTACCGGTCAGCGTAGGCGCGGACGACTAATCGGTCAGGACAGCCGCCGCGCCAGCACTAGCAGAACGCCGCAGGCGACGCGCCGGCAAGAGCATGCACCCGCGCGATGACCCCGCCCACGGCTCCGGTCAGCGCCGCCGGGGCCTGCCCCTCGCCCAGGAAGGCGCGCGCGGCCACCAGGTGGACCAGCAGCGTCGTCTTGTCGACCGGGGCGGCCTGCGCCTGCTCCAGGGCCTTGGCGAACTGGCGTTCGGCCTGCGCCACGAGCCCTGGAGCACTGTCCCTCGCCGTCGCGGCCTGATCGAGGGCGCCGGCGAGCGCGGCGATGGCCCCGGCAAGGTCGGCCGGGGTGCGGACAGGGAGACGGGCGCTAGCGTCAGGGGTGCACGAGCACCGGCGTCGGGGATCGTGGGACATCATCGTGGCATTCTCCAGTAAGGGCTCGTTAAACAATAACTTCCCGTTTTCGCCACAGGGTCCGGCCTGGAAAGGCAGCTCCAAGTCGGGGACTAAATCTTAACGAGTTCTAAGCAGGATCGTGGGTGTCCCAGATGGGCATCCCTGTCGTGACGGTCACCACGAGGATAGGGCGCGGACGGGGAGACACCCATAGCCCGAAAGTACCGGCGCCGGCGACGCACGCACGGCGCTGTCAGCCGACGAGCCCGCGTTGTCGGCGCCTGTCCCGCGGTGCGGCCGCCTGCGTCGCCTCCCCCACGAGGTCGCGCACCGCCTGACGGCTGAGTTTGCCCTGCCCCCGTGCCAGCGCGTCCAGCGTGGCGTGGGCCAACGTGGCCGGGATCAGGCACACGTCGCGGAGCGCGCCCTCCGGCAACGAGGCATTGTACGCGTCAGCGAGCGCCAGGTTGCGCCGCGCATACGCGTCCATCGCGGCCCGGTCCCACCCACGCGGGAAGAAATCCACCCCACGCCCCAGATCCGCGTCACGATTCCGCAGGATGTTGACCGCCTGCAGCCCGCGGCCGAAACCCACCGCGTGCCGGCGATCGGTGCGCACCCCGCTGTGCCACATCCACACGTCCGAGAGGAGCACCCCGACCGCCCCGGCCACACCGAAGGTATAGCCATCGAGATCCTGCGCCGTGTCGATCCTCCAGCCGCGCTCGACCCACAGCGCCATGCGCTCGGCCATCGCCGCCGCGTCCCAGATGCGCGGCGCGATCGGTGCCGGCGCGAGCTGCGTCCACTCGTACAGGCGGCGCGTGACCTCCGGCAGGATCGCCTGGTGCGTCTCCAGGGCGGCGGCGATGGCCGCGGCGTCGAAGCTGGTCTGCAACACGCGGCCCAGCGCGCGGAGGGTCGCGGCCTTTGCGTGGGGGTCGAGCGCGGGATGGTCCTCCACCTCGTCGAGCGCGCGCAAACACAAGTAGGCGGCGGTGACCGCTTGTCGCAGGCCATCGGCTGGCAAGCGCGCGATGGGGATCGCGAAGGTCCGGCTGGTCTCCTCCAACAGGGCTAACGCGTCACGGGGCGCCGCCATATCCGCACCATTCCTTCCCGCTCCACCACAGGGCTGATCGGCGCCGCCTCATCGTCCAGGAACGCCTCTATCCCTCAAGGTACCTGAACGCCAGCGGGCATGCGACGCGTTATAGGGCAATTTGGCATGGGCACCTATCAGACAGGCGAAAGGCCGTGACGTGGCTAGAGCTGTGTGCGATGCCCTCCCCGTCCGCGACGGCCGCATGTACGAGACGGCCGGGGTGCAGCCGTGCCGCGTATCAACCGCCCGCGCCGCCGGCCGGGGTATCGCCATCGCTCGTCCCGCCGCCAAGGTCCCGTTGCTCGGCCGGGTACGTCCCCGTGTCACCCATGTCGCCGCTCGTCGCGGTAGCCCCGCCCGCAGGGCCATCCTCCGCGTCGCCCGTCGGCCTACCCGTGTCATTATCGTCCGTGTTGCCCGTCTTCGTCCGCTGATCGTCACTCATCGTCCTCTCCTCCTGTGAGATCCCTGTCTCCGCGGTGTTCCATCCATGCGCGGCCCACCCGCCCTGTCAATCGTGCACGCCGCACGCTCATGGCGCGCAGTGGGCGGATCGGTGTCGCCCTATGGGCCACCTAACCGTCGTACCGCCGATACCACTCCTCGCCGATGGTCTCCCCTTGGAAGCCGAGGTTCTCGCGCTCATTCCACGGTGTGGCATAGCTGTGCGCGACCTCGTTGAGGGTGCGCAGGTTGTTCACTCCCTCGGTGGCGAGGAAGCGGCGCCGCTCCTCGGGCGGTAGCTTGACCGCCTGCTGCCAGAGGGTGCGGCCGGCCAGGAAGCCCGAGGCGCCGTTGTGACAGGCGACCTGCACCTGCATACGGAAGATCGCGATGTCGACGCCCGCGCTGAGTACGACCCAGGGCACCTGGCACGCCGCGTCGAGCTGTTTGCAGTAGTCGATGATCTTGGTCTCGTCTTGCTCGTACGTGGAGTCGACGGGGAACTCGGCTTTGTAGACGTCGACGCCGAGGCCGCTGAGCAGGCGCGCGGTCTCGATCACGATCTCGGGCTTTTGCGCGGCGTACTCGGGCGAGTCGACCGTCATGCCGCCGACAGGGTACCCGACGCACTCCAGGATAAAGGGGATGTCGTGCTGCTGGCACTCGTCGCCGACGCGTGCGATGAGGTCGCGCTGGTAGGTCGTGCCTTCGCCACGGTCGGGCCGGAAATAGGCGAGTAGCTTGACACCGGACGCGCCCATGCGCTTGATCTTGTCGACGCCCCAGCCCTCCAGGATCTTGGCGCGACGGTCGTCCCCGACTTGCGCGTAGTCACTGTCCTCGAGCGAGACAAGTAAGCCGCAGTTGCCGCGCAGCGCCGAACTGGTGATGGACTGCGCGGCGCCGAATTCGGGGTCGATCATCATGGCGCTGGCGTAGGGGCTGAGCGCGCGGCAGATGTCCGTTTTGACGTCGGTCATCACCTCGGCGCTCACGCCCTTAGGGTCGTCCGGGTTGAGCATTTTGCGCAGGGAGCCGCGCTGATCTTCGGCGGCCATGGTGAAGATGCCGCCCTCGTTAGCGAGCTGGCGCAGGCCGCGTCGCTTGCCCACGGTGAGTGTGTGTGCCACGGTGTTGTCCTCCATGTCGTCTTCTCGTCGGGCGTGGCATAATGCCGGCGCCCTTGGGGCACGGGGGTCGTCGCGGCCCCCGCCTCATGCTACCTGTGCCATCCGCACGCGACGCCCGCTTGTCGCGCGCGGCGTTGGAATCGTCGATGAGGGTGTCGGCGTCGCTGTGTAGCCCCGCCCCCGGCGCGTCGGCGTGCCCGTGCGCCGCGTCGATCGCCACCATCTCGGGCGCGAGCTGGCGGTCATAGCCGTCCGCGTACGGCGTGTTCTCACCCCGCAGTCCCCCCTCGTCCACGCCCGAGAAGGCGTCGCCGCCGTGCAGGCGCCTCGCGTCTCGTGCGTCCTGGGCCCTATCCATCCCCTCATCTCTTCACGATACACATGATGCGCTCTGACCTGAACCTGTCGCGTGATACACCTCCCGCGCATCTTTAGGGAGGGCGTCGGCTCAGTAGCCGGCACCCGTGTCGACCACATTGCACAACCCCTCGCCCGCCAGGAAGCGGCGCGCGTTGTCGATCACCAGATCGATGCCGCGCTCCCAGTACAGCGGCGTCTGGCCGGCCGTGTGCCCCGTGATGACGACGGTGGGCAGCGCCCAGAGCGGGGAGTCGGCCAGCAGAGGTTCCGGCGTCGTCACGTCGAGCCCCGCGCCCGCGATCGTGCCGTCGCGCAGCGCCGCGACCAGCGCCCCCTGGTCGACGAGCTCACCGCGCCCCACGTTGTAGAGGTAGGCGGAATCCTTCATCACAGCCAGTTGCTCTCGCCCGATGAGATGCTCCGTCGACCGCGTCAGGGGCAGGCACAGCACGACGTGGTCGGACGCCGCCAGCAGTGCGGGCAGGTCGTCGCTGGGCCGCACGCGCTCCACGCCCGGCGGCGCCTCACCAGGGTCGCGGTCCGTCGCCCGCACGCGCATCCCCAGCGCGTGCGCCCGCCGGGCCAGCTCCACCCCGATGTCGCCCAGCCCGACGATCCCCAGCGTCTGGCCCCCCAGCTCAAACGTCGGCGGCGCCTCGTCGTGGTTGTCGCACCAGGCACCGCTGGCCTGGCGTCGGTACAGCGCGGGGAGCCCGCGGGCGAAGGCCAGCATCAGCGCGAGGACGTGCTCGGCGATGGCGGGCGCGGCCACGCCACTCGCGTTCGTCAGGACGATCCCTCGCGCGGCCAGCGCGGGGAGCGGGAAGCCCTCGACGCCGGCGATTGTGGCCTGGACCCAGCGCAACCGCGGCGCCGCGGCCACCTCGTCCTCCGCGAGGGTGGCACCCCCGATGAGCGCATCCATCGTCGGCAAGGCCTCACGCAGCGCCTCCGGCGTGGCGCAGACGATGATGTCGGCCTCCGGCGCCTCCCGCCGTAACAGGTCGAGATAGCGCGCGTCGAGATCGACGCACAGCGCGAGTGTGGGCCGCGCCCCCATGCCCTGGTTTGTAGCTCCCGTCATACCTCGCCCTCCTCTCGTCGGTCCGGCGCCGCCCCGCGCACCGCAGCCCCCGCCGGGCACGACGCCCCGCGCACGGGCGACGTGTCGTACCACGCGCATAGGTCACCCAGGCCGTCGTCAATGGCCCACGCCCCTGTGAGGTCCTCGTCCGAGAAGCGGCCGCCGCACCGCGCGATCGTGCCGACGCCGCTTTGGGCGGCTGACGCAATGTCAGAGGGGGAGTCGCCGATCATGATGGCCTTGCTGGTTATACGCCGCTCTTCTCGAGGGCGACGGCCACGCTGTCTGGCGCCGGCTTGGATTCCCCCTGCGTCGCCCATGGCGGCGCGCTCCAGCAGCAGGTCGTCGATCCGCACCGCGTTGAGCCGCATCTCCAGGTCCGCGGCGCGGGCCGAACTGGCCATCAAGAGATCGAGTTCCGGCACGACCTTGTCGCCACCTATCCCGATCAGCGGCCGCACCGTCTCGACCGGCACGTCGCGGCCATACGCCGTACACACCTCGACCCAGGCCCGCGCCTGAACGTCGTTGCCGCGCATCAGCGTGTCGTCCACATCCACCAGCATCCCTCGGATCGCCATTATCTCCGTCTCCTCTCCCGACGCGCTACACATGGTGGTACGGTGCTGGTGTCGGGGGCGGCGCCCGACGAGCGCTCTTAGGACCGCGCCGAGCGCTGATACCCAGCCTCTGTCACTGACCAGCCAGACGAGGCTCCCATTGATCACGCCCCGCGGGAGGGCCGGGACGGACAGGCGCAGACGGCGACATAGGACTCCGAAAAGTGCCCCGGTGACGACGCCGACGTGCGCCACCACCGCCAACGCCTCCCATGCCCGCCCTGTCTACGCCCGTCGGGTGGCCGCGTCGAGCGCCACGGCGGCCATGCGCTCGGGCGGCAGCTCTCCCACGAGGCCAACCCGCCGCGCGCCGCGAATCACCACGCTCATCGCCACCGTCGCGAGCCCCCCGCCGATGGCGCCGTCCACACAGGCTGCAGCGCCCTGTCGCAACGTCCGTGTCATCCCACACCCCTGCTACGCAGCGGCGCCCCCCTCAGTGCGCGTGCGCCAGCATCTCCGCGCGCTTGGCCGCGATCGTCCGATTGAGATCGTCGAACGCGGCGGCGAACTGGGCCACGCCGTCGCGCTGCAACCGCTCCGTGATCTCGTCAAGGTGAACGCCCGCGCGCATCAGGCGGTCGAGCGTTTCCCGCGCCCCCGCGACATCCGCATCGAGCGTGCGCCGTACCACGCCATGGTCAAGGAAGGCCGCGATCGTGGCGTCCGGCATCGTGTCCACGGTGTCGGGGCCGACGAGTTCCTCGACGTACCGGACATCGCGCACGCCGGGCGTCTTCATGCTCGTGCTGGCCCACAAGGGCCGCTGTGTCCGGGCCCCTCGACCGGCCAACGCCGCCCAGCGCGGGCCGGAGAAGGTCTCCGCGTAGGCAGCGTAGGCCAGCGTCGCGTTGGCGATAGCCACCGTGCCCTTCATGTCGGCGAGCTCACGCCGCACGCCCTCGTCGGCGGTCGCGTCGATCGCCCGGTCGAGCTGTGTGTCGACCGCTGTGTCGATCCGGCTGACGAAGAACGAGGCCACCGAGGCGATACTGGTGAGCGACCAGCCGGCCGCCGCCCGCTCCTCCAGGCCGCCGATGTAGGTCTCGGCCACCGCCCGGTACCCCGCCACCGCGAAGAGGAGCGTCACGTTGACGTTGATGCCGTCGGCGATGGCTTGCCGGATTGCGGGGATGCCCGCCGGCGTGCCCGGTATCTTGATCATGATGTTGGGCACGTTCAGGTAGCTGAACAGGCGGCGCGCCTCCCGCAGCGTCGCCGCTGTGTCGTCGGCCAGCGCCGGCGCGACCTCGATGCTCACGTAGCCGTCGCCCCCGCCCGTCCGCTCATACGTGGGACGCAACAGCGCCGCCGCGGCGCGAATGTCATCGAGCACGAGGTCGTCGTAGATGGCGGCCGCGTCCTTGCCCGCGCGCACGAGCCGCTGGAGCTCGTCGTCGTAGGCGTCCGAGCCGCCGATGGCCTTCTGGAAGATGCTGGGATTGCTCGTCATGCCCACGATGCCCTGGTCGAGCAGCGTCTGGAACGTGCCGTCCCGCAGCAGGGCGCGACTAATGTTGTCGAGCCAGGGGCTCTGCCCCGCGTCGAATAACTGCTGCAACGTCGTCTTGTGTGCTGCCATGTCCTCTCCTCTTCCCCTCTACGCGCGGGACCGACCGGCCGGACACGGTCCCGCTCCGGCCGGTCGGTCCCGCGCGCCGTCTCTCCGTCGCCCCTCACCGCGCGTCCGTCGTGGCCTGCCACTCCGCGCGCAGCAACTCGCCCAGCCACACGTCGTGGAACGCCCCCTCCAGGTACACATGGCGCCGCAGCAGCCCCGCCTGACGGTACCCCGCTTCCTCCAACGCCCGGCGACTCCCCTCGTTCGGCGCGAAGACCTCGGTCGTGAGCGTTTCCAGCCCCAACTCCTCGAAGGCATACGCGCTGCGCAGCCCGATCGCCTCCGTCGCGTAGCCCTCGCCCCACACCTCTCGCTCGCCGAGCACGATGCTCGTCGCGCCGGTCCGGCTGCGCCAGTCGATCTCGTGGATCAGTGCGCTGCCGATGTGGCGCTCCCCCGCCAGGATGGCCCAGAACACCGTCGTCGCGTCGGCGGCCTTGTGCCGCAGGTAGTCCTCCTCCTGTGCGCGGGAGAACGGCGTGCGCCGCTCCATGTAGCGCGTGACGGCCGGGTCGCCGAACCACCGCACGTAATCCTCGGCATACTCCAGCCGCGGCGGCGCCAGCGTCACCCGCTCACCGTCCAGGCGCGGCCCGTACATAACCCTGCTCCTCTCCCATCCCTACGCTGTGTGACCGCCGCGCGCGTGGGATCTGCACCGTCACAGACGACGGCCGCCGCCCTGCTGCGCACGCCAGCGCCCGGCCCGGCTCCTTATCCTCTCCCCGCGCGTCCGGCTCCCCTGTCCCGGCGACATGACGTGTCCGCATCCCCGCTGGATCATATCGCCGGCCCCGCGCTGATCGCCCCTCCAGTTGATAGGGATGCGACCCGACGTCAGCGCGGTTGCCGTCCTTGGTGTGCCTTCCCCGGCGGAATCAGCATAGGTAGCCTCACGCCGCACACAAAACGTTCAGCCTCCCGTGACACGGCGCCGGGCGGCAACCGACCTGCACGCTTTCTCATAGCAATTGTCAGCCGCCGTAGACGGCCTACCCCTGCGGACGAGCGCGTTGGGGTGGGGCGTCCCCGCTCACTGAGACTGCGGCGGACGCCGGCGCCGGGGCCACCTGCGCGTCGCGGCGCGCGACATCGCGCGTGAGCCGACGCGCCGTGTGGCCGGCGGTGATGCGGCCTGGCAGCGCTAATAAGAGGCCGACGAGCAGCCCGAGCACGGCCGCAGCCAGGATCGCCAGCGAAACGGGCAGGGCGTGGGCGCTGAGCCAAAGGAAGTGCAGGGCAACCAGTTCTTGATTCTGAACCCCAAAAAGGGCGAGCGCGGCGCCCAGAATAAGGGCGAGGATGGCGATGACCTTGGACATACGGACTCCTCCCTGCCCCGTGGGGCGCTTCTGCAAACGGGCGGGAGCGTCGCGCAAAGGGTACCGTCTCACTGTACGCAGGATGCGCGCCACGCGCACGGTGGATCTGCGCACAGGACGGTGTCTCTCACGTCTTACTAGGCGCAAGAGCCCCTGGCACTGAGGACTGTAAGGCGTCACAGTAACTGATAGTGGTGGCGAAGTCTGATTGCGCCTGTGACCACGCCCACTACCAGCCCAATTCGACGCACAGGCACGACCCTGGAAACGACTTCGCCAACAATATCATTAACTGATATTGTTGGCGAAGTTGGCTTACACCCGTGACTACGCCTACTATTTGCCCAGTTCTACGTGTGGGCAAAACCCTGGAAGGGACTTCGCCACCAATATCAGGACGGGTGGGAACTTACACCTCTCCCCTCATACACACAATCGCTTTCTGCATTATGTCAAATAAATCGTCGTGCATGCAGGATACAACCCCTTGCCTTAGCAGCGCTGTAGCGCTATGCTGTTTTAGTGTTGTGGCGCTACAGCGCTGTAGTGCTATGACGTTATAATGCTACAGCGCTGTAGCGCTATAGTGTTGCAAGAGAAAGACCTTCTATGTCAAGGGTAGATAAAAATGTCGTTCTCCTTTGAGGCTATAAGGGGCGGGAGGTGTGCGGTGGGAGCAGGCACGCTCCGGCTGGGGCTTGACGACGCCCGGCACCCCTGCT
>JAABUV010003805.1_pt1 | contig 18788 bp, 23 predicted proteins | sample 5559971 | NCBI WGS metagenome assembly JAABUV01 (sample SAMN10711881, study PRJNA513362) | rock metagenome | isolation source: Antarctica rocks | place: Antarctica: Victoria Land, Knobhead nord | collected 2015-12-19
CGGGTCTTTGAAGTCCACCGGGCTGCCGTCAGGATTTTCCGGCTGTTCAACCCCATTCCCTAACTTACTAGGACAGCCAATGTTGTCGCGGACGCATTGAAGCAGTTGTTGGCTCCGTTTCTCCGGTTGAACGGACAGATCAAGGTATGCCGCCCGTACTGCCCCCGGAAGTTCATCGTAAAGCCGCTCCCTCAACGCCCCACTAGTGCCTTCTCAGGAAGTCTATAATTCGCTCTCCCGGCTTCAGATAGGTGGCGGCCCACCCGGCCATCAGATAATTGGCGGTCTCATACAGCCGTTCATTCCTTGACAGCATGAGCCTGGCGAAGACAACGGGCATGATCCCTTCGGCTGCTGCGAAACAGGCATCGTAACCCTTGTCAACCGGATCGTACCCGTCTATGGCTGCCTGTTCCATTGCATTTCGGATGGCTTTGCCGGTTTCTGCGGAAACGTCGCGGCGGCACATTATCATATCGTATATGATTTGTTCATCCCCAGGTTTAGGCAGACGCCGCCCGAACTGAGAGCACTCATAAACATCTTCGCTGAGGCTTTCAAGAACCCTATAGAGGAAATCGGCCCGTTGCATCGTATATTCAGCCTTGACGCGAGCGACTTCTTCGCCCCAGCGTTTCCAATGGTTACGCATTGCTGAAACCACACTGCGAATGTCGTTTCGTGTCTTGCTATCCGCTGGCATCCGTCTCTTCTCCAATTTCCGCTCTGTGTTTTAGTGCCGGTCATCTTACACCAGGCTGTATGCGGTTCCTTCACACTCATGACTTATCAATCCAATTATACTTTCCTAGGCAATTCTGGAGCAGTTCGCCGCGTCTGCGGCTTCGCCGTCAGCAGCGGTCAAGTTAGCCAAGCCGCGCACGAACCGGACGCCACTAGGGCGTGGCGACAGTGCTCCCTGGGGCCATCCTTACATCTACCTCACGCCCATTTTGACACTATGAAGAAAAGAGAGAAATCGTCACGTTCTAAAAGAGGGCAACCTACTGTCTCTAAAGTGAAGTCCACTCCGGTGTCAGAGTGCAGAAGAGATGGTCTTACGGCTGGCAAGCACGTTATTCGTTCTAAGAAGCCATTGGTGATTTTTCTGTTCTACCCATTCATCCAAATATTCGGTGGTTCCCACGCCTTTAATCATCTGCTGTGTTCGGGGATTAATGACAATCATAGTCATTGTGCTCTCCACTGTGACTTGCGCCCTTGATCTTTCTTTAACCACGCGTTTTATCTTAGATGTAATGGTTATTTGCTTGACATGGCAACACAATTGCTCTAGGATGTGCCGATTCTGTGGCTTATTCAACTTGTTACCAGTAGCGTCTACTGAAACGTAATCCGGCGCGAAGTAGGAAAATAGCGTGTTCAAGTCCTTCTTGGAAACAGCGACGTTCATCCTGTCGTAATCATTTTGAAGCGTTCTACGGACCCGCGTCGGGTCGGCAGCATGAACGGCTACGCTATTAGCTGCCCAGCCCGCCAGAAAACCGGCAGCAATGACAACTTTAGTGAGTGGCATCATCTTGCCGCGCATGAGTTTCCCCTGTTTGAGACGTTCGCATCGCGGCATGACCGTCGGAGGCGCAGGCTTCGGCATACACACGAACATCGTGTAGCTGCGTTGTTAGGATTTCTAGGCTGGCATTGATTTTCCGCATCTTAGCGATGGCTTTCTCTACAGTTTCACTGTCCTTTTCTTTTTCCGGACGATGAGCAAAGTTCCGTTCATCAATCGTGCCTAAAAACTTGATGTATGAGGTTAGTTTCCGGTCTTGCTTCTCACCGAAATCTTCGTAGCCATTCAGTGGTTTGATAGCACCGTCAAGGGCTTCGACTGTCGCTGGTAAATCCTCCCGCCGGCGGCTGCGTCGCAGGCGCGCACTGGTTAGAATAGCAGCCCGTAAGGGCTGGATGTGTTCCCTATCTAAATCCACGAGATGTACAAAGCTATTGCCTAATTCTGATGCCGTCTCTAAACCGCTTTCAGCCATCTCGAAGTGCTTCCCGACGAACGGAAGTTTTCCTAATAGATAAATTCTTCTGTTATGAGCAACAGTTTCTAGCACCGGTGTCACTGGAGCAATTGCTGCTTCATGGGAGGAGGCCGTCTTTTGCATAGTAGCCCCATATTTGGCACTGGCTTCCAGTTTGTCAAAGTCGGATGGAGCATGATCGAGGCGCACCAGTAACCCTTCAAAAGGATCGCGGGGCAAGAAATGGTCATTCTTTTGTGCTACCACAGGCAGTAAGCGACTAACCAGTTTAAGCTAAAATCTTTCAGCCTACGAGAAGAAGGGCGGCCATGACCCGCGCTCTCTTTTAGAGCCTCAGCAAACTCCGCAGGACCGGCCCGCAGAACCTAACCGCCCCTCTCTCCCACCCCTCCCCCGTCCCCAACCCTTTTCGTCCTGCTGGTTTCTGCCTGGGCACCCTGCTGGTTTCCGCCGGAAATGCCCTGCTTGGCATCTCTCTTGCAAGGGAAGTTCTCAACAAGACAGGTTTCCAAAGCCGGTTCTCGTGGCGCGGAAGTGCCACCGAGGCCTGCCGCCGCCTGACGCTTAGAAGGTAGAAAGAACAGGGCGGAGAAAATGCAAGAGGGAAAGCAAGAGGACAGACAAGAGCAGGCCGCAGGCGTGATCGAAGAGACGGGGCCTTTCAGGGCGTTCCGCGTCACGTTCTACCCCACCCACGCGGACCAGGCCGCAAAGACGAACGGCACGGCGCGCTACGCCCTGACGCAGAAAGAGATTGGAGGCACCCGAGCGCGCGGGCAGACGCGGGGCGGGGCCGTCCCCCCGGAAGTGACGGACGCGGACGGCATCATCGGGCTTGACAAGGCGCTCCAGCGGGGCATCGCCGTCATCCGCGAGCTGTGAGGATGATGAGGGGACGGGACGATTTCACGCGACCGCACCCCCGCAGGAGGACCCCGCGCCGGCCGTGCAGCCCAGGCAGTGGCCGCCCGTCACGATCTCCCGGCGCTCCAGTGCGGCGGTATCCAGGTCACGGATATGGCTGGGGCAGCCCGCGCCCACCGACATCCCCAGCATCTGGTTGAAGTCGCAGTCGTAAAGCAGGCCGTCGTAGCTGACGCTGATCAATGATCGGCACATCACATTGGCAGCGGCGGCGGGGTTAAACGCCGCCGTCAGCCGATCCATATATTGAGTGTAGTTGCCGGACCGCTCCAAAAAGTGTTTGAACCGTGCGATCGGCATATTAGTGATGGTGTACAGGCTGCTGAAAACGATTCCGTAGCGCTTGGACATCTCCGTCCGGTATTCCGCTTCAATGGCCTCCTGCGCCGGCGGCAGGAACGCCCCTGTGGGGTTATAAACGAGGTTGAGCGTTAGGCCGGAACCGGGCAGGCCGTAGCCCAGGCTGTTCAGGAGGCGCAGGCCATCCAAGCTCTGAGCGAACACCCCGCCCCCCCCGTTGTGCGTCCGTCCGATCCGCCAGGTAATACGGCAGCGAGGCGACGACTTCAACCTGGTTGTCGCCAAGAAACCGGGCGGTGTCCTCCTGGCCCGGGATAAGTATTGCTGTCAGGTTGCAGCGGTCAATTACATGGCGGCCCATCTCTCTCGCAGACCTGACGAGGTACCGGAAGTTCGCGTTGAGTTCAGGCGCTCCGCCAGTGATGTCCAGAGTCCGGATGCCGGGGTTTCGCTCCAGCGCCTCGACGACATGTTCGGCAGTCTCGCGCGTCATTTCCTCGGTGCGGTTCGGCCCGGCATCCACATGGCAGTGCTTGCAAGCCTGGTTGCATCGCTTGCCGACGTTGACCTGAAGCGTATCGACGCGATCCGCATGGAGGGGGAAGAGCCCGGCGCGCTCCAAAGCGGCGTCGAAGACGGGCAGTGCCATTGTGACAGGAATCATTAAAACGCACTCTCCCTAGATACTCGATCCTTACATGCTCACTTTGTCCACCGACCGCAGTGCCTGGAGTCCATGGATCAGGGTCGCGCCGCCCCGAATTCCGCTGGCAACGTGGATCGCCTCAGTCATCTGCTCCAGGTTGGAGCCGGTCTCAAGACATGTCTGGGTGAATGAGTCAATGCAGTAAGGACAGGGAATGGCATGGGCGACCGCGAGGCCGATCAGCGCCTTTTCGCGCTTGGTCAGCGCCCCTTCTTCCAGCGTCGCTGAATAATACCCAAAGAATTTCTCCATCAGATCGGGCCGTTCCCGGCCCATCTCCGCGAAGCGGGCCAAGTCTTCCTCGTTGTAGTAGCTCGTCATTGTGTTGATGCCCTTGTCTAGCCGTCTCGGTCGCGAACAGCTCTGTTAACCCCTCGGCGACGGTCGGATCGGAAAGGATTGCACCGCGCATGGCAATGGAGGGCAGGACGGCGAGGATGGCCACGCCTGGCGCGCGGCGTGTCCTCGCGTTAACGGCCGCCTTCATCATTGCCCTGGTCCCGCCCATGTCCATTGCCCGGAGTCCCTATCTTGATCGGCAGCGCGGCTACGCGAACGCTGCCCCCCCTGTACCCACGCCTTGGCCTCGGTCAGTCCGGCCCGCCCCAATTGTGGGCCGGTGACTGTGAAATCTCCCGCCCTCGGAGTCTCAACGGTCAGCCGGACTTGCCCATTCCCGGTGGCGGCGGCGCTACCGCCGATCACAATCAGGTCATGGGCCTGTGTCATTGTTGTCATGACAGCATCTCCGGGGACCCGGCCGGGCGGCATTTCGGGATCCATGTCAGGCCATTTCTATGTCAGGCCGTTTCTTTAGGGCGGTACATGGCCCCAACGACGGCCCCGTAGACCAGGTGGAGCATGAGCAGGCCGAGGATGCCCATCATGCCCTGATGCACCAGGAAAAAGCCGGGCGTCATGGGCATCGGCGGGTGGACCAGGGGGAGCAAGCCCAGCCCGATGCCCGCCACGATCCAGTGGATGAACCCGAAGCCGAGGCCGGTCTTCCAATTCGACGCGAGTCCCGTCGCCTGGTAGGCCAGGGCGTAGATCGCCGCAAAGATGATCCCCATCATCAGGTGCATGATTCCGCCGACCACGTAGGCCGTCGCCCCGGGGGCGACGAACATTGTCCCCAGGGTCTTGACCATATCCATGTGAACCATGCCGACCGCGTTCGCCATGTACAGCAGGGCCGTCATGACAAGGGTTGCCACGATCCCCGCGACGGCCGCGCTGCTCCAGTTGACCGAATAGCGGTGTGCCGCCGTGTTCACCGAAAGAGGTGTTGCCATAATTTTTCTCCTTTGCTAAGTCTTGCTTCTGTCAGGGGACCAGGCCCATATCGGGCAGAACCGGCAGGACCTCAACAGTCCAGGACCAATCGTATGTATTCGGTGTCCCGCCTGCTCGCCGCCTGGGGCCGGGCCGGCCTCGTCACCGTGGGCCGGGGCCGCCTCACCATCCCGGACCTGGACCGGTTCCGCGCCATGCTGGAGGCGAACGGGGAGGCGGCTGAGGAGGCGCAATGAGGCGAACCGCTCCGCCGACAGGAAAGCGTCCGCCGGCAGGAAAGCAGACACCCTCACGCTCCGTCCACGTCCGAAGACCCAGGCCCCCGCGCGAGCGGGGGGAGGGGCCCCTTCCCGGTCAAGTCCCTTTTCCGGGTGGGAACTCATGATCATGGGCGTGTCGCCCCGCCGGCAGGGATGACGGTCACGGGGAGGCGGACTTCCTGCGTTTCGGGCGGCAGACAGACACGGTCGCTGCACGGCTGATAGGCGACGCGCAGGAAGATTGCACCGGGGCTGGGTCGGGCCGAGGCGCCAATGACGAGCGGAACCGTGAAATGCACAGTCCCCTCATACACCGAGAGCCGGCTGCCCCCCAGCCTAACCTCGCTCGCCTGCGGATAGAGCACGGCACCATCGAGCGCCGCCACCACGCTGCCGCGCCCCAGCGTCACCCGCGTCGGGATCAGCGACGGTTCGCTCGGCGTGGCGGAGTTGACGTGCCAGCCGGGCGACACGGTCAGCGTCAGCGTGACACGCGCTTGCTTGCCCGCCCTGACGCGCAGGGGACCGCTGGTCACGCGGACCCGCACCTTCTCGGTCCCCGGCGAAGATGCCGCCGCGCCAGAGGCTGGGAATGTCGCGGTCGCGGAAGGCTTGCCCAGGGCGTCCCCGGCGGCCAGCGCAAGGGTCTGGACAGCCGCGGGCGAGCGCTGCAGCGTCCCCTGGAACGCGGCGATGGTCGCCCGGGCCCTCGCCGCGTATTTCGGGTCGCCCGTAATCCGGCCCAGACGGGCGAGCACCCGCACGGCGACGGCGTTGCCGGACGGCAGTGCATTATCGTAGGGATCTTTCAGGCGGACCAGCAACCCCTCCCTGCCCCCGTCCTCGAAGAAGCCGCCGTTTTTCGGGTCCCAGAACTGCGCCAGCATCGCGTCGGCCAGACGCCGGGCGTCGGCGGCCCAGCGGGCATCCCCCGTGGCGTCCGCGAGGTCCAGCAGTCCGTCCGCCAGGTAGGCGTAGTCGTCCTGGAAGGCCGGCGGCCCCAGGCGGCTAGCCCGCCAGTCGCGCCGGAGCGTACCGCCCGGCCCCATCATTGTGTGTGTGACGAACGCCGCCGCCCTCTGCGCCATCCGCGTGTCTGCCGGCTCGCCGAGGGCCTTGCCGGCACGCGCCAGGCTGCCGATCATCAGGCCGTTCCAGCCGGCGATCACCTTGTCGTCCCGGCGCGGCTGCACGCGCTTCTCCCGCGCGGCCAGCAGCCTCGCGCGCAGGGCGGTCAGTCGGGCCTCGAACGCCGCCGGGGCCTGCCCCTCGTCGTGGGCGATCTGATCCAGCGACTTAGTCAGGTACAGAACGTTTTTGCCGGTCGGCTGACCGGTGGCCTGATCGTCGTAATTGCCGCCATCCTCCACATGGTAGACGCGGGCGAAGAGGGCGCCGTCCTGCGGCCCGAGCGCGTCTACGATCTCGCGGCGGGTCCAGAGATACGTGCCGCCCTCCACGCCGCCCGCGTCGGCGTCCAGGGCCGAGTAGAAGCCCCCCCGCGGGTCCGTCATCTCGCGCGCCACCCACCCGTAAATGCCGTTCGCGACACCTTCATACGCGGGGTCGTGCGTGAGCGCATAGGCGCGGGCATAGGACTCGCCCAGGAGAGCGTTGTCGTAGAGCATCTTCTCGAAGTGGGGCAGTTTCCAGTCTGCGTCGGTCGAGTAGCGGTGGAAGCCGCCGCCCAGGTGATCGCTTATGCCGCCGCGCGCCATCGCGTCCAGCGTCCCCAAGGCCATCGCCCGCGCCTGCGCGTCGTCCCCCTCCGCGGGCGACAGCAGCAGGGCGAGGCTGGAATGCGGCGGGAATTTGGGCGCGCCGCCGAAGCCGCCGCGCGCGGCGTCGTAGCCGTCCTGCAGCGACGCCACCGCTTTCCGCACGGCTTCGGGGGGCAGCGCCGCCGTCAGCGGCCCCACGCCCCGGTCCTGCGCCGCGGCGGCCCTCTTCATTTGCGCCGTGATACGGGCCGCGCTGAGAACGAGTTCGGAGTGCTGCTTCTGATACGCAGCCGCCGCCCCGGCGAGCAGCCTCAGGAGGTCGGCCTTCGGCAGATAGGTACCGCCATAGAACGGCCGCCCGTCCGGGAGCAGCACCGTCGTCTCCGGCCAGCCGCCCGACCCGGTCAGAATCTGCACGGCGCTCATGTAGACGTCGTCCACGTCGGGCCGCTCTTCCCGGTCCACCTTGATCGCGACGAAGTCCGCGTTCAGTACCTCCGCCACGTCCGGCTGCGAGAAGGACTCCCGCTCCATGACGTGGCACCAGTGGCAGGTCGAGTAGCCGACCGAGAGGAAGACGGGCTTGTTCTCGCGCCGCGCCTTCGCGAACGCCTCCGCTCCCCAGGGGTACCAGTCCACCGGGTTGTGTGCATGCTGGAGGAGATAAGGGCTTTCTTCGCGGATCAGCCGGTTGGTGTATCGGTAGGAGCCGTCGGGCTTTCGGGCATCCACGGCGCCGCCGACGGCGCGTGACGAGGCCGGCACGCCCGCGTCGTGGCGGGCGCGGGCCACCAGCGCGCACGGGACCGTCACGGCCCCAGTGGCCAGAAGAAACAGCAGTGTGCCGGGCGACTTGATCATGCCAATTCCTGTTCGTTGGAGTTATGGTCGGCGGAGTTATGGTCGGCGGAGTTATGGTCGGCGGAGTTATGGTCGGCGGAGTTATGGTCGACGGGCGTCGCCTCCCACTCCTTGACACGCAGGTCCGGGTGCACACCGGGCAGTGCGAGCCGGTACCAGATGAACGGGAAGAGAGGGTTGGGCAGCCAGTAGAGCCAGCCCAGATTCCAATCCCCCTGACCCCCGGCGAGCCGCAGGCGCATTCCCACGTAGAAGCCTTTGTACACGCAGATCCCGGGGAGAAAGTTGGGCCGAAAGGCGCGCAGTGCGCGAACATGCCTCCAAGGGATGTAGTAGTTACCCTCGAACGGCAGAATGTCCCAGGTCCCCAGAGGGCCTTCGGCGAGGACGGCCTCCGCCGGGCGATAGGTGATCCGCAGGTATTTCTTAGTCATGGCCGGCACCCGCACGGACACCGCGGAGCGCCAGTAGCGGTATGGCGCTCCGCGGAATCAGCGCTACATCTTTTCCATTCCACCCATCTTGCCCATTCCACCCATCTTGCCGTGCATCATCATGCCGCCCATCGGCTTCATCGTCTTGATGTCGGCGGCCGTCTTGCCGGGCACCACGCCCATCCCGGCGTCCCAGCCGCCCTTGCACTGGGTGCAGACCGGCATCCCCATCGCGGCGTGCTTGCCGCACGGGCAGGAACCCATCGTGACGGCGCAGGAGTCGCACATCGGCCGGATGCAGCACTTGTAGTTCGGCCCGGCCTTGATCTTGTTGACCTGGGCCTGAACCCTCTTGGACGCCGTCGTCTGTGGCATCATCATGCTGCCCTTCATCATTTTGCCGTCCATCGGGGCGGCCTGCGCCCGGGAAAGCGAGACGAACGCCAGCGACAGGATAGCCGCAGCGAGCGGGATTCCCATGACGAAACGGCTCTTGATTGAGTGTGACATTTCTTTTTCCTTTACTTTTTCACGTTATGGCTCTTGAGTTATGGCTCTTGAGTTGAGATACGTTCACCGCGTCGTTTCTCGGTGCCATCTAACGCGCACCATTTCTGGAGTGTTCGCACTAATACTCTCTGCGACGACCGGTGGCTTTGTGGGCTGCTGAGGCTCACATCTTGCCGCCCATGTTGCCGCCCATGTTGCCGCCCATTTTGGAGCCGTCGGTGAACCCGGCCGGGGCTTTGCTCATTTTGGTCAGCGTGTGGCCCATCGGGTCCTTGTAGCTCATCTTCTTGGCCTGGGCCGGCGTGTAGTATTCCTTGCACATTGTGCAGGCGTAGACCGTCTTGCCGGCCATCGTCTTGTGCGACATCTTGCCGTGAGACATCTTGCCGTGAGACATCATCTTGGGTGTGGCCTGTGCCGTCAGGGGCGCGCCCGCAAGCAAGGCGGTGGCCGCTCCGGCGGCCAGTCGGCGTAAAAGCGTCGGTGTCTTGATCATTTCATTCTCCTTGAACATGTGGCCCAGTCAAAACGAGGCTCTGCTTGCTGTTACAGGTGTTCGCGCCGTTTTTGTGCAGGAGGTGCCAAAACCTCCCGGTGCCAAAACCTCCCGGTGCCAAAACCTCCCGAAGATTTCCGCTCACCGACGGAATGCGGCTTTTCCGGGGAGGACGGCATAAAAAACCGTCGCTCTGCTGTATAGACAGAGAATGAACACGTTGGGATCGAGCGGAAACGAGGGCAAGTCGACCGACGAGGACCTGGCGGGTCGGTGTGTCCATGAGGCGGACGAGCAGGCGTTCGCGGAACTGGTGTTCCGCTACCAGGATGCCATCCTGCGCCTTACCTCCCGGTTCGCGGCCAGCCCCGAGGATGCCGAGGACCTGGCGCTGGACACCTTCGTGCGCGTCTGGGAACGGCGTCATCAATACGACCCAAGGCGGCCGTTCCGCCCCTGGCTCTACCAGGTAGGGACAAACCTGTGCCTGAACTGGCTCGAAGCGTGCCGCGCGCGCGGCGGCTCCGGCCCCGTCAGCCTGGAGGAGATCGGGGACGTGGCGGGAGGCGGCCCGGCGGAGGACGCCGTCATGCGCCGCCAGGAGGGGGAGATTGTTCTCGCAACGCTTGAAGAGATGCCTGATGCGATGCGGGTTGCCATCACCTTACGGTTCCTAGAGGGATTTACCTTCCAGGAGATCGCGACGGTCCTGCGCCTGCCGCTGCCGACTGTGGCATCGCGCGTGCGGCGCGGATTGGCCCTGCTGCGCCGGCGGCTTGAAGAGATCGGGGTAGACGGAAGTTGAACGGCGGGGGGTTAGGAATGGAGAAGTAGGAATGGAGAAGGCCGCTATGGACTGCCAGCAGACTCAAGAACGGTTGACCGACTACCTGCTGGGCGAGGTCAGCGTCCGGGAGCGGGATGCCCTCCGGACACATCTCGTGGGCTGCCCGGCCTGTACCGCCGCGGAGGCCGCGCAGCGCCGCGCGATCATGCAGGTTGGAGAGGCGTTGCATAGGGACCAACGGGCACCGGAAGATTTCACAGAACGAGTCATGCGGCGAGTCGGTTCTGCCCGGCCGGCTGAACGGTCGCCTGTGCAGCAAGCGCCCGCCCGGCGGTTCCACAGCCAGTTCCGCAGCCGATTCCGGCGATGGGCGATCGCCCTAACGATTACCTTGCTGGGGGCGACGGCCTTCCGGGCCGAGCTTTCCCGGCCGCGTCTCTTCACCCAGTCTCCCTCGGCACCAGGGGCAGAGACGGGGCTGAGGCGCATCACGCCGCCGGGCGCGGTGACTCTGACGATGCCGGCGATGGTCTCAGTCTACCGGGACGTGACGCGTGCGCCCACGGCCTCGGAAGTCGGCACGACCGACCCGGCCGGGATCGCGGCGGCGCTGACGCACTTGGCCGGATTCCGGGTCGCGCCCGTCAATCTGGCCGCGCAGGGGGTCTCCACCCGCAGCGCGCGCATCAGCCGACTGCTGGGACGCCCCGTAGCGGTGTTGGTCCTGGCATATCGTGGCCAGGCCCTGGCGCTGTACCAGATGGACTCGCGTGGTGTCTCCCTGCCGGTCATGCCCGTGATGAACGCCGCCGGCAGACAGATTTTGTGTGGCCGCACTCAGGACTGCCACCTGGTGGCCTGGCGGTCCGACGGGCGGCTGTTCGTCCTCGCCGGAAATGTGCCTGACCGCCGGCTCATCATGCTGGCAAGTGCGGTACCGCATCCGGGCGAGGTCTCTTGACTTGATCTTGACTTGATCTTGACTTGAAATGAAATGATGACCCATCTCTGGCAGGCGGCTCAGGCGTTCTTCCTCAGCCTGGGGACAAAGTACCATGTTAACCCCGAGATATTTGGCGCGATCTACATCGGTGCCATTCCGTTTTTCTCAGCCTCCGCCGCCTGGCTGGTGCGGAACGCCCGGCGGAAACAGCCGATCCTGCTCCCGCTCGTCTCGGCGGGCTTTTTCTTCGTGTCGGCCTATCTCTACCTGATCGCCGTCGGTCGGAACGTACCGGTTTGGGTCTACGGCGTGATTGGGGCGATCGTGTTCGGGGGCGGGCTTGGGGCAGTGCGGAAGATCCGGTGGCAAGTGCGCCGGAAATGACCCGTGAGGGGACACCATCGGGGACCTCGGCTTTCCGGCCGCCAAACCCGACCGTGCCGAGCGGGAGGAAATACAGGAAAAAGTCACGCAAGGAAGAAGGGCAAACCTCCCTGCCCTGCGTGACTTCACTCGAAACGGCAGGCCCCGAAGTTTCCATGCCCCTACCCGTTCATCTTCATGCCGCCGCCATGCTTGCCAAGCTCATCGAGCGCGGCGCGGAAGCCCTGCGCGAGCGTCATGGCCGCGCCGGTGCCGTAATAGTGCAGGAAGATGATTTTCGGGGTGTCGCCGAGCATATGGTGATGCAGCGCCACCACTTCCAGGTTGTTTTTCCGCAGCGCCCGGATGACGGGGTTCACTTCCGGTTCCAGCATGGCGATGTCGCCGGCAATATGGGCGCTGTCGGGTGTTCCGGCGAAGGCCGCCCAGGTGTTCAGGCCAATGGCCGCCGTCATTTCCGCCCCCATCGCCAGGACGTGCAGATCGTCCCGGCCAATTGTGTATTTGATTGTCGGGCCGTTGACCGCCGCCTTGTATTTGACCAGCGCATCGAGCGCGGCCACGTCGAAAATATCCTTGCCCGTTTTCACCGGAGGCGGGCCAGCCGGCGGTTGATTGGCGGGAAAGAGATTCGTGGATTTCAGCGCGGCGGCGTAGCGCGTGATGAGGCCACTTGGATCGTCCATGCCGTGAATGTGCATATAGACGATGCGCGGCTCCTCATAAAAGAAGTGGTTATGGATCGCGCCGATTTCCAGGCCGTTGCTTTGCGCGGCGGAAATGAGCGGGTTGACCTCTTCTTGCAGCAGCACCGTGTCACTCATCAAGACCGCCGTTTCCCCGTCGAGCGTCCGCTTGACCGAGACCCAGCCGCCGAAGCCAAAGGGGATCGGGATCGCATCGCCCCTGATGCTCATTTTGAGATCGTTGCGGGGAAGCGCCACCGTATAGGTTGCCTGCGCCTCGTTGTACGTCCCCTTCTTGCCCATCGCGGCATCTATCGCCGCCATATCCGCCGCACTCATCGGCGGCGTTTTGCCGACAGGGGGTGCTGCCTGCGCTCTCTCCCCCAGCAGAAGCGGCGCGATACCTGCCACGCCGAGCGCCGCCGCGCCTTGCAGCAGTTGCCGGCGGTTGAATGTCATATCTTTATAAAATCTCCTTTCCCTCGTTAGAGGGCCGTTGTGAAAACCAGCAATTTCGCCGCCTGATCACCCCGGTGCGGGACGGCGATGTAGAGTTTTTTCAGTTCCGGGACAAAGAACGACGTGCGCGCCCCCGGAGCCGTCGGGATATGGCCGATGCGTTCATAGCGATCCGGCGCGCGTTGCGAAACCACGTCTAGGAAACCCTCCCCGCCCGAAACGTAGACCCGCTTCGCCGCCGCGTCATAGAACAGATCGTCCGTATCGCCTACGATGGGCAGCGAGGCCACTACCCTACCCGATTGCGTGTCATAGACCAGCAGCATGGCCGGATCACGGCAGCCGATAAACAGCCGGTGATCGGCCTCATCCAATGCCATCGGAAAGTTGGCGCGGGCGACCGATACCGGCCAGGTGGTCAGGAGCTTTTGCGAAACGCGGTCGAGTACCGCGATCTGCCCGGCGTCCGGCACGTTGACGAAGACACGCGAGCCGACTTTTTCAAGCTGGAAACTTTCCGGGTGTCCGGCAAGCGGCACACGGCCCAACAATTTCAGGCTGCCGGCGTCGAGGACGGCGAGCGCCCCGCTGCCATACCCGACATAGACGCGGCCCACTTTGGCGTCATAGCGGACATTATCGGCATCCTCCCCTAGCGGAACGGTGCCGAGCTTGGCATAGGACGAGGCATCGTAAATGTTGAGATCGCCGCCTTGTGCATTCGCGGCAAACACCCGGTTCGAGGCCGGCACGAAGACAATGCCTTGTGGCTCATGCAGCCCCGCAAGGCTACGCACCTGCTTTGCGGCAGCCAGGTCTATCACTTCAATGGTGTTATTGCCGAGCGCCGCCACAAAAAGCCGGTGATGCGCCGTATCCACGCCCAGGTGATCGATGCGCTTTTCGACGCCCGGCAGCGGGATTGACGTTTCCTGTTTTAGCACCGGGGCCGCCGACGCACACCCAGCGACGGAAACGGCGAAAAGAACCAGCAAAAGGTTGAGGCAGTGTCGCATGGCTTTACTTTCTCCCGGACGGACGGGCCGCCAGCCGCTCGCTTGTGGCCCGCGCCAACGGTGCAAGCGCCGAGTCCGGGAAGGGGTACACCGCACTGACGTTGATCTCGCACAGGACGTAAGTATCTTCCCCCGCCGCATCTTTCGGCCCGAAGAGGAAATCGGCGTCCCAAAGGAGCGGCAGCGATCCCGCGTCTATAGCCAGCGTTCGACACAGATCAGCCAGCCATTCGGTTTCCATCTTCGCCTTGATCGCCTGAAACTGCGGCGCAGTCGGCGAATGGTAAAGCCGGGGGCCAGGTTGCGGCGCGTCGCCAGGAGCCGCACCCGGAGCCGGCGGAGACAGCGCATTGACGGCCTGATGCCCGAAGCCGGCCACCGTGTCCCCAACGAGGTAGCAGCGCACCATGCCGTCCGGCAATCGTTCCTGGTACGCCTGGTCTATCAGACGCCCGCCCCCGGTGAAGTAGGGTTCGCACTGGCTCAGGAACGCCTCGGCAGGTATATCCTGCTCGCCACTGCCCCGCAGCGCATGGCGAACGCGCAGCAGCGCCGCATTGTCAGGATGTAGTTCCACCTTCCAAACGCCGTTACCGCCGTTGCCACGATACTGTTTGAGGACGCGCGGCCTTCCCTCGCTGAGTCGCAGCGGAAGCTGTTCGCGCAGTTCCTCCGGCGTCGCGTAGAGATGCGTATCCGTCCCCCAACTCATTTCCCGCGTGCGAACCAGCACGTCCTTTGTCCCCATCTTCTGAATAACGTCGGGATGGGCGCTCACCATCACCCCGTTATCCGCGACCTCCCGGAGCAGCGCATCGAGCCGGGTTCGGTCACGGCCATTCTCGATAGGATTGACCCAGACCAGTACGCCGCCCACGCTGGCCAGTTGCTCGCGTACCTCTTCCGCGCAGTCGTCATTGTAGGCGGCCAGTTCAGCGGTGACGCCGGCAGCGCGGAGTGCATCCGCCAGCGGGCCGAGCCGATCCCCTTCCAGGGTCGCCGTCTTTCGTGCCTCGCAGTCCCCGTGCCGCAGCAGGGCAACGCGCGCCGGCTTCTCGGTCAACGTCATCATTTCCCCCTTTCAACTGTATTGCGTGAGCGCGGCATAGAGCGCATCCATGATCAGACAACCGCGCTCAATGCCTTCGTCGTCGCCCTCCGAAACCAGCCGCATTCCCTGAAAGATCAGATCGACGCCGGGACTTTCCAGCGTTTCTTCGGCGTCGGCGGTGATGTCGGCGCCGTGAATGATGCGGCCAATCTGTAGGAGGGCGGGATCGGTCAGGCCGTGCAGGTGGACGATGGTTTCAAAGGTGCAGCGGTTCCCATGATGGCCCCATTCTGCCCCGTGCATATCAAAGGGAATCGTTCCGGGCACGGGGTCATGCCCCTCGACAAAGACAAACTCGGCGTCCTTATCGAGAAAGCGCCGGATGAGCCAGGCCGAGGCGCAGCGGTCTACATGAACGTATGAGCGTGTGGAGTAGCGCATCCTACTTGTTACTCCCCCGGTGAATGGTATCGAGCGCGCGCCGGAGCGCATCCAGGCGCGTTTCGACTTCGGTTTCCTTGTCGCTGGCAAAGTAGGAGAGCCGTTTGGCTTTCAGGTAGGCCACCCGTTCGCGTTTGAGTTCTTCTTCGGCGGTTTCCAGGGCGGCGAGGCTTGCGGCTTCGTCCAGGGCGGCTTCCACGCCAGCAATCCGCTGGCTGATCTCCTCATAGCGGGCATCCGCAAGCTGGCGGAAGCCCTGGACAAGCCGCTCGGCACCGTCGGCAAACAGGGTTTTGGCGGCGAACAGATGGTAGGTTCCTTCCATCTCCGCGATGGTCTCCGCGACGTACTGCATATTTTCCGTGAGATCCGGGCGATCCGGCAGGAGGCAGACCGCATCTTGCAGATAAAGCGCCCCCATGCGTTGCAGCCGCCGCCAGACTTGCAGGCGCAGGCGGGACGGCTGCGCGGGGATCTTATAAACGAGCAGCGTCCATTCCACGGGCGGCGCTTTCATGGGTAACTGCACGTCCTTTTGCCGGTGTAACAACTGTTACTATTATAGCACACTCCCCCGGCTCTTCGTCAATCCTATCTCCTATGACTGTTAGTAGGTGATAACGCCCCCTGAGCCTTTGCAACAGAATTAACGCGAAATGTTACAGATTATGAATCGTCTGACCGCGAGCGGGTCCCGCCTCACGAGGGAGAGAAGTAGAACATCTGCGTTACCTGCTCCGGATTTAGCAATATAACTCGCGGAGAGTGTTGCAAGCGAACTCCTGGTGCGTGTCTCAGAACTGATGCCCTGATAGACAGAATTAGGGCTACAGAATTAGGGCTACAGAATTAGGGCTTTGGAAGGGCGGGGCAACAGCATTGGATAAGCGGCTACGGGGCAATTCTCCACTAAACAGTTCTCTGCGAATTTATACAACCAGTAAATCCTGAAAATCCCGGTAGCTGTCTTTCCCGTAAGCTTCTACCACATCTTCCCGCCGGCCCCGCAGCAGGTAGATCCGCAGGTTGTCTTCCGTTTCCACAATCGTCTTGCGGAGCCGCAGCCGCAGCACCTCAAGCTGGGCGTCATTCACGGTGCATTCGAACACCGAGAACTGTACCCGCTGCCCATGCCCTTCGCAAATTTTCGCCACCCGGCGCAGCCGTGCCCGACCCGGCTTTGTCAGCGTATTCACATCATAAGTCACCAAAATATCCATACACCACCCCACATCTAGACCAGAAACGGGACGTAGCTTTCTAGGTCCCCGCGCAGATGCCGGGCCAGAAGACGCGCCTGCAAATGCGGCAGCAGTCCGAACGGCGCTTTTTCTTTCAGCAACGGATGCGGCACTTCTTCTTTTTTGCGGTCCTGATACGCCCCCAGCACAATCTTTCGGCCCGCTTCCGTCAGCAGCACACTTTCGCCCGCCTCCGCCCGCTGCTCGAAATGCTCCGGGCGGATCTGCCTGCGGTTAATCAGCGTCAGCGCCAGCCGGTCCGCAAGACACGCCCGGAACTCTTCCACTAAGTCGAGTGCCAGCGACGGTCGCCCCGGACGCAGCACGTGCAGAAAGCCGAACTGCGGGTCCAGCCCCACGCCCTCGCACGCCGCCGTACAGTCCGCCGTCAGCAGCGCATACAAAAATGACAGCAGCGCGTTCACCCGGTCCCGCGGCGGGCGGCGGGACCGCAGACGAAACGAAAAGTCATCGCTGGGTGCCGTGATCATCGCCCCGAAGACCTCGAAATAGAGTGCCGCCGCTTGACCTTCCACTCCGCGTACCCCATCAGTTGCCTTTTGCCCTGGCAGTGCCACCAGCAACAGCCCCAGCGCCTTGCCGCACTCCCGCAGAGCGGCAGCATCTTCCGCCGATTTCGTGTCCCGCGCCGCCCGCATCACCGACTGGTAGCTGTTCTTGACCTTCCCCGCCACAATCGCCCGCGCGATCTCAGTCGTTCGGGCTTCATCGCGCTGGGCCTCATACTGGGCCTGCCGCAGTAGCACGTTCCCGCACATCGGCCCGACCACCCGTGCCTTAAATCGGCCCCCGTAGTCCATCAGATTGACCGCGCGTCCTTCCGACGCGCACCGGTGCATGGCCTGCGTGGACATCATGGCATTGCCGAACAGCATCACCGATCCCAGGTGATGCAGCGGCACCTGCATCAGCTTCGTGCCCTCCGCCTCCACTTTCAGCGCGTCATGGTCGAGCCGGACATACGCATCGGGCGTCATCACAAACAGCGTGTTCAAAAGTTCTCGCGTCATCTTTTCCTCAATTCTCCAATGTCGGCAGCGTGTAAAGCTGCTGAGACAGGCGGGCATGACGCGCCGCCACGACGGTCGCTGGGACGCAGGCATCGAGCAGGGAACACTGCGGGCAGCGCTTGTCGTTCAAGGCCGGCGGCAGCGGTCCCTCACACTGCTGCACCGCTCGCACCTGCGCGATCATGTCCAGCGTTTCTTCTCGCAGCGTTTCTGCAAACATGACCTCTCGCCGCCGGTGTGTTTGCAGCGAGTAGATAGCCCCCGTCTCTACGCTTACCCCCAGCATCTCCTCCAGGCACAGCGCCTGAGCGCAGAGCTGGACATCGTCATGCCGCCGCTCCCGGCGCGGCCCGTTCTTGTATTCCACCGGCACGATCCGCCCGTCCGGGTGAAACTCCACGACATCGCCTTTGCCGAGCAGCCCCAGCCGCTCCGACCAGAGCGGCAGCGCCCGTTCCATTCTGACCCCGTTTTCCACCGTAGATTGCGCTTCGTCGGCGCGTTCATGCGCGTGGCACCCGCGCAGCGTGAACACGTTCTCGTCAAAGACCCGCTCGACATGGATCAGCGCACATTGGCGCGGGCAGTATGAATAGTGTTCCAGCGCCGAGATGAGAACAGGATGATCGTCTTCCATCGGTTTAACTCTCACTGGCCCCGAGGGGCTATGCCGCTCACCGTCGGCATATTCTAATCCTCACCGGCCCCGAAGGGCCGGTGCAACACGCTGATCGGCGTCCTGATTGGCACGCGCGTCAACTGGTTTCAATCCCTACCGGCCCCTAGAGGCCGGTATAACGGCGTAGCCCCCGCCTGGTCGGGGCCGACGCTCATGTTTCAATGCTCACTGGCCCCGAAGGGCCGGTGCAATCAGCTTGAGCATAGCGTTGGGGCGCTTGTTGAGCAGGTTTCAATCCTTACCGGCCTCAAAGGGCTGGTGCAACCCTGCCGGTTTTCGTTCCACACTGGTTAAGTCCAGGGTGTTTCAATCCTCACCGGCTCCGAGGAGCCGGTGCAACAAGCGTCCCGCGAACGTGAGCGGCGTTGGCTTCGTGTTTCAATCCTCACCGGCTTCGAGGAGCCGGTGCAACGCCAAGGCCGCGGCGGACACATCGGTCAAGGTCTGGGTGTTTCAATCCTCACCGGCTTCGAGGAGCCGGTGCAACGAGACGCGACGGGGTGGCCGATTGTCTTCCGGGCCGTGTTTCAATCCTCACCGGCTTCGAGGA
>JAABUV010003806.1_pt1 | contig 18786 bp, 16 predicted proteins | sample 5559971 | NCBI WGS metagenome assembly JAABUV01 (sample SAMN10711881, study PRJNA513362) | rock metagenome | isolation source: Antarctica rocks | place: Antarctica: Victoria Land, Knobhead nord | collected 2015-12-19
GGAAGCCGGTGCGAGACCGGCGCGGGCCCGCCACTGTGAGCGGCGAGCGCCTTCGCACGACGCCACTGCCGCGAGGCGGGAAGGCGCGGGCGCGCGTTGAGCCGTGAGCCAGGAGACCTGCCCGGCGTAGGATGGTACGTCCCCGCGGTGTGGGACGGCCCGTGTTGGTGTGCGCGCTCGCGCGCGTGCCGCGCCCTCTTGACCCGCCTCGTGGGCCACGCCATCCTGCCTCGATAGCGAGCGAGCGCGGGCAAGGTAGGAGGCCGACGGTGATGAGCGCACAGACCAGCGACGTGAGTAGCACCAACGCATTATCCCTGGGGCGACGTCGGGGCGTCTATGAAGCGATCTTCGGGCGACGCGACATCCGCTCCTTCCGTCCCGACCCGATCCCGGACGATGTCCTCGCGCGGATCCTCGATGCGGCGCATCATGCCGGATCGGTCGGTTTTATGCAGCCCTGGGATTTCCTCGCCATCAAAGCGCTCGAGACCCGCACGGCGGTCCAGGCGCTGTTCGAGCGCGAACGACAGGCTGCCGCGTGTTTCTACGACGAGCCGCGTCGCTCGGAATACCTCGCGCTGAAGCTGGAGGGCATCGTCGAGGCTCCGCTCAATCTTTGTTAGGACTTACGCAGTTGAGCACGAATCAGGCGTGAATTCGGGCCGGAACCACGTTCAACTGCGTAAGTCCTACTTTGTATCACCTGCGATCCGACGCGCGGTGGCGAAGTCCTCGGTCGCAACAGCATCCCCGAGACCGACGTCTACAGTACCTGCTGCGCCGTGCAGAATCTCTGGCTGGCCGCGCGGGCCGAGGGAGTTGGCGTCGGCTGGGTCAGCATCCTCAAAACAGCACGACTCCGCGCAATCCTCGGCATTCCGCCCCATATCATCCCGGTTGCTTATCTCTGCCTCGGCTACGTCGACGCTTTCCCCGCGCGTCCCACCCTGGCCACAGCGGGCTGGCGCCAGCGCCTCGCGCTCCACGAGGTGGTGGCCTACGAGTCGTGGGGGCGGCGTGACGATCCGCATTGGCAGGGACTCAGTCAGGCGCTCACGACCCCCGCTGGGGGTGTGGCACCGATTCGGCGTGGGTTGGGGCGCGTGCTGGACACGATCGCCGCCATCGCCACGCCGGATGAGGCGGCGATGGCGGCGGCCCGCGCGCGCCAGGACACGCTGACGAAGCCACCCGGTAGCCTGGGGCAGCTGGAGGCGGTGGCCCTCCAGCTGGCCGGAATCACCAGCCAGGAGCGACCCAGCCTCGCCCGACAGGCGATCATCGTGATGGCCGGGGATCACGGCGTGGTGACTGAGGGCGTCAGCGCCTATCCTGCCGCCGTGACATCCCAGATAGTCGCGAACTTCTTGCAGGGCGGGGCGGCGATCAACGTACTGGCACGGGCTATTGGCGCGCGCGTGGTGGTGGTTGACGTCGGTGTCGCGACCCCCGTCGCGGGCGCGGGATTGGTCACGCGCAAGGTCGCCGCCGGTACACGTAATATGGCCGAGGGGGCGGCACTGACGCGCGCGGAGGTGCTACAGGCGATCGAAGTGGGGCTCGACGTCCTCGATGAGCAGTTCGCCATCGGCCTCGACGTGGTCGCCCTTGGCGAGATGGGGATCGGCAATACCACTGCCGCCAGCGCGATCACCGCCGCACTGACCGGCTTGCCGGTGGCGACGGTGACGGGGCGGGGCACCGGCATTGACACAGTCGGCCTGGCCCACAATATCGCCGTGGTGGAGCGAGCGCTGACGATCAATGCGCCCGACCCGAGTGACCCACTTGATGTGCTCACGAAGGTGGGGGGACTGGAGATCGCCGGACTGGTCGGGGTAGTGTTGGGCGCCGCAGCGCGCCGTATCCCCGTGGTCGTGGACGGCTTCATTGCCGGGGTCGCCGCGCTGGTCGCGGTCGAACTGTGCCCCCGGGCGCGCGCTTACCTCATCGCGGCGCATGTTTCGGCGGAGGTCGGCCACCGGGCGATCCTGGAGCGCCTCGACCTTCGCCCGCTGCTCGACCTCGGCCTGCGGCTCGGCGAGGGGAGCGGGGCGGCGCTCGCCCTGCCGCTCATCACGGCCGCCGCGCGGCTCCTCGCCGAGATGGTCACGTTCGCCGAGGCCGGGGTCGTCACGCGGGAGGACGAGACGGCGACCGCCGCGACCGCTCTCACTACTTAAGCTTCCTGCTGTCCGCAGCCTATCGACAGCGCGCGAGGACACCGCATGGGCTAGACCGCCGGACACCGCGGCGGCCTCGCTTTCCCACCGCTGGACAGAGCACGCTGGGAGCGCGCCATCTACTACGGCGCGCTCCCGATAGGAGAAACTAGGGAACGGCGGTACGCTAACTGCCTATACCGAAGCGCAGGTGAGAACTACATGGTCGGCCTCGACGGGGCGCTCAGCGAGCTTCTGCAGCTTGGTGCGGCAGCGCGTCTTGACCTCCTCGGTGCGGGACGTGAGGCCGGCGAAGAAGTGGCCGACTTGCTCCTGCACGGCCGCCGTGGTCCGCAGGCAGGTGTTCGCGGTCACCTCCTCGCGGACCCAGGCCCAGATGGCCTCATCCGCGTTGAAGTCGGGGCTGTAGGCCGGCAAGCGGCAGACCCGCATGTTCACGTCGGGCGTCGCCAGGTAGTCCCGCACCGCCTCGCCGCCGTGCGCGGGGCCGTTGTCCCAGACGACGATGAGCGGCGCGGCATGCTTGGCGCGCAGTTGCGTCAGGAACGCGGCGCTGGTCGCGGACGAGCTGGTGCCCGACAGCCCCATGTGTTCCACCTCCCCCGTCTCCAGGCAGACCGCCGAATAGTAGCTGGCCTGCTCGCCCCAGCGGGGGCAGGTCGAGTCGACCAGGGCGGGCTGCCCCCTGAGCACCCACTTCCCGTGGAGGTCCGCGTCGGCGCGGAAGTGGGCCTCGTCCGCGAAGAAGAGCTTCGCCCCGGCCGCCTGCGCCTCCACCAGCAACGTCGCGTACTGCTCGACAAAGGCGGCGCGTTTCGCCTCGTCGGCCTTCAGCAGCCGCTTCTTCGGGCGCTTATGGGCGAAGCCCAACCGATGCAAGTAGCGCACGCACGTCGCGCGGCTGAGGCGGAGGCCGCAGCGCGCCGCGATGAACTGGCGCACGACCTTCCAGTTCCAGTTCGCCAGGGCGATGCCGACCTCGGCTGGGGTGGCCTGCACCGCCACTTTCAGGCCGGCCTGAACAGCCGCGTCGAGGGCGGGGGGGAGCCACCTGTTTGCTCGAAGGTCAGCGCGGCGGGGCCATCTTCGCAGAACGCCGTGAGCCACCCCCCGATGGTATGCGCGTCACGGTCGAGCACGTCCGCCACCTTGTTCGCCGACCAGCCTTGTGCTAGCAGCCACAGGGCATGCCAACGCTCCCGCTCGCGCGGCGTCGGTGCCCGATACACCCAGTCGCGCACTTGCCCCAGATCCAGCCCCCGCCGCGTCAGCCCCGCCTGGATGTCGCTCATCACCCCCCCTGCCGCACGACAACCCCCACCGGCTAGCTTACCTTATCCCCTTTGCGGGTTTCACTCGCGCTTCGGTATAGACGCTCGTGGCGTTCGTCGAGCACGAGTTGATCGGCGAACGCTGTGCCTGGGGTAGCTGATGTGTCCGCCGCGATCCCGGAATCGAGCCGAGCCGCGATGCCCCCCCTGACGCCCTGACCGGGGTGCTCCTGCCAGACCTCGTCGCAACGGCATCTCAGGCGATCCTCGCGTTCCTGTCGCTGCAATTCACTCGCGCTTGTGTGGACGGACTGGAACTCCATCGCCCCCTCCTATCACACCGCATGTGGATAGCCACTCTCGGCGTCGCGGCGAGGCGGGGGCAGAGGCTAGTACAGCGTGGCAGGAATGGCCTCGTAGTTTACGCGAGGGGGGAGTTGCCCTGGTGAGTCCATTTGAAGGGCTTGGCCATCGTCCGGTTATAGTAGGCGATGAAGGCCAGCACTTGCTGGTGGAGGTCGGTCAGCGAGGCGAAGCTGCCTCGTCGGAGTAGCTTGCGAGCGAGGATGCTGAGCCAGAGCTCGATCTGGTTGAGCCAGGAGGCGTGCGTGGGCGTGTAGTGGAAGACACTCGCGTGGGCGGGGTCGCGGAGGAACGCGGCGCGGCTCTGCTGGGTCGCCAGGATGCCGGATTGGCCCTTGACGCCCAGAGCGTCCGTGAGGCCCGCACGCTCGGCGACGAAGCGCACCAGGGACGCCGACTGGTGGATGTTGAGGTTGTCGACCACGAAGTGCCAGCGGCGAGCGGCGGGATCGCTGGCGACGGTCTGGCGGAGGTGGGCCACGAAATCCTCCTCGGTGCGGGTCGGGCCGCACGACGGGGCGACGATCTGCCCGGTGGCGACGTCGCGATTGAGGATGAAGGTCAGCGTGCCGTGGCGGCGGTACTCGAACTCGCGCCGCTCGACCTTGCCCGGTGCCAGCGGCAGGCCGGGGTGGAGGCGCTCCAGCGCCTGCACACCCGTCAGTTCGTCGGTGCTCATGACGCGCTCGCCCGCCGCCGCCAGCGTCGGGGCCGCCCGATAGAGCGCGCAGACGTCCGCGACCTTGGCCGACAGGTCCGGGTCCGGGGCGGGCGTCAGCCAGTAGCGGATGCGCTGCGGGTGGAGCGCCCCCTTTTGAGCAGCCGCGCGGCGTGGCGCGGCGAGATCGCCGCCACGATGCCGCGCGCGATGGCCTCGTCCGCGACCTCGCGCCCGGTCCACTGGCTGATCGGGCGCGCCGAGGCGGCCGGAGCCTCACAGGCCAGCGCGGTGAGCCGACAGACCTGCTCGGCGGTGATGCGACACGGGCCACCCGGTCGCGGGGCGTCCGCCAGCCGCTCGGCGGCACTCAACGCCGCCAGCGGCACCATGCCCAAGCCGAGCCAGCGCCCGCGCCACAGGCGGGCGGTCGCCACATCTACGCCGAGTTGCCGGGCAAGTTGCGAATTGTTCTGGCCCGCCGCAGCGGCGAGGATGATGCGCGCCCGCAGCACGAGCTGCTGCGCCGCGCCGCGCCGCCGCACCAGCGCCGTCAGCTCGTCTCGTTCCTCGGCGGTCAGCGTGATCGCTTGCGGCTTCGGCCCGCGCATCGTCCCCTCCCCACTTCCCCCGATTGTCCCCGACGGCCTACGCCGCCGAGTATACTACCGAACTACTCACGCCACGCTGTACTAGCCCCGCCTCACGACGCCCGCTGATCGTTAGGACTGCCGGTAGATCGTGTCCCCCGCAGCGCGGAACTCGCGGGCCTTCTCCTCCATGCCGGTCGCGAGCGCGTCGTGCACCGGCAGCCCCTGCTTCCTGGCATACTCGCGCACGTCCTGCGTGATCCGCATCGCGCAGAAGTGCGGGCCGCACATCGAGCAGAAGTGCGCCATCTTGGCCGGCTCGGCGGGCAGCGTCGCGTCGTGGTAGGCGATCGCGGTCTCCGGGTCGAGCGCCAGGTTGAACTGGTCGCGCCAGCGGAACTCGAAGCGCGCCTTGGAGAGGGCGTCGTCGCGTTGCTGCGCGCCAGGATGCCCCTTGGCGAGATCGGCGGCGTGGGCGGCGATCTTGTAGGCGATCACGCCGTCCTTGACATCCTGCTTGTTCGGCAGGCCCAGGTGCTCCTTGGGCGTGACGTAGCAGAGCATCGCCGTGCCCTGCCAGCCGATCATGGCCGCGCCGATCGCCGAGGTGATGTGGTCGTAGCCGGGCGCGATGTCGGTGGTCAGCGGCCCCAGCGTGTAGAAGGGGGCCTCGTGGCAGACCGCCAGCTGGCGGTCCATGTTCTCCTTGATCAGGTGCATGGGGACATGTCCCGGACCTTCGATCATCACCTGCACGTCGTGCTCCCAGGCGATCCGCGTCAGTTCGCCCAGCGTCTCCAGCTCGGCGAACTGCGCCTCGTCGTTGGCGTCGGCGATCGAGCCCGGTCGCAGGCCGTCGCCGAGCGAGAAGGTGACATCGTAGGCGCGCATGATCGCGCAGATCTCGGCGAAGTGGGTGTAGAGGAAATTCTCCTCGTGGTGCGCCAGGCACCAGGCCGCCAGGATCGACCCGCCGCGCGAGACGATGCCGGTGAGACGCTGCGCGGTCATGGGAATGTAGCGCAGCAGCACCCCGGCGTGGATGGTGAAGTAGTCCACGCCCTGCTCCGCCTGCTCGATCAGCGTGTCGCGGTAGATCTCCCAGGTCAGATCCTCGGCCTTCTCGTTGACCTCCGCAACGCGCCTGATAGATCGGCACCGTGCCGATCTATCAGGCGCGTTGCGGAGGATCCACTCGCGCGTGGTATGGATGTTCTTGCCGGTCGAGAGGTCCATCACCGTATCGGCGCCCCATTGGGTGGCCCAGGTCATCTTCTCCACCTCCTCCTCGATCGAGGAGGAGACGGCCGAGTTGCCGATGTTGGCGTTGATCTTGACCAGGAAGTTGCGCCCGATGATCATCGGCTCGCTCTCGGGGTGATTGATATTGGCGGGGATGACCGCGCGGCCGCGGGCGACCTCGGCGCGCACGAACTCCGGGTCGAGCCCCTCGCGCAGGGCGATGAACTCCATCTCGGGGGTGACAACGCCGCGCCGGGCGTAGTGCAGTTGCGTCACGGCCTGACCGGACTTGGCGCGCAACGGATCGCGCCCCAACCCCGGGAAGACCGCCAGGTTCGCGCGCGGGTCGCCCGCGCGGAAACCATTGTCCTGCGGTTGGATTACCCGCCCTTGGCACGCCTCGACGTCGTCGCGCTCGAGGATCCAATGGCGGCGCAGCGGCGCCAGCCCCGCCCGGATGTCGGTGTCGGCGGCGGGATCACCGTGGGGGCCACTGGTGTCGTAGACCCGGACCGGCGGGTTTTCCTCGTCGCCGAAACGCCCGGAGGTCGGGCTGAGGGCGATCTCCCGGACGGGCACGCGCAGGTCGGGGCGCGAGCCGGGGAGATAGGCCTTCTGGCTGGCGGGGAAGGGTCGGATGGGGGTCATGGTCGCGGTGTCGGCCATGGGGCACCTCCATGCGCGAGCCGCGCCGACGCTCGGCGCGGTGACTGGGGCCACCGGCGCGCGGGGGAACACGCAGCCTGACGCGGGGCGGGACCCCACCGGGAATGCGGGCAAGGAGGGCGATGCTGGGGCAGCCTTTGAGCGCCCCGTGGTCTTGCCGTACGCAAAAAAGACCACAGGGCACCCAAAGGACGACCACCATGGTCACCGCATTCGGCCGCGTTCCCTACGCTCGTCTTCCGCCCCGCCCATGTCGCTGACATGCCGTACGGCTTCCCGAGATCAGGTTCGAAGGGTTGGTGGGCTTGACCCCACCTCTCAGCTGCTCGCTCCCCCAGCAGACCAGTCGCCTATTCATTTGTGCCACCCTGAGGCAGCGGCCGCAGTGTAGCATACGGACAACCCCAGGGCAACCGGCGCGAACGCGGAGAATCGTTGCCACCAGTGCCAGACCACGGCCAACGGCGGCAGCAACAAATGCGCGGTGAGTCCGGTCCTGACTCGCTCACCGTATGACTACCTCAGGTGCGGAACGTCCACTCCTCCTGGGCGTACCGTCCGGCAGTGAGTTGGGCGGCACGATCGCGTTCGTTATCGGTCAACTCACCGGGCACCAGGGCGATGGCCCACCGCGCGGCGAGTGCAGCGACCAGCGCCGCAGGGAACTGCTCGAACACTTGCGGATGACCAAGCGTTGCCAGATCGATCGTGCACGCCGCGAGTTGCGCGGCACGCTCCGCCCGCAGCGCGGTAGCCCCGGCGAGGCAGACACTCTGCTCAGCCGGGATAAGGGTGCGGTACAGCCCACCGACATAGGCCACCGCGCCGTAACGCCGTACCTGCGCCACGCCGATCAGTTTGCGGGTGCCAACCAGCACCTCGTAGGGGGAGAAGCCCCCGTAGCAGCACGGGCGTAAGGCCGCCGGGGTCGGGCGTGCGCGTGCTTCGTCGGGGCAGATCAGGCGGGTGGATACGCCGAGCGCCGCGCAGGCCGCGACGACCGCCTCGCCCAGGCGTCGATAGGTCGCCATGAGCGCGCCGCCGACGAGGGGGTGCGCGGTGGGGCCCACGATAGCAAAGCTCACGTAGTTGGGCGTCGCATAGACGGCGGTGCCCCCCGCGAGGCGGCGTACGACCGGGATACCCCGGGCCTGACAGGCCGCGAGGTCAACATCAGCCGCTGGCTGGCCTGCCCCGAGGATGAGCGCGGGCGACTGCCAGCGTTCGAAGCAAACCGTGGGCGGGGCCACTCCCGCGCCCACCGACTCCAGCACGGCCTGGAGCCGCCCCAGCAGCGGCGCCGCGTCGAGCGCCACCGGCGAAAGGAGCCGCCATCTGCCGTGGTCATGCAGGCGCGTGGTCGGCGTCATCGACCCGCCACCCTATGCGCCCCGACAGTCGCCGGGCGAACGAGCCAGAACGTCCGCCTCCATCCACCGCAGCGGTAGGCCGCACGCTGCGGCGACCGCGCGCGCGCAGATCGGGGCGACCTCTTCGATGGCGACTGTCCGCCCGAGCAAGGCCGCGAGCGACGTAACGCCCGCGTCGGCGATCCCACAGGGGACGATCCGGGCGAAGTAGGCGAGGTCGGGGGCGACGTTGAGCGCGAAACCGTGATAGGCGACGCCGCGACTGACCGTGATGCCGAGCGCGGCCAGCTTCTGCCGACCGACCCAGACCCCAGGCCGACCGGGTAGCGCCGTCGCCGCGATCCCGAACGCGGCGGCGACCTCGATCAGCGCCGTTTCCAATGCATTGACGTAGGCGCGGACCCCGCGCCCGGCCCCGCGCAAGCGGACGATCGGGTAGCCGACAAGCTGGCCCGGTCCGTGGTAGGTGATATCGCCGCCGCGATCGACGCGGTGGCAGGTGGCACCCAGCCGAGTCAGGGTGGCCACATCGGCGAGCAGGTGTGCTGCATCCCCCCGGCGACCGAGTGTATAGACGTGCTCGTGCTCCAGGAGCAGGAGGAGGTCGCCGAGGTCTCCAGTGGCGCGAGCGGCAGCCAGTTGCTGTTGCCACGCCCACAACGGCAGATAGGGCTGCGGCTGTGGCAAGTGGCAGGCCGTGAGCACCCCTTCTTCGGGCGAGGGGGGCACTATCGGGGAGGCGGGCGGCGTTAACGCTGGTGTAACCACGGTGTCACCGCTCCACAGCCGCGAGCCGGTCCTTCCGGCGCAGCTGCTCATGCTGGTCCTTGGCATGATAGGAGGACCGCACCAGCGGACCCGATTCGACGTGCCGGATGCCGAGCGCCTCACCGACGTGTTTGAGTTCCACGAATTCTTCCGGCGTGTAGTAGCGATCGAGCGGGGCGTGCCGCTGCGTCGGCGGGAGATACTGGCCGATGGTGAGAATATCGAGGCCGACCTCGGCTAACTCTCGCATCACCTCCACCAACTCATCGTGGCGCTCCCCCAGCCCGACCATCAACCCGGACTTCGTCAGGACGTTGGGATCGAGCTCCTTCGTGCGGCGCAGCAATTCGAGGCTGACCGCGTGCGAGTCCCAGGGCTGGATGCTGCGATAGAGGCGCGGTACCGTCTCGACATTGTGGTTGAGGATATCCGGACGCGCTGTGAGCACCGTCTGAAGCGCGTCCAGGTCGCCACGGAAGTCGGGGATCAGCACCTCGATCCCGCAGTCGGGCAGGAGCGCGCGGATCTCCTGAATCGTCGCGGCGAAAATGCTCGCCCCGCCGTCGGCCAGTTCGTCCCGGTTGACCGAGGTGATGACCGCATAGTGCAGCCCCATCGTCTGCACCGCGGCGGCGACACGCTTCGGCTCCTCATGATCGAGATGCGTGGGGCGCCCGGTCTTGATCGCGCAGAAGCGGCAGGCGCGCGTGCAGGTGTCGCCGAGGATCATGAAGGTGGCGGTGCGCGCATTCCAGCATTCGTAGATGTTGGGGCAGCGCGCCTCCTCGCAGACGGTGTGCAGCGCGTGGTCGCGCACGATCTCCTTCAGTTCGCGGTAGCCCGCGCCGTGGTGCACGCGCACGACCTGGAGCCACGCGGGCTTCCGTTCGCGCGGCGTGGCCAGCCGTTGGGGTTGCCGCGCTCGCTGAGCGGCCAGTTCCCCCGGGGCGGGAGGAACGGCGGCGCGATTGTCATGATCCATGTCTTCTCTCGTCTCCTCTGCCAACGCGTGAACGTCTTTCGTCCGGGTGATCCCGGCGTCAAGAATACTACCCCATGCCGCACCGGCGGGCATCCTCACGCGCCGTCGTGGCCGTTCCCGGCGATCGCGGCCAGCACGTTCGCCATCTCGATCGCGGCCACGGCGGCACCGAAGCCGTTGTTGCCGGCCTTGGTCCCCGAGCGCTCCACCGCCTGCTCGATCGTGTCGGTCGTCAGCACCCCGAAGATCACCGGCACCCCGGTCTCCCGCCCGGCGGCGGCGACCCCGGCGGCGGCGTTCCCCGCGACGTAGTCGAAGTGCGGCGTCCCCCCACGGATCACCGCGCCCAGGCAGATCACCGCGTCGTACTCGCTGGTGGCGGCGAGTCGTCGCGCCACCAGCGGGATCTCGAACGCGCCCGGCACCCAGGCGACCGCGATAGCCTCATCGGCGACGCCGTGTCGGCGCAGGCCATCGAGCGCGCCGTCCAGCAGTCGCCGCCCGATCGTCTCGTTGAAACGGGCGATGACGATGGCGAACCGCCACCCTCGCCCGAGCAGATCCCCCTCGAATGTCCGCATCGCCAGCACTCCTCTCACTTGCACCGCCGGTCGGCGATCGTCCCGACCGGCACCTTCAGCAGTCCCCGGCGGCTCGCACATCGAGCAGGTGGCCGAGACGATCGCGCTTCGTCGCCAGGTAGCGCGCGTTCTCGGGCGACGGGGCGATCAGCGACGGCACCCGCGCGGCGACGGTCAGCCCCGCTGCGCTCAAGCCCGCGACCTTGCGTGGGTTATTGGTCAGCAGGCGCAGTCGGGTCACCCCGAGGTCGCGCAGGATCGCCGCCGCCGTCGCGTACTCCCGCGCGTCGATCGGCAAGCCGAGTTGCTCGTTGGCCTCGACCGTATCGAGCCCTTGCTCCTGCAAGGCGTAGGCGTGCAGCTTGGCGAGTAGCCCGATCCCCCGCCCCTCCTGGCGCAGGTAGAGGATGACGCCCCGTTCCTCCGCCGCGACCGCCGCCAGGGCGGCGTCGAGTTGCGGGCCACAGTCGCAGCGCCGCGAGCCGAAGACGTCGCCGGTGAGGCACTCGGAGTGGAGGCGCACGAGCGGCGCGGACGCGGGCGCGGCGTCCGGCGCGAGGTCGCCGCGCACCAGCGCGAGATCCGGCTCGCGCTCGGGCCGCGCGATCTCGGTGTAGGCGTAGAGCCGGAAGGGTCCATGCGCGGTCGGCAACACCGTCACGGCGACGCGGCGCACGGGCGATCGGACCGCCGCAACGTCCGGGGGGCGATCGTCGTGGGCGCGGCGGTAGTCGCGCAGGGCGGCGACGCTGATGAGCGGCATGTCGTGGCGCTCGGCGAACGCCTCGAGCGCGGGTCGGCGGACCATCGTGCCGTCCTCGGCCATGATCTCGCAGATCGCCCCGGCGGGGGTCAGCCCGGCCAGTCGCGCCAGATCGACCGCCGCCTCGGTCTGCCCCCCGCGCTCCAGCACGCCGCCGTCGCGGGCGCGCAAGGGGAAGATGTGGCCGGGCGAGACCAGGTCGGCGGGGCCGCCGGCCGGGTCGATCAAGGCGGCGATCGTGCGGGCACGGTCGTGCGCGGAGATGCCGGTCGTCACCCCCCATCGTGCCTCCACCGAGTGGGTGAAGGCGGTGCCGAAGCCGGAGCGGTTGCGCGCGTGCGGCACCATCAGCGGCAGGCCGAGCTGGTCGAGGCGTGCGCCGGTCAGCGCGACGCAGATCAGCCCGCGCCCCTCGCGGGCCATGAAGTTGATCGCCTCCGGCGTGGCGAAGTCGGCGGCGATGACCAGGTCGCCCTCGTTCTCGCGGTCCTCGTCGTCCACGACGAGGACGAATTGTCCGGCTCGCAGCGACTGGAGCGCCTCGGTGATTGCGGTACGTGGCATGGTGCCCCCTAACGCCCGGTGAGCGACAATGTCGGCACACTCGCCGGGATGGTGCCGACCTGGCCGGTGAAGCGCTCGACATACTTGCCCAGGATGTCGACCTCGACGTTGACCGCTTCGCCGAGCGCCTTGCCGGCCAGCGTGCTGTGCTCCTGGGTGTGGCGGACCAGCGAGACGGTGAAGCGATCCGCTTGCGCCGTGACCACGGTCAGGCTGGCACCATCGACGGCGATGTACCCCTTCTCGACGATGTAACGGGCCAGCGCGGCGGGGACCGTGATCGCGACCAGCAGCGCCGCCCCTTCCTCGCGCCGCTCGACGACCGTGCCGGTCCCGTCGATGTGGCCCTGGACGAAGTGGCCGCCGATCCGCCCGTCCGCGGCCAGCGAGCGTTCGAGGTTGACCGCACGGCCCGGCTCCAGCGCGCCGAGCGCGGTGCGGTGGAGCGTCTCGGGCATCAGCCCGGTGACAAACCCCGCCTCGGTCAACCGCTCGACGGTCAGGCAGACCCCCTCGACAGCGATGCTGTCGCCCGGTCGCGCCCCCGCTAGCACGGCCTGGCAGCCGATCAGCAGTTGCGGGTGCTCCTGCGCGAAGCGCACCTCGATGACCTGGCCGATCTCCTCAACAATCCCGGTGAACATCGTTGCCTCCTCCTTGAGTCAGTTCGTCCGCCGCATCTGCGGCGACAGTCGTATGGTGCCCGGTGACCGACAGCGGCGGGTGCTCCCGGTCGATCGCGCCGCAAATCAGCAGATCGTCGTCGAAATGCCGAATGACAATATCGCGCAGCCGATACGCCTCGCCCATCGTAGCCACGCCCAGGCCGCCGAGCGGACCCGGCGCGGCCCGACCGCCGATCAGCTTCGGCGCCACGAAGGCCAGCGCGCGATCGACCAGCCCGGCGGCGAAACAAGAGGCGAGAACCTCGCCGCCCCCCTCGACCAGCAGCGTGTTGAGGCCGCGCGCGCCCAGCTCGACGAGTAGGTGCCGCAGATCGACGCGCGGCCCATCCCCCGCCACGACCAGCACGTCCGCGCCGCGCGCGCGCCAGGCCGCGCGCCGCGCCTCCGGGGTCGCCGCCGTGCAGGCGATCACCGTCCGTCCGGGTGTATCCGGGCGCAGGAGGCGGGCGTCGGGTGGGGTGCGCCCGGCGCTGTCGAGCACGATCCGCAAGGGGTGGTGCGGGCCGCCGACGCCCGTCTCATCCGTCGGCAGGCGCGTCGTCAGCAGCGGGTCGTCGGCCAGGATCGTGCCCACGCCGACCACGATGCCGTCGACGCGATCGCGCAGGCGGTGGACCTCCCGCCGGGCCGCCGGGCCGGTGACCCAGCGCGCGTGGCCGGTCCGGGTCGCGATCCGCCCGTCGAGCGTCATCGCCCATTTGGCGGTGACATGGGGACGCCCCGTCGCCAGGCGGGTCAGGAAGCCTTCGTGCAGTTCGCGGGCCTCCGCCGCGCCGAGGCCGACCACGACCCCGATGCCCGCCTCGCGCAGCCGGGCGAGGCCGCGACCGGCCACCTTGGGGAACGGATCGGCGAGCGCGACGTGCACCTCGGCCACGCCGGCGGCGATCAGGGCATCGACACAGGGCGGGGTACGCCCGTGATGCACGCACGGTTCCAAGGTGACGTAGAGGGTGGCCCCCCTGGCCGCTTCCCCGGCGTCGCGCAGGGCGACGATCTCGGCGTGGGGGCCGCCCGGCGGCTGCGTCTGGCCCCGCCCGACGATCCGGCCGTCGCGCACGAGCACCGCCCCGACCGCCGGGTTCGGCGACGTGCGCGCCAGCGCCCGGCGACCTGCCGCCAGGGCCGCCGCCATGAACGCCCGGTCGCGTTCTGCGAGCGCGCGGTCAGCGGCGACCGGCGCTGCGGCGATGTCCGGCCTGTCGTCCCCTGAGTGGTCCATGTGGCCCCCTGACGCACGACGACAAAAAGCCCCGAAGGTTCGACCTTCGGGGCGATGATAAGCAGAGGAGCGCGCACATACACCAAGCGACCCGCCGCGCACAGGCGCACGACAAGCGGGTAGGGCAAGGCATCGGCGCATCTTCTCCCCTCCGGACTATACCGTCGGCCCCGGAGTTCCACCGGATCAACCGCCATTGGCGGGTCGCGGGATCTAACCGCCGGTGTGGAATTGACGCCGCCGCTGGCCACGCCTCACCACGCCCCGAAGATGCTCTTACCGGGAGTATAGGCCCTTTCCGCCCGGCGGGCCAACCGCGAAGGATCGTGGCGATCATCGGGGCCTGCATCCTGATCGCCATCCTGCGCGCCGTCTCCGGCAACCGCGCCCGGGTCTAGCGTCGGGACACCGCGCGGCCGATACCGATAATCGAGCACCCGGGGGCGCGGCGCGTAGGCCGCGCCCCCACTGTATCCGTAGGCAACGAGGGTGGGCTTGATTCGGTTTCGTGAGCAGGTACAGTCTAACCTTGTGATTTAACCACGCCGAAAGCCGCACCGATGGTCTTCACCGATGCGGCGCGTGCTGACCGCGTCGAAAGCAGGCTCAGGCGGCCTTCTTGATGGTCGGGTGGCGCGGCGCGGGGCCGGAGCGGCGACCTTTCGGCCGCCCGGGGGAGCGTCCGCACGGTTGTGGAGCGGCGGCGGGGGTGCCGAGCGCGAGCAGCAGTGCCGGAACCGCCCGGCGCACGCGGTTCGGGGTGAGGCGCCCCGGCGGGTGGGGGCGCGCCCAGGGCAGGCGGCGGTCGGCGACCGGGGCGCGGGCGAGGCGCCGCCGGGTGTAGGCGGCCAGGACGAGCCAGGTCCAGCGATCGGCCTGCGCCGGGTGGCGGACCCGGAGGGTGTGCCCGCCGAGGGTCTGCTTCAGGAACCGGGACGTGTGCGCCGGCGCCCAGAGGGCACCCGAGCGGCGGACCTACGCGCGCCAGAGCAGGTCGAGATCGGGCGTCGCGCCGGGCGGCCCGTGCCACCAGGGCCAGCGCACCTGCGGCGGGTAGGGTCGCCCGGGCAGGCGACGCACCTCGACCAGAACCAGGGTCATCGGCATGATGGGCGACGGCCCTTTCGTGCCGTGCCCCGTGCGGCCCTGCAACTTCGGGTGGAACCCCGCCCAGGCGCGGATCCGCACCGTGCCGTATTGCCCGTCCTCGACCAGGCGCTCGGCGCTCGGCATCGGCCACGTCGCGGGATCGGCGCACACGAGTTTGTGCCCATGGCGAAAGGGCCGTCCCCCCTGGGGGCGCTTCGCCGCTGGAACTGGGGCACCGTAGCAGCAGCGCCCGGAGCGGAGGCGCACGAGGATGGCCGTGCGTTGGTCAGCGAGGCCCCGTTGGAGCGCGACGGCGTCGTCACCCGCGTCGAAGACGACCAACGGCACGGGACCGGCGGGCGGCAAGCGGCGGACCAGCCGCGCGACTTGCTCGACCGCCATGGCGTTCGCGTGCTCGTGGGGGTGGACGCGGCGCACCTCCATCGGCGCGGTCCAACGCTCGCGGGCGAAGCCGACCTGGGCGAGCCATTGGTAGGACCAGCCCGCGACGATGGGCTGCCCCGCCGAGTGGCGCGACGGATGGTAAGAGAAGCCGCGCTCCCGGCTGGCCGCCGCGTCGCAGCGGGACCAGACGCGGCAATCGACGGCGTAGACCGGCTGCCCGTCGGCGAGGGGCTGGCCTGCCAGTAGCGCCCGCAGCCCGGTCTCGTCGAGCCGCCCGTGGACCAGCGCGGCATAGAGGCTGCCCCACCCCCGCCGGTGCGTCGGCTCGCCGCTCAGGTGGACCGGCGACGGCACCGACCCGGCGGCCAGCAGCGCCTCGGCCAACGCGAAGAGCGCGTCCGCGCGGCGGTCCAGGCAGGCGTGGAAGTCGTCACGGAAATCATGCAAGGCGGCAAAGTCCGTATCCATGCGCGCACGTGTGCCACCGCCGCCGGATACGACGCCACCAGGCGTGGTGTAACGGTCGCTGTCACCAGCCGCAGCCTGGCGTCCGATCAGGAACTGCGCCAGGGCTTGTCGTGAGGGCCTGACCCTGGCACCGCTCATGGCCCGTGGGGCTCGCCAGTCCCTGGGGCGAGGGTGTCGGCGGTAGGAGTGCCGTGTTGCATTGTGGCCTTGGCACTCGGGGCTCTTTTCTCCGCGTTTGCACCCGCCATCCCCTGTACGTATACTCCACGCCAGGCGCGGAGTGCCGACTCCGGTAGTTCTCGGTACTTTCTCCCAAGCAGGCGGGGACGCCGCGGCAGGGGTGGGGCGATGAAACGGCTGTGGGCCAGCGACGAACTGATCGAGCACTGGACGCTCCTGCCAGCGGACCTGGCGCTGCTGGCAAACAAGGCCGGGGCCACGCGCCTCGGCTTCGCGATCCTCCTCAAAGCCTTCCAGTGCGACGCTCGTTTCCCCGAACACAAGGGCGAGGTGCCCGGCGCGGTGGTGGCGTGCCTCGCCGAGCAAGTCGGCGTGCCGACCAATGCCTGGCTCGCCTACGACTGGCGTGGCCGGGCGAGCGAGTACCACCGCGCCCAGATCCGTGAGGCGCTGGGCTTCCGACCGGCAACGGTGGAGGATGCAGAAGGGCTGGCCCGCTGGCTGGCGGCGGAGGTCGCCCCGCGTGAGGGGCGACCAGACCACCTCCAGGCCGCTGCGTATGCGCACTGCCGTGCCCTGCAGATCGAACCCCCGGCACCCGCGCGGGTCGAGCGCCTTATCCGCTCCGCCTGGCAGCTGTATGAAGCCCACGTCTACGCGACGATCCAGGAGCGTCTCCCGCTCGCGACCGGCAGCGCGTTGGACGCCCTCCTCGCCGAGGCCGCCCCGGCCGCGCCGCCGGTGGTCACGCTGCACGACCTGCGGACCGATCCCGGGCGGGCGGGCCTCGACAGCATCCTGGGCGAACTCGCCAAGTTGCGGCGGCTGCGGGATCTCCAGCTCCCACCGGCGCTCTTCCGTGACCTCGCACCCCGGCTGGTGCAGCAATTCCGGCGGCGGGCCGCAGTGGAGCCGCCCAGTGCCCTGCGCGCCCACCCCGACGCGATCCGGCATACGTTGCTGGCCGCGCTCGGCCATCTGCGCAGCCGGGAGATCACCGACACCCTCCTCGATCTCTTCGTGCAACTCATCCACCAACTCGGCAGCCGCGCCGAGCAGCGCGTGGAACAGACCCTGTTGGCGGAGTTCAAGCGCGTCACCGGCAAGACGGCGCTCCTCTTCCAACTGGCGGAGGCGGCACTCGCCGCGCCAGACGGCACGGTGCGGGAGGTGGTCTTCCCGATCGTTGGCGAGCAGACACTGCGGGATCTGGTGCGGGAAGCGAAGGCGACCGGCGGCGCTTACCGCCAACAGGTCCAGGGCCACATGCGCGCCTCCTACGGCAGCTACTATCGCCGACTGGTCCCGCCGCTCCTGGCGACGCTCGTGTTCCGCTCGAACAACGAGCGCCACCGCCCGGTGATCCGCGCGCTGGCCCTCCTGCGAACCTATGCCGACAGTCGCCAGCAGTACTACGACCAGAACGAGGACGTGCCCCTCGACGGGGTGCTGCCGCCCGCTTGGCGTGAGGTCGTGGTCGAGCGGGACGCGCGGGGGCGCGAGCGCATCGCCCGTGTGCCCTACGAGATCTGCGCGCTGATCGCGCTGCGCGAGGGGCTGCGCTCGCGGGAGATCTGGGTGGAGGGTGCCGACCGCTACCGCGACCCCGACGCCGACCTCCCCGCCGATTTCGACCGGCAGCGCGCGGCCTACTACGCGGCACTGCGGCAGCCTCCGGAGGCCGAGGCCTTCGTCGCCACGCTCCGCAGGGCGCTGACCGACGCCCTCGACGCCCTGGCGCGCGACCTCCCCGCCAATCCCTCCGTGCGCCTGCGGGACAAGGGGCCCGGCGGTGCCATCGTGCTCAGCCCGCTGCCGCCGCAGGCCGAGGCCCCGAATCTGGCGGCGCTCAAAGGCGACCTGGTGGCGCGCTGGCCGATGACCAACCTCCTCGACATCCTCAAGGAGGCCGATCTGCGCGCCGACTTCACCCGGCACTTCACCAGCGTCGCGGCGCGCGAGGCGCTCGACCGGACGACCCTCCAGAAGCGGCTCCTCTTGTGCCTCTACGGGCTGGGCACCAACACCGGCCTCAAGCGCGTCGCCACCGCCGACCCCGGCAGCACCGACCAGGACCTGCGGTACGTGCGGCGGCGCTTCATCCACAAGGAGCAACTGCGCAACGCCATCGCCCACGTCGTCGATGCGACCTTCGCGGCGCGCCTGCCGCGCATCTGGGGTGAGGGGACGACGGCGTGCGCGTCCGACTCGAAGAAGTTCGGGGCCTGGGACCAGAACCTGATGACCGAGTGGCACATCCGCTATGGCGGGCGGGGGGTGATGATCTACTGGCACGTCGAGCGCAAGGCCACCTGCATCTACTCCCAGCTGAAGCAGTGCTCATCCTCCGAGGTGGCGGCGATGATCGAGGGGGTGCTGCGCCACTGCACGACGATGGCCATCGAGAAGAACTACGTGGACAGCCACGGGCAGAGCGAGGTCGCCTTCGCCTTCACCCATCTGCTCGGCTTCCGGCTGCTGCCCAGGCTGAAGGACCTCCCCCACCAGAAGCTCTATCGACCGACCGCCGGGCAGCCCGACGCTTTCCCCGGCCTGGCCCCGATCCTGACCCGCCCCATCAACTGGGACCTGATCGCGCGGCAGTACGACGAGCTGGTGAAGTACGCCACGGCGCTGCGGCTCGGCACGGCGGAGACCGAGGCGATCCTGCGGCGTTTCACCCGCAGCAATGTCCAGCACCCGACCTATCAGGCGCTCGCCGAGTTGGGGAA
>JAABUV010003807.1_pt1 | contig 18785 bp, 20 predicted proteins | sample 5559971 | NCBI WGS metagenome assembly JAABUV01 (sample SAMN10711881, study PRJNA513362) | rock metagenome | isolation source: Antarctica rocks | place: Antarctica: Victoria Land, Knobhead nord | collected 2015-12-19
AGTTCGATGGTTTCGCTCTTCCAAGTCGAAACTCCACTGCCAAAGAAGTCTCTGTCTTCCGTCCAAACCGGACTCTTCAAAAAAAGCGCGGTCGCAACAATCGGCCAATCCTGTTCATCACGAGAGATCATTCGCTCGCGAGCGGAAGTCTCATGTTCTTCGTAAAGACCTCTATCCACGACTTCGACCAAACGCGACAGATGATCGAGCACCAGAATTCCGGGGCCGGGGTCGATTCGGCGCTTCTCTGAGATGGCAGGAATGTACTTGCGCGCATCTGAAAAACAGATGTCCGGCGCGTAGAACGATACGGAGTCTTCGTAGGTTTCGAGAAGGCTGCGTACGCGCACCCCGAAGACGCCTCGCAGGAGGATGTTGGCATCGAGTACTAGGCGCTTCTGATCTGTCATCGCTTCTGTCTGGTCTGCCACTGTTTGAAACCGGCGACGGCCTCATCCTCGGAGATTCCCTCAGCATCAAGAACCTCCTGCCAACGAGTCGCCGCCTCCTTCAACGCTTCCTTGTCCGCATCGCTCCGCTTGCGGCGGGCGGGGATGAAGTAGCCCACGGTATCGCCATGACGGGTGATTGCCACCGGGGATTGCGATTCGAGGAGATAAGTAGCGAATTTATCGCGGAACTCTCTCATACCAACTTTCACGGCTTCCATAGCATTCTCCTTGCGTACCGTTGCGTACACAAGTGTACCATTTGGGGTCCCGCGTCGGCCCAAATTTCATTTGGACCCACGACCTCTGCCCAAAAGCAAAGGTCTGAACGAAGCATGGGCACACAGCAAGGGCAAAGGTTCAGGGGGCAAAGGTCGCGGGTCCGATAAGGGTCCAATAACTATTGCCGTGGGTCCATTAAGGCGCTCAGGTAGCCATCCGCTACGCCTAGTATCAACAAGTTACCCAACACGGATTAGCTGTCACGGCAGAGGTCGCGGGTTCGAGCCCCATCGTCCCGCCATACATTCTTGCTTGTTCAACTAACAGTTTGGTGTGCTCATCCTTCCAAACGAAGAATGTAGCCAGTAGCAATAGAAAACCGCCAGAATGCCGTTAATCGCGTAAATCCAATGAGGGGTTTGTGGGTACTTGGTGAGGTAGATACTTAGGAAGGTGAACGCGGCACAACTCATGAGCGACCACCACGACCGACAGACTCGCCACACGAATGCTTGGAACAATCCCATACCTCTGATGGTCGCAGCATCAAGACTATATGGTCAAAATTTTGCTGTATTAGAGAGTCTTTATGCTGGTTAAGATCAGGTGGGAGGCTCAGAGTTGCTGAGTCATGTATGTTATTACCCTACTTAGGCATATAGGACATTTGGCGCGATGCGCTACAAGGCTTTCTGAGGGCAAGCTGGATTTGGCGATCGTCACCGCTCCTTTGACAATGTGCAGTTGACGCGAGTGCAGGTAGCGAGCGCACCGTCATACGTGCTCATCTCCATTGATGACATTCTGGCCGCGAAGGAGCAAGTCTGCTTAAGAGACTTGGATCGACGCAGATGAGTTCTATTCGAGCGGTCTGTCAATCCGCTTGCGTACGAGCAGATAACAACTGTTGCCCCAGAGGAAGGGATCAAGCGGGCATTTGCTCGAGCATGTAATGAGTGCTGAGGAGGCCGCCCAGACCCTTGAAGATGCTGATTGTATCGCCTTTTTACGTGTGCTGGCGCATGGCGAGTCGCTAGAGATGGCAATGAGCTCAATATAGATTGATGTGAATGTTCTACCTGTTTACCACGAACCGAGGGCCTCAACATCTCTGGGTACTCAATTCTGATACGTTTCCTCGTCGAAAGAATCCAGACCACACCATTCTCAATATGTGTGATTCGCCTATGGTTCGAGCTGGAACCGTTCCGATTTGCTCTGTAATCCTGAGTTGCTGCCCTAGTATGTAGCTTGTTGTGTCCATGGAAGATTGTAGACTTTAGGTTGATCGAAAATCAGGGCTATTCGATAAGATGTTAGCTGCTATTTGTAGACGTTCGGGTAGTTACATGCCAAGGCTGGCTACGGTCGAATTGTGGCTGTTTGGCCAGCACGCTCGGAAGGTCGATCTTCGGCGTGGTTCCGGGGTCTGGAAGGGTGTTCTCGACGGCTTTAGCGGGGCTGGCAGGCCTGCTCTGAGGGTCGTAAAGAGCGGTTTGATTTGGGGTTTAGATCGAAACGTCGTGGGAAGCAAAGTGCAGGAGCAAGTGCCAGAGGAAGTGCCGTTGTTCGAAGAGGACGGGAAGAGTTCATGGGCCTAGATGACGCACGAATGAAACAGGAAAGCAACGGTGCACATACAGCTTCACCCTTGCCCATTGCGGAAACGGACTACAGTTTAGGTCCGCTTTCCTCGGTTCTCGCCTCGATCGGCGAGCTTGTCTGTGTCTTCGATCGGCAAAAGCACGTTCTCTACGCAAACCGGGCTCTTGCGAAACTATGGGGCATCGACAAGGACGGTTACGAGGGTAAGACGACCGCCGAGCTTGGATATCCGAGTACACTCCACGAACTCCTTGATCGCCACCTTGAACAGGTTTTTACGACTGGGGGATCTGCCTCTGATGAAGTCTTTTACATCAACCCTCAAGGTCTGAGCGGCTACTATAGTTACATCTTCTACCCGGTCTTTTCAGACGATGGTGTCGTCACGTCTGTTGTTTGCGTCAGTCATAATGTTACGGAGCGCTGAGCGGCTGAGGAGCGTTTGCGCGAAAGCGAGCGTCGTTACCAAACGCTTTTTGATTCAATCTTTGAAGCCTTCTGCGTGATCGAAAGGATCACGACTGCTCCAGGGGAACTCGTCGATTTCCGCTACATAACGGCCAATCCCACTTTCGTCACTCAAACCGGTATCGGAGACGTCGTTGGCCGGACGCTCCGCGAAGTGCTTCCCGGTGAATCACAGGAGTGGTGCGATACCTACGATAACGTCTTGCAGACCGGTCAACCAATTCGCTTCGAGCGTGAACTCGTTGCGCAGGGGCGCACCTTGGAACTCTTTGCCTTCCCCTGCGGCGAGAAGGACCGTCCCATGGTCGGCGTTACGTTCTCCGATATTACCCTGCGCAAGCGTGCAGCCGCAGTTGAATTGGCGCTGCAACAAAGCGAAAAGCTCGCTGCGGTTGGTCGTCTTGCCTCTTCGATTGCGCACGAGATAAATAACCCGCTTGAGGCCATGACCAATCTACTTTATCTGGCGCTGGACGACGATCAGCTCGCGGGGAACACGCGAGGCTATCTCCAGACGGCAGAGCAAGAACTACGCCGGATCGTGCAGATCACCGCGCAGACGCTACGTTTCCACCGCAACACCATTACTCCCGTCGCGACTTCAGGGAGAGAGATCGTCGACTCAGTGCTCGCTCTTTATGAGGGTCGTCTCAACTCCTCCGGTATCACCGTTGAACAGGATATTAAGGAAAATGCTCAGTTCAGTTGCTATGCCGGAGAACTCCGACAGGTTCTAGTGAATCTTGTCGCAAACGCCTTCGATGTCATGCGTGATGGGGGAAAGCTCCTAATGAGAGCCCGGTTGGCCACTGATTGGAAGTCCGGAGCGAAGGGCATTCGCTTTACGGTTGCGGATTCCGGGATCGGGATGAGTGCTGGGACCCAAGCGCGCCTCTTCAAGCCTTTCTTCACCACCAAAGAGGATACCGGAACTGGTCTTGGTCTGTGGTTAAGCAAGGGAATCATCGCGAAGCACAAGGGCTCGCTTACCGTCAGAAGCCGACAGGCTCCTGGTCCTCATGGCACCGTATTTGCTGTCTTCCTGGTTGACCTGAGTTGTCCTGAGATCTAGCTAACCTAGATACCTGACGCTGCGATGAAGCTGGAGGATGTTGTCACCAGCGTCCACCTCCAAACAGGCCTAACAACGGAAGACTACGAAGAAGCGCCGGTCAACGCGCTCTGAGCCATGCCGCAGCGGAAGCTATCGTCCTCGCATCTTCGGAAAAGTCGAACGCGGCTTTCTCCCTGCAGGACTGTCGGGCTAGAAGGGGGCACTGCAGCAAACGTCAGAAATCGTACACTAAGAAATTTGCACCACTCGTTCGAGGTTGCAAAAGGTCGTAGAGACCTGAAGCCGCTCTTCCGGAGCCGTCCTGCGGTTTACTGGGTATGTCTCCGGTCAGCGCTTAGTTCCATGAACATCTAAACGATGCAAGATTCAAAATTGATCTTTCCTCGTAAAGCGGTTTGCCTTCTGGTGCGTTTTAGAGTTCTTCTTACAAAGTTTCATTCCGACGCTTTCGATACTCTGCCTTGAGAGTGGTCTGAAGCGGAAGGGCTTGCTCGGCGCTAAATGAGATCGGTCCCTGTGCCAATCTGCAGGCGGAATAGAGCGGAGCGCACAAGAAATCCATCGCAGCGTCCACGTCGATATCGGCTTGTACCGCAGTTGGCTGATCGCCTCTTACAACATGTCACCTACCGGTCTTTGACGCGGAAGAGTCCAGGTTACACGCATAAGACTTTGGCCGTCTGCCGGATCTAGAGTTGCCGGATCGCTATAATGATTATGGCGTTCCCGGCCTCTCTGCTCCGCCTGTTCTCTGGTAAGGGTTTAATGCAGTCCTGGGCTACGCCTGAGATGTCATCACCGCAACGCTTGCGGGCCATCAGGGAGACATGACTATAGCCGCTGAACATCCTCTTCATAAGATCTTGGAAAGCCGAATCGCCATCATCGATGGCGCGATGGGCACGACGATCCGGACTTATGGTATGACCGAAGCGGACATTCGCGGGGAGCGCTTCAAGAACTCCACGAAGGATCTGCTCAATAATGGAGACATCTTTTCGCTGACTCAGCCGGCGATGATTTGTGATATCCATCGCCGGTTTCTTGAGGCAGGAGCAGACATCATTGAGACGAATACCTTTGGCGCGACCAGCATAACCCAGAGTGAATTTTTCGTCGAGGATCCTCGGGAGCAGGGTGGCCGAAAAGATCCAGCGTTCTATCAAAAGATTATCGAGGATCCGTTCCTCAGCACCCTGGCGTGGGATATCAATGAGACATCGGCGCGCCAGTGCCGTGAATGGGCTGATCGGATCGGAAATGCAAGCGGTCGCCAACGGTTCGTGGCTGGTGCGATCGGACCTCTTACTGTCTCTCTCTCGAACTCGCCGGATGCCGATGATTCAGGCTTCAGGGTCGTCACGTTTGATCAGGTCAAAACCGCGTACGCACAACAGGTGCGCGCCCTGATGGCCGGAGGCTCAGACCTGCTGCTGGTTGAGACCATCTTTGATTCGCTAAACGCCAAGGCGGCGCTTGTTGCTATTCGCGAGGTCTTCGAAGAAGACGGCACTGAGTTGCCCGTAATGATCTCGGCGGCGGTGGGGCGTGGTGGCGAGACACTCATCTCCGCACAGACCACCGAGGCGTTCTGGAACGCGGTGCGGCACGTAAAGCCGTTTTCGGTGGGACTCAACTGCTCTCTCGGTCCCGACCTGATGTATCCGTTTCTGAGCGAACTTTCTGAGAAAGCGAACGTGGCCATCTCGTGTTACCCGAACGCTGGTTTGCCGAACCCCCTTTCTGAAACCGGTTTCGATCTAGGGCCACAGGATATGGCGCAGTACCTGGGTGATTTTGCACGTGGGGGGCTCATCAACATTGCCGGCGGTTGCTGCGGCAACACGCCCGAGCACATTGCCGCTATCGCCAAGGCGCTCGAAGGGAAAGCTCCGCGCAAGTTGGGCCTAGCAGAGGTCGCAGCGTGAGCGCGGCGCCAGAGACGAAGCCGCTCCGCTTATCAGGATCACAGCCGTTTACCCAGCAGCCCGGCGTCTACATCATGCTTGGTGAACGAACAAATGTGGCCGGTTCGCCCAAGTTCGCAAAGCTGATCAAAGAAGGCAAGTACGAAGAAGCGGTAAGCATCGCCCGGCAGCAGGTTCAGAACGGCGCCAATGTCATCGACGTTTGCATGGACGAAGGCATGATTGACGGCATCGCGGCCATGACCCGGTATCTCCAATTGCTGGCAAGCGAGCCCGAGGTAGCCAAGGTACCATTCATGGTGGACTCCTCAAAATGGGAGGTCATTGAGGCTGGGCTTAAATGCCTGCAAGGTAAAGGGATCGTCAATTCTATTTCGCTGAAGGAAGGCGAAGAGAAGTTTCGCCAGAATGCCGCAAAGGTGCTGAAATATGGCGCGGCTGTGGTGGTAATGGCCTTCGACGAAGATGGTCAGGCAGCAACATACGAAGAGAAGATCCGCATCTGCGAACGTGCTTACCGGATCTTGGTCGATGAGGTCGGGTTTCCGCCCGAAGACATCATCTTCGACCCCAATATCCTCACCGTTGCCACCGGCATGGAGGAGCACAACAACTACGCCGTCGACTTCATCAACGCGACGCGCTGGATCAAGGCGAACCTGCCGCACGCGAAGGTGAGCGGTGGCGTTTCGAACATCTCGTTCAGCTTTCGGGGCAACAGCAAGGTTCGCGAAGCCATGCACTCCGCCTTTCTTTTCCACGCCATGAGGGCCGGGATGGACATGGGCATCGTGAACGCGGGGATGCTTGAAGTCTATGAGGAGATTGAGCCCGAACTCAAGGTGCTGGTCGAAGACGTACTGCTCAACCGGCGTCCGGACGCGACCGAACGCCTTGTAGAGCACGGCGAATCGCTAAAAGGTATCGGCAAAGCAGTAAGTGAAAAGCAGGCCGAAGAGTGGCGCCATGGCACGGTCGAGGAGCGTCTTTCTCACGCACTCGTTAGGGGAATAGACGCCTTCATTGAGGTCGACGCGGAGGAAGCCCGTGTCAAGTATGGCCGGCCTCTGCTGGTAATCGAAGGCCCGTTGATGGCCGCCATGAGCGTCGTAGGTGACCTCTTCGGATCAGGCAAGATGTTCCTGCCCCAGGTGGTGAAATCTGCGCGTGTGATGAAGAAAGCCGTTGCACATCTAACGCCATTCATGGAGGCTGAAAAGGCCGCGATGGAGGCGGCTGGTCAGGTAGTCAAGGCTCAGGGAAAGATCGTGCTCGCAACCGTGAAGGGTGACGTGCACGACATTGGCAAGAACATCGTCGGCGTCGTTCTCGCCTGCAATAACTACGAGGTCATCGACATGGGTGTGATGGTCTCCTGCGAGAAGATCCTCGAACGCGCCAAGGCGGAGAAGGCGGACCTGATCGGTCTCAGCGGCCTGATCACGCCGTCTCTCGATGAGATGGTGCATGTCGCGAAAGAGATGGAGCGACAGAGTTTCAAACTGCCGCTGCTTATTGGCGGAGCCACGACGAGCAGAGCGCACACGGCGGTCAAGATCGCACCGCATTACAGCGAACCAGTAGTCCATGTTCTGGACGCAAGCCGCGCGGTCCCTGTAACAACCAGCCTTCTGAGCGAGGAAGGCAAGCCGGCTTTCATAATGCAGCATCGTGCTGATTACGAGGCGCTCCGTAAAGCCCATTCCGCGCCAAGGCAGAAAGCCGTCCCTCTGGAGGTCGCTCGCACACGGCGAACGCCCATCGAGTGGCGTATCGAAGATCTACCTGTTCCAGAGTTCACCGGCGTGCGTGTGTTGGAAAACTTTCCTCTCGCGACCTTGCGGGAGTTTATCGATTGGTCGCCGTTCTTTCACACCTGGGGAATGAAGGGCATCTATCCCCGTATCTTCGAACACAAGGAGCAGGGAGAGCATGCGCGCCAGATCTTTACTGAAGGCGCGTCTCTCTTGCACCACATTCTCGAGAAGAATCTGATCACCGCGCGCGGTGTATACGGCTTCTTTCCCGCGAACGCCGTCGGCGACGACATAGAGTTATATACAGACGACACACGCGAAACAGTGCTCGAGCGATTCCACTTCTTGCGCCAGCAGTCCAACAGAGAAGGCACCCAGCCTTGCAGATCGCTCGCTGATTTTATTGCCCCAAAGGAAACAGGGCTGCCCGATCATATCGGTGCGTTCGCAGTAACGAGCGGCATCGGGCTCAAGGAATTATGCGATTGTTTCAGGGCCAAACACGACGACTACAACGCAATTATGGCGGAGGCCCTTGCTGATCGACTGGCTGAGGCCTTCGCCGAATGCCTGCATAAACGGGTGCGCGATGAATGGGGTTACGGCCGAGCAGAGCGTCTCAGCAATACCGACTTCATCGACGAGAAGTACCGGGGGATCAGGCCCGCCGCAGGGTACCCGGCATGCCCGGACCACACAGAGAAAGGACCGCTCTGGAGTCTCCTTAATGTGCAGGCGAATACCGGAATGCTGATCACCGAGTCCTTTGCTATGTGGCCTGGCTCCAGCGTAAGTGGGCTTTACTTCGCCCATCCTCAATCGAGGTATTTCAGTATCGGCAAGATCGACCGCGATCAGGTTGACGACTATCACACACGCAAAGGAATGAGCATGGCGGAGGTCGAACGATGGCTTGGGCAAATCCTGAACTACGAACCTGCGGAGTAGCGACGCAGGTTGCCGTAAATCGATACGAACTAACCTGAATGCAGTTACTTCTCCTTCTCGCTTTTGCTGAGAATGCTTAGAAAGCATCAAGGCCCCTCTTCAAAGAAAGAAGAACTCATCAGAATGAACCGTTTCGCCGACGCTTGCCCGTCTGGTATTACCACCTTGCGCTTATCACCCGGCGAGTCTATCGGCACCTTTGCTCTGGAATCTGCGATGAATGAGCTCTCCTACAAGATCGGCACTGATCAGTCGAGTTGCGCCTCCGCAACGATGCGGAAACGGATTCCGCCAAAGGTCTACCATTCTCCGCAAGGAACTTTAAAGAGGTATATCGTCTCGGCGCCGAAAAAGTTCGGATAGCAGAGCCGTCCAGCACAGGTCCGCTCTCAGCGTGATGGTGATTGGCTGATCGGCCAGGGTGTTGCGACCGTATTCTATCCCGCCTACCGCTTTCCTGCGGCTGCACGTGTCCGCCTCCATGCGGATGGACAGCGGTGTCCAATGTGGCGGCCAGGAGATGGGGGTGGGAACGGCTATTGTGCAAACGCAGCACGCCGCGGAACGTCTTGGTATAGCCATGGAGAAGGTTCAATTTGAGTATGGCGATAGTAACCTCCCGCAGGCACCTGTCGCTGGCGGTTCCAACCAGACCATCAGCATCGCCCTCGCCGTGCATGAAGCCTCCGAGAAACTTCACAAAGAGATGCTCGACCTGGTGAAGCATGATGACCGTTCACCTCTCAGAGGAGCGAGTCTCGAAGAAGTGGAGGCCGGCGGAGGTGGTCTCTTCCGCCGCGACAACCGCAGCAAGGGAGAGACCTACGCCGCTATTCTTGCGCGCGCCGAAAGAGTTCGCTCGAAGCAGGCGATCTCCGGCCAACCATTCGAATTGATGAAGTATTCGATGGGCTCCTATGAGGCGCAGTTCTGTGAGGTCTGCGTCAACGAGGTCACGGGTGAGGTGCGCGTTTCGCGGTGGGTCGGTGCCCTCGACACGGGCCGCATCCTGCAAAGGTGAGCACCGGCTGGCCTCGTTCTGTAAGGTTTGGGAAAGGTTCTGCTAAACAGGTAAGAATGATTGGTGGACCTGATCGGGATCGAACCGATGACCTCTTCCATGCCATGGAAGCCTCAAAAAGCTAAGTTGTTGACGTTACAGTGGTTAGAAGTCGTCAAAACCGGCCCAACCGGCTCAATTGGCGACCTTTGACACCAATTCGACACCAAACACATGAGGGCAGTGAGCTGGGTCGTGGCGGGCCAGCTCACTATCATTTCCGGCTTGTCAAGGCCTACTGAGCATGAGCCTTGGTCAGTACCTAGCCGTACACTCAGACACCATCCAAAAGCTTTGCTGGCGTGATCCCGAACGTTCCCGCCAGTGTCTCTAAAATGCGCAGGCCAGCTTCGCGGCGACCGTTTTCCAACTGCGATATATGAGTTCGCCCGATCCCAGACACTTCCGCGAGATAGTCCTGGCTCCAGCCCCGCTCCGTCCTGAGGTCGCGAAGTCTCCTTCCGAATTTGACACAGATATCATTTGCCACTGCATGAGCGTGGCGTTACGATCATAGAGAGATGTTGTGCAGGGAGAGATGTTGTGCAGGAACAACATCGTTCATTGGGGAATCACCGTACGAACTCGCGATACAAGGGAACCATTATCCCATTTTCACAAAGCCATCCAGAGTAGACGGTTGCCGAAGAGGTCCAGTGAATGACATAGAGCTGCCTGAGTTGGCAGGCAAAACTATTTCGTCAGCAAAGGTAGTGCAGCCATCTGTACACGAACAGGAACTCGCCTTTGAGTTCACGGATGGCACCTCGTTCTCATTCAATTGCAGCAGCAAGGTGAGATCTGAGACATCCGTCTATCGCGGAGGAGTTGGCGTACCGGAGATCATTGGAGATCTTGCGTTGGAATAGCCTCCAATCGATCCACGCTATTCCGTTTTAGAATAAGCAGATTTCGATTTGCTATTGGACGAGTTCCACCCCACCCCCATACGTTTGCGCCATACCCGACGAGGTTGAGTCGGATGGAGGTGTAAACATGAAAATGAACCGAAGTGAAGCCCGAGTCAAGAAGCCTTCCCCAAGGCTCTCCGTCTCGGGCTTCTTGCTGCTTGCCATGCTGATGATGCCACTTGCGGCTCATGCGCAGGGCGGCTCCCCGTTCGACTCAGGCTTTACCGCGATGCAGACTCTCTTCACCGGAACGGTTGCGAAGGTGACGAGCCTCATCGCGATTGTTCTGGGCGGATATGCCTTCGCGCACGGAGAACCCGGCGCGAAGAAGTCGCTCGCCGGAGTTGCGGCAGGGAGCGGCATCGCTGTCCTTGCCGTAAACGTCCTGACCTGGCTCTGGGGTGTATAGCTCTTTCACCAGGTTGTCCGTACTCACGCCGTACTCACCAGTGGAGGGGCCTTATGACAGAACTCAGACCGAGACGCCGCAATCGGGTCTACAAGGCTCTGCATAAGCCCCTCACGTACCTCGGAGTCGAACGAACCGTCTTCTACTTCGTTTGTGTCGGCGCAGTCGGGGCATTCAATCTGCTCGATTCGCTGCTGGCCGGAGCCGCGGTCTTCTTCGGCGGATACATCTTTGGGCAATGGGTGACGACGACCGACCCGGCGTTTCTCCAGATCATGGGCAAGTCGGAGCGCTTCAAAGCCCACTATGACGCTGCCAAGCAACAAGTGCCGAACGTGGAGATACGCTGATGTTTCGACTCGACAAGATCATCAAGCCGTGGAAAGACGCAGGTTCGCTCAACGCGAATGTCAACCTGTACGGCTTCTGGGATGAGACGACCTTTCTCACCAAGAGTGGCGATCTCGGTATTGTCCTCAAGATTGGCGGAGTCGACTTTGAGAGTCTGGACCAGACCGGCCAGGAGTTCGCAGTCAGAAGGCTAGAAGCGGCACTCAAGTCCTTCGGCCCAGGCTTCCACGTCTACCAGTACCTTTTCAAGACCAATCAACCCGAGATGCCGTTCGCCCATTACGGCGACCCGCTAATCGATGCGGCCATCGACCAGCGCCGAGAGTTCTTCGAGTCGAAGCGGGATCGGCTTTTTGAGATTGAGATCTTCTACGCTGTGGTCCTTGAAGGCGAGCGATCGATTGTGGCATCGGCGTCGCACTCGGCCGCTTCCCTAGCGATCCGAACGGAGCAGTACGGGAGCTGAAAGCGCAGTTCACCGGTGACAACATGAAGGTGCTGCTCCGATCCCAGATCGCGCGCGACCAGTTCCGGCTGGAGCAGAGGATACAAGCATTTCGTCAGCAGCTAAGCGATGTGGTTGAGATCGAAGTACTCGCCCAGGCTGACCAGTTCCACTTCTTCCGGCGTCTGCTCAACTTCGACGACTGGCGGATCGCTGGTAAGCCACAGGCATCGCAGTACCTTGACTATCAAGTTGTCAACTCCGACATCGCAGCAGAGCGCGACCATCTGCGCATCGGAGATCACTACGTGCGCCTGCTTACGATGCGCGAGGCCATCGCCGAGACACGTCCACTCGTGCTCGACCGGCTACTCAAGATCGAGGCCAACTTCTACGCCGTCACCGAGTGGACGCCCCTTGCGACCGATGCTGCAAGGAAACAGGTCATCAAGCGTCGCCGCCACGCGAATGTGTCGAAGGCTGGCTTCGTCTCGTCCATGACGGATGAGAACCAAATCAACCAACGGGACGTGTTGGTCGATGAAGGCAAGCAGGCTGATATCGAAACCCTCGGTGAGTGCCTCCGCGCTCTGGCCGATGGCCAGGTGCTTGGAGACATGTCACTCACGATCGTGCTCTATGACAGAGATCAATCGACTGTAACCGCCAAGTCTCCGAGTTCGCAAGTGTCTTCACGAACGCAGATGGATTGATTTTCCCCGAGACATACAACCAGCTCAATGCTCTCTTCGCCGTAGTTCCCGGCAACTATGCGCAGAACTTGCGCAAGATGTACCTGCTACTAAGCAACTACGCTGACCTGTCTTTTTTCTTTACCGTGTTGCAAGGAGAAGAGCGTAATCAGCATCTTGGTACGGAGTATCTCGCGGTCTTGGAGACTGACAACGCAACGCCCTACTATCTCAATCTCCATAACGGCGAGGTGGCCCACACCCTGATTCTCGGCATAACGGGTTCGGGCAAGAGCTTTCTGTGCAACTTCCTGCTGACGAACGCACAGAAGTACAAGCCGCTCACATACATCTTCGACATCGGCGGCTCCTTCCAGTCGCTTACCGAGATCTTTGGTGGCAGCTACCTGAACGTCGGACAAGAGTCACGCGGCTTCCGCATCAACCCGTTCTCGCTGGAGCCAACGAAGGAGAACCTGCAGTTTTTGTTTTGGTTCTTTCGGGTGCTGATCGGGGGGACGGGCCAGCGCTACCGGCTCGACTTCAAAGAAGAGCTCAAGCTCTGGGCCGCCATCGAAAACATGTACGTCATCGAACCGGAACAGCGCACGCTCTCCACCTTCGCCGAAATCATCGGTGAGTTCAAGGAGCGGCTCCATCGCTGGACTCAGGATGGGCAGTACGGCTTCCTGTTCGACAACGTAGATGACACGCTGACTTTCTCGAACTTCCAGACCTTCAACTTCGGTGGATGGGGCGATGCGCCGGATGTGCTGGAGCCGCTGCTCTTCTACGTCCTGCACCGGGCTTCGCTGCAGATCGCCGATCCAGAACGTCTAGCCACCTTCAAGCTGTTTCTGATGGACGAAGCGTGGCTCTTCATCAAGAACGAGACCATCCGCAATTACATCGTGCAGGCACAGAAGACATGGCGCAAGCACCACGCCGCCATGATTCTTGCCACGCAGTCCATCAAGGAGCTTGAGGAATCGGGCATGCTCCAGATCGTCGCCGAGAGCTGCCCGACCAAGATCTTCCTTGCCAATCTGAGTGAGAGGACATTCGTGATGAGATAGGGATCGGTGTAGGGCGACTTGCCAACATGAAGAACTACTTCCATGTGTTGGTGTGCAGCCCGCGACATACGTTTCGCTCTTTCTGCATAGTCCAGCGCAATTCGAGCTTGTGCAACAAAGGCATCTCCGGCCGCTGTTGGCACCATGTTTCTACCTTGCTTGATGAACAGTGGATAGCCTAGGGCGTCGTGCAGTGCTGAAATTTGTTTGCTCATGGCTGATTGGCCGATGCCAAGTCGTATGGCAGCACGTGAGGTATTGAGCTCATCCATGAGTGCGACTGCTGCCCGAAGAAACCTGAAGTCAATGTCGGACATGGCCGAGCTCCGGAACACCATGGAGACTTCGAGCGAACCACCTGCCTCCAGGGTCTATAAGTGTTCTCCCGCTGACGTTTGCATGTCAAGGGTGCATTTGCCTGATGGTGGCTACCAAGCCATCGACTAGACAAAATGCAGCCGCACCAACCTCGATTAGTCCTGCTTGGAATAGTTGCTGGACGAGATTTTATTGGACGGCGAGCTGTGCAATGTCCAAAGCTAATGGTGCCTTCTACCGGAGTCCATCATGGCGCATGCCAAGCCACACGTGAAAGATACCGCCGTCGACTCAAACCAACAAATGCCTGCTTCAAAGTCTGGTGCTTCGCCGAGCTCACCGCGTTTTCTGAATGCGGACGAAGCCGCCCAAATCCTTCGGATGGACAGCCGTACCCTTGTGCGCTGGGCTCGTTATGGGTATGTACCCGCTCATCCGCTTGGCGAGGGGAAACGTAAGCTCTGGCGATTCATAGAAGCTGAGTTGGCCCAGTGGCTTCAACAGCAAGAGGCTCCTCCGAGGAAGCCAGCCGCTAGTATCATGGGATCAGCCATCGGCGCTCATGCAAGGAGAATCGCATGAGTCGCTTACAAGAAGGAAGCATATTGAGGCTGAAGCGCAAAAGCGGCAGCGATGTATGGGTGTTCCGTTGGTATGAGGATTTCAGCGGGACGCGCACATATCGAAAAACCACCATTGGAACGGTGGACAAACTGCCTGCGCGCCGCGACGCTGAGAACGCGGTTGTAGCGCTTCGCCGGAACATCAACGCCGGGTTCAAAGTTCCAGAAACGCTCACTGAACTCATCACCCACTATCGCGAAAACGAGCTCACTCCGGACCGTAAGGCTTTCGCCACGATGGAGGCGACCTCCGTGTATTTACGAAGGCATATCCAGCCAGTCTGGGGCGCTAAGCGCCTCGGGGAAGTTCGTACCGTCGACGTAGAGAAGTGGCTGCACCAGCTTGTTTACGCGCCAGGCACTCTCAGCAAGATCCGCAACATTATGTCCGCTCTGTTCAATCATGCAATCCGGCATGAGTGGATCGAGCGAAACCCGATTAAGAAGGTGAGAACGTCGTCAAAACGACTGGGAGCCCGATGTGCTTTCGCCGACTGAGTTCGCGGCGCTCTTGCCGGAGTTGCACCTTCGGGAACGCACGATGGTGATGCTGGCAGGTAGCACGGGGCTTCGCAGATCCGAAATGATGGCGCTCGTATGGCGAGACATCGATCTGATACTCATGCAGATTCATGTTCGCCGCTCCTGCGTTCGCAATCCCTTCGGCGATACGAAGACTGAAGCAAGTCGGAAACCCGTGCCGCTTCACCCATCCGTAGTTCGTTACCTGGAGCTATGGAGAGCCGAGTCGGCGTATCAGGGGGAAGACGACTTCTTGTTTCCGTCCGAGCGACTGCATGGCAAGAAGCCGTTGAGTCCAGACATGGTGCTCAAAAGACCATTCGTCCGGCCCTTGTGAGAGCAGGCGTCCAAGGCAAGGTGATCGGTTGGCATAGTTTCCGCCACTCGCTCGCAACAAACCTCCGGGCTGCCGGCGTGGATTTTAAGACGGTGCAGGAACTGCTGCGTCACGCCAACTCCCGCATCACGCTCGACGTGTACACCCATGCGGTGTCTGCAACCAAGCGTGAAGCGAACGATCGAGTGATGCAGATGGTGTTCGACGCAGGAAAAGCGAGACTTTCAGCACCCTCGCCAGCACCCTCGTAGTCTAAACAGACAGTGAAAACTGTCGTTGTGGCAAGCACAGAAAAGAGCACTGGAAGGGCTCAGCACCCTCTACAGCACCCTCGTGGTTTACTTCTGGCTTGTCACTGTGCCGTAAACCCTTGCATTTGCTAGGGTTATATGGCGGGGACGACGGGGCTCGAACCCGCGACCTCTGCCGTGACAGTGAACTGGAAGGCCGTAACTCATTGAAACGATGCGTAACGGATGGCTCCTTTCAGCCCTCTGAGACACCCTAGGCACCCCATACTGGGCCCTTATCGGACCCACGACCTCTGCCCCAACGACTTCTGCCCTAACCAAAGTTGCGTGTTCGACAAGCCTGTACCGGAGTGACGCGCAAGCAAAGCGCAGTCGGGCCAGTCCGCTTAAAGAGCTACTGCAAAAAGACTCCATCTGGTCTGAGAGCTTTGCAAGAACAAGCGTAGCGTTTCTTCAAGACAAGAAGTCAGTAAAGACAATACAAACGCGACCGCAAACACATCTCTTTAAGCAATAAATGTGGTGTTGGCACACGCTGCAAGGCGATGAATTGAACTGGTGAAATATGACAAAGACTTATAAAGCTGTTGAGATAACCGCACCCGGTATCTTCAATCTTGTTGAACGAAACATCGTGCCGCCGGGAACGGGTCAGCTGGGTGGACTGCGACGATGTTGCCACAATTGCTGCAGTTTGTTTAGCAAATCCAGAGCTGCATGCCGGCAAGACCTACCGTCTCGGCTATGAGACTAAGACCTACTACGAGCTGGCAGCGATCTTCAGTGACGTGCTTGACCAGCCCTTCCTGTATGACCCTCAGCCCCCGTCCGACTTTCTTCGCAATGTGCTCGCCGCCGGCGCGGAGCCGGCTTACATGAAGTGCGTCTTCGACAGTTACACAGACATGACCAATGGAAAAAACATCGGTTCTGATGAAACCTTCGATAACTTTCCCCAGCTAACAGGCCGAGCGCCACGCTCACTTGCCGACTTCGCCCACCGATATGCGGAACGCTTCCGCTACTAGACAGGCCTGAACGAACGAGGTGCGATATGGCAAAGCGGGGCAAAATCAGGATAGGGCTCGTTGGAGTTGGTAATTGGGGGCGCTATGGCCACATTCCCGCTCTCAGGTTATTGCCTGAATACGAGATCGTTGCCGTCTCGAGCAGAAGCCTAGAGAAGGCTACAGAGATTGCAAGAACATTTGATATCCCACATGCCTATGGCCAAATGCAACAACTTGTGAACGACACCGAGGTGGATTTGGTTGCCGTGCTCTCCCCGGCTCCGGAACACGCCGCCAGCGTAAAGGCTGCCATCGTTGCGGGAAAAGATGTGTACTGCGAATGGCAGCTCACAACCAGCACGAAAGACTCGGAAGTGCTACTCCTGCTTGCCAGACGGAGCGCCGTAAGACATTTTGTCGGATTTCAGAGAACAGTCGGGGCAAGTTCACTTCACTTGCGCGATCTCGGCAGGCTGCGATCCGTTCGCATGCATGTCAGCATGGCAGGCTTCGGTCCGGTCCGCTCGGAATCTCTCGACTGGACAATCCCTGCAAAGAACTTCTCGCACGTGCTTTCCATATATGGCGGCCATTTCATGGACATGCACTTTCATGCGATTGGCGAACCCTCAAGGCTCACCGCTCTTGTCGATACACAATTTCCAGAACTAACTCTCAGCACAGGTCAAATATTCCGTAATGAGACTCCGGATGCCGTGATGGTCATGGGAACTCTGCAAAACGGTGCAATGTTTCAGATTCAGCTCGAAGGCGGCAAGCACAACCAGCTTGGTCTGCAGATCGATATCACGGGCACGGATGGCGACCTGCAGGTCATCAACGAGAAGTCGTTCGTCACCAAGCATCAGGACATCATTCGAGGTGCGCAAGGTGGCGACGGACCCTGGAGAGAGTTGTGCACTCCGGATCGCTTTAACTTCATTCCACCGTCGGACCTGGACGTCAGCGTGCAGGATCTGGCACAGCTTTACGCGGCGTTCGCGCGCGATCGTATCGATGGAGTCAAGACGACCCGCGACTTTTCGGATGCGGTTGCAATGCATCACCTGATTGATGCCGTTTATCAAGCCTCTTCGTCGGGCAATTCTGTTTTTCTAAAGGAGCATCATGATTGTGACCACAGTAGCAACCAATAAGGCAATCGTCCTGGAAGCCTTCGACACACTCTTTAATAAGCGCGACTACAAAAGGGCCGAGAGGTTTTGGTCGCCTGGTTATATCCAGCACAGCGCGCATATCGGCCCCGGCCAAACGGGGCTTCTCGAATTGACCAAGGCACTGCCGGAAACGCTCCGGTACGAAAATCACTTCGCTGTTGCAGAAGGCGATCTTGTGATTCTGCATGGGCGCTTTTCTGGCCATGGTTTGCCTAGAAACTGGATCGTCGCGGATATTGTCCGCCTCGAAAACGGAGTTCTAGTTGAGCACTGGGATGTCATTCAGGACGAAGCGACAGCAGCGGAATCGAAGAGCGGTTTGCCAATGTTCGGCAAACAGTTCGCTGCCGCCGAGCCTCAGCCGAATGTGAGCGGAGGTAGCGGCCATGATTGACACCACATCGACCCCTCGCTCCGTACGGAAGGAGAGGCTGTTGTTCGAACCAATTCTGTTCGGGGACTTAGAACTGCCGAATCGCATTGTCATGGCGCCTCTCACACGGATGCGTGTGCCCAAGCCAGAAGGAGTGCCTAACGCCATAATGCGCGAGTACTACGTGCAGCGCGCTACGGCCGGACTCATCATCACCGAAGGCACCTTCGTCAGCGATCAAGCGAGAGGTTGGTTTGCCGCCCCGGGCGTGTACACCGAAGCCCAGCGGGATGGCTGGCAGGTGATCACGGACGCTGTGCATCGCGCCGGTGGCCACATGATTGTGCAGCTTTGGCATCAGGGTTCCGTCACCAATCGTGGCCTCGTGGGTCATGGGCGTTCTCCCTTGGCTCCCTCAGCGGTCGATCCAGAACAACTCCTTCGTACGGGCTATCAGGCAACGGAAATGACTCCTGTACCGAAGGCCATGACACGCGATGACATCAAGCAGACAGTCGCAGACTTTCGGCACGCCGCTCAAGTCGCTCGAGATGCCGGCTTCGACGGTGTGCAGATTCAGGGCGGTTTCGTTTATCTCTTTCAGCAGTTCCTGCAGGAAAACCTCAACCTGCGAACCGACGAGTACGGCGGATCCGTAGAAAATCGGGCAAGGATACTGTTCGAGGTGCTGGAAGCAGTCCTCAAAGTGTGGCCGAGCCAAAGGGTGGGCGTCAAAGCAGGGCCAATGATGTCCGAGCGGGGAGGCTTCAAATCACT
>JAABUV010003808.1_pt1 | contig 18784 bp, 16 predicted proteins | sample 5559971 | NCBI WGS metagenome assembly JAABUV01 (sample SAMN10711881, study PRJNA513362) | rock metagenome | isolation source: Antarctica rocks | place: Antarctica: Victoria Land, Knobhead nord | collected 2015-12-19
ATACGCATGATCGTCTCCTCGGTGGGGTCACCATTGAGGACGTGATGACCTCCTTGTTTGCCAAGCACCAGGGCATCGTGCCAACGTGATCAACCAATGCCTTTCAAATCACAACAGTCGAGATAGTAAGAATAGCGGATTAGTCTCTCGGCCACTGGAACGCGTCAATGACCACGCCTCACTTAATCAGAGTCGGGCACGTTGGCGTGCAACTCGTCGAGCCAGGGCGTGGCCTCGGAGTCGCTGGGCGCGCGCCAATCACCGCGTGGCGAGAGTGAGCCACCCGAGCCGACTTTGGGGCCGTTCGGGATGGCCGAGCGCTTGAATTGGCTCAGCTTGAAGAAGCGGTACAGGAACACCTCCAGCCACTTCTTGATCGTGGCGAGGTCGTACGTGTGGCGCTCGTCCTCGGGGAAGTCCTCCGGCCAGGGGCCACGGGCCGCGTCGCGCCAGGCGTGGCGGCTCAGGAACGCTACCTTGCTGGGACGGAAGCCATAGCGCGTGATGTAGTAGAGGGTGAAGTCCTGCAACTCGTAGGGGCCGATCGTGGCCTGCGTACTCTGCGCCGGCGCGTCGCTCGCGTTGTCCGCGTGCGGCACCAGTTCGGGCGAGATTTCAGTACCGAGAATCGAGAGCAGGATGTGGCCCGTCTCCTCGTCGAACTGCCCCGAAGCGACGACCCAGCGAATAAGATATTGGATCAGCGTCTTGGGGACCGACACGTTGACGTTGTAGTGCGACATCTGGTCGCCGACGCCGTAGGTCGCCCAGCCAAGCGCCAGTTCGGAGAGGTCGCCCGTCCCCACCACGAGGGCGTTGTGCTGGTTGGCCAGCCGGAACAGGTGCGAGGTGCGCTCACCCGCCTGCACGTTCTCGAAGGTGATGTCGTAGACGGGCTCGCCCTTAGCGTAGGGGTGGCCCAGGTCGCGCAGCATCTGCAGGGCCGAGGGCCGGATGTCGATCTCCGCAGCAGTCACGTCTAGCGCGCGCATCAGAGCGTGGGCATTGGCGCGCGTCGTCGTGCTGGTGGCGAAGCCAGGCATAGTGTAGGCCAGGATATTGGCGCGCGGCAGCCCCAGCCGGTCCATCGCCCGTGCGGCCACGATTAGCGCCTGCGTCGAGTCGAGGCCGCCGGACACGCCAATGACGACGCGCGCGATGCCCGTGCTGGTCAGCCGCTTGGTCAGTCCCTGCACCTGGATATTGTACGCCTCGTAGCAGCGCGCGTCGCGCTCCGCCGCGCCAGCCGGCACGTAGGGGAAGCGCTCGACCGCCCGCTCCAGCGGGATCTCGCCCTCGGGGACTCTGAAGTCGAACGCGACGCGCCGCAGCGCCCGTAGCCGCTCGCGGTACTCGCCCACGCTATCATTGAAGCTGGTCAGACGCATACGCTCCTGCGCCAGGCGCTCGAGATCGATGTCGGCGGTGACGAGCTGCGCGGAGGCGAAGCGCTCCGCCTCAGCCAGCAACTCGGTGTTCTCGTAGATTAGGGCATAGCCGTCCCAGGCCAGGTCGGTCGTCGACTCGCCGGGGCCGGCGGCGGAGTAGAGGTAGGCCGCGACACAGCGGCCCGACTGCCCGGCACAGAGGGTACGGCGGTAGTCGGCCTTGCCGATGGTGATGTTGCTCGCCGAGAGGTTGGTGAGTACTGTCGCGCCGGCCAGCGCGGCGTAGGTGCTGGGCGGGATGGGCGTCCATACATCTTCGCAGATCTCGGCGTGCAAGGTGAACCCCGGCAGGGTCGTGGCCTCGAACACCACGTCATTGCCGAAGGGGACGCGCTGGCCGAGCAGCGTGACCTCGCGGGCGAGCGCGTCGCGGCCCGATGTGAACTGCCGCTTCTCGTAGAACTCACGGTAGTTGGGCAGGTAGGTCTTAGGGATGACGCCCAGCACGCGCCCCTGGTAGATGACCACGGCGCAGTTGAACAGCTTGGACTCGAATCGCAAGGGCGCGCCGACAAGCAGGACCGGCGTCAGGTCGTGGCTCGCGTCCACGAGGCATGCCAGCGCCGCCTCGGTCGCGTCGAGCAGCGCGTCCTGCTGCAACAGGTCGTCGTTGGAGTATGCGGAGATGCCCAGTTCGGGGAACAATGCGACGGCGGCGTGGACTTCCGAGGCGCGGCGGGCCAGGTCGAGCGTGCGCGCCGCGTTGTAGGCTGGGTCGGCCACACGCACGGGGGGGACGCCGACGGCCACGCGAACGAAACCGTGGGCATAGAGTGAGTTGAATGGTAACGACATATCAGGTATCTTCCCCTCTCCCCCACTATACTCCGTCCTCCGCATAGCCCTGTCAAGCTATGACGGGCAAAGTACAATGCTAGTGGATGCTTGTAGCTGAGTAGGAAAGAAGGAAGGAGTATGAGATGAATGTAGAAGAGGCCGTTGTCGAGAACTTGCGGGGCTTGCCCATTGACAAGCAGCAAGAGGTGTTAGATTTCGTACAATTTCTGCGACAACGAAGCGCGGAGTCACGCCCCCAAGTCACTTTGCGCGGACTCTGGAATGGTGTTCACATTACCGAAGATGATATTGATGAGGCGCGTCAGGAGATGTGGGGCAATTTCCCGAGAGAGGACGTGTGATAACCACCGCTGTTGTCGCGGATACGCATGCGCTTGTCTGGTATCTCGCCGACTCAAGCCAACTGTCCGCGCGGGCACTAAACGCTCTTGATCAAGCAACAGTAGCGGGCGGTCCAATCTACGTCGCGTCCATAACGATGGTCGAGCTAGCCTATCTCGTAGAGCGAAGGCGATTAGCGGAAGGCAATCTCCTTGCGCTTGACGCCCTGCTCAATGCCGGCAGCAGCGCCTTGAGCCTCGTGCCCCTCGATAGTGACGTAGCGCGTGCCCTTCGACGCATACCAAGAGATATTGTGCCCGATATGCCGGACCGCATCATCGCCGCGACGGGTCTTTACCTCGGCCTGCCGGTCGTCACGCGCGACTCCCGTATTCGAGCCGCGCCGATTGTAACGATTTGGTAAGGAGAAGATAGCAATGCTTCATCCAGCAACGGGAATCTTACTGCCCGACGAGGGTGGCGACGAGGCGCCACATTGGCAACCGCAAGCCACCGATAGGCCCGGCGTCGCGGCGTACGTCCTCACCGACCCCTTTGGGCGCCGCCTCGCCGAGGTGGCGCCGGCGGGCGACGCGGCGGGCTGGATCGCCTATCTCGCTGGCGCATCCCCGACCGCGCCAGCGAGGAGCCTGCTCGAGGGGAGCCTGGAGTCGGCGATGCGTTGGGCCGAGCGGGAAACGAGGATCACAACCGGGCAGTGCTAATCGCCAACTCACTCGCCCGTAAAGACGGGCGGACGCTTCTCGATGACCGCTTGCAGGGCCTCCTGATGATCGACGGTGTGATGGGCGAGCGCTTGCAGGGCGGCGGAGAGCTCGAGCAGCGTATCGAGCCGCGTGTGCTGGCCCTCGCGGATGAGCCGCTTGGTCAGGCGCAGCGCGTGCGGCGGGTTGGCGGCGATGCGGCCGGCCAGCGCGCGCGCCGCGTCCATGAGTTCACTGTCGGGAACGACCCGCGACACCAGCCCGCACGCCAGCGCCTCTTGCGCGTCGATGCTGTCGCCGGTGAAGGCCATTTCATACGCCTTGGACAACCCGACCGCGCGCGGCAGCAGCCACGCCCCGCCATCGCCGGGGATGATACCGAGTTTGACGAAGCTCTCGGCGAAGCGGGCGCTCTCCCCCGCGATGCGGATGTCGCACAGGAGGGCTAGGTCGCAGCCAGCGCCGATAGCGGGGCCGTTGACCGCGGCGATCAGCGGGACTTCAAGCGCGTAGAGCGCTAGCGGGATACGCTGAATGCCCGCGCGATATTTGTCACGAATGGCGGCTGGCGCGCCCTCACCCAACCCACCGGGCGCGCGCATCGTCTTGATGTTGCCGCCGGACGAGAAGGCCGTCCCCGCGCCGGTCAGGATGGCGACGCGTACATCGCTGTCCGCGTCGATGCGGGCCGCGGCGACGACCAACGCGTCGACCATGTCTATATCCGAGATGGCGTTGCGCACCTCCGGTTTGTTCAAGGTCAGCGTGACAACGGGGCCGTCTTGCTCGTAGAGGATGGGATTACTCATGGGAACCTCCTTTATCGACTTGTGTTCTTGCAGCGTGTCGATACATACTGAGCGCATAGTATCACGGAAAATGGCAGGAGGACCGCGTATGGCGATTCCCGAGGTCAAGGCGCTCGCGTTCGATGTATTCGGCACGGTGGTGGACTGGCGATCCACGATCGTCGAGGAGGGCGCGCGGTTCAGCGCCGGGACGGGCCTCGCCGTCGATTGGGGGCGCTTCGCCGACGCCTGGCGCGGCCGCTACCGCCCCTCGATGGACCGCGTGATGCGCGGGGAACTACCCTGGATGACCATCGACGCCCTGAACCGGCTGGCGCTGGACGACCTGCTGCGCGAGTTCGGCCTCGACGCCCTCACGGAAAATCAGCGCGCGGGGCTTAATCGGGTATGGCATCGCCTGCGTCCCTGGCCCGACAGCATCTCCGGCCTGACGCGGCTGCGCGCGCGCTACACGCTGGCTACGCTGTCCAACGGCAACATGTCTCTGCTGGTCGACCTGTCCAAACACAGCCGCCTGCCCTGGGACTGCGTCCTCTCAGCTGAACTGGCGCACGCCTATAAGCCCGCGCCGGCGGCGTACCATCTGACGTATACGCTGCTCGACCTCGCGCCCGAGCAGGTCATGATGGTCGCCGCGCACCAGGAGGACCTGCGAGCGGCACAGGGCGAAGGGTTGCGCACGGCGTTCATCACCCGCCCGCTGGAGTATGGCCCCGACGCCGCGCCCGACCTCACGCCCGACCCCTCCTTCGACGTCGTCGCCGCCGACCTGGTCGACCTGGCGCGGCAAATGGGCACGTAGCGGCGCGCGCAACTAGCCGTTGGCGGCAGACGCCGGGGCAACCCCGGCGCTAGACCGCGCGTTTGCGACGGCGTGGCTGTGTTCGGGGGCGACATGGCCCGCGACGCCGGCGTGAGCCAGCGCCGTAGCCGCCCCGATCAGCCCGATGTGCGAGAGCGCCTGCGGGAAGTTGCCCAGTTGTAGGCGTGTCGCCGCGTCGATCTCCTCGGCGTAGAGACCCAGCGGACTGGCGTCGCGCAACATCGCCTCGAACATCCCGCGCGCCTCGTCCGTGCGCCCCGCGAGCAGCAGGGCATGGACAAGCCAGAAGCCGCAGACGGTAAAGGTCCCTTCCTGGCCGTCGGTCCCCGGCGCTTGTAGGTAGCGGTAGCAGAGCGCGTCGTCGGTGAGACCGTCGAGCGTGCGGTCGATCGTCGCGACCATGCGCGGATCATCACCGGCAATAAAGCCCATCGCCGAGAGCCGCAGGTTGGAGGCGTCGAGCCAGGCGTCCTGGTACGATTGCGCGAAGGCGCCCAACTCCGCGTTCCAGCCTCGCTCCAGGACGTCCGCGTGGATCTTGGCGCACTCGTCGCGCCAGCGGGCGACGTCACCGGGCAGCGCGCAGCCCTCCGCGATCTTGATGGCGCGGTCCAGCGCCACCCACGTCATCATCTTGCTGTACACGAAGTCGCGCGTCCCGCCGCGCACCTCCCAGATGCCCGAGCCGGACTCGCGCCAGTGGTCGGCAACCCAGTCGGCGAGCGGATGAAAATGCTCCCAAAGCGCGGTTACATCGTATCCGCGCGCCTTCCAGGCAAAGTGCAGCGCGTCGAGCACGGCACCGTAAGCGTCGAGCTGGACCTGGCCGCTGGCGGCATTGCCGATGTGCACGGGCCGTGAGCCGCGATAGCCCTCGACCTCGTCGAGTTCCTGCTCGTCGATCCGCGCGTGCGCATGGATCGGGTACATGATGGTGACGGTATCCTTCTTTATCTCGATGGTGCGCGCGATCCAGTCGAAGGCCGCGTCCATTTCGTCGCTGAAACCGGCCAGGAGCAACGCTTCGAGCGTGAGGGAGGCGTCGCGCAGCCAGGCGTAGCGATAGTCCCAGTTGAGGGGACCGCCGACGCGCTCGGGTAGTGAGGTGGTGGGCGCGGCGACGATAGCGCCGGTCGGCCCATAGATAAGCAGGCGCAGCGCCAGCGCGCTGCGTACTACCGCATCCTTGTAGGGTCCCTCATAGCGACAGTGTCGCGCCCAGGAACGCCAGAAGTCGCGCGTCTCGTCCAGGAGCGCGAAAGCCGCGTCTTGCGAGATCGCCCTAGCGGCCTGCTCTCCCTCCTCCTCCCCAAATCGTAGGACGAAAGCGTGTCGCTCGCCCGCCTTGATGGTGATCGTACTCTTGCCCACACTCGACGCGGCCTCGTCGACACGCCACGACGCGGGTCCCGTGACGAGGCAGCCGGCGCCGCTCAACAGCGTACCCTGCGCGGTCAGGCGCGCCGTTTGCCGCCCGAAGTCCGGCCGGAGCGCGCACACGCTTTCGAGTTCGAGCGTGCCCGCGACGCCTTCCACCACACGGATCAGCGCGCGCGAGGGATGCGAGGGGTCTTTGCTCCCCTCACGCTGCCGCATCGGCATGAAATCGAGCAGCCGCGCCGTGCCGGTCGTGGCGACGAAGCGCGTCTCTAGGATGTTGGTTTCGTCGAGATAGCGATGGCCCGCGTGATACGGCACGGTCGGCTGGATGTGCCAGAAGCCGCCATCGCGCAGGTCAAGCATGCGCGAAAAGAGCGGCGGGCCGTCGAACTCGGGCACGCACAACCAGTCGATCGAGCCGCTACTGCCGACGAGCGCGGCCGTGCGGCTGTCCCCGATACAGCCGTAATCGTCGATGGGCCGATACGTATCCTGAAAAGCCCCGTCCGCCATCCCTCACCGCCCTCTCACTCTCGTCTGTCGCCACCGCATGTCAAGCAGTATCCGCCGCACCCGCCCATCCCTGGTAGCTTGCCGCGGTTGAGTGCACAAGCCGTGCCACTACCATTACCATGTCGAGGCGCTATGCCGGCGACGCCTGTCGCTTATCGCCGCGCCGCACTATAGGGCGGCAGGCGCACTGCGTAGGCGCGGCTATGGCGGTGCGGCGTGCCCGTCGCCTCACCCGTTCTCGGCGCGGTCGGCGGGCGCTATGGCATCCCAATCGTATACCAAATATGCCGCCAGCGCCGCGATGCGGGGGTCCCACTCCCGGCGCAGCGCGACATAGCGGCGCGCGCCAGCCGCGTGGTCCGGCGGCGTCGCTATCCCGGCCGCGCGCAGGCGTGTCACGGCGCGGTCGTAGCGCGCGCGCCAGGCCTGTTCGGACAGCGAGGGCTGGCGGGGCTGGCCCGCAGGCAGGAACGTGGCCGCCAACTCATCCAGCACATGCCGGCCCCCACCCCCCAACTCGGCGGCCGCGGCGGAGTCGACGAGCGCACGGTTTTGGTCGGCGTCCAGGGCGCTCTCAATCAACGTCGCCAGATCCAGGGCGACCAGCAGCAGGCGGGGCAGGGCGTCGTAGGTGTGACGGAAGTGGAAGTAGCGTAAGATCGGGTAGGCGCGGTGGGACGCCATGACGCTCAACACGGATGTCGCCACGTCGCCTACGGTCTGCGTGGCCCCGCCGAAGTCGCCGCCCGGCCCCAGCCGCGCCAACAACTCGGCGGCGTCGCCCGTCCCGGCCGTGCGATACTGCACGCTCAACGCGAACGCGTCGCGGCGCGTGAGCGCGCTGTACACTGAGAGGAAGTAGGTGAGGATCAGGGTGATGGTGGAAAAGCCAAGCGCGGCTTCCGCCACCATCAGGAGGCGGTAGAGGTCTGTCTTGGCCACAATGTCGCCCGTGCCTAGCGTGGTGAGCGCATAGGCGCTGTAGTAGAGCGCCGTCGCGAAGCCCGTCGGGGTCGGCCCGCTCGACGCCCGGATGGCGGAGCCCAGCGCCGGCCAGTCGATGAAGGCGAACCCCGTAGCCAGAAGCAGAACCCAGGCCACCACGGTCACCGTTACCAGGACCGGGCCGCTGTAGGCGAACAGGCGCTCACGCCGGCGCGGCGCCGCCCGCGCGGCGAGCCGGAAGAGGCGCCACACGCCCCGGCCCAGCGAGACGCTCAGGACGCCGCGTCCGCTGCCGGGGAAGAGCACGGTGTAGAAGATGTCCTCACCGACCGCCAGCGCCAGGACGACGCCCACGACCCGCACGACCCACCACCACCACATCATCTTCCTCCTGTCACGAACGCGGTCACGCTGTCATGAACGCGGTCACTCCGCGTCCTTCTATCGGTCAGGCGCCGACGGAGACGTCCGTGCGTTGAGCTTCTCGGACGTGACCAGCGCGGCGGCGACGTCGGGCGCATAGGTGCGCAGGGCGATCAAGAGAATCAGACCACTCGCGATCAGCACGGGCAGGGTAATGATGAACGCGAAGCGCAGCCCCGCGTCCCCCCCGCCGGCCAGCGCCCCCGACAGCAGGCCGAAGATGGCCGGCGCCCCCGCTTCGGCGGCGGTGCGCAGCAGTTGGCGTACGGCCTCGGCGCGCCCGCGCAGCCGCGGCACGATCACGTCGACGCGCACGGCGTCCAGGAGCGGCCCGGCCCCGGCGACCATGAAAGCCCCCGCCGCGAAGAGCGGCAGCGCGATGGTCACCGCGTGCGTGCGGAACGCGAAGTATAACGGCAGCGGCGCCACGATATAGCCGAGCGCGCCCAGCCACAATCGCCCGTTCAGATGGCGGCGTGCGAGCACGGCGTCGCCGGCCCGGCCGGCGACGAGGTAGCCCAGGAGCGCGCCGATGCCGACGCCCAGGATGGCGAGGTCGGCGAACCCCTGGCTGAGGCCGTACTGCCGCGTGGCGAAGATCACGCCGAAGGTGCCGACGCCGGCGAGGAAGTAGTCGCCGATGGCGCGCGAGATCAGCACGATGACATCGGTGCGCACGCGGACGACATAGCGTGCGGCCGCCCACAGCGACATCTCGGACGGAACGTCGTCTAAGATAGCCCGTTGGCTCGGCTCGACCCCAGCCTCCCGCACCATTTGTTGCTCGCGGGTCTCCTGGTCCGCGTCGTCGCCCGTATCACCCACGGCATCGGCCGCGATGTCGCGCTCGTTCACGCCCGCGTCCGCCGCCGCGTCGGCGCGCGAGGGGCCGGCCGCGCCGGTACGCTCCGGCTCACGCACGCGCCACAGGGCTATCGCCATCACTACACCACCGACCGCGAGCACCCAGAAGCCCCAGCGCCAGGAGAGGAACGTCGTGACCAGTGCGGCCAGGACATAGCCAATACCATTGCCAATGAGTTGGCCGCTCTCCACGAACCCCAGCGCGCGCCCGCGCCCGCCCGCCGACACAAGGTCGCCAGTCAGCGAGGGGACAGTCGGCCCGGTCGTGGCGGCGACCGCGCCGAGCAGCAGCCGCGCGCCGAAGAACATCGCGATGGTGACGGACGCGCCGGTCACCCCTGCGGCGACGGCCCAGATGAGCAGGCTGACCGCCAGCAACAGGGTGCGGCTGATGCGGTCGGTATTGGCTCGAGCTCACGGTGCGCTTCGTGGTCACGGAGCATGGCATCCGCGACATTAAAGACGCTATGAGCCGCGACATCCTCGCGGCTTTCAAAAGGGAGGGTATCGGCATCGCCTCCGCCACCTACGACATCGTGGGCTTCCCGCCCATCCGCATCGAGGACGGTGTGATCCGCGTGGAGAACGGCGCGATCAGTCATCGGGGGAACGGCGTGTCCCCGTAGGCGTCGTTTGGCCCCGCTTGCGCGGGTTCAATGCGCTAGATAGGCCCTGGCGTGAGCCCGATGACGCGCCCCGCGCGGCGAGAACCGCGCCTTCATGCGTTATGTACCCGCGCCGCGCGGCGCCTCCAGCACGACGACATCGATGAGCGGTACGACCGCGGGGCTGTCGCCGCGCAGGCGCGCCTCGATAGCGGTGGTGAGACGCATGCGGAGACGCACGGCCGGCGGTGACCCCGCCCGACGCCGCACGTAGACGACGCCGAGCAAGGTGTCCGGGCCCGAGGAGCGCGGGAAACGGACGTCAGCCTCCACCAGGGTAGCCACACCGCTCCCGTGCACGACCTGCGCGATCCGCGCGGATGCGCGTTGCGCGCGGCTGGACTGCTGGAGCGTGGGCGGCCGCGCGTGCTGCCAGAAGAGTAACCCGCCGACGGCCACGGCCGTCACGACGAGGGCCGCGGGGAAGACGCCCGCCCTGCCGGCGCTGTAGCGGACGCCGCGCGGCGAGAGGCCGTAGAGGCGGAACACCAGCGCCCCCGCAAACGTGATCCCGACGAGTTGCAGCGCGATGACGAAGAGGCCGTCAAGGACCATGTCCCAGCGTCCCAACGCCCCGGCCATGCCGACGAGCCCCGCCGGCGGCACCAGGGACGCGGCGACGAGCACACCAACGGCCGCGCCCGACACCAGGCTGTTGCGCTCCGATTGAGCCAGCGTCAGCGCACCAGCCGCGCCGGCGACAACGGGGAGTAGGACGGCGACCACCGACACGTTGGCGGTCGCGGCCATCTGAGCGGTCACGTCGCCCGGCCGCAGGGCTAGGCTGAGCGCGCCGGCGGTCAGGATCGCCACAACGAGCCCCGCGATATAGCGCGCCAGACCGCGCGGGATCAGCGAGAGGCCGCCGCGCGCCGCGGCGAGCGCGACGTCCATGGCGGGTCCCGCGAAGGGGGCGATCAGCATCGCGGCCGTGAGCAGGTAGACGCTATTCGTGTCGAGTCCCACCCATACGACGACGCCCGCCGCGGCCGCGTAGCCGAGGAAGACGCGCCATGATCCCACGCTCTGCAAGCCGGCGAGGTAGATCTCGACGGGGCTGCGGTGCGTGACGTCGGTAACCTGCCGCGGCGCCTCGGACGGCGGGGGATGCAGGGTGATCACTCCGCGCGGGATCAGCGTGACGCGCAGGTCCGGGAGCGCGTGCAACGCGTCGAGCAGCCCCCCGACGCGCGCGTTGGACACATGCGCGATGGCGACGTCGACCGGGCCATCAGGACTGCTCGCCTCGATGGCGGCGAGGTTCGACCCCTGGTGCTCCATCGCGATCTCGAGCACGGCGGAACCCTGCCCGCGCGCGCGGGACCTGGACGAGCATTTGGCGCACCTATTACCTCCTGACGACGCGTGCCGCGACGGGGCCTGACGCGCGGCGTATCATTCAGCGGATAGAGCGCCCAGGACGCGCCGGCGCCCCTAGCTCAACCCCTCTTTGGTCTTCTCGCCCGACTGCTCACCCTGCTTACCGAGCTGGACGATGTCGCCCTCCTTGAACAAGATGCCCTGTAGCGTGGAGCGCCACTTGGGCTTCTGGCGCAACACAAACTCCAGGTCCATGCCGAAGTGCTTGAACTCCTCCCCCTGGGCGTCCTCCATGATCGCCTTGGCCTGCGCATTCTTTTCGACGGACATACGCTGCTCGTACCAATCGATAGCGTCGGCCTCCTCGATCATGGACATGATCATGCGCGCGAACGTACGCACCTCCTCGGACAACTCGCTGGCTGGCTCATGATATTGGTCAAATGGCATACGACGTTCTCCTTTTTATTTACTGGCGTGGCCTATAATCGCGCCACGCGGCTCTCCCGATCATTCCTGCCGGCTACTACCGGCCGACGATACAACATATCGCAACAAGATGTTTAGCACGGATCATACCACACGATAGTGATATCTCCTGTCTCCGCATGAAAAAATTGATGTTTATTTACTCTTCTTGACGGCGCTGTTGACGCATCCCATCCCCCGAGGCGTTACAATTGAGATGTGCGTGACAAGCGTTTGGCGAAGCGAAAGCGGTCGTACGGGATATGGGGCATCCTGGGTACATTGAAGTGGAAGCTCTCTGGACGCCCGTCACGCGCTCTATCCTCACTTTAGATGAACCACACATGGAACGTGAGCGCGCCGCGGAGCCGCCAGTAGATGGCCAGCGGGGGGATGAGCGCGGAGGTCACCGCCATCTCGGCGACGTGGCGGGGGGCATGGGATGTCCCGCGCAGGCGCCGCGCACAAAAACGCGCCGTCACTATAACCCAGACGCATCCGGCCACGAGCGCGCACGCCCGGCGTTGTCGCGCATGACCGGCAGCCGCCGTGAGGAGCGCGACGACGGCGACGTAGTAGCGCCACGGGGGCGCTGCCTGGATACGGCGACGATAGAGCGCGGGGTGCTTCTTGTAGAGCAGCGCATTGAACATGCTCTTGCGCTGTTGCGCCAGGCTAACGCCCCAGCGCGCCGGACGTATGGGGTGGACGACGACCGCGTCGGGGGCATGCGCGAGCCGCGCGCCGCATTCCAGCAGCGTGAAGAAGAGATCGCTGTCCTCACGCCAGGCCGCCGTGAACCGCTCGTCAAACCCACCGGCGGCGGCGAGGACAGCGCGCCGGTAGAAGCAGTTGGCGGTGACGAACTCCGCCGTGGAGATGCGCGCCGCGTCGCGCTCGTAATCCGTGGATCGGTGGGGGACCGGCACGACGATCCGGCCCATGGCGCCGGCGACATCGGGCGCGCACGCGATCAAGCCCGCGCGTAGCCATCCAGGCGCGGGCACACAGTCATCGTCGGTGAAGGCGATAATGGGAGCCCGCGCGGCTCGCCAACCCCGATTGCGCGCCGCCGCCGGTCCACGCCCTCCTGTCGCTGGGAGGTAACGCACCGTGTGCCCGTAGGCCGCGCCGCAGCTTGCCCAGCGCTCGATCTGTTGTCTCGTCACGTCGCAGGCCGCGTCATCGACGACGATCACCTCGTAATCACACGAGTCGATGTCTTGCGCCAACAGCGCGGCGAGGCAACGGTCCAGCAGATCGGGGCGCCGGTTGGTCGGCGTCACGACGGACACCCGAACCATCAGGCGTCACTCGTGGGCTTTTCGAGCAAAAATGACCCGATGACCAGCGCGTCGAGCGGTGAGGTCCAAAAGCACTCTACGGCGTCGCGCGGCGTGCACACAATGGGTTCGCCGCGCGTGTTGAACGACGTGTTGACGAGCACGGGAACGCCAGTGCGCGCCTGGAAGCGCGTGATGAGGTCATAGTAGAGTGGGTGCTGCTCCCGATTCACCGTCTGGATGCGCGCCGTGCCGTCCACATGCCGCACAGCGGGGATGCGCGCGGCCTTGTCGGGCCGCACATCGTACACGAAGAGCATGAACGGGGAAACGCCGGCGCCCGCGAACCACTCCGCCGCCGCCTCTTCGAGCACGACCGGCGCGACCGGCCGGAAATCTTCGCGGTCTTTGATCTCGTTGAGCCGCGCTTGCATCGACGCGTGCAGCGGCGAGGCCAGGATAGACCGCGCGCCGAGCGCGCGTGGGCCGAACTCCATGCGGCCCTGGAACCAGCCGATTACCTTGTCTTGCGCAAGCAGCGCGGCCGTGTCGTCCGCGACATCGGCCAGGCGACGATACGGCAGCTTGGCCCAGCGCAGGAACGCCTCGATCTCCGCGTCGTCGTAGGCGGGGCCAAGGAAAGCGTGGTCCATGCGGTAGGTTCGCTGACCATCTGTTCGCTGACCATCGGTCCGCTGACCGTCACCGCGTTCTTGGGTGTCGACCCACAGCGCGGCGCCGAGCGCGGCGCCCGCGTCACCGGCCGCCGGCTGCACCCACATGCGCGTGAACGGACCGTGGTCGCGTAGCCGCGCATTCATGACGCAGTTGAGGGCGACACCTCCCGCCACGCACAGGTCTTCGGCGCCGCTGGCCTCGCGCAGCCAGCGCGCGATCTCCAGCGCCGACTCTTCGAGCACGGTCTGGAGTCCCTGCGCCACATCGTAGTGACGCGGCTCCAACGGCTCGCCTCCGCGCCGCGCCGGCCCGAAGCGTTCCTCCAGGCGCGTTGGCTCGACCGTGTAGCGGCCTTCCGGCCCAAGGCGCACGATGTCGCGGAACTCATCACGATAGCGCGGGCCGCCGAACGAGGCCAGCGCCATCACCTTGTACTCGTCGGAGGACGGCAAAAAACCGAGGTAGGCGGTGACCTGCTCGTAGAGCAAGCCCAACGAGTGTGGAACATCGACCTGCCCCAGACGATCCAGACGCGTGCCGCTGCCAAGGCTGTAGGTCGTGGTGGCTCGTTCACCACGACCGTCGAGCGTTAGCACGGCGGCATGGGCGAACGGCGAGGCGTAGAAGGCGCTGGCGGCGTGGGCGACGTGGTGTTCCACGAAGTGCCAGCGGTAGGAGCCGTCCGGCCGCGCCCCGCGGAAGCGCGCCTGCAAGTGGTGGGGCGCCCCACCGGCTAGGTGGCGCGGGGCGTTGACGATAGAAGACAGAAAGAGCGGGTCCCACGCCGCCTCCCACTCCTCAGGCGTCGGGTGGGCGCTCGGCTCTAGGGGCAGCGTGATCGTCGCGTCGTCGCGATGCGCGCCCAGCAGCAGAAATGGATCATAGGCGTAGGCGACGTGATCGACATCGACGAGCCGGATGCCCGCCGCGCTCAAGCAGTAGTCGATGGCGTGGTACGGCAGCGCGTAGGTCGAGAAAGGGATGGGACGCTTGCCATGCTTGACGTGCGTGAACCTTTCCTCTTCCGCCGCGGCGAACACGCGGCCGTCGCGCACGAGACAAGCGGCCGAGTCGTGATAGACAGCGTTGACGCCGAGCGTGTACATTTTTCTCCTCAGGAAGCAACAGGGATAGATGAGTGAGTCGCCGCACGCCGTCCGCCTCAGGCCTGGCCGACGGCTTCTGGAGACGCTTCTGGCGTCCCCGGTTGTTGCTCAGAGTTCCCCGACCGTCCGCGCAGAGCGGCGCGAAACTCGCCGTGGAAGATGGCCATCACGATGAGGGCGATGGCGATGGAGGAGCCAATACTGAGCACGCGGTTGATCAGCATGACGCCCACCGCCGGGGTCTTGCCGCCCTGGATACCGACGGCCAGGAAGGCGCCGACCCCACTGAACTCCAGCACACCGATGTCGACCGGGATGGGTATGATCAGCGAGAAGGCCAGGCTGAAGAAATAGACGGCCAGCGTTTCGGGGAGCGAGGCGCCACCGATGTTCAGGCCGCGCACCACTAGATAGAGCGCCGCCCCCGCGGTGATCAAATAACCGGCGCTCAGGAGAGCCGCGATGAGGAGCACGCGGGGATGGAACAGCCGAGAGGCGCCCTGCTGGAACTGCTTGAACTCCTCCAGGGCCTTGCGCAGGGTTTTGTGCTCCTTGATCCACTTTGGCGTGCGCGAGTGCTGGTGGAACCTGTGGTAGGCCCAGGCGGCGAGGATGAAGAGGGCCGTGCCGATGATGATCACCGGACGCACGATGCCGGTCCACTGCCCCAGCCCCAAGATGACCACGCCGATCAGCGACACGGCGACCTCCAGGATAATGATGATCGTGGTGGCGGCCGAGGTTAGCCCGAAGTCGGCGCCCTTGGACTGTTGGAGCAGGTAGTTCTGGAAATAGTTACCGATGGGCATGCTTTTGGTCATCTCGCCGGCGGCAAAGGAGAAAATCTGCGTGGGAATTGGCACATGGATATCCATGGACTTCAGCAAGAAATGCCACTGCACGCCCCGAATGACTTCATAAGCAACCATAAGCAGCAAGAACCAGAGCAGATAGATTTTCTGAAATCCCTTCATCAGGGCGACGACCTTGCCCACATCGGCGAAGGCGAGCAGCGCGACGATCAGGGCCACGCTCAGGATCACGGGGATGAGTATTTTCGGTTGCAGCAGTTTTTTCACTATCTATCCTGTTATACATATCCTGTTATACAAGGGTACGGGCGCGTGGACGTTTGCGTATATTTTATTCTAACGACATTATTTAGTCCACAATCACTTTGCAAGATTTGCAAGAACCGCGCCAACACATCCACTCACGACAGTCAGATCATGATGGAGAGGAGAGAGCGACAGGATCGTTTTGACGATGTAGATGTAAGTGTGCGCTTAAAAATGTGTATAATCGGGAGCGACAGCCAGAATAACGATGACGTAACAGAACAGGGAGAGTGTAGATGACCGCCCCATGTATCAACCGGGCCGCGCTGCGCGAACAAGCGGAAGAGTACCTGCGGGCGCTGGCCGGGAACGGGGCGCGGCTGCGCGACGACCAGTGGACCGCCATCGAGGCGCTCGTCGCCGACCGCCGCCGTGCCCTCGTGGTCCAGCGCACCGGCTGGGGCAAATCGGCCGTCTACTTCGTGGCAACGGCGCTGCTGCGCGCCGCCGGAGCCGGCCCAACCGTGATCATCTCGCCGCTGCTGGCGCTGATGCGCAACCAAATCGCCGCCGCCGAGCGCGCGGGGATTCACGCCGCCACGATCAACTCGACCAATATGGAGGAGTGGCGCGACACGTACGCGCGGGTCAACCGCGGCGAGATCGACGTGCTGCTGCTGTCCCCTGAGCGGCTGAATAACCCCGAGTTTCGCGACCAGGTCCTGCCGCGGCTCGCCGCCACCTGCGGCCTGCTCGTCGTGGACGAAGCGCACTGCATCTCGGACTGGGGGCACGACTTCCGCCCCGATTTCCGGCGGCTGCACACCCTGCTCGCTGAGTTGCCCGCGCCCATCCCGGTGCTTGCCACCACGGCCACGGCCAACAGCCGCGTCGTCGTGGACGTGGCCGAGGTGCTCGGGCTGGGGCAAGAAGATGAGGACGTGCTCGTGCTGCGCGGCGCCCTCGACCGCGCGTCGCTGCGCCTGTCCGTGCTCACGTTGCCGGGCCAGGCCGAGCGCCTGGCCTGGCTCGCCGACCACCTGCGCGATTTGCCGGGGTCCGGCATCATCTACACGCTCACCGTCGCGGCCTCGCAGGAGGTCGCCGACTATCTGCGTGAGCAGGGCTACGCCGTCGCCGCCTACTCAGGGCAGACCGAGCAGACGGAGCGGCTCACCGCCGAGGACGACCTGATCCACAACCGCGTCAAAGCGCTCGTAGCCACCAGTGCGCTCGGCATGGGCTTCGACAAACCCGACCTCGGGTTCGTGATCCACCTCGGCGCCCCGGCCTCGCCCATCGCCTACTACCAGCAAATCGGGCGCGCCGGGCGTGGCGTAGAGCGGGCCGAGGTGATCCTGTTGCCCGGCCGCGAGGACCAGGCGGTGTGGGACTACTTCGCCTCCGTCGGCTTCCCCCGCGAGGAGCAGGTGCGCGCCGCGCTCAACGCGCTCGCGGCCGAGGGTAAGCCGCTGAGCACGATGGCGCTGGAGACGCGGGTCGAGCTATCGCGTTCGCGGCTGGAAGCCATGCTCAAGGTGCTCGATGTAGACGGGGCGGTCCGTCGCGTCAAAAGCGGCTGGGAGGCGACGGGCCAGCCGTGGCGCTACGACGCCGAGCGCTACGCCAAGGTCGCGGCGGTCCGCCAGGCCGAGCAGCAGGCCATGCGCGACTACATCGCCACCGACGGGTGCCGCATGCAATTCCTGCGCGAACAATTGGACGACCCCTACGCCGAGCCGTGCGGCCGCTGCGACAACTGCGGCGGCGCCTCCGTCCCGACCGGCGTCGGCGCCGCGACCGTGGGCGCCGCGCGGGAGCGGCTCGGCCGGCCCGGCGTCACGATCGAGCCACGACGACAATGGCCGTCCGCGATGTCCACACTCGGCGTGCCCCTCTCGGGGCGTATCCCCGCCGGCGAACTGGCGACGCCGGGCCGCGCCATCGCCCGCTTCACCGACCTGGGCTACGGCGCGCGGGTGCGCGCGCTATTCGCGCCCGACGAGCCTGACGGCGACGTGCCCGACGACCTGTTTCAGGCCGCCGTCAAAGTACTCGCCGCGTGGGACTGGGGTGAGCGGCCCGTCGCGGTCGTCTCCATCGACTCGCGCACGCGTCCCCAGATCGTGCACAGCATCGCGGCCAGGCTCGCCAAGATCGGGCGGCTGCCCTACCTCGGCGGCGTGCGGCACACCGGCGCGTCAAGCGTGGGCCGCTCCAACAGCGCGCAGCGGCTGCGCGCCGTCTACGGCGCCTATCGGCTACCGGACGAACTCGCCGCGGCGCTGCCGGGACTGGGCGGGAAGCCGCTCCTGCTCGTCGACGACCGCACCGACACCGGCTGGACGCTCACCGTCGTCACCCAGCTGCTACGTCAGGCCGGGGCCGGCTCGGTCTACCCATTCACACTCGCCGTCGAGGCATGACGAGGCCCGTGCAGGTGTTGCCTCACGCCTTCTCACCTAGCGCGGGAGGACGGGCAGGCCGGAAGACGAATCGCCGCGAGATCGCGTAGTTGTAGCAGAAAGCGAGGATAAGCCCCATATCGGTCGCGACGAAATCATTGGCATGGAGCCCATACTTGAGGGCGAAGGCGACAATAGCGGCGAACACCGCTGCGGAGGAACTGCTTATTTGGGCGCGCACCGCGCGCTTGGGCCACTCCCAGCCCCGCAAGTGTTGCTGGTCCCCATAGGTTGTAGAGCTGGTTCAGCACGAAGTTAACGGTCGTGCTGACCTCGAACGCACAAAGCCACGATAGCCAGTAAACGCCGCCGAAAACGGGGAGAAACACCGTAAGGGCGGCGTTATTGATGGGGATGCCTAGCCCTCCGACGAGAGCGTAACGCACTATGCGCTTCTTACTAAGGCGTTGGATGACCGATCGCATCACTATCCCTATCTACGTCGTCACGCGCTATCATATCAATCATGAGGCGCCGCCCTGACTGAATTCGCGGACGACCAGCAGGCGTTAGTCGCCGCGATAGGCGCGGCGACCTGCCTGGACAGCCCTAACTCCCCACACTACTAAGCTAGACTTTGGCGTGCGCCCTTTAACAGTATGAAAGATTGCTCCATTGAGGAGTCATCTCTGGACAACGAGATGAGGACTACGCAGCAGGCGTCGAGGGGCGGCACCCGTCGAGGTCTGAAG
>JAABUV010003809.1_pt1 | contig 18783 bp, 24 predicted proteins | sample 5559971 | NCBI WGS metagenome assembly JAABUV01 (sample SAMN10711881, study PRJNA513362) | rock metagenome | isolation source: Antarctica rocks | place: Antarctica: Victoria Land, Knobhead nord | collected 2015-12-19
GAGGACTTGCGGCGGACGCTGCCGCGCAGGCGGCGGCGCTGCACCGTTCTGCGCCGGCCTGCCATTCTGCATTGCCCGCTCACCGCCTGCAACCAACACAGTGTTCTTCACAAGGCTGCTCCATGTGTCACACTGGAAGGAAGAGTGCAACATAACGACAGCCGGCAGTGATAGCCAAGCACGCACCGGCGTCGCCGCAGTTGCCCGGCGCTGACACAGGCGGCTGCTCGCCGCCTTGGCGCCGGTCTCGCCGACCCACGTCTCTGGAGCTGTTCACACGGTCGCCCTGCGCAGGCCGGTTGCCTGGCCGCCTCCCATTGGCCGGCGCGCCATTGCCGACGGGGCTCCGCGGCGGTGCAGGCTTGGGCGGGGGCCGCAATGCAGGCTTGCCCGCAAGCGCGGGCGTGTCCCCGCCACTGTCCGCGCGCACGGCCAGCTCTCGCGCGCGCTGCCTCCTGCCCGGCGCGTCTGTGCACAGACCGCAGCCGGTGTGCCGGTGCAGCAGCATGCTCTGCAGCAACCGCTTGCTGAACATGGCGAGAGACGCTTTGCCAAGCTGCTTGCAGGCTGCTCCTAGTGCGCAAGGGAGCGATAGGTAACCTACCGAGTGCTTGGTGAGGGTAGTGCAGGCCGCTGTGGCAACAGAAGAGAGTGCTGTCCGTGATCGCCCTGTGCCTCTGCTGCAGTCGAGTTCTCAGCAGTCTGCTTGACGGCGCCGCGCTGCGCCGGCTGCCGATGTGGCACACCGGGAGCTCCGGGCGCGCTGCTTCACCTGCGTGCACGTGCTCTGGCAAAGCCTCCACGTGCGCGTCGCGCTCTGCATCTTACTTTGCAGAGTGCTTCACGTCTCTGCACCGGCTTTGCATGCACGTCCAAGTGCGGCTCCGCTGACGTGCACCGGTTGTGCAGACGTCTGGCTGCGCGACTGCGGCCGCCTGCGCAGTATGCCGGGCTGCAGACATGTGGTGAGCGCCCTGCGGCTGCATACGAGCGCTCCGCTCTGTGTGTCAAGGGCCAGCAGCGCGGTGACGCGCTGCGGTGTGCGCGCTCAGACCGCTTGGCAGAGGCCGGGGCGTCAGCACGCGGCAGCTCTTTTTGGTCGCGCACCAGGGACGCGGTCGCGCATGCCAGGCACGCATCGCTCTCACTTAAGTCACGTGCCCATGCACCAGCTGGTGCACACCGATGTGAGCCCGGCCGCTCGCGCAGCGTGCTGTGCAGCGCAGAGTGCAGGCTCATACCAGGGCGAGGCCTCAGTGGGTTGCCCTGGGGCGCAGGCGATCAGGCGGGCCGCGGAGGCAGGTCACGCGGATGATGCCCATTGGCGTGCCACGCGTGCCGTACCGCACGCCGCGCGAGGGCGGCTGGCAGTGGGTGGACATCTGGAACTGCCTGGTGCGCGCGCCGCGGCAGCCCAGGCTTCCTGCGGCCTGGCCGCGACGGCTTGCACAGAGCGGCCATGCGCTGCACGTTGGCGCGAGGCCGACAGTCGCTCATCTACTGGCAGGCAGCGTGTAGAGACCAGCTCTGTGCTGAGCGCAGTGCTGCGGTGCAACCGGGTGGGTCTGCTGCTGCTTCTCTCCGCTGCAGAGCATCCCGCTCCTTGGCAGGCAGGCACTCTCAGCGGGCGCGTCGCCGTATGTGCATGCGGGCTCGGGCCCAGCATATGAGCGGGCGGACGCGCCGCGGCAGTACCGCGAGCGGATCATCTTCCTGGGCAAGCCCATCGACGAGGAGCTGGGCAACCAGCTGGTGGCCACCATGCTCTACCTGGACACCGAGAACAAGAAGCCCATCCAGCTGTACATCAACTGCACCGGCGGCGACGTGCGCGCACCGCGCCGGCGCTGCTGCCGACAGCGCCCAAGCTGTGCATGGGCCGCGTTTGCTCGACCACACATCGCTTGCTGGCCGATGCAAGCGTCCGTGGCCGCGCGCGGTGCATGCAGCGCGTGCCTCAGGCTGCGCTGTTACACGCGGAACGGGAGGCCTGTTCGGTGGCGATGCTAGGGAATGAAACTGCCGTTGAATTCGCAGTGCCAACGTCAAACCCAAGGCCACCCTTACCCTAAATCCGGGAGCGCACGCGCAGGTGGTGCCCTGCCTGGCGCTGTTCGACACCATGAAGTACATCGGCAGCGACGTGGGCACCGTCGGCTTTGGCGCGTGCATGGGCATGAGCGGCTTCATGCTGGCCATGGGCGCAAAGGCGCGCGCCCGCGCGGCGGCGCCCTGCACGCGCGCTCGCGCGCATGCTCTCCTCGCGTGCGGCCGGCCGGAACAGGCAGGGATCGGTGTCGGCTGCATGGAAGCCTGTGCTGGTCTGGGGCTGCGGCCAGGGCGCTCGCGGGCGCCACGGCGGCGGGTGGAAGCTGGGAGAGTCCCCGCCGGTCGAGCGAGGTGCATGCAGTAGTTGCGGCCGGTGACTGATTGTGGCACAAGCGCTGGGACAGGGGCGCAGCGTGCGTGCGTGCGCCATGCCGGCCTGGCGTGCCTGCCCGTGCCGGCAGCAGAGGGGGTGGGGGCGCCAAGGCCGGGGCTGCGCGCGCGGCAGGGCAAGCGGTACGCGCTGCCCAACACGCGCATCATGCTGCACCACCCGTCCGGCTCGGCGCGCGGGCAGGCGAGCGACATCCACAACGAGGCGCGCGAGCTGATGCGCCTGCGCAACTACGTCAACCAGGTCCTCTCCTCCGCGACCGGGCAGTCCGTGGACAAGGCGCGCCGCTCAGGCAGCGCGGGGTCGCGCGCGGCTGCATCACACATAGGCTGGCCGGCATGAAGCTGTGAATTCATGTGGTTCTGTGATGATCATCATTCTGCTGTACATCGCCATAAGGCATCTCATTACGACATCCTGGTGCTCCCCTGCGGACAGAGTGCGCACCTGTTGGCCTGTCTTGAGCTCCTCTCGGCCGTGCCTGTTGCCTGCCAGTGTGGGCCAGCACGGTGGGTCTTGGCTGGCCTGACGCGAGGGCGAGCGGCGCAGATCCAGCACGACTTCAACCGCAACAAGTACTTTGACACGTCAGAGGCCCTGGAGTACGGCATCATTGACAGGGTCATCAAGCCGCCGCGCACGCGGGTCTTGGGCGTCTGAAGGGGGCTCATGAAACGTATGTAAATAGTGTAGGGCGCCGACACGTTCCACGCCCTCCTTGTCCTGCATAAGTGCGAAGTGCCACGCGTAACATACACTTGCAAATTGCATGCGATCAGCAGGGCTGGGGTCGCACTAAAAATTGACAAGGTTCTCTGCCACCCACATTTTCACAGCGCAGCTGACTCGTTGCAATCTTGAGCCTATGACAAGCCTACATGTGCCCCATGCTCGCGCTGTGTCTTCCCACGTCACGTCACAGAGTTGTGCACAAGTGCGTCACAATGCAGGGCCAGTTCTCATTTTACAGGTCCTCGCATGCTCCACACTCATTATGTGTCTACCATACAAAGTGATGTACAGCCCCGCGTCACAATGCGCAGCGCGCACAGGCAAACACACTACATGCCTCTGCCCAGACTCAGCGCAGGCAGATGCCTCTGCGGCGCGGTCCTGGGGAGCACGCGCCTCACGCCCGCTGCGCGGCCGCGCTGGAAGGGGGTGCGCCGCGCGCCGGGCCGCTCGGCCCGCGCCGCCCTGGCCACAGCGCCCATGGTGAACCGCAGCCCTTCCAGCGGCGGAAGGCCGGGCGGGGGAGCGGCGGCGGCGGCGACGCCGCCCCTCGCGTGTGAGCGCTCCCTCCCGGGCGCCGCAGGCCCCTCCACGCCCAGGGCCGCCGAGCGCAGGAAGCTCGACGCGCTCAGCGGCGCGCCGCGCGCCCACGAGTCCACCGTCCACACCTCCAGGTAGTTCCACAGCGCGCGGCCCAGGTTTGCCTGCATCTCATGTACCGCGGCGCCTGCTCTCGCCGGCGCGCGCGCCGCGGGCGCCTGGGTCGCCTCCGCCCGCTGAGCTGCGCCCGGCACGCACACGCAGCGCGCGGTCAGCGGGAGACGGCGGGCTGAAAGCATGGTCCAGCACTCCGCAGGCAGGTGCTTGACAGCGCGGCGCCACGGCAGCGCACCTGCGGCCTGCTCCGCTGCGCCTGCTGCCGCCAGGTCCTCCCTGCGCAGCGCAGCGCAGTCAAGGCTGAGGCAGGCGTGGTGGACAGCAGTGCAAGCCACTCAGCACGCCGGGCGAGCGTGCCTGCGCTGGGCAAGCTGCGCGGGAAAGGTGTGGGCAATCAGGTTGGCCAGCCGCCTGCACACGCCTGCGCGGCAGCACTGCACCTCTGGGCCCCGCTCTGTTGGTTCCCACAGGCGCATGGACCTCCTTGTGGAGCGCCATAAGTAGAAACAGAAAGCAAGCGGACCTGGCGTGGTGGTCGACAGCTGCTGCCTGCACAGCGGGCAGAGCGTGGCCTTGGCGAGCCAGGTCTCGTAGCAGACTCTGCAAAAGTCGTGCCCGCAGGTGCCTACTACTGGGTCCACGAGCAGGTCGATGCAGATTGCACATGAAAACTCGCCGGCGTCGAGCTGCGCGTGGGCCGCCTCCAACGTGCCGCTCATGGCTGTCGCTCCTAGCTGTGTGCCTACAGGTAAGTGCAACACTTGCCTGGCCTGGTGCTTTCCCGGAGAGCGTGACTCCCAACTTGGCAGGTCTCTCGAGGCACGAGGTGGGGCTGGCGCTCAGGTGTGGCCCTATGCTGACTCGACCCAGAAGTGCGTGAGACAGAGACAGAAAGCGGAGCGCCTGGAGAGCACATCACTGTTCCTATCCAGCTTGCGGTAGCAGAATAAGGCAATATGCCGGGCCCGACTGCGACGGTGGAGTATGGCAGCGATGGGGTCGCTATCGTCTGCCTACAGAACCCGCCCGTGAACGCGCTGCAACCCGCAGGCGCGCGCATCGCGTCAAGCTGCCACGCGCAGGCGCTGCCGGCTGGGGCACCGAGTTTTGCGCAGCCGGCGGAGCCTCTTTTTGCGCCCTGGGTTCCTTCCGTGTGCACGGCAGAAACGTCTTGGGGCTGTCAGCCGTCTGCTGGCCCGAAGTGGTCTCTGCACAGCCTGCTGGCAGGCGCTGTAACTTGCTTGCGCGCTGACTGCGTGTTCGCCCTGCAGTGCTGAGCGGCCTGTTCGACCGGCTGCGGGAGGCGCACTCCCGCGCGGACGTAAAAGCGATCGTTGTGACTGGCGCCAAGGGCAAGTTCAGCGCTGGCTTTGACATCAACGAGTTTGTCAAGCAGGCCGGCGGGGGCGGGATTGACAGCACGTTGCGCCCCCACGCACAGCCGAGCAGACTGCCTGGCAGTGCTCGCTCATTCCTGTGTCTCAGGCACCTCTGCGAGCACTGTGTGCCGCCTCACAGCCTGCATACGGTGCCACACGCTCCTGCCAGTGTCGTCTGGCGTTGTATCGCCCCATAGGCCCCTCCAGCGGTGCCTGGTGTGCCTGGTGACCAGAGCCAACGGAGCCGTGCGCGGCTGCACAGGATCAATGACAACTTCTGCGAGCTGCTGGAGAGCGGCCCCAAGCCGACCGTGGCAGCCATCGAGGGCGTGGCCCTGGGCGGCGGCCTGGAGACCGCCCTGGCGTGCAACGCGCGGCTGTGCTCCCCAGGTGCGGCCACCCATCTCGGTGGGTGGCTGTGACGTGCGGTTACTGAGAAGGGTGGTGGCTGGCATTGCCTGCGCTTGGTGCCCGCGCGACGCACCTGAAAGGTGCGGACACTGTGCACACGCTTGCACGAGGCGGCCCGCCGGCAGCGTGTCGGCCCCAGTTCCTGGCAGGCCTCACCGCCAGCGGCCGCGCAGGCACCAAGCTGGGCCTGCCGGAGCTGCAGCTGGGCATCCTGCCGGGCTTTGGCGGCACGCAGCGGCTGCCGCGCCTGGTGGGCCTGCAGACGGCGTGCCAGATGATGCTGACCAGCGCGCCCGTCAGCGCCGAGAAGGCGCTCAAGGCGCGCGCACGGGGTTGGGGTAGGGTTGGGCGCCCACCGCACAGCACCCTGACGCTCTGGGTGCCTAGTGCTGCATATAATGTGCGGCATGGCTGCGCCTGGGCACTGGCTGTGCGCCCGCAGTCGGTGCGCTTGTAGAAGCATTATGGCGACAGCTCCCCAGCTATTTCGCTTGTCTGCATGCCTTCCGCACTATCACACCTGTCAAGTCAACCAACCGTAGAGCCGTGCACCACGCGTTACTGCTGGCATGGTGCTGCAGCTGGGCCTGGTGGACCGCGTGGCGCCGCGCGAGCGCCTACCCTTGCCCTCAGACGTATGTCCAATGCTGAGGTGGGGTTTGTGCCGCAGCTGGGCCTGGTGGACGGCGTGGCGCCGCGCGAGCGCCTGCTGGCGGACGCGCGGCAGCTGGCCGCTGACATCGCCGCCGGCACCAAGCCGCGCCAGTTCACGCTCTATCGGTGCGCCCGCGCACGCGCTGTTGGTCGGACCACCGTTCGGTGTCAACACAGTGCTGCGGCGTTGAAAGTTTGCCGTGCTGCATGCTGTCGCACTCGCCTGTCAGCATGGAGCGCGGTAGCGGGCGAGCGGCATGGACACGTTGAGAGGGATACCTCCAGCTTGGCAGAACGACGGGATGCAATTGTGATTAAGCAGAAGTGGCCCGTGAGCAGTTGAGGGTTGGTTGTGAGCGGTGCTCACTTTTTGCATGAACAAGCTCTGCATGACACCACCGCTGAATCCCGTGAGCGTGTGCGGCGGCGCGCGCGCAGCACGGACAAGCTGGAGGCGCTGGGCGAGGCGGTGGCGATCGTGGACTTTGCGCGCGCGGAGACGCAGCGCCGCGCGCCGCACCTGACGCACCCGCTGCTGTGCCTGGATGCCATACGCTTCGGCGTGGAGCACGGCGGCCGCGCCGGCCTACGGAAGGTGCTTGTGACGGCCATGTTCCAAGTTCCGGCTGATGCCATCGTCTGCATGGCGCTGAGCAGTGTCTGTACTGCTGCGCGTCACATCTGCTGGTAGCTACGCACTGTACGTGACCCGTGCATATCTTGAATACCCCCGGCAGCGTGCTCAGCTTCGCCCGCCTGAAGCCCAAAGCCAGCGCCTGCGGTTAGCGACCTGGTTGCGTGCGCTATGCAGCGGGCGGTCAGAATGGCAGGCCGGCCGCACCGCGTTCGCATCCAGCTTTAAGGCGTTGCAAGTGTGCACCTTCTTGTTTCTATTTCCTGCCGCACGCCTGCTCCCCGGCAGACTAGCGTGAACTGCTCGGGCGCGGCGCGGCAGGAGGCGGAGGCGTTCGCCAAGGCCGCGTCGCTGGACACGCACAAGGCGCTGGTGCACATCTTCTTCGCGCAGCGCGCCACGAAGAAGGCGCGGCTGCGGCCCTGCGTCGCGAGCACGCGCGCAGCGCACTCTGTTTGGGAGCCGCGGGGTCAGCATTGAACCTGCGCCTCGAGCACGCGCGCAGCGCACTCTGTCGGCGAGCAGCAGGGTTCGCATGCAGCGCGTGTGCGAGAGCGGACATGCCTGCAATTGCCTCGAGGCCTTACGCGAGTGCTCCTGGGGCTTCGGGAGCGCGCCAGAGTTGACGAGTCACCAGCTGTTGTGTGCCTGGCTGGGGGAGCGCGAACGCGTCTGCAATAGCAGCGCCGGGTCTAGCAGCCCACCTGGTGCCGCCTTCCCGCTGCGCCGGGCCGAGCGCCGGCCGCGCGCGCAGGTGCGCGGCGTGACCGACGCCGGCCTGAAGCCGCGGCGCATCAAGCGCATCGCGGTGCTGGGCGGCGGGCTGATGGGCAGCGGCATCGCGACCGCCAGCGTCCTGGCCGGCGTGGAGGTGCTGCTCAAGGAGATCAACGACAAGTTTCTGCAGGCGCGCACCCTTACCCTACCCTGGCCTGCAGCGTGCCCCCTGGCGCCCAGGCCAGGTCTCTCATGCTGTCACAAATGGAGGGGTCGCCGCCAGGGTCCCCACACAGCGCGGCGGATTGCACAGCTGCTTGAAAGCGCTGGCAGCGCCGCACATGCTGTCCTCGTGTGAGGTGCTATGAAGTGCCCGTCCATAAAGGGGCGCTTCGCAAAGAGGCAAGGCGCCGGTCGGCGATGTGCGCACCGAAAGGCCGCCGGCGCATCGGGTGCCGCTGTGGGCACCGAAGGGTCGCCGGCGCGCTGGGCGCTGGTGCCTTGCGTGAGCGTGGGGCTGGCCGCGCAGGCGGGCCTGAAGCGCGTGGAGGCCAACATCATGAGCCGCGTCAAGAAGGGCAAGATGAAGGAGGCCGCCGCCAAGGCCGCGCTGGGCCTGCTCACCGGCACGCTCACCTACGACGACTTCGGCTCGGTCGACATGGTGCGCGCCGGCGCCCGCGGCGCCCCGCAGCCGCGCTGCCGTGTGCGGCGTGCGCGGCCGCGGGCCTGGAGCACGAGCAGCGGCGGGGCTGCGAGTGAAGGCAGCACTGCGGCGGCGCGCTGTCGCGGCGCGAGGGCATGTCCGCACCAGGCATGCGTGGCGATCATGCGTAGAGTGTACGATAATTGGCCTCATGCCATGTGTTAGCAGGCCAGCTGTGGCTTCTGCAATGCGGCTAGTTCGCACGCTGCGCGTCATCGCGCACGCGCGATCGAGCGCCGCGCCCGGCCGGCGCGCAGGTCATCGAGGCCGCGCTGGAGGACGTGGGCCTGAAGCAGAAGATCTTCGCAGACCTGGAGGCGGCGTGCCGCCCAGACGCCATCCTGTCCACCAACACGTCCACCATCGACATCTCGCTGGTGGGCGCCAAGACGAAGGCGGCCGGCCGCATCGTCGGCGCGCACTTCTTCTCGCCCGCGCACATCATGCCGCTCCTCGAGATCGTGCGCACGCCGGAGACCTCCAAGCAGGCGCGCGCGCCCTGTCCCTAACCCTATACCCTACCCTTGCCCTGCACGAAGAGGCTCTGCGCGCACCCGCCCAATGCTGCCTGTCTGCCGCCGGGCAGTGCTGCGCACCGTGTGCCTCGCCGGTGCGGGCCGCCTGTTTGCGTGCGCCGCCGCGCTGTCAGCCTCGCGCCGCTCGCGCCCTGCTCGCGCGCATCGGCGCGTCTGCCGACGCCGTTCGCCGCGTCCGAATGCCCCGCCCTGTCCTTCGAGCACTACACCGTGGCGCTGCTGCCTGCTGGCGCGCGCGCTGAGGCCGGCAGTGGATTGCAGGTCGTCCTGGACACGCTGGAGTACGGCAGCGCGATCAAGAAGACGCCTGTCGTGGTCGGCAACTGCACCGGCTTTGCGGTCAACCGCGTGTTCTTCCCATACACGCAGGCGCGGCCGCCGCCCGCGCCTCACTCTAGCCCCATCCCGGGCAAGTGCACATGCGGGACCGCTGGACATCGCGGAAGCCTGTGCCAGTATTCTTTTTAGGTTTAGCTCGCGTCCTGCGCGAGTCGCTCTCCGCCAGTCACATCAGAGCGCTTGCACCCAGGCCCGGCGCACTCCTGGGGGCGAGCCCGTTTGGGCCCTGCTGCGCGCTGAGGCTGATTGCGCGCGTGAGAAGGACAGCTGATATAATGAGGATGGTGTGTGGGAATGCGGCAGGCGGCCTGCATGCTGGTGGACCTGGGCGTGGACCCCTACACCATCGACAAGGCCATCCAGTTCGGCTTCGGCATGCCGATGGGGCCCTTCCGGTGCGCGGGGCCGGGGGCCGCGGAATGGCTTACGTGCCTTGCTCACACAGAGGCTGCCGGCGAGCGCTGAGCTCCTTGCCATGCATGCGCCGTCATGCGCCCCGCCCTGCGAGCCGCGCAGCCGCGCCCGCGCAGCCGGAGCGCCCCGGTCAGCACAGACTCGGCGCCGGCGCACACGCACGGCTACCCCGTGCATGCGCTTTTCGGGCACTGCTTCGGACCCCAAGGTCACTTGTTGCATGGGTAGTCGGAAAGGAAAGGACAGGAAACTTTGAGCGCTGCCCTGAGAGCTGCGCGCGCGCGCGCGCAGGCTGAGCGACCTGGTCGGCGCGGACATCGGCCTGCACGTGGGCCACAACGTGGCCGGCTCGTTCGGCGAGCGCACGTACCCCTCGCGCATCATCCAGGCGCTCGTGGACGCCAAGCGCCTGGGCGAGAAGACCGGCGCCGGCTTCTACAAGTTCGACGCGCGCCGCAAGGCCGCGCCCGACCCGGAGCTCGCGCCGTTCGTGGAGCGCTCGCGCAAGGCGCGCGCGCGCCTTGCGCTCCGCCGGCCGAGCCGGGACTCTGTTGATGGCAGGCCGGGCGCGTCACGTGATGGCGACTCGCTAGAACAATGAGATTCAAGTCATGAACATCGAGCCTCTCTGGAGTTGGCCCAGCTGGAACAGAACGGCCGCGTGACGGGGATGTCCGCGGCGCGCGCAGGAGGCGGGCCTGATGAAGGGCGGCAAGCCGCCCGCGTTCGGGCTGCAGGACATCATCGAGTTCATCTTCTTCCCGGTCGTCAACGAGGGCTGCCGCGTGGTGGCCGAGGGCATCGTGGACAAGCCCGCCGACCTGGACGTCGCCACCGTGCTCGCCATGGGCTTCCCGCCATACCGGCGCGCCCCGCCCCCGGGCGCGTTGGGTCTAGCGCGGCGGGCAAGCCGGCCGACCTGAAGTCGCCAACGTGCACGCCACGGGCGAAAATACAGCCTGTGCCTCATTCTCAGGGACCACAGAGTCAACCACGCACCGCCACGCACGTGTCAAGATGGATCTCCTCAAACTGACGGCTATCGTGACGTCATACATGTTTCCGCAGCCTCCGCTCGGTCCCTATCGGTCTGGCGCGCGCCGCATCCGCATGCACGACCGCTCTCACTGCCGGCGCCCGGGCGCGCAGGGGCGGCCTGATCAAGTGGGCGGACCTGGTGGGCGCCAAGCATGTGGCGGCGCGCCTGGGCGCCTGGGCGGAGCAGTTTAAGGGCGCGGGCCTGGACGGCTTCTTCCGGCCGTGCGAGTACCTGGCCAAGGCCGCGGCGGCGGGCACCGCGCTCAGCGCGGGCGTCCCGGCCGCCTCGCGCATGTAAGCATGCAGGCGGGGCGCCGGGCCGTGGCTGCGGCGGTGGGCGTCGCGGCCAGCGCGGGCTGACGTGTATGAGTGCGCATATGGGCCATTGCTTGGTGGTTGAGCGCGGGCCTAGGTAGGCAGCAGCGGGCGCTGCGCTCGCCGCCCGGTAGCACGGGCCGGGGCGGAAGGGCGCACGTGCATAACCACTGCCTCGCGCGCGCCATCCCGCAGCGTCAGCACACCAGGGATGGGGTAGTGCCGCACGCCGCCTGCGGCGCACGCGCAGAGGCGTCGCGCCAGGGCCGGCGCTCAGGTGCTATCCACACGACACAGGTCGTCAGCGGCAGCCTACCGAGCAGCAGGTGCAGCTTGGAGCTGGCCTGGCGGGCGGGCCATCTGTTGACCGCAGCCAAGGCCGAGCCTGGCTCCTGCACCACGCGCTGAGGCACCGTCACTCGTGCCTGCTCTGCAGTGCTGTCGGCCTCCAAGCTGAAGCAAACCGAGGCAGCCTTCGGCGAAAGGATACGCGAGCAGTAGCTTGTCAAGGGGCGCACAGCGTGCGCAGCATTCAGCCCAGCACTCCCAGCTGCCATTGCCTGGGCGCCACGCAGCAGCAGGCCCAGGACGACAAGCGCGGCTGGGTTCATGGCTGCGCTCACTCCTGCGTAGCACGATCATGGCAGGCAGGCGCCTGGACAGGCGAGCTGGCCTGTTCCATGCGGCCTCCGTCCGCCAGCCAGGGCACAGGCAGAGGCCAGGCCTGTACGCACGCCTGCAGCTAACAGTGTGATGACTGCTCGTTCTTCATCAAACCCATCACAATTCCCCGGACTTCGCCTTATGTTCATGACGGTCTTGCGAGGGCCTGCTCTCGTGCAAGCAAACACAGAAAGCACAGCTCACACTGAAACCACTGGGGATCGCTAGAGGTATTGCGACCCAGCTGCCTGCACTTGAGCTTGGGGACCCTCCACACTTCGCGCTGGAGTTATAAAGGGCCCGCACACGGAGTGCGACTTACTCAACCACGCGCGTGCACCCAAGCCTGTCTGCCCAGCCAGCAGTGTGCGACTGCAGGCACCACACGTGGGGGATGTGAGGCACCGAGGAAGCGCGAGCTGCACAGGGCCCTGGCAGCTCGGGAGCGGCGCGGCTCGCTCCCTGTGCTCCCATTGCGCAGGCCGGCTGCGGCAGGCGCAATGCCTGCAGCGCTGTGCGCCTGCCTGGCTTGGCTCCTGCTGTGTTGGCAGGCCACAGCAGCGGCGCCGGGGCTGGGGCAGCCGCCCCAGCGGCGTCCCCACCCCCACCACCGGATGCCCCAGGACCAGGCCAGGACAGCCGCGCAGCGGGAGGTGCCTGCGCGGCGTCAGCCCAGGACACGCAGCGTCAGCGCCACTGCGCCGGACCTGGGCGCGGAGGACTTTCTGGGGAGCTGCGGCTTCACGGTGGCCGACCTGCCCAAGGCAGGCGTGAAGTGGCACACGGCCAGCAGCGCGTGCAGCATACTCGGCAAGCTGGACGGGTTCGTCTTCGTGGGCGACTCTGTGACGCGCCAGGTGCGGCTCCCCGCCCGCCTCGGGCACTGTCACGCCACACGCAAACGCCAGGGGCAGCGACCGATTGCCACAGAGAGTTCAGTGTCCCGCAGCGTTCTTGCCTGCGCAGAGCCCTTTGGCAGCCGCGTCTCAGCAGCGGCTGCCGCGTTTCACACGGAAGTCAGTCCGCGGCGCTCTTGCTTGAGCAGAGCCCTTTTGGCAGCCGCATCTCAGCAGGTGAGGTCACGCTCGGCGCGCGCGCGTAGCTGTACGAGGCGCTCGTGCAGCTGCTGCTGGGCGACCTACCGCGCGGCGCGCTGCGGCCGGACGCGCCCGGGGACATCTTCGGCCGCTGCAAGTGCAACGAGCAGGGCAACCGCGACTGCCGCATCTACACCGAGGCCTGGCCGCTCAGCCTGACCTGGCTGGACGGCGCGCAGCTGGTTTCGCGCGAGCTGGCGCCGTGTCCTAACGCACCGGACTTTCGCCTGCAGATGTTCCACACGTACTGGGACTGGACGCACGAGATCAACGCCCGCGACACCATGACCCTGGCGCGCCCCGCCCGTGTGGCCCTGACCCTAACCCTGAGCCGCGCACGCCCGTCGAAGCCCCCGCCAGGCATGCACGCATGGCGCCGCAGCTGGCGCCTTGCTCGAGGTTCTGGTGCTGGGGCACAGAGCCGCATGTCGCGATGGCAAGGAGCATGTCGCAGCGGCAAGGAGCCGCGCGGTGATCGCTGCTTTGCCAGCCGGGCAGGCGTGCCGGCGTGTCCGTGCGCGCTGGCGCGTGCACGCCGTGGCGTGCCCAAGCGGCTGCTCCGAGCCCCGTGCGCCGTGCCCGCGCGCAGGTGCGCGGCATCGCATGCCAGCACCCCAACACGCTGCTGTACGTGGCGGGCGCGCCCTCGCACGAGCAGCGCGAGAGCGACCGCGACCCCTGGGTTAAGATGGACCCGGGCTTCAGCGTGCGGCACTTCATCGCGCCCATGAAGCGCATGGCCAACGAGTGCGCGGTGCCGGCCGAGAACCTGGTGCGGCCCCGCGCGGGGCACCGCGACCCCGGGGCGCCGCGCGCAAACACGCATCGCCGCGCGGCCCGGCTCTCTTGTGCCGCATCAGCGCAGCATGGGCGCGTGCTGTCTGAGCTGTCCACCGGACCCTGCCTCTGCATAGGGCTGTGGCAGCGCCGAGGCGCGCCGAGCGGGGGCGCGCACGCGCGCACAGATCTGGGCGCCCATGCACTGGATGGACACGGACAAGGTGCCCCTGGAGTACCGCGAGTACCAGTACCCCAAGGACGTCCTGCACTACAACCGCGTGACCAGCGAGGCGGCGGCCGCCGGCAACCTCACCGTCTTCGACACGTACAACCTGACCAAGGGCGGCGCCACGCTGGACGGCGTGCACGTGCCCACGCCCGTCAGCCTGCTCAAGCTGCAGCTGCTGCTGGGCCAGCTGGAGGAGCGCCAGGCGCGCGGCGGCGGCGCCTACCCCGCCCTGCGTCAGGCGCCCACCCGGGCTCCGCAGCGGCGCCGCGCTCGGTTGCGCTGATGGCGGCCGCGCGCCGAGCTGCACAGCGACGCGCGGGTGTGGCGCGGTGTGGCGCTGCGGGCCGTGAGCACGCCAGGCTGGAGGGTTGGATGATGCGCAGCTTGTGCCGCGGGCCCCGCTGCGGCATGCCGCCTGCCTCTGCAGTGGCGGCGGCGCCGCGCGGGGCTTGGCAGCCCCGTCTGCAGCATGCCTCGCCTCGCCTGTTACGCACCTTTTTGGCTTGTTACGCCTTGCTGCATGGGCTGTTTGTGCGAGGCGCTACTGTGCACCTCGTGAGTCGCTGGTCACTTGCTATGCTAGGCTTGTTTATTTTTTTAAGAACGACCCCCGCGACGTGCATGCACGGGGGGGCTTTCGGGGTCTCCCCAGACTTGTGTACTCCAGGTTGTCGTACCTGTTCATACTGGCGCTGGGCTGCTTTCCGCGTTCATAGGTGGGAGTCAGCAAAGCCCGGAGGTGGCGGCGTACCTCGTTGTCATGCTTGTCAGTGTGCGTTATGCAATTCGGTCTGTGTCGGGAGAGACGAGAGACGTCCGATTGCCTGCCTGACGCCGCATCCGGCGACAGCGGTCGCGCTTGTCCAGCACACCAGGCATGCTTTTGCTGCCCCGCCTGGTCTGCTAAGGACTGTAGGTGGGCGTGAAACTGAGGTGCTCAGGCCGCGAGCTTGAGCGCTTGCGGGTGCAATAGTCTGGCCACAAGCTCCCCGCGTCCATGGCGCTTGTCGCGCTGGCCTCCGCTCCAGGTCCCGCCTGCCAGGCTGGAGCAGCCTGATGCTCTCAACCTCGGAAAGAGCAGGGCTGTTCGCTGAGGTAACAACTGAGTGCCAGTGCTTGGGGGCGCCGGGTGGCGCTGAGGCAGGTGGGCTCCAGTCACGGCCGGCAGCGAGCGCTCAACACGGAGGTGTGCAGACCAAACGATCGCCCGCTTATTCCTTGAGCCCTGGCGCTGCCAAGCGGCCGCAGGCCCGCCTGATACACCGTCACTGAGCCACCCCACCGGCACAGCCCTGATAGCAGCTGCCTGCCGGGCAGGCGCGCGGCGCTGCACCCTGCCTGCCTTGCCACGCCGCCACGACGCAGGCGCTGTCGGTGCATGGGAGAGGCGCGCACGGTCATGGCAGCCTGCATGAATGTAATGCCACGGCTCTCGGACGCAGCGCGAGAGTGCAAGCATGCCTTCAGGTTGAATGTGGTGCATGCTGCTGCCTCTTAAGTGGCGGCGGGCAGTAAAAGTCACCGCCCGCCATGCTGAATACCAAGTACGTTCAGGCAGATCTCTGCAATTCACAGTGCTGCACTCCAGAAGCCCAGGCAGCACGCCACAGTGCGTGCCTGCCATAGCCAGAAAGCCCCCTCAGGACAGGGGCAGTGCTTGCGCGCGCATGCGCTCTGGCGGCCCCGTGCAGCCCGCGCGCCTGCACGCCAGGCAGCGAGTGGTGCCGCGCAGGCGCCGCACTGCGCGGGCCGCCCCGCCCGCCAAGCGCCCGGCGCGGCCTGAAAGCCCCCCCGCATAGCGCAGGCGCTGTGCGGCCGCCAGGGCGCGCTGCGCCTACCGCGACCGCGCCGGCCTCCGCCCGCCGCCCGCCCCCTCGCCCGCCTTGTGCCGGGCGCCGTGGCCGGCGTGCGGCTGCCGGCACTGGCGGTGGTTGAGCCTGCACGCGTGCCTGAGCACGGCCTTGACCGACATGGTGAACGCGTCGTCCAGCGGGTCGACCTCGGCCAGCCGGTCGTGCCGGACGAGCAGGTGGTTGGGCTGCACCGCGTACTGTAGCGCCTGCGACACGGCCTGCAGGCTGCTGAGCATGGCCGCGCGCGCGGCGCCATCGTAGTGGCGCAGCCAGTCCAGGAAGCTGGCATTGCCGGGCGCCATGACGTCGTCCGCGGGGATGTATGCCACCATGGCGCGGTAGTCGATCACGTCCGCGAAGGGCAGCAATGTCGAACAGGAACTCGTCGAACACGCACGGCACGGCCAGCCCGGACGCGATGCAGTCCATGATCGCGCTGCGCGTGGGCGAGTCGCCGTACGGCTGCACGCAGAACCAGGCGCGGCGGTAGGATTCAACAATGTCCAGGATCGACCCGTTGCGCACGTTCCAGCACTCGTCGGGCGCCGCGTCGCACTGCCGCGCCAGGTCCGCGCGCAGCTGCGTGCCGCGCATCGAGCGGAAGCACATGCTGGCCACGTACGCCTTCTTGGCGCCGACGCGCTCCTCCGCCAGCAGCTTGGCGCGCTGCTGCATGCTGGCGCGATGGACGTGGCCCATGTACGGGATCGTGACCGTGTTGTTGCTCGCCGGCCGACCGCTGGCGAAGCGCTGGTGGCCGTGCCGCGGGTGCAGGTCGGTCAGGGACTCGGGCGTGGCGAAGATCATGTGCTTGGCCAGGGAATGGCATGCCAGCGGGACGCCCCAGCCTTCGTCGTCGCTGCAGCCGCGGTGGATCATCCACTCGATCTCTGACAGCTGCATCCAGTGCGGCTTGGCGCCCAGCAGCGGCAGCAGCGTTGGCGCATCGGCCCAGAACTGCGCAATTACGGCGTCCTGCGCCGGCTGCGTCCACTTGGGCTTGCAAACGCCCTCGCCGCCCAGGCTGAAATGCATCTGCGTCGCATACAGCGGCACGTACCTGCGCCGCCCAAGCAGGGCCGTGTGGGCGGCGTTCGGGGCGACCGCACAGCCGCTGCCTGGGACGCAGACGGGCCAGGGGCGGCGCGGGCGTACACAATGTCAGCCTCGTCGGCGGTGAGCACGCGCAGCGGCGAGTAGAGCATCTGCAGGTGCACGTGCAGCTCCAGGCTGTAGTACGGCGTGTCCCTGCGACGCGCGTACGCTCCCGCTCGCACCCCTGGAGCTCGCTCGGCCAGGGCCGCACGCAGAGCATGCGGGCGCCCGCGCCCAGATCGGCGGCGTGCTGGAAGGGAGGGCGGGCGCTCAATGAATGAGGGCGCGCGCCCACCTGTACAGGGCCAGATCCAGGTCGCCTTTGAAGGGCACCCCAAGCGGGTTGGTCAGGATGCCCTTCAAAAAGGCACCGTCCTCGCAGCCTTCAGCGGTGACTGTGTGCAGGTTGTACTTGGGCGGCAGCTCGGCCACAAACACGCGCGCGTGTGCGTCCAGCAGCAGGTCATCCCCTGCGCGAGCACTAACGGTCACACACCTGCCCCGAGCACGGCGTTGAACCCTGTCGTGCTCAGGGCGTGATGCAGCGTACTCACCATGTATTGAAACGCCGCACCGAGCCGCCAGCGTGAGCAGCAGGAGCAGACGTGCGCTCGAGTGCAGACGCGGCCCACGCACGTCTGAGCCTTCCGCATAGCCCAGGCGGCTCATGCTAGGCCGTGCTCCGCTGCGCCTGGAGCGTTCAACAAAGGCTGTGTGCCCAGGGCTGCGCCTCGCCCCGCATCAGCCTGCGCTGCGCGAGCAAGAGCCAAAGTTGGTGCAGGCAGGCCGCTTGGTACGTGCCACGCGTTCTGCGACCACTGACTTCCATCTGCGCACCTTGGAGCCGGGAATGTAGCTCACCCCTTCGTTGACAGTTGCTCACTCCTTCGTTGACAGATGGCGCCAGCGCCTGCAGAAGAAAGGATCGAACTGATCCGTGCAGGACTTAACGGATCTCCCGCTGCGCCGACTCCGGGACCGAGGCCATTGCTTGTTTTGCGACAAGGCACAGCCGCCACCTACCTGACAACCATTTAGTCATAACCCTGACCCGGGCGCACCGTCTTGAAGGTATGCCGCGGCAAGGGCTTGCCGCGGCCGTAGGCGGGCCTCTGCGCCGCCCTCGCGCGTCCGCTTTGATAGAACACTGAACAGTGCTGCGCTGGGCTGCAGGCGCTGACCAACATGACCGTCGCGCACTTTGGGACGGCTGAGCACCAAGGCGGGCTGCGCCCCTGGCGCTGCACGATCTCGGTCCCATACCTGCACAAGGCAGTCGCACCTTCAGCTGGCGGGCATGCAGCGAATGAAAGGAACAGCCCACTGCGCGACAAAGGCATCTTCTTCATGGGTGCGGGCTTGCGATGCACCCGAGCAAGGCCGCCGCACTCTGGTGGCATGCATGACAACACCCTAAGCACCAGCGGGCGCCGCAGGCAACATGGACCCTTGCCCGTCCTACAACCTCCGGCGAGAGGTGGCCAGGAAGGTCATTCCGCTGACGCAGTACAACATGACGTTCGTGAGCACAAACGAGGAGGAGTGCAACCTGTTGTTCCCCGAGCGCTGCCCGATGCCGGCGTGCTTCGACCTGCCGCGGTGCGCAGCCCACACGCCCGGGACCCCTGCCGCCGCGCTCGCGCATGCCCCTGCGCGCGCCGGTGCTGGCGCCGGCGTCGGTTCTGGGTGCTGGTCCTGGTCAGGACGTGCCATGCTGTCAGGTCAGGGTTGGGCGCAGGCCCGCGTGCTCGCTCCGTAACACAGCGCGCCAGTGGCGCCGCGGTGCGCTGCGTGGCCGCGCGGTGACAGTGCGCCACCGCAAGCACTGACAAACTGCGGATAGGGCCCTGATCCTAATCCTATCGCTCGGGGCAGGTGCGCCGACTACTCTCTCCAGAAGGCGACGCGGTCGTCGCTGTACTCGCACCGGCTGCAGCAGTTCGAGGAATTCTGCCTCATGAGTCTCCGGCGACACGCCCAGCTCCCGGCGCCTGTTCGACGCGTTTGCGCACGGTGCGGTGCCCATCATCATTAGGAACCACCTCTGGCACATCGCCATGCCCTTCCCAGTGCAGGCGCGCCGCACGCCGCCTG
>JAABUV010003810.1_pt1 | contig 18774 bp, 18 predicted proteins | sample 5559971 | NCBI WGS metagenome assembly JAABUV01 (sample SAMN10711881, study PRJNA513362) | rock metagenome | isolation source: Antarctica rocks | place: Antarctica: Victoria Land, Knobhead nord | collected 2015-12-19
GCACTAGCACGCGTACGGCGGCAGGAGTCGCGGTCCACTCCTCCGCTGTGATACCATCTGGTGGGTGCTCACTCATGCCCTCGGTGCCCTGCAAGATCCTGTCCATACCCCCCTCTGAGCGATTACCCCGCCTGTTCGACCTGGCGGCCGCTAGTTCGGACGAGGTGATCGACGCCGAGTCATTACTCAGCCTCGGCGACATCGTCAGTACGTTCCTCGATAGCCTGGTCGGCGAGTTGACCTGGCTGCAGCCGACACCGCGCGCCTGGCTCGCCAACCTGGAACCGCTGCCCGCCACGGGCGCCGAACTGCCAGACCTTATAGCGCGGGACGACCCTCTCTACGTCGCCGATGTCATCTTAACGGGGACCGATGGCCTACCGTGTCGCCTACACCTCGTATTCGGCGAAGGGACCGAACGCGCCCTGCTCGGACTCGACCTTGGCGCCGTGAGTGTAGCCGAGCAAGAGCCTGACGGCGAGGTGGATAGCGCCGTCACATCCGCATCGTCTACGTCGGCGGCCTCTCTTGATGAAGCGCCAGCCGCGCGTGGAGGGGCGGAGGTTGCCGCGCGACAGAGCGCGCCGGTGCAAGCGGCCCAATTCAAGCCGCTTGGCCCCGAGCAAACGAACGGCCGCGGGCAGAGCATTGATTTGATCAAAGATGTTCCACTGCATGTGTCCGTCGAATTGGGCCGCGCGTCCATGACCGTACGCGAGATTCTAGCTCTCGGCCCCAGTTCGGTGGTCCAACTCGATCGCCTCGCCGGCGAGGCGGTCGACATATTGGTCAACGACCGTCTTATCGCGCATGGTGAGGTCGTGATCGTCGATGAGAGCTTTGGGGTACGTATTACCGAGATCGTACGCGACGCCGGCCGTCGGAGCGTACAATGAACGCCTACCTGTGTCCCGCTCGTGGCGCATCGCCTCGTCGTGTCTACTGGGAGCGCTGGCTTCCCAGGGTCTACGAGAAGTCGGCGCGTCCCACTGGGAGCGCGGGACGCTCGCTGCGCTGCTCGCCCGTCCCGGCGTCTGTAGGCGTGGGCCGGCCATCCCCGCAGGGTCGGCGCATCGCCGCCCGTCAGGCGCTCATCCCGGCGTCCACGGGGGCGGGCGAGCAGCGCAGCGAGCGTCCCGCGCTCCCACGACTTTTCACAGACCCTGGTCGCCGGTCCCGCTGTATCATGGCGTTCCTGGCCTTGTTGATGTGCCTGGGCGTATGGCTCGCGCCAGCGGGACGTATCGCCGACGCCGCCGGTCCAGCGACCACGCCGCCCACGACTTCCGACTTCCGACTTCCGACTTCCGACTTCCGACTTCCGGGGTCCAGTGACGACACCGCCCGCGTTGCCGTCCGCGGGCGCTCAACAGATAGGCGCGGCCGCGGTAGCTACCCCGCCGGCGTTGCCGGCCGGGAACCCACCGCGCGCAGCGGCCGGCGCTCAACAACGGACGGCGCATGGGTCTTCGCCCGATGCGACACCGCTGCATCTGCCGGCCTACACGCCGGCCGGGGCCAGCCCGGACACCACGTTGAGCGGCGCGAGCTTGCTGGGTCTGCTCGCCAAATTCGTCGCCGTGCTGGTGTTGTTGTTCATCGCGCTGCGCATCTTACGCGCCGTCATGCCACGGTTACAAGGAGGGGGGGGTGGCCTGACTTCCGGCGGCATGGTCCTATACAACGAAGCGCTCGGCGATAAGAAACGCGCCTGCTTGCTCGACCTCGGGGATCGGGTCGTGCTCGTCGGGATCGGGACGACGGATATGTCCCCTCTCGCCACGATCGACGACCCTACAGAAGTGGCGGCGCTGCGGGCGCGCTACGGTCCACGCACACCTTCGACGAGAGAGCAGGGCGCACGCCCCACTTTCGCGGCGGCCCTCAAAGACGCCGTGACCCGGACGGCCGTGCCGGGATCAGGGGCGAAAAACGCGCCGGCTATCCCTGGGATAGGTACGATGTCCGACGTGACGTACGTACAAGGCAGTGCACATGGTGATAGGGGCGCGGAACTCGGCGCGCTACGGACCACCGAACGGGAGGCTGCTGGGTCCCCGGATGCCCGCATCGGCGGGGCGCTCGAACGAATGCGCCAACTACGCGAAAAGATCGGGGCGCTATGACCATCCCACCCATCCACATCGGCGTCGGCCACGGCAGCGACGGGGTCTCCAGCGCCGTGCAGGTGCTGATCCTGGTCACACTCCTGACGCTGGCGCCCTCGCTCGTCATCATGCTCACCGCGTTCACGCGCATCATCGTCGTACTGGGCTTCGTGCGCTCGGCCATCGGCGTGCCGCAGACGCCGCCGAACCAGGTGCTCACAGGGCTGGCCCTGTTCCTGACCTTCTTCATCATGACGCCGACGCTAACCTCGATCAACAGCACGGCGCTGCAACCGCTGCTCAAGGGCAGCATCACGCAGGCGCAAGCGCTGGACCGCGCGCAGGCCCCGGTGCGGAGCTTCATGTTCAAGCAGGTGCACGAGAGCGACCTCTCGCTGATGGTCTACGTCGCACACGAGCCGCGTCCACGCACCAGGGCCGACGTACCCACGATCGTGCTCGTGCCGGCCTTTATATTGAGCGAGTTGCGCACGGCGTTCCAGATCGGCTTCATGATCTTCCTGCCGTTCCTGGTGATCGACATCGTCGTCTCCAGCGCGTTGATGGCGATGGGCATGATGATGTTGCCGCCGACTACTATCTCATTGCCCTTCAAGCTGCTGCTCTTCGTCATGGTCGACGGCTGGCATCTCGTGGTGCAATCGCTCCTGTTCGGGTTCCATTAGTCTGCTTCTATTGTTCGCCGCGTAGGTCAGCCATCATCTCGTCCGTGCTCCCCCAAGGAGTTTTGCCGACGAGATAGCCGCGCCAGGCGTCAAACGCTTCGTCGGGGATGCGCCGCCGCGGGACAACCTCGTTCGGGCGAATCTCGAATTCGATACAGGCCCCTGCTACGGCTCCCAAAGCTTGCCGCACCTCTTCGGGCAAGGTGATTTGTCCCTCGCTATTGACTATAACCACGACCCATTCTCCTTGCCCGCTGTTATAGGGGCGGACCTACGGGATCATCCAGTTCTCAGTGACGAGCGCGGGAACAGGCTGGAAGTCTTTATCCGTCGTAAGCAGTGTGAGCTTATAACGCAGCGCCACCGTAGCAATAAGCGCGTCGACGGTATGTAATTGACGCCCTTGGCGTCGTAGCAAAACCTGTAAGGATGCGGCATCAAGTAGATCATTCTCATCCAGGCCAATCAGCATCAACGAGGGGCGTATTGCTCTCCACTCGCGCCAATTCTGTGCCGCCCGTGGCAGTATGCTGAAACCAAATACGACCTCGGTCACAACCGGAAGCGCGAGGCAGAATATGTCTCCCGCGGCCATTTGCGCCGTCACTCGCTTGTAGACATCGTGCATAGGGGTGACGAGAGTGCCGGCATGGTTACTATCGAGAAGATATGCACTCATCCGCGCTAGCCACGCCCCTCTGCGATGTCGTCCTCAAGGTCGCCCTTATGCGCCTCGTCGAGGATGCCTAACCATGCTTCATTCCATGCCTTTTCCTCTTCCCGGCTGAACGAAGGCGCAGCCATTGCCCGAGCCACGACTCGATCCACCGCGTCTTGAGGTGGCCGTGGCAGCACAAAACCTTCGCCACGCGCCTGTATGCGCGCAACTACCTCCTCCAGGGTTCCTACAATGTCTTCCTCATCGTCGATCTCACGCCTCGGCGCAACCATCGTCTGCCTCCTAGCCTTCTCTCACTTGCTATCAGTGTACAATCCCGTTGTTACATTTGTCGTCCCCAAGCGCCTATACAGTACTATATAGAGACAGGAGTATCCGCCCCAGAGATGACGGGGGCAGGCGAGACGCCCGCAGTCCCAGGGCTTTTCACAGACCCTGCGTACTTTAACCAGTTAGGTAGCTACTGGGAGCTGGCGCTCCCAGTAGCTACCTAACTGGTTTAGGAACCTAGCGAACGATAGTCGAACGGACGCAGGAAGACGGACGGGTGGAACGGCACGAACGCCGGCGCGGTCGGCGACGCGCCGTTGGCGGAGAGGAACACATTGAAGTTGGGCCCAAGGGCCGTGGCCGCGTTGTTGAGCGCCTGCGTGTCGCCCGTGTTGTCCCACGCGCCCGTGTCCAGGCGGTGGACCAAGGTCTGGAAGGCCGTGACCGTCTCGGCCGGTGTGAAGCTGCAGTGGCCGGCGCGGTGCACGTAGATCTGACGCAGTAAATCGCCGTTACCCGCCGATTGGACCGTACGCGCGTAGGCCTGTTCCTGCTGCACCTGCACCAACCCGTCGCCGGTTGTGTGCATAGTCAGGACCGGGATGGGGGCGCCGCCGGGGGCGCCTAGCTGGCCGTTGAAGACGATGTTGTTGACGAGGTAATTCACGGCGCCGGGGTCGGCGGCGATCCGCGGCGTGATTTGCACCTTCCGCACGTCGGCGAGCAGGTTGAGCCCCGCCTGGGCGTAGAGCGCCCGCACCTCCGCGAAGTCGCTGGAGCGCAACAGCTGTAGCAGGTAAATGACGCCGACATTGGAGGACACGTTGCCGCCGGCGCGCTGCTCCAGTTCCGCGCGCAGGGCGAACAGGAAGGGGAAGTCGACGTTCTGAGCCCACAGGAATTGATTCTGCTCCTGCGCGGTGACGTCACTACGCGCCGGCTCGGGGGACGTGGGATCATACCACCCCGGCGCGTCACTCAAAGCCACAGCCAGCGCGATGCGCGCCCGCCCTGCCGGCGTCTGCTGCGCGGCGTTGAGGATCTGCTCAGACAACCGCGCGTTCACGGCCGGATTGGTGATGTGCACGAGCTGGAGCGCCGAGTCGGGCGCCAGCAGGGCCTTGAAGGCGAAGGCGGAGTCGAGCGACTGGTTCCAGGTCCCGACGCCACCCGCGAGCACACCGCACATGGGCAGGGCGCCGGCGAAGCGTTGCGGATACTTCTGGATCAAACCGGCGGTGATGATTCCCCCGAGCGAGTGGCCCCAGGCGATCGTGCGCGTGGGGCGCCCGACCTTATTCGCGAAGAAGTCGAGCAGCGCGGTCTGGTCCTGGAAAGCCTGCTGCAACGCCCAGCCCGTGCTGCTGTAGGACGAGCCGGCCAGGGCATAGCCATGGTCGAGCAGCCAGGCGCCGGTGATTGGATCACCAACATCGGTGGCAGGATTGGTCTGGCCGGGGGCCACGTAACCATGGCTATACAGGACGAGGGTTCCGTTCCACGGGGCGGGGACTTCTATCTTGTAGGCGGCGCCGCCAATCGTGCCCGTCAGGACGGTCGTCGTCGTGGCGGACACGGCGCGGGGCGAGCTTTGGTAGACGGTCGTCCGCGCCGCCGAAACGGCGTTACGCGCGCTTAAGGGTATGATTAAGGACAAGAGCAGCGCCGGCGCTACAAGCCGAGATAGTTTCATCGTCGATCCTCCTCGCATTACAACAGGGGTAGTAGCCCGCTGGCAAGAAGGGTAGCACGGCGTATAGCTGATAGTCAATGCGTCTAATGCATCTAGCGAGGATATTGTTTGTGAGTGGATCTGATCACGCCGCGCCGACGACAGTCACGGTAAGGGTCGTAGGGGTGGCGCGGGGTAACCCAGGACTAGCAGGGGCGGGTATCATCATCGCCGACGCAGGTGGTGGACCGCCCACGCGTGTCGCGCGGTACCTCGGTAACGCCACGCAGCTAGAGGCTCAATTACAGGCCCTGGAGCTCGCGCTGCGCTACGCGCGCCCCTATGCGCCCGCGCCGCTACGCTTTGAGCTTGTCAACGAGACGGCGGTGCGCCAACTCAGCGGCGAGCAACAGCCCCGGCACCCCGCCGTGCTGCGTATGCTAGAGCCCATTGACAGGTTACTAGCCCCCTTCGGGCGCGCCATGTTTACACTAGGGCGGCAGGACGACCTGACCGAGGCGATGCAACTGGCCGACCTTGGCATCGACACACGCCTGCGCCCGCTGCCGATGTACGATCCGCCATTACCGAGTGACGAGTAACTTTCTTTGACAAGTCAGCGCCTGTTTGATAGCCTCTACTCTGATCCAAGTGAGCTGGGCGGCCGCGGTCGGGCTTCGGCCCGCACGAGGAAAGTCCGAGCTCCATAGAGCAGGGCGCTGGGTAACACCCAGTCGGGGTGACCCGCAAGACAGTGCCACAGAAACATACCGCCGCCACTGCGTAAGTGGCGAGTGGCGAGTGGCGAGTGGCGAGAACTACAGACTCTCGCCACTCGCCACTCGCCACTCGCCACTCAAACAAGGCGGTAAGGGTGAAATGGCGGGGTAAGAGCCCACCGGCGTCCGGGTGACCGGCCGGCCGCGGTAAACCTCACCTGGAGCAAGACCGAACAGGGGCCGCGCCGGCGTTGCCTGGCAGCGCCGGCTCAGGGGTTGCTCGCCCTGTCCCGGGTTGGTCGCTTGAGACGGCGGGTAACCGCCGGCCTAGATGGATGGTCGCCCCCCGGAGGAGCCCCATACTCCGGGGACAGAACTCGGCTTATAGGCCCGCTTGGATCAATATTACGAGTAGTCAGTAGTCAGTAGTCGGTAGCCACTAACTACTGACTACTGACTACTGACTGATTAAGGAGCCGCCGCAGCGCGTCGAGGCATAGGGCGCGCATGCGGGCGGCGTCAAGTTCGGGGTTACGCAGGGTCGCTTGCACGGCCAAGCCGTCGATCAAGGCGGCGGCCTGCGCCGCTATGACGGCCGGATCGACCGGCGCGAACTCGCCGGCCGCGATCCCGTCGGTGATGATGCGCGTCAGGAAGCGCGTCCAGCGCCGATGCTGCCGTGCGCTCACCGCACGAAGCCGCTCGTTGCGCGTGGCCTCACCCCAGAAGGTCAGCCACAGCCGCCACTCGTCGCGCACCTCGTCGCTCGCCGGCAGGCTGGCCTCGACCAGCCGCTCCAATCGCTCCCACGACGTGTTCGCGCCGGTAAGCGCCGCGCGCAAGGCCAGCCCGGTGTCTTGCACTTTGCCGAGCAGGGCGGCTTCCAGCACGCTATCTTTGTCGCCAAAGTAGTGCACGACCGTCCCGGTGCTCACGCCGGCGTCCACCGCGACATCGCGCACCGTCACCCGCTCGTAGCCCAGCGCAACGATACAACGGCGCGCCGCGCGTAGAATCTGCGCGCGCCGCGCGGCCTCGTGTATCCCTGCCTTCGGCGGCATGCCAACTCCTCCCTCCCATCACAGGGTATACCACGCCACGATCTAGCGACACTCCTCCCTTGATTATAAATCGAACGTTCGTTATATAATTAAGACAACGGGCCGGAGTTGTAGGCGGTGGCCCTCATACCCTACAAGGGCGCCGCGACGACTCACGACCATCGACCATCGACTATCGACTATCGACCAAAAAGGAGACTCCCATGACACGGACGACGACGCTGGGATACCCCAGGATCGGGTGCGACCGCGAGCTCAAGCGCGCCTGCGAGTCCTACTGGAAGGGCGCGCTGACGGCGGAAGGGTTGGGCGCGACAGCGGCTACACTGCGGCAGGCCCACTGGGACGCGCAACGCGCGGCCGGCGTCACGCTCATCCCGGTCAATGATTTCTCGCTGTACGACCATGTGCTCGACGCCGTGGCCCTCGTCGGGGCCGTGCCGGCACGCTACCATTGGGACGACCAGGAGGGCGCGACGGTCGACCTCGACACGTACTTCGCCATGGCGCGCGGCGCGCAACGCGACGAACTCGACGTGACGGCGATGGAGATGACCAAGTGGTTCGATACCAACTACCACTACATCGTGCCCGAGTGGCAGCGCGGACAGCGCTTCCGCCTCGCCTCGACCAAGCCGTTCGACGAACTCGTCGAGGCCCAGGCGTTGGGCGTCGCGGCCAAGCCCGTGCTGGTCGGCCCGTTTAGCCTGGCGCTGCTCGGCAAAGCGCAGGATGAGGGGCTGGACATCCTGGGCGAAACGCTTGACAGTATCGTCGCGGTCTACGGCGAGGTGATCGCGCGGCTGGCCGCAGGGGGCGCGGAGTGGATACAACTCGACGAGCCCTGCCTGGTGCAAGACCGTACGCCAGAAGAATTGGCGGCGCTGCGCCGCGCCTATACGGCGCTCGCCGCGCGTAAGGGCGCCGCCAAGCTGCTGGTCGCGACCTATTTCGGCCATGTCGGCGAGAGCTACGAAACGCTGGCGGCGCTGCCGATCGACGGGATCGCGCTCGACCTCGTGCGCGGACCTCACAACCTCGACCTCCTGCGCCGCCACGGCCTGCCGGACGATAAGACCCTCGTGGCCGGCGTCGTGGACGGACGCAACGTCTGGCGCGCTAACCTGGAGACCGCCCTGGACACGCTGGAAGACCTCACGGCGATCGTGCCGCGCGAGCGCCTGATTGTAAGTACGTCGTGCTCGCTGCTGCACGTCCCCTACGACGCCGCGCGGGAAGACGGCGTCGCGCCCGAGATACGCGGCTGGCTGGCTTTCGCTGAGCAGAAGCTCGCCGAGGTCGCGACGCTGGGGCGTGGGCTGGCCGAGGGCCGCGCGGCAATAGCGGAGGCCTTGCGCGCAAGCGCGGTCATGGCGGAACAACGCGCGGCCTCGCCACGCGTCCACGACGCGACGGTACAAGAACGCATGGCCGAAGAAGGCGCGGCCCCGCGCCTACCCTACGCCGAGCGCCGCCCCTTGCAGCGCGCGCGCCTGGACCTGCCGCCCTTGCCGACGACCACGATCGGCTCGTTCCCACAGACGGCGGAGACGCGCCGGACGCGCCGCCGGTTCGAGGACGGCGAGATCACCGCACAAGAATACGACCGCTTCATCGAGCAGGAGATCGCGCGCACGATCCAGCGCCAGGAGGAGTTGGGGCTGGACGTGCTGGTACACGGCGAGGCCGAGCGCAACGACATGGTGCAATACTTCGGCGAACAGCTCTCCGGCTTCGCCTTCACGCGCTACGGCTGGGTGCAGAGCTACGGGTCGCGCTGCGTCCGTCCGCCCATCATCTACGGGGACGTGACGCGCCCCGCGCCGATGACGCTGCGCTGGAGCGCCTACGCGCAATCGCTCACCGACAGGCCGGTCAAGGGCATGCTGACGGGGCCGGTGACGATCCTCAACTGGTCGTTCGTGCGCGACGACCAGCCGCGCGCCGACACCTGCCGCCAGATCGCCCTGGCGCTCAAGGATGAGGTGGCCGACCTGGACGCGGCGGGGCTGCGCGCGATCCAGATCGACGAACCGGCCCTGCGCGAGGGGCTCCCGCCGCGCCGCGCCGACCGCGACCTCTACCTGGCCTGGGCCGTAGCCTGCTTCCGCGTGGCCGCCTCCAGCGCGGGGCCGGCCACACAGGTGCACACGCACATGTGCTACAGCGCCTTCGACGACATCATCGACGCCATCTCGGCGCTCGACGCCGACGTGCTCTCCATCGAGAACTCGCGCTCGGGCGGCGAGTTGCTCGACGTCTTCCGGCGGACCGGCTACGACAAGGAGGTCGGCCCCGGCGTCTACGACATCCACTCCCCTCGCGTGCCCGGCGAGGACGAACTCGTGGCGATGCTGCGGGCGACACTCGAGGCGCTGCCGGCCGGCCAGGTCTGGGTTAACCCCGATTGCGGCCTCAAGACGCGTACGTGGGACGAGGTGACGCCGGCGCTGGCGCGCATGGTCGCCGCCGCGCGGCAGCTGCGCGGCGCCTACTGATGCGTCCCGGACCCACGCGCCTGGAGGCGACGGCGCCGTTGGGTGATGGACTGGTTCAACCGCGCGAGAGATGCGCCAAGGCGCCGTCGCTCCTCCTCCGGCCAGCCATCGAGGATGTCGTCGAACAGCGCATGGCGCGCCGCGCGGGTGGCCTGAAACTGTGCGCGCCCGCACGGGGTGATCTGGAGCAGGCTGATCCGCCCGTCGTCCGGATCGGGCAACCGCTCCACCAGCCCCTTGGCTTCCAGCGCGGCCGTCTGCCGGCTCGCGGTCGAGAGGTCCACCTGGAACGACTGGGCAAGCACGGCGATCCCCAGCGGGCCGCGCGTCTCGAGCTCACCCAGGAGCAGATAGGCGGAGCGGTCGAGCGTCTCCGCCGTTTTGCGTGCTGATTCCGCCAGCCGCAACAGGAGGCTGACTTCGTGCTCGACCACGCTGATGCTGTCTATCCCTGTCTCTGTGTCTATCATATTGTTCCTGTCCACGCTGCAGGGCGCGTGAATATCAGCGCCGTGAGCTTGCGACTGCGGTCGCATGGCAGCGGACGCCGACTGCGGTCGGGACCAGTCCGGCGCGGCCTCCCTGCCCGCCTCGCTCTGACACCGCAGTGTCCGTGGTCTGCCATGCGACCGCAGTCGCAGGCTCCTTTGTACCCGTATATACTTGTATAGTACACGTTTCATGTTGTACAATACAAGTAAATAATGTGGTTGAGCCACACGCGGTCCGATAAATGGGGCAGGATGTGGCCGGCTGTGAAGGCACGAGACAGGGTGCAAGGAGAGGACAGTGAGGCAAGCAGCAGAAGTAACCATCCCGCGGCGAGCGACGACACAGGAACCGGCGCCAATGGTCGCGCCCCCTAGCCCCCCCAGTCTCCTGCATCAGCCCAAGGCGGTGTGGGCCGTCGCCTTCGCCTGCGTGGTCTCGTTCATGGGCCTAGGGTTGGTCGACCCCATCCTGCCGGCCCTCTCCTCGCAGCTCCACGCTACCCCCGCTCAGGTCGAGCTACTCTTCACCAGCTACCTCCTGGTGACCGGCGTGGCAATGCTCATCACCGGCGCGGTCTCCAGCCGGCTCGGCCCCAAGTGGACCCTGCTCGGCGGCCTGACGCTGATCATTATCTTTAGCGCGGCCGCTGGGGCGTCGGGGACGATCAACGGCATCATCGGCTTCCGCGCCGGCTGGGGGCTGGGCAACGCCCTATTCATCGCCACGGCGCTCGCCGTCATCGTCGGCGTGGCCAGCGGCGGCGCGGCGCGCGCCATCATCCTGTACGAGGCCGCGCTGGGGCTCGGCATCTCGGTCGGTCCGCTCCTCGGCGGCGCGCTGGGCGGCATGAATTGGCGCTACCCGTTCTACGGCGTCGCCGTCCTCATGTCGATCGCCTTTATCGCTACCGCGTTCCTCTTGCCGGCGCTGCCGAAGCCCGCGCGGCGCTCCTCGCTGCTGGACCCGATCCGCGCGTTGCGGCACCGTGGTTTGCTCACGATGGGCGTGACCGCGTTCTGCTACAACTTCGGCTTCTTCACGATCCTGGCCTACGCGCCCTTCCCCATGCGGCTCGACGCCCACCACCTCGGCCTCGTCTACTTCGGCTGGGGCGTACTGCTGGCGATCACCTCGGTGTTCGTGGCGCCGCGCCTAAGCGCCCGCGTTGGGACGGTACGCACCATGTACGCGATGCTCACGCTGATCGCGCTTGACCTCGTCGTCATGGGCATTGGCGCCGCCTCCGCCTCGCAGGCGACGCTCGTGATCGTGATCGCGGTGATCCTCTCGGGGGCGTTCCTGGGCGTGAACAACACACTGGTGACGACCGCCGTGATGGAGGTCTCGCCGGTCGAGCGGCCTGTAGCCTCGGCGGCCTACAGCTTCGTGCGCTTTATTGGCGGCGCGATCGCGCCGTGGCTGGCCGGAAACGTGGCCGTGTGGTATGGGGCGCAGATCCCATTCTACGTCGGCGCGGGCGGTGTCGTCATCAGCATCCTGGTGCTCTTCTCGGGCCGCGCCGCCCTGCGCGGAGTCGACAGCGGCGCGGCGCACGGTGCGCCGAAGCAACGGGAGGATCTACGGGTGGCGATCGCCGGCGCTATGGAAGAACCGTAACAGCCGGCGTCATGGTGCGACGCGTAAACATTGCCCCGTTTTGATGCGCCACACGCTCACAGCGGCGCCCCCTCCCGCCCGATTTCGCCTGACGCACGGCACGCCCCCCGCCGCACTGCTGGCTGCCGTTTCGTGGCCTGTCCAGTACCAACGATGCGCTACCAGGCATGCCTTAACCGATCTTAACCAAGGCGCGCCAATCTTAACTAAATCTTAACCCGTGTCGAGCCTTGATCGTAACCGGATCGTAACCTGTGCCTGGTACAATAGAAGACAAGTGGACGCGACGAACCGCGGTCATTGCATGGGACCGACGTCACCAGGTCCGGGTGCAGCACCCTATGCCCCCCTCTCCTCTTGTCGCCTGCCTTTTGTTGGTCACCCCGACCGCGCGGAGCTACCGGTGAACCCGGCCACGATTGTTTAGTTATGCGCCGGAGTTTTGTCCCTTTGGCGCTGGCGGAAAGGGCTAGGTAACATGATCGCTCATCCATGGGGCAGACCGGCGCGCATCATCCTCGCGGCCACACTGGCAGCTAGCGCCTTGATCCTCGGAGGAAGTTACGGGCCAGCGCATGCGGCGACCAGCGTGGCCTGCTCGGCGACAGACCTCCAGACCGCGGCGAGCGCGGGAGGCGACTATGTCTTCGCGGCCAATTGTTCGCTCACGCTGAGCAGCCCCATCACGGTGAGCGGCCAGACCTTCTCGCTCGACGCGAACGGCTACAGCGTCACGCTCGACGGCAACCACACATCCCAGCTCTTCAGCATCGGCAGTGGGTCCACGGTAACGCTCACCGGCCTGACGCTCCAGAACGGCTCCGCGAGCGGCGGTGGCACCATCCATAACACCGGCGGGAGCCACCTGACCGTCGCCCACGACACATTCACCGGCAACATCGCGACGGGAGGGCTCGGCGGAGCCATCGACAACGGGAACAACAACTCCAGTTCTGATGGTAACGGTGATGTGCTGACGGTCACGGGCAGTACCTTCGACAACAACAGCGCGGGTAACGGCTTCGGCGGGGCGATCGAGAACTTTTGCGGCAACTGTACGGAAACGATCGCGAACAGCACGTTTGTCGGCAATACAGCCGGCGCTGGCGGTGGCGCCGTCGGCAACGCCCTGGGCACCACCGCCTTCATCTACAACAGCACCGTGGCGGACAACACCGGCTCGAATGGCATCCTCAACAGCAGCGGCACGCTCACGATCGCCAACACGCTGCTGGCCAACAACACCGGCCCGAGCTGCGGGGCTGGCACGATCAACGACCAGGGCTATAACCTACAGTACCCGCGCGGCGCCACGGCTGATACCTCGTGCGGCTTCAGCACAGCCAAACACGACCAGTTCGGCGATCCGCACCTGGCCGCCACGCTGGCCAACAACGGCGGCCCGACCGAGACGCTGGCCGTGGATACGACGGGCGCGGCCTATAACAACGGTAACCCGAGCGTCTGCGCGGCCGCGCCCGTGAACAGGGTGGACCAGCGGGGTGACGCGCGCGGTACGACCTGCACCATCGGTGCGTTCGAGCCACAAAGCGGGAGCAGCGGGTGCGTCACCAACTGCAGCACGGCCACGCCCGAACTGGGCAGCGGCGAACTGCTGGCGACGGGCCTGCTTCCCCTTGGGGCCGTGCTGCTCTACCGCCGTCGTCGCACGCGTCGTGCGACACAGCAACAGTAGCGCGCCAGTCACAACACGACCGCACGGACAAAGGGCCGGGGAGATTCGCTCTCCCCGGCCCTTTGTCTGACCTCCGTGTGTAAACATCGGGCGCGACGCGTACGCTGTGTGCGTGAGCTATGCGCGCGTTCCTTTCACTGCTGCCACCACCTCCCGAATGATGCGGGCGAGGCGCTCGTCATCGGATTCGCTGGCGCGGAACGCCTCCGCGTCGATGACCAGGGGCGCGCCGACGACGACGAGGGGCGCGCCGGCCGCGGGCAGGCGGGGCAGGTCGGCCAGACGTAGCCCACCCACTGCCTGAATGGGCAGGTCCACCGCCGCGACTACCGCCGCGACTACCGCCGCGACTACCGCCGCGAGGTCATCCCAGGGGCTGGCGCCGCTGACCGCGCGGCGTTCGTCGAAGCCAGTGTGCACGATGATCACGTCCACTCCGAGTTCCTGCAGCATGCGGGCCGTGCCCACCTTATCGGGCGCCGCCAGGAGGTCGCCCATGATCCCGATCCCATAGTGCCGCGCCGCGGCGACGCAGGCGGTGATGGTCGCCGGATGCGCGACTCCCATCACCACGTACCAGGAGGCGCCGGCGCGCGCCATCATCTCGACCTCCAGGTAGCCGCCGTCCATGGTCTTGAGATCGGCCACAATGGGGATAGTCGGAAAGCGCTCATGCAGCGCGCGCACGCCGCGCAGCCCCTCGGCCAGGATCAGCGGCGTCCCCGCTTCCAGCCAGTCGACGCCCGCGGCGAGGGCGATCTCAGCCACATGGAGCGCCTCGTCAATCGAGGTAAGATCCAGCGATATTTGCACGCGTGGCTCGTGGAGAGAGGAAGTGATCTTCGCTGTCGCCATCGTTATAGTCCTCCGGGCTAGGCGGGACAACGACAGGAACGTCTGGACAGCGCGACCGTGCGGACGTGAGTAATGGACATTACGCGCCCGACGCGCCTCGCAGCACCTCCTTGACCACGGGAGGCAACGCGGGCGCCAGGTCGCCGGCCAGCGTACCCCGGTCGCCGTCGCGTTCGGCCAGCGTGTCGCCCGTGCGGCCGTGCAGGTAGACGCCAGCGACGGCGGCGTCGAAGGGCGCCGCGCCCTGCGCGACGAGGGCGGCGATGATCCCGCCCAGCACGTCGCCGGTCCCGCCCGAAGCCAGATTCGGTCCGCCCGTCGTGTTGACGGCCGCGTTCCCGTCGGGCGCGGCGGTCACGGTCGGATTGCCCTTGAGCACGACCACCACGCCCCACTCTTTGGCCTTCTCGGGCGCGAGGTCCAGGCGGCGCGCGTCAATCTCGTCGTGCTTCAGACCCGTCACCCGTCCGAATTCCCCGCTGTGCGGCGTCAACACAAGGGGATGACGCGTACGGCCGGACCAGTTCTCGATCTTCGCCAGGGCGTTGAGCCCTTCGGCGTCGACGATAAGGGGCAACTCCGCCGGCAACGTGTCCTCGCACAGCAGGGTCTCTAGCAACTGGACCGTGGCGTCGCCCTGCGCCAGGCCAGGCCCGAAGAGCAGCGCCTTGTAGCGTGAGGCGGCGCCTTTGATCGCCTCAACGGCCGCCGCCGTGTCGAGCACGCCCTCGTCGTCGTCTTTGAGTACCAGGAACGTGGGCTCAAGCAGGTGAGCAGCCAGGATGGGGTGCGCATGAGCGCCCGTGGCCAGCGTCACCAACCCGGCGCCGGCGCGCGCCGCGCCCAGTGTAGCGAGTTGCGGCGCGCCGGTGAAGCGGCGCGAACCCGCCACCACCAGTACGGCCCCCGCGCTGTACTTGTTGGCGTCACGCGAGCGTTTAGGGATACGCGCCCGCGCGTCTTCTTCACTGACCCGCCATAGCGCGACGTCCGCGGCGGCCTCGGAGGCGAGGCCGATTGGAGCCAGCACGACGTGCCCGGCGAGCGCGGCGCCCTGCCCTAGCACGAGGCCACGCTTGTAGTAGCCGAAGGTGACGGTGATGGTGGCTTGGACCGCGTGGGGGTCGGCCGCGCCGGTGTCGGCGTCGATGCCGCTCGGCAGGTCGAGCGCCACGACGGCGCGCGCGGCGGCGACATCGCGTACGAGGTCGAGCACGGCGGCGAGGTCACCCTCGATCGGGCGTAGGCGGCCGGTCCCGAGCAGCGCGTCGACGACGATCGTAGCGTCGGATAGCATGCGGCGCAGCGCGGTACGGTCGGGGTCATCGGCGTGGCGCACCACGAGGGGACGCGGCGGGATGGGCTCGTCACGGTGGTAGGTGTACGCCGCGACCTGATGGCCCCACTCGGCGAGGCGTCGTGCCACGACCATGCCATCGCCGCCGTTGTTGCCGGGGCCGCACAGCACGAGCACACGGGCCTGCCGTTCACCCTGGGCTAGCGCCTCGGCGATCACGCGCGCGGCGGCCGTCCCCGCGTTCTGCATGAGTTGCGCCGTCGTCGTGCCCGCCTGCTCCGTGCGCTGCTCGGCCGCGCGCATCTGCGCCGCCGTCACGATCTTATCCATCAAACCCTCCCCTAGCTAGTAGGTACACGCCGCGGTCGTCGGCGTATCATTCCTCGTATTGCATTGCCGGGGCTTCCATTTTATGTGGGATATCACCATGGTACATGGTACCAGGCCGGCACAAACCGATCTCGCCATGGGTGATCGGCCGAGCATGGCGCGCCGCCCAATATAGCGCTATCGGCGCGTCATACAACCCCTATAGCTAACCATCTATGCTCGCAACTGGCATAGTTCTTGCGTTTTTGGTCGCACATGGAAAAGGATGAGGGATCGGTTGATCAACGCGGCGTGAGCGTTGTACAGGCGGTGTTGCGCGCGCTCGCGGCCGGAGCGTCGGTGACCGAGGCGCTTGATCTTATTTTGGAGCGCGCGCGACTACTGCACCCCGCCTCGGAGGTGATGGTCCTCCTGCTACGCGATAACCAATTGATCTTGCGTGCCGGACAGGGCATCGTGGGCGGGCGCCTACCGCGCATCTCGTTCGCCAACGGCACATCGGTCGAGAGTTGGGTCGCCGCGCGTGACGTGGCTCTATTCGTGCCAGATGTGTCCATCGACCCTCGTTTCCAAGCAGCGGCGCCAGGGAAGAACCGTATCATGGCCCTGGCTGTCATGCCTATACGGGTCGAGGGCGTGGTCGTCGGTGTCCTGGAGATCGGCAATGAGTGTAAGGTCGATTTTGGTGCGAACGGCGCGTTGCTGGCCTTGTTGGCCGACGCGGCGGGCATCGTCGTCGAATATGCGCGCGTGACACAACACTCGTGCGACCTTGCGGCCGAAGAAACGCTGCGCGCCATCAGGCATGACGTCCGAAGTCCGCTCACGGCCATCAACGGCTACGCGCAGCTCCTACGCCGCCGGGCGTTACGCGAGAGCCGTGACGCGGACGTGCAGACGGCGGCTATCATCATGGAGCAAGTACAGCGTATCACGACTATGCTCGACGCTCTACGCGACGCGGCGTCGGGAGCCGACGACGGAGTCGGAAGTCGGAAGTCGGAAGTCGGAAGTCGGAAGTACGGCGCCTGATAGCAAGCTCCAGCACCATCATCACATGCCTTGACACACGATTTACTTCCGACTTCCGACTTCCGACTCCCGACTCCCGACTATTTCCACATACTCTCGAACTCAGCGTTACCGCGCGGCGACGACGGCGTGCTCCGGCGTAGCGCTACGGAGACGCGTCCGCGCCAGCGTAACTCGGCCCATTCGCGGCGATGGCCCCGCCAGCGACGAATAATGTGCGCGATGATTGTGCCGAGCGTGTAGATGACCAAGAGAGACACGATGGCAAGAACGCCGGTCAGCAGCACGGCGGGAGTTGTCTGAGCCGCCGCGCTCTTGAACAGATCCACGACCGGCTGGGGTAGTGGTGAGTGGAATGGCGCCGTCGGGTTGCCCCCCAGGTTGCCCTTTGCCCCCGCGACCAGCGGCCCGAGTACCATGGTGAACACGCCGACGACGGTCAGGGTAAAAACCGTCACGACGCCAATAAAGAGCTTGACCATTCGTGTGCCCCCTTTTCGCGCTACTATAGACGCGCGCGGCGGGCGGCGCAATAGCCCGTTGAGGGGAGCCTGGCTACTGACTACTAAGCGTCACATCGCCCGCGTGGACCACGCGCACCGCGCCGTCGCTACCACGAACCAGCAGCGCGCCCTCGGCGTCCACGTCGATCGCCACACCCTCGAATGCGCCGTCCGCCGCCTGCACGCGTACAGAGCGCCCAAGCGTGACAAGCCGATCACGCCAGAGGCGTCGGACTGTCGCCGGTTCGCACGCCGCCAGGGTCACGTACGCCTCCAACCGCTCTAGCATATCGATCAGTAGCGGCTCACGCGCGACAGGCGCGCCTGTCGCGGCGGATAGCGCGCGAACGCCGGGAAGATTTGGCGCGGCGTTGACGTTCAGACCGATGCCGATCACAACCGTCCACGCTGTTCCGGCTTCGTCGAGATCGAGCAAGATTCCGCCGACCTTCGCTCCATCGACGAGGACATCGTTGGGCCACTTCAACGTGCAACGCGGGCCGGTGAGCGCGCGCACGGCGTCGCAAACGGCAAGGGCCGCGGCCATAGTGAGGGTATACAGCGGGAAATCGGGCGCGGGGCGCAGCAGGACCGAGACGGCGAGTCCGGTACGCGGCGGCGCGGTCCAACGCCGACCGTGACGGCCACGCCCCTGCGTCTGCTCGTCGGCCAGCGCGACCGTGCCGTCGGGGGCTCCGTCACGCGCCAGCGCGCGTACGACTGTATTCGTCGACCCGATAGAGGCATAGTATTTGATGCTGGACCCGATTCGCGCGCCTGCGCGGGAGCGCGCGACGCGCTGCCAGTCCAGAGGTTCAGGAGAATCCGATACCATCGCGCTGTAAGGTCCCAACAAGATCACGCGTTGCGATTCTGAACAAAAAGGAGAGGGGCGGGAAGCAAGCTTCCCGCCCCTCAGCTGCGATAGGTCAGGCCTACCGAATGTGATAGGAACGCTCAAGAGCGAACCGCTTAGGAATGAGTACCCTCACTCATAATGTATCCGCCAATTGAGTTCAAGACGCTACCGCAACTATGACTACCCATATTGGCATCACCTCCTTTCAGAACTAGGATTGATAGTTGAATAATACCCCGCCTTCGGCCCGTTGTCAAGGGCAAAATGTGGCGCTTGTTAGTGTTCTATGATTATGTCACCGTCTAACTGTCCAGTGAAAATGTCACTCTGTAGATATGAAAGACAGAGTGACATTGACCATGCAGGAACAGAAGCGCCTCTTGGTGCTCAATCGGATGGA
>JAABUV010003814.1_pt1 | contig 18766 bp, 33 predicted proteins | sample 5559971 | NCBI WGS metagenome assembly JAABUV01 (sample SAMN10711881, study PRJNA513362) | rock metagenome | isolation source: Antarctica rocks | place: Antarctica: Victoria Land, Knobhead nord | collected 2015-12-19
GCGTTCAAGCTGGAGGAGGGGCGCTTCGGGCAGCTGACGTACATGCGCCTGTACTCGGGCCGCCTGCGCAAGGGCGACACCGTCACCAACGTGTCCACCGGCAAGAAGATCAAGGCGCGCCGCGCGGCCGGCGGGCGCCCCGGCCCGCTCTGTCGGGCCGCAGGCGAGCTTGTCGGCTCGCGGCGCCGAGCTGCGAGCGAGCAGACAGAGTGCTCTGTGCCGCTTGTGCGCAGCGCAAGGCACCTGTGCGCCTGACATCCCCATGCCGGCATGCTGTGCAAACCGCGCTTTCGAGACTGTTGGCATGCAAGCCACACCGCTTCAAAGAGCCCACCGCGCGCTTCACTAAGGCATATCCGCATGTTGTGGGAGTGGGACGCTCGCGCGAGTGGGCGCCACCCCTCCTGCGCTTTTCCTGAACAAGGCGGGCGCGGCCGCAGGTGCCGCGGCTGGTGCGCATGCACGCGAGCGACATGGAGGACATCCAGGAGGCCTCCGCGGGCGACATCGTGGCCATGTTTGGCATCGACTGCGCCACCGGCGACACCTTCACCGACGGCTCCGTGCGGTGCGCGCGCGCGCGCGCCGGCGCCAGGCCATGCAGCACTCCAGCCGCCCGCCGAGCGCGGGCGCCGTGCGCCGCGGCCGCCGTGCGCCGCGGCCGCCGCTGAGCGCGGCGCCGTGGGGCAGGTACACGATGACGTCCATGAACGTGCCGGAGCCGGTGATGAGCCTGGCGATCACGCCGCGCACGCGCGAGGGCGCCTCCAATTTCTCCAAGGCGCTCTACCGCTTCACGCGCGAGGACCCCACCTTCCGGGCGCGGGCCCCCTGCGCGCGCTGCTTGGCATGCGGCCGGCGCGCGCCGCTGCGGGCAGGCGTGCGCGCTGCCGGGTGCTGCAGCATTGTCGGCGGACCAGGTGCTGGAGCGTGTTGTGGGCATGTGACGAAGCAGCACACCCGGCCGATGCACGTGCACAGCAGCCAGGGCCCTGGACGTGGCTGCTCTGCCCTCTGTGCGGGTGGAGTCTCTATGTCCGCACGACGCGCCGCTGAGGATGGATGACGCATGCGCAGGTGAGCACCGACGGCGACACGGGGCAGACGATCATCAGCGGCATGGGCGAGCTGCACCTGGACATCTACGTCGAGCGCATGCGCCGCGAGTACAAGGCGCGCCGCGTCACTTTCGAGACGCAGCGCGCTGGCCAGGGAGACGCGGCGCCGCGCCCACGCCTGCGACGCAGCGCGCCGTGCCTGCCGTGGTCGCCCGGTGGCACTGCTCAGCTGCCTCCGCGCGCGCTGCTTTGCTGCGCTGCGCTGATCACCGGGTGCCATCAAAGCGCTGGTCGGGTGTGGCGCGGCGGCGCGACGGGCGGGCTGTGTGCGTGCAGGTCGAGACGGAGGTCGGCCGCCCACGTGTCAACTACCGCGAGGCCATCACGCAGCGCGTGGAGTTTGACTACCTCCACAAGAAGCAGTCGGGTGCGGCCCTGCCGCGACGCCCGGCTGGCGCGTATTGTCTAGCTGTCCTCAGGCTGCCATACGCCGCTCCGCTTGATCATGACAGCGCAGCATGACAAAACCTGCGCTCCGCATGCGAGGGCACGGGACATGCTGCCGGCGCGCTCCAGCGCATGAGGCCGCTGGTTGACCCCGGGCGCGCCCCGCGCGCGGCCGGCAGGCGGGCAGGGCCAGTACGGGCGCGTGATCGGCTACATGGAGCCGCTGCCGGAGGACGCGGCGGAGAAGGTGGAGTTTGCCAAGGAGATCATCGGCAACGCCATCCCGCCCACCTTCATCCCGGCCTGCGAGAAGGGCTTCCGCGAGGCCGCCAACTCCGGCACGCTGATCGGGCACCCGGTCGAGGCGCGCGCCCGCGGCCGGCGGCGCGCCGCGCTTAAGCGGCGGCATTCCGACGGCGCCGCACACCTGTCTAGAATACACGTGTGTGCTTGATGCCTGCAAGCGTGTTGAGGACCGCTTACAATACCCAAAATTGCAGCTTGTACACGCGTCTGTCTTGCCGCACCCTTGCAACCAAGCCCACTTTGTCTGTGTATCATAGCGTGCCTGTTGCCACGCCTCCGACATCGGCGCGGTGGGTGCGTCAGGGCATCCGGATAGCGCTGACAGACGGCGCAACGCATGCAGTCGACAGTAATGAGATCGCGTTCAAGCTCGCGTGCCAGTACGCGTTCCGCGACGCCTTCACCCGCGCCGGCCCAGTCATCCTGGAGCCGATCATGGCTGTTGAGGTGCGCTCACAGGGGACAATGTCTGGCTGTATGAACAGGAGCGTATCAGAGTGCAGCGCTTCATGCAGCCCCACGCACCTGTTTGGGCCAGGCAGGACCTCCACCGTTAACAAATGCTCAGAGGGCCCATGTGACCTTGCGCACGCGGTGAGAGAACGGTGCACTGGTACTTGCATCGGCGTGCTGTCAATCACTTTGTCCCGATCCTTTAGAGGTTGGCAACGTGCAGACGTATGCAGCGTTTGGCTGGAGCGCAGGTTCGCGCGCCGGTGGAGTTCCAGGGCACCATCATCGGCGACCTGAACCGGCGCAAGGGCGTGATCCTGAACAGCGACAGCGAGGCCGACGAGGTCGTCATGCAGGCGCAGGCGCGTCCGCAGGGCCTACCCCCTAAGACACTGTTTTGAGCACATGCCTGGTTGTCTGAAGCGTTTGCAGGCTCCACAATGTATATTTAAAATAAACTCCCAGTTCCGCAGCTCCGCAATGATAGGGGGCACTGCCGAGAGGTGCGCCGCGGACAGCCCACATCATGCTGTCGGATGCAGCCAAAGCACAAGAGTCTTGGTTTGGAAGGCGCGGCCACACGCGCGCTGCGTGGCTGCCCACACTTGCCAGGGCTGACCGCATGCGGGGGCCCTGCAGGTGCCGCTGAGCGACATGTTCGGGTACAGCACGGCGCTGCGCAGCATGACGCAGGGCAAGGGCGAGTTCACGATGGAGTATGCGCGCCACGCGCCCGTCACCGCCGACCGCCAGGCCGAGCTGTCCGGCGAGTACCGGCGAACCAGGAGCAGCAAGGAGTGAGTGCGCTGCGGGGCAGCCTGCCGTATGCCAGCTTGTGGTCCTGGTGTTGTGCAGGGTGGTCTGCTAGGGCCTGTGTGTCTAGTCATAGCCGGGGTTGCTTCGGCGGCGTTTATTTATTTGGCCGTGTGCAGTGCGCCACGAGCTGGTCCGGTAGCCTGAAATATGAGTCTCTGCAGGACCCGCAACCACTGCCTAAGAATGAATGTATGAATGAGTTACAGCCAGGCCTAACAGCCTGGAGGCATTGGTGGAATGCATAGTGATTGAATTACAGCCGTTTATCAGCCAACTTTGGCTGTGGGCATAGCCCAACAGCAGGGCTCCGCAGTGCAGATCAGCTCAACCAAAGCTAGACACGCAAGAATGCAGTGGGCTTGTGCGTGTGTCCGGGTTCTGGAAAAACCCAAGCATCGTGCAGCCAAGTGCTTGAATGGTGGGGTTGCCCACCCACAAAAAAAAATGAGCAGAAGGTTACCTCTGCATTTACGAACCTGCGACCCTGAACCTTCTCGGAAAAGAGCTTCATACTGTGCCCCACGTTCAACTCGACTTATATTTTTCTCTGCCTGTCGCAGCCAGCTCTCATGGGCGCAGGAATGCTACGTGCCACGCCTTGCGCTGCTCTGCAAGGCCCAGGCTGTTCTCGCCAGAGCGCGGCTGTGTGGAGCGTCCAAGGGAGGGGCTTGCACCAGGCGCTTCGTAAGGCGCGCACCGACAAGCGGCGCAGCAGAGGATCAGCCCAGCGTATCCTGGCGTATAAGGATGGCGCTTCCGTGGAGACAGCTCACCAGCTGAAGGGAGAAAGCGACCAGCACGGCGCCTCTACGAGTGGCTTGGGCAAGCCGTGAGTGTCCATCACAACCTTTATTACATACTTTGCATATTTTGCAATACACATAGTGGAACAGAAGCGTTCTTATGAGGGGACTGTGTGTGCTGACTGAAATAGCACTGGACTAAAATAGCAGGCCCAATATATTGATGGTGTTCTCTGTGTGAAGTACAGTGTAAAGCTGAAAAAGATCACTTGTTTCAAGTGACCCATGCACTTACAAGCAACAGTGGCGCTGCAGCTGAGCTCTGACCCTCAGTTCTGCGCTCATAGGCAGCACGCCATTGTCGTTGGTGCGGGCCCTGCTGGAGCTACAGCAGCGATCTACCTGGCGCGCCGCGGGTTCTCAGTGGACGTGTTTGAGCGCCGGCCAGAGCCCAAGGGCGACCAGGCATGTTCCTATCTCCCAGTTAACCGCAAGCGCTGGTCCACTTTCCGGCAGCCAGCATATTTTGAGCATAGACAAGCCAGTGTCTATGCGGCTGTCAGAAGTGTGACATACGCTAATTTAAGCACTGCTTGGTGAATTTGCTGGGGAGGGTGATATCCAGTGGCTTGTATGGAGTTCGGCTAGCAAGTGGAGCACTTGCACACCCTTGAACCTCTAAGGGCAGGTCGCTGTTGGACGCTGCTGCAGAGGTGGTGCTATGTATTTAGTGTCATTCAGTGTTCAGGCATGTTTACAAGGCGGATGAATAGCAAAGAGGTTGTTATTACAGCTTGCTGGTAACACAGCCTATGGCTGCTCTGCTGTTCCAAGATAGACACTGCCGTTCTGTCAGTTGACAGGCAGACCCACTGCTGGCCGCAGGTGGACAAGCGGCGGAGCTACATCATCGCTCTCACTGAGCGAGGTATGCATGCCATCGAATCGGCCGGTGTGCGCATTCCGCCGCTGGGGGACGGCGGGGGCTATCTCGGCGCAGTCACGCACCGGGCGAGCGGCAAGCCGAGCGTGGGAACCGCTGGCGGCAGCGTCAGCTTTGAGCGGCGCGTCCCCTGCCCTGTACCATATGAGCAACGTGGAGAGCATTGTGTTGCTTTTTCAGCATGCCGGCCCTGCCCACGTCCTCGTGACTATCTTTCTCTGAGCTTTGTACCATGGACGCGCAAGCCTGACTTGCGCTCAAGTGGGCACGCACCATCTCATGGCCTGATGGTGTGTCATAGGAATTTCGACTCTGGCTGCTCTTGCAAGCCTGTTGCATGTTCTGGCATGATCTTGTGATGGATTGGAGCACCGATGACATGTGGCGCCTTGCTGACCCGTCAGGGTGGAGCTGGCGCAGCTGCTGATCGACGAGGCGAGGCGGTTGGACACAGGCGGCCGCACGCAGTTCCACTTCCAGGCGCCGCTGCAGTCCATCGACTTGGACCGCCGCGTTGCCACATTTGGCTCGGCTAAGGGCGGCGTCACCGAGGTGCGTACCACCAGCACTCACATCTGCAGGTTGTAGCTGCAGTACCTCTTCATGGTATGTAGCCCAGCGTGTTTGGCTCTTTGTGTGTCTAGTCCCGCAAAGGGAGTGATGCATTTGCAGCAGACAACATGCATTGTTGCATGACCATGACTTGCAAGCGTGCACACAATACAAGGCTGCTGCGGCGCCTGAGCCGTGCTGTGCTTGCAGTGACGTAAAACAAGTGCTGCAAATGAAGTAACAACTGTGCTTGCCAGGTCATGTACGACTTGCTGGTTGGCGCGGATGGCGCCAACAGCGTGGTACGTCACGAGCTGCAGCGCAGCAACCCCGCCATGCAGGGTGCCGCCCCAAACCCATGCTGTTCATTGCTGCCGTGCTCTGTGAGAGTGGCGATGTGTTGTCACCCTAAGACGTTCCATGGGAAGGTTCGTACTCTGTTCCATGGCAAGGTCAGTAGGTGTGCACTCATTGCACCATCTCAGCTGACTGCCGTGGACCCGGCGCTTTCTGCTCAAGCGCACATACGTGCTGCGGCAGTGTCCGAGGAGGACTCTGGGCGCGAGTACAAGACCTGGAAGAGCCTGCCGGCGCCCTCGGGCCTCGAGCCTGAGCAGTTCCGCGGCAAGAAGGGCCGCACGCTGCACCTCTTCCTGGTGCGCGCGCCCTGCCGCCATGCGCTCGCCTGTGCTGACGCGGTCGCTGACCTCGCATGCAGCTGGCTGCTATGTGCCGCGGGTGCAGCCAGCGGCACATCATAGGTGCTCGCGCATGTTATTGGGGACGCATCAATGCGTTTGGCGGGGCGCTCGCAGGGCAACAACACGCTCAGCTCAGTGAGCGCGCACCGCAACACAGACGGCACATACTCTGGCACCATGGCGCTGAAGAATGACGGTGCGTCAGTTTCGACACCTCCCATGTGCGGGTGGTCTGCTAGCTGTACGCGTGAACACAACTGCTCTATGCAAGTTCCAGCAGAAGCCAGTGCGGGGGCAAGTGATCTTGCCCCCGAATGAAAAAACCACCGGTATTGGTCAGGTGAAGCGCATGCTGCATGCGTGCAGAGTTCGGTAAGCTGCGCAGCGCCGCCGACTACGAGCGCCTCATCACGGAGCAGGTGCCGCGCGTCCCGCGCGAGTGGCGGCGGCCCATTGGCGAGCAGTGCATGGAGGCGCCGGTCAGCAGCACCGGCAAGCGGTGCGCTGCTTGGGGGCCTGCAGGCTGCGTTCCATTGATACAGGCGCGGTTGGGCATGAGCTCTGGAGGGCCTGTCCCGGCGCCGCTGCCCTCCCTCATCACAACGCAAGCAGACGAGGGGACTCCTCGTCTGGAGGCCCTGCGCAGCAGACCGTGCGGGCACCAGCGCACTGCCAAGGACCTCGTGCTGACTGGGCGCCCTGATGCGCGGCAGGGTGCGGTGCTCGCAGCTGCACGGCGCCCAGGTGGTGCTGGTGGGCGACGCCGCGCATGCTGTTACGCCGGTGGGCGGGCAGGGCGCAAACGCGGCGCTGCAGGACTGCGAGGTGCTGGACCACATGCTGGGCGAGTACGGTGTGCCACCCCCTGGGGCTGAGCGTCGCTGCAGCTGGCTGGTAGCTGGGGCTGAGAGGAAGGCGAATCTTGCCATTGCGGTCTCATGTTTCTCAACGCTGTTCACCGGCTTGCATGGTTGCGTGCATGCTTGTGCGCAGCCTGTGTTGCCTTGGATCGCTCAGGTATCCGCATGCGTTCCTCGCAGTCTCTTGCGACTGTGCCCAGCCAGCAGGCTGCTTGCACAGGGCCCAGGCGCGTCTGCGCAGGCAGTGACATGGCGGCTGCGGCGGAGCGCTGGACGGCGGTGCGCGGCCCGGACGCGCAGGCGCTGGCGGACATCGAGGCGGCCTTCTATAAGCTGGTCGGCGGCCGAAAGCTGGGCTTTCTGGACCCAGGGTTCCTGCGGCTGATTGCGCACATAGCGCTGGGTGCGCCCGCTCGTTCACATAAGACACCACATGGACACAGGGGTTGTGGTCGAGCAGGAGGTCTGCGTGCTACTGTGCACATCTTCCGCCTGCGTGCAGTTCAGGTAAACTTGGAGGGGAGACTGCTTGACAGGTGTTTTAGTTTCTGCGAGGTCGACTGTCAGCGCCACGGTGCATGCAAATCTCCAGGTCGAATGAGCAGCTTTGCGGCTGAAGAGGTGCACAGTGTTGCTGTTGCAGGACACTGGGGCGGTCGCTCTAAACACTGAGGAATGGGCATGCAGGCACAGCGCGCTACGCACTCTTCAAGCCTTTGGGCGCAAAGCCGCCGGCGCTGGCGCGCCTGGGCTCGCGGCTGCCATACTCAGAGATCAACGCTCAGATCACGCGCGACGCGTTGACTGCGGCGGCGCTCGTTGCTGCATTGCTGGGTTTCGGAGCAGTGCAGCTTGTTACAAAGCTGTGACACTATGCTGTTGATACGTATGTTGCAGTGGCGCGTGCCACTGTGCACGAGAACACCTTGCGCCTGCTAGCCAGTCTTCGACATGGAGAACGAGTGAGCTATTGCAATATGGACGCCAATCATCGACATGCGAAGTGTAACTACAGTCTCACTCGCATGTGCATCTATGGCCGTGTTCGCGCAGCTCTAGCTATTATCACTCAGTGTGTCACATCTGGTTGCCATCAAGCAGCCAAAAGATGGTTGGAATTGTGCAGCTGCAAATGATATATGCTTCGCACACATGCACACGCAGAGTCAGCGCTGTACCACCCAGCAGACCCACATGCGCTGTGGTTGTTGTCAGCCAACCCTACAGTCCCTTGCAGCATGTGCGCTGCAAAGGTGGTGGGCCTGCAGTGCAGCAGCTCCACTTCGCCGCCATCAAAATAGAACAATCTTGAGGTCGTTGGAGGCATGGTAGCGGTGCGTTTTATGGTGCAGCTAGTCAGTTTGAGGAACACATATGCGTATGCAGTTTTGCTGCATATTTTTTGGATGCGAGAGTATGGTACTATGGTAGTACTAAGTATAGTAGTATTTCTGTGTGTATGCATGCAAGAGTGTGAAAGGGTGGGAGAATTCGGAGGGAGTGAAAGTCCGAACTCACCCGCCAGCCCAGGCGCCGGCAAGCCGACCCCTGGGCCGCCCAGGAAAAATTCAGTTGACAATCATTGGGGGCAATGCCCCCGTTGTAGTTGTCAAACTACAAAGAACAGATACTACACTTGATCTTAGCCAAAAGGCCGAGAAAGGTATGCAGAGCACTTGCTGGTGGTGGTTATATACTGAACAAGACCCGCAGGGTTGCTCATGAGAATGAACACCCCGCTACAAGGGGCCTGGCGGTATTTTGAGCACAGGGCCCAGCACATCTGTGCAAACAGCATAAAAGCACCTTCCTACGGTCGCGGGGTTAGGTGCTTGAGGACATAAGCTCTCTTCTGAAGCGTGGCAACAGTCTGTGGATGAGCAACAGAAAAGCTGGACAAGTTACCCCTCCAATCAACTGATGGGGTTGTGCAGCGCGCACACGGCACCTGACCGCAGACTTTGACAAGGCGGCCTCCCTCTTCCACGCGCTCACGCCGCGCCCATGTAGGCTGGCAGTGTCTGCACACATGTTGGCTAGCGCAGCGTGCGCGCGGTGCAGCAGCTCCCCGTCTGCGAACAGAACGACGGCGCCGTGCTGCGGCTCCCCGCCGAGCACATAATGCCGCGCCGTGCAGCCCTGCCTGCGGCGTAACGCGTGCTCGCTCCCGCCCCCGCCCGTCGCCAGGTGCACTGCTCAGCAACGCACCACAACCAAAGGAAGCGCCCACCCGCCTCGCCTGCTATTCCAGTGCTCCACCGCCTTGCACCGCCCCTGCGGTGCTATACTGCAAGCGGTGGCGCCCCAGCTGGCCCCTGCTGCGCCTTGCACCTGCCCGACACCGGCTGCACGTCTAGCGCTGGCACGCGCCTGCGCTCGTGTCTGTGAGCAGCCACAAACTGTCGCACCTAGTCTCACCGCGCCCTCTCCTCCCCACGAGCTTGCACCCCACTACGCCCACGCCCGCCACCCCGCGGTCACGCTCTTGCGGTAGCCCAGTGTGCGCGCGCGCTGTGCTGCAAGCCCTTGCCAGGTGGGCAAAAGCGCGCGCCCAGAGGCGCTCGCTTGCGGGCTGGAGAGACCCAAATGCCGACGCGGCCTCTGCGCTGGCCACGCCGGCTGTGGGGGCGCTGAGTGCGTCTGCAATAAGTCTGGCAGGGCTACCAAGGCATGCCTCCGAAGCGGCCAGCAAGGGGCGCTGGAGCAGAACCACAACTCGCCGGCCAGCAGTGCTGAGCGTTCCCCATGCTCAAAGCCATACGCACGCACTCGCGCTTGGGCACTCGCGCACCCAGGCCCGCCTACCATATGACTGTAGTCCAACCTCTGCTGCCGTGCCATCGTTGCTCAGGACCGCCTCTTCCCTGCTCCTCGACTCTGCTGCCAGCCCCGGTTCTGCTGCCGCCAAGTGTCCTTGGCTGACCTGCCGGCGCAGCGCTCCTGCACTTCCCTGACCGCTGAGGCTGCAGAGCGGCACCAAGGACAGCCACCAGTAGGCCACAGGTTCCAGCGCTTGTGCGTGACGAGCGTGTCACGACCCCACCCGCAGAGCGAGACAGAGAGCAGGCACGGGCGCGGAGGCATGACGCTGGCCGGGAACCGCTGCGCGCTCACAAAGGCACACGCCACGCCTGCGAGCCGCGCCCCGTGTGCGTAGCAGCGTGAGGCGTGAGGTAGCCTCGAAACTGGACCACAGCGTGCGCTGCACTGCTTGCCCCAGCTATCTCTCTGCAGCATTCCTGCGCACGCAGGAGCCCCGAGTACCCACTGTGGTGCGCGCCCCCTATGATGAAGCAGGGCGCCTTGCTCAGCGCCACTTCACAGAACAGTTTCAGGCCCCTTGCGGCGGGGCTGTCATTCCTGCGGGCAACCAGCAGGGTTCTGGTAGTATATAACCGGTGTCGCGAAGCAGCCTGCATACCTTTCTCGGCCTTTTGGCTAAGATCAAGTGTAGTATCTGTTCTTTGTAGTTTGACAACTACAACGGGGGCATTGCCCCCAATGATTGTCAACTGAATTTTTCCTGGGCGGCCCAGGGGTCGGCTTGCCGGCGCCTGGGCTGGCGGGTGAGTTCGGACTTACACTCCTCCCGAACTCGCCCACCCTTTCCCTCTCTTTGATCACAACAAAAAAACACATGAAAAACAATCAAGCCAAATCACATATTAGGTAACGCTCATCGCATCCAAACACCATTTGCAGCTACATATGCGTGCTGCCTCAATGTGCATGTCTGCTCCACGCTGTACTCTGCTACCAGCCCACCAGTCATCCCTATGATGTCACTACATCACAGTGGCGCCGAGAAAGGTGTGTCTACCTCATGCATGCTCTACCTCTGACAGCGCCAGGTGCTGCCACACTGTATGCACGCCACCTTCGCACCATGCATGCTGCAAGGGGGTGGGGCTAGTTGGTATTACAGTGCATGTCTGCGGGTGGCACAGCGCCTGTCGTGCATGCGCATGCATATGCGGAGCCCTGCGCAGGCTTCCTGGAACTCTGTGAAAGTTTTGCTGCTGTATCTGGTCCGAGACATGCAGTGTGCATAAAAGTCAAAGACTGTATGCACATGCTCTGCAACTTTGCGCTTGTCTGCGGACTCACCGTACTGCGCTGCGCAGTCTGCGCATTCACGCAGTGCCCAAGGCTGTGTGCCCCACAGCCTTGAGCTCCTACACACAGTGTGTGGAGCAGCACAAATGGCAAAGGAGTTTCCTAGACAAGCACGCACATGCAGCTAGTGACGCTGCACACGGCCGTAACATCCAGGGTACTGCTCTGTAAAATCAACGCAACATTCTACTGTGCAGACGCTGCACCCGGTCCTGCCTCCTGGCAAGTGCATGCGCATTGGCACAGCAGAGTTGCGCAATGCGCAGGCGCTGAACAGTCGGCTGTTCTGTAAGTGGTGTTGTATATGACAATTGCAAAGAGTGGTAACTATGATGTGCTTGTGATACTTGTGATTGTATGGAAGAAGTGCATGTAACATGTAATGGGAAGTACAATTATATGTATGAAGTTTGCAATGTGGTGATTCCCGAGGCCGCTCGAAAGCGGGCCCTCAGGCTTGAGAAATTGTCCCGTGTTGATCACCTCTTGGGCGCCAACTACCCACACCGAAAGAGGAAGTGCAAGCTCTTTCAGTGGGATATGGGGGAGGCCTTGCTGATCGCCCCCGCCCACCGGGCAGGTAAGTATGCAGAACCCGTCGCAGGATGGACTATATACCAGGGGCCCACGGGAAAGCAGCCCCACGAGTAGGGTGCAGCATTTGGTTGTCATTGCTCGTGTGGATGAGGTGTCGCTAGCACTCACACAGGTCTGGGGCCGCGTTCTGCACAACATCTGCAAGCTTGAAGGCCTGGGGTGACAGCTGTATAGCCGCAGAGGGCGCACGCGAGGGGAGCAAGCTGGACACTGGTAACAGTCGAGTGCGAGAGGGAGCACTCGTTCAGGACAAGTTATTGCATGCGCTGGTATGCCTTGGACACACCGCTTGAAGAACATCCTGACATTCTGGTGACTGAGCTGACAGCACCTCGCACGCACACCGCTCCCAGGCCACAAGAGCAGAGCCCGGGCACCTCACTGCAGTGGCGGGGGCCGCGGCCCGCCCCAGCGCCCCGAGCTGCGGATGACGCCCCGCACGACGCCGGCCGGTACGGGCGCGGCGGCCGCAGGCACCGGGGCAGCCTGCGCCGCTGCTGGCGCTGGCGCCGCGCTGAGTGCGGGCGCGGCGGGCGCGCGGGCCGCAGCGCGCGCCTTCCTCGAGGCCTCCTTGGCCTCCTGTCCAGCGACCCAGGGCAACACGTCGGCGCACGCTCGGCTCATGCCCCCGGCCTGCAGCCTGCCAAGCGAGCTGGCGACTGCGGCAAGCTTGGAGCAGAGCGGCAAGCGGGAGCCCTGGGCGGTGCGGCGCGTTGCCAGGGAGCACGCAGCTGCAAGCGCAGACCCCGCGCCAGGCACGCAGGCGCGCCTGTGCACGCTGCGCGTCCTCGCGCTGCTTGTTCAGCGCGACCTGCTCCAGCAGGCCCTGCGCGTTCAGCTGCGGCGCGGAGCCAATGACCGCGCCGCGCCTGCGCGCGGGCGCCGCCCGCGGCTGGTACGCCACCTCCGGCGCATGCAGCTCCGCCAGCGCGGCGGCCTGCGCGACCGCGACCGCCGCGCCCGCCGCCGCTGCGCGCGCGCGCCCCCATGCTCGAACGACACCCGGCTCGCCTGGCATACTGCCTCCTCATGCGAAGGACACGCTGCCTCGTCATGCGAAGACACGCTGCCTCCGGCCAAGTGAAGAGGCACAGGCTCCTCGCGTGAAGATGTGTGCAAGAACTGCAACAAAGCACAGCAAGCAGGCCGCGCGCCCGGCAAGGCAGCCCCAAGTGCACTGTCAAACGCAGGCAACGTGGGCGCGCGGCACCTGCGGCCGCCTGCGCAGCTGTGCTGATGCTGCCGTCGGCCGGCGGCGCGGCGGCGGCGGCGGCGGCGGGGTACGGCGCGAACTCGCCGGTGGCCGCATCCATCGCCAGCCAGCGCTGCGAGGCGCTGTCGTAGTACAGCCCGCTGTTCGCGTCGTAGTAGTACCCCGAGCTCGCGTCATAGTAGTAGCCTGCCGCAAGCGGCAGGCTGTCATACAGGCGCTGTAGACGCCCGCCGGGGCCGCCGTTCCGAGCACACGGAAGACAGCTGCCGCACGGCTCGCTGCAGCTGTGCAGAACGCGCGTCGGCAAGCAGCAGCTTGAGACTGCTCACTGACGTGGGCATGCAGGCACTTGAGGCATCGCCGGTCCCCTGCAAAGATATGCACACCATTGCAGCAGCCTGGCGTGCCCCACGCAGCACAAGTGGGTCACAGCTGGGCCGCGCACCCGAGGCCGCATCGTACACAAAGCTGGCCTGCGAGCTGTCGCCGCCCATCACCGCGCCGTCCGCCGGCGCGGCCGCGTCTCCCCTTCCGAGACCCCGCGCGCCGGCAGATATCGGCCCTGCGGCGGCGGCCGCCCTCGCGCTCGCCGCCGGCGGCTCCGCCACCACCGCCGCGTCGTCAAACTCCTTCGGCTCCCAGCCGGAGTAGGCGGACATGGCCTGCGCGGCCTGCAGCGCACGCCGCACGCGTCGCGGGCGCCTCCTCGGCGCGTGACAGGCTGCGGGAGCAGGCCAGCCTCCCGTGCGACAAACAAGCTCATGCTGCTCCTGTGTGCTCTGAGGAGCCACGCGCGCGGAGGCGGTCGTGCGCGCCTCCAGCGCATCGGCGGCGGCGCCCGTGGGCGCGGAGCGCTCGCGCGCGTAGCACAGCCGCAGCGCGCTGGCCTGGCCCTCCACGCTCGCGCCCTGCGCGCCGAGCGCTGCCGCGGGCTGAGCGCCTCACTGTCGGTCTTGCGCTGCCAAGGTGCGCCTGGCGGTTGCGTGACTGGAAGTGCCAGGACAGCAGCCACCCGCTGGCGGCCTGCACCGCAGCACGCGTCGAAGACAAAACAGGGTTAGGACAGCCCACCCTAACCCAAGCAGCGCCCCAGGCGCAGGTCCAGGCCCGGCCTGCAGCAGCCGCGCGCAAGCAGGGCGCCGCGCCTGCAGCAGCTGCATGACGCGCGCGGCGTCGGAGATGGAGTGCAGGTGCAGGAAGCAGAACCCGCGCGGCGCGCCGGTGAACTTGTCCCGCACGGCGCGCACCTCGCGCACCGGCGCGTGCGCCTCCGCCATGGCTGCCAGCACGTCCTCGCTGCGCGCGCCCAGCGACAGCATGGTTAGAGTTACGATGACCATGCAGGAACCGCGGAGCATGCTTGTGCTGCCGCGCCGCTCCTCGGCGCCTCCTCGTCACACATGAGGGCACGGCGGCCTGCCGGCACCAGTGGCGCACACAGCTCCTGCAGGCGGAGAGGCATGCCCGGCTGCCGTGGCTGCAGTCGGTGCCGCTCCAGCATGCACAGCCGTGCCATGCACCACGATTTCGCAAGGACAGGCAGTGGAGTGCGACGCGCGGTCTGTGCACAAGCTCTCGTCTTGGGGCGTGAAGCAGAGAGCGCAGCCGCACCTGACATGCGCCTCCAGGCCGGATACCTTCAGCACGCACGAGGGCGCCTCCGGCTCGGCGGTGATGCGCAGCGGGTCCTGCGGCCGCGGCGTGCTGCACTGGTAGCACTCCATCCGCCTGCCGTTGCGCCGCGCGCAGCGGTCAGGCAAGCAGGCTCTGCCGGCCGCTCGCGCACCGTGCGGCCCCGCAACACGGAGACAGGGACACCAGCGCGCGACACCAAGGGGAGGTCCGTGTGAAAGTTGAGGTCGCGGCATGGCGGCACATGGATTCGTGCTTGCCCTCCTGCACCTCCCGCCCACGGCGCGCGCGCCGGGCCGCGCTCCGGGCACGGGCGCGCCTGGAGAAATTGACGGCCTGGCACATGCCGCAGACCCAGTCCATCGGCGCGCCGGGCACCCCGCCGCCGCCGCCGCCGCCACCCGCGGCCGGCTGCGGCGCGATGCTGTACTCCAGCTTCAGCACCTCGCCGTGCAGCGCCAGCGCGTGCCGCCCGGGCGCCTCCATGAGCGCGCGCGCCTCATCCACGCTCGCAAAGTCCTGCGCAGCGTCCGGTGAGCGGGCCCCGGTGCATGTGGCCGCACGCCCGCTGCAGGCCCTGGTCACGGCGACTGTGGCAGCCTTGGCACCCAGGACAGCTGGGAACAGCGGATAGGCCCTGTCGTGCTGATACAAATTGTATGGCAGGCCACCGTGCTTCTGACTTGACCCATGCCTAGACCCTTGCCAGAGTGCCGTGACGTTGAAACGGCATCGCCCAGAACACACCTGCAGACCGGACTCACGCCTGCACCATGCAAGGGAGCGCACCACAAAGGCAAAGCCGCGCGAGAGCCCGGTGTCGCGGTCGCGCGTTATGCGCACGGCCTGCACTCCCGGCCATGCTGCGACCGCACAGCCGCTTGTGAGCACAAGGAGGACAGGCATGATGCTCCGACGCAGGTGCATTGTTTTCAGTCGCTTGCGGCACAGCAGGCCTGCCATGCACTCCCGGCACGCATGTCCTGCTGTTCGGCAACAAGCGCTTCATGCCAAGGCAAGTGCTCACGCCTCTCCCGCAGCGAGGAGAGCAAGCCATGAAGGGCACGTGGTGCACGGAGCCGCGCACGTTCAAGCAAGGTGTGGAAGTCTGCTTCGTCCGCGACGTCCGGCACGCCCTGCGCATGGCCATGCTCGTCTGCCAGGTGACAGGGGGCCGCAGGAACGCCCTCGCCTCCCCGCCCTCGGGGAGTCGCATGTCAGCGCACCCGCACGTACAGCGTCGAGGTGGGCGCGGCGGCCTGCCATGCGCCGCTGCGGCCGCGCCGGTCGCCGTCCTCTGTCCGCGCGACCCCGTGAGCGCATGCGCAGGCGCGGTTCGCGTCTGCACGCCCTCCGTCCGAGCAGCGCATGCAGGGCCTTCCGGACTCCCCGCACACGCCAGGCCCATGGCCGCGCAGGGGCGCAGCCAGCTCGCACGGCAAGGTGCCTCAGAGCGAAACCGCGCTGTCGTGCCCCAGTCGCGTCATTGCGAGCTGCCAGGCTTGCATATGTAAGTCAGGGAGCCTGTCCTGAGCGCGTGTGTTCCCAGCCCCCGGACCATGCGCGCAGTGCCCGCTCACCTGAGTGGAAGACCGGCAGGCCGCCGTTGTCCTCGAAAGCTCGGCCGCCGCTGGCAAACGTGCGGGAGTATTGCTCTGGGTTCGCAAGCAGGAGCGGTCAGCGCGCTGGCAGGAGTGGGGCTAGCCGGGAAAGCGTGCAGAGGCGAGGCACAGGCCTTTGAGGTCGCGGCCGGGGTCGTCCCAGCTGTCGCGCTCCCGGCTGCCGCGGCGGTCCCTGCGGGTAAGGCTGCGCACAGGCTGAGGGAAGCAGCGGTGCACAGGCGTCAGCAGAGCAGAGCAGGACGCAGGCGCGCCTGTGCTTCCGGTCGCGGTCGCGGTCGCGGTCGTGCCGGCCCCTGTCCCTCTCTCGCTCCCTGTGCCGGCTGCTGCGGTGCCGGTCGTCCCTGTGCCTCTCCTCCTCCCTGCGTTACAGCAGACCTTGAGCTGGGGCGACCCAGTCCTGCTTCGGGCGATGGCTCAGGATGCGCTCGCGCGGCAGCCACCTCGAGCGCGAGCGGCTCCGCCGCCTCCGCCTCCGCGAGTCTGTGCGTCAGCAAGCCCCCTGAGAACAGGGAGCGTGCGCAATGCTGTGCACCGCCCAAGGCGACCGCGTTCCACGCCTTCCATGCTTCTCCTGTCCTCAGCAATGGCGTATGTTGAGCTCCACGTTGCCTGGCAGTGTGCGGGAGCGCGCAGGCGGGATGTGTGGCAGCGCGGAGCGCGGCGCTGGCCGTGATGCAAACAATTTGTTGGTTGGCCAGTGATGAGGCGGCACCGACTTCCAGGGCTGGTCTGTAAGGTACTGAATATGAGGCTATGGGATGAATGCAGATGGCGAGCTACAGCTGAGGAAAGGGGAAGGCCAGTGTTGCAGCAATATTGGTGTTGCATTAATGCAACACCACTCAACGCAGCATTAAATGCTCTCGCAGGGGCGCATTGGCCCTTGAGAGGCCAGCGGCAAGGCATGCACAGCATACATAGCATGCTTAGCGTGTCTTACAGATCCTGGCAAGACAAGCCCGAGCAGGGGAGGAGGGAGAGGCGCCCAGGATGGGCTCCATTGGCGTGAGGACGCTCGACGGCAAGCACACAAGCTTCGCCTTCAGTGCCAGCGACACAGGGCACTCTGTGAAGCAGCACCTGCGCGCCACGTGGGGCCTCAACTACAGGCTGCTGTTCCGGGTCCGTGCTGAGCTTGCGGCACTGACACAGCACGTGTGCGTGCGCCATATGCATGGACATGTGAAGCGTGGGCGCGCAGGGCGTGCCCGTGGACAACAGCGCACTGATCGAGGCCTTGGAGGGTCGCTCTGACGAGTTCCTGGTGCGCATCCCTGCCGAGTGAGTTTGGAGCCTCTCAAGCCGCGGTGCCACTTCTGAGCGCTGCCGCTGCGCTCAGACGGCGCTGCCCCTGGCGAGGAAGAGCCAGGCCGCTGGTGCAGTGCGCCCAGCAGCACCGGCGGCGCTGGCAGAGCCGGAGCCTGCTGCGGAGGAGAGCGGGCCTGCGCCGCCGCCAGGAGCGCCGCCGCCGCGGCTCATCCCGCCGACCGCCGCGGCCTGGCAGGCGGCCAGGGAGCTCGCGGCGCCGCGCGCGCCGCCGCCAGCGCAGACGCCGCCGCGCTCGCCGGCGCCGTCGGGCGGCGCGCCGGGGCCGGGGTCGCAGAACCCGTCGCCGGCCACCTCGGGAGGCCACTTCACGCTGCTGCCGGGCTACGTATCGCGCCCGCAGCCGTCGCCGGCCAAGCCGGCGCCGCCGCCGCAGCGGGCCGGCGCGCTGGAGGGCGGCTTTGTGCGCCCGTTCTCCGCGGCCGCGGGCACGGAGGCGTACTCGGCCTGGGCGGCCGGCGGCGCCGGCGGCGCCACCGCCTGGCGGCCCTGGGCGCGCGACCAGCCCGCCTGCCACGCGCCGCCGCCTGCAGCGCGCGCACAAGAGCCTGCAGGCCCGCTCGGCGCCGCTCCTGGGGCGGCAGTGGGGCCTGTCGACCAGGCAGCGCCCGGGGCGGATGCAGCCAGCCGACCCGCGGGCGTCGCGATGGCTGGCGGGGCGCAGGCGGGCGCAGAGGCCGGCGCGAAGCCGCTGCGGAAGCGACGGAAGCGCGCCGGCAGGGAGAGGGAGAGCCCAGGCGGGCACCTGCTGCTGCTCGGCGGCCTGCGGAGGATCCTTGCGGACACGCCGACCCCCACAGCGCGCCCCTGGGACCCATTCATCCCTGCTTGCCAACCTGCAGCCCGCAATATTGCACATCTGTACTGGCAGGCCCCCAGGACGTGCGCTGGGGGCGGCTGGGGTACTGTACACTGTTCACCCTGCAAGGCCATTTCCATTCGTTTCAGTTCGAGCAGGCCTGTGCGTCATATGTGGCACGAGTGCAGCCTCTGCTGCGGCCGCCAGGTGGCGGGAGTGCTTGCCGAGCTGCCGCTGCCGCCGCCGCTGCAGCGCCTGGAGCGGCTGTTTGGCCCGCTCAATGCGGTGGGCGCGTTCCTGCTCACGCAGCACATTCAGGCGTGGCCCGCTGCGACATGCATTACTTTATAGCTCAGTTCACAGTTCAGCGTGAACCAACCACTGCCAAAACGAGTCATGCCCATGCTTGCTTTGCGCCAACTGCAGCCAGAGACACCCATGCCACCAGGTGTCCCGCGGCAGCCTGCGTTCAGTGCCCCATGTGGCCAGCATCGCTGAGCACGAGTGCAGTGGGCACGGGGTGGCGCGCCACTGCGGGGGAGGGCCTGCCTGTGCCTCGCGTGTGCTCCGGCTCTGCACCAA
>JAABUV010003815.1_pt1 | contig 18759 bp, 13 predicted proteins | sample 5559971 | NCBI WGS metagenome assembly JAABUV01 (sample SAMN10711881, study PRJNA513362) | rock metagenome | isolation source: Antarctica rocks | place: Antarctica: Victoria Land, Knobhead nord | collected 2015-12-19
AATATAGCTGAGTGACTGTAAATTTTCGAACTTTGCGCGAATCTTTGAAAACAAGTATCGAATATAAATTAGAAATAAAATGAGCGAGATAAATGAGTCTTGTGATATTTCTTTGCTTATTTCCTTTGGTTTCTGACGTTCGTCGTCAAATGCTAAGCCAATAATTCGATTTTGTAAGAAGCATTTTACTCAATTGATTAAATTGATCGATATTTTCAATTTAATCAATATTTTGACCAGCTGTTTCAACGTCACATGGTCAAAGACTTCTTTGACATCTAGAAGTAAACAGATAAGCGTGTTTCCTCAACTTTTCGCCATTTGCGCATCATGTACTAGGTTTAGTACTGCGTCTATAGCTGATTTTTGTTTTCTGCCTTTCATTTGATCAAAATTCAGCAGCTTATCATTAATTTCAGCTGTGTAAGACAGTCGCACTGCTATTATTTTTTCTGCTACTTTGTCTAAACAGTTTAGCAGCGTAATAATTCTGTATGTCTTCGAAATTGAATAATTCGACTTGTCTGGTTTTTTTAGAATAATTCTCGTGTCTTCGCGTCATATCTTCGAATGATAATTGTTTTCAATCAAATCTGAGTACACTAAATTGAAGTTTTTCGATATGCTTTTGTACGCTCGCTGTATGATTACGAATGACATATTGTCTGATTCGAATGCTTTTCTGAGTGCTGAGAAGTTAATAGCGTGCTTGATTTTCTCTTCGATAACTCTTAATCACTGTATACTTTCGTTCAATAGTAATTCTTCATTGATTTGAATTTTCGAAGATGATGAGTACATTGCTTTCAGAAATGCTTCGCACTTTTCATTGAATTCAATCTTCAATTCTTTTTGCAAGTTTTGTATTGAGAGTAACTTTTCGATTAAACGTGATTTAGTGAACTTGTATGTCTGAAACATCTCTTTTTCTTTGACGTTGTTCAAAAAATTGGTTCAGAATTGATTTTTGATCAGCTTTATTGCATCATGGTACGAATTTCGCATTTGCACTATCTCTGCTCATGCGTCGTCATTTCTGCATCTTTTTCAGGTTCGCTTTTTTGACAACAACGTCTTTCGCATTTCGATGAGCTCATTGTTTCATCAGAGTTTTGATTTTGCGCATATTCACTGTTTAAATATGAATAATTTCACTGTATTCTTGATGCATTCAGTCAAATAAATGACTTTTGCTTCTAAACTCGTGATTCTTTGCATCTTGACAATCATTTTGTCTTTCGCCTTTTGCAAATGCTCATCAAAGTCTTTTCAGTTGACTTTTTGCAGATTGTATGACGCGTTCAACGAATTTTCGACCAACTTCACTTTTTTCGTAACTATTGTAAATAGAATTACTTCATGATCAAATTCTGTGTCTGCGTTCTCATCTATATGTCAATTCTTACGCATATTCTTTGATGCAAATGCTAAATCAAGTATCGAGCTTGACTGAATCAAATAGCTGTGATATGTGTCTATATCAGAAGTGTTAATCAGATCGCACTTATGTAAATTTACTCAATTTATTAATGCTTTCGTTCTAATAGAGTTTGAAATTTTTGCGTTTCATCAGCTATGATGTGCATTAAAGTCTTTGACAATAATAACTTTTTGCTCAGAATTTAGCCTATCGAAAATATGTTGCATACGTTGCATGCAACATACATAAGACACGATCTCTATGCTGATTTCCCTCTTAGCAAGAAGTAGTTTCTCGCAGCAGATTCACAGTTCAAGACGAGCAAAATCTCTTACTGCTCAGATTTCGACAGTTTACTTCTTAAGCATGAGTCGCAGATGTTTCGTCAGCAATATGCATGCATATCACAGTCGATTTCTTCTTTAATCACATTGACATGCGTTACTGTTCTCTCAAGCTATACAGACGATGTCTTTGACTAAAGATTAACTTTATCATCAAGACATTTGAGAGTCAAAGCTCAGTGAAGAAATGAGATTCTTAAGATTGACAGTTATCGTCATTGTATATCACGTCTTGCAGACGCTTGCTTCGCTTGTAAGATGTGTAACTCATCTGTTTTATGTTATCTGTAAAGATCTTTCTCATGCAAATCAATCATGTTTTGCAAAGATGTTCATATGCTACACTTTTAATCAAACAGCGTAGTTCAATCATTCTTTATTAATTCGCTTGTGTTTCTCTTCTTTTAATGAAGTCTTCTTATCAGCATATCATCTATGTATAGAATGTCTGTATCTGAACGTCTGTTAAACGATATTAATGAGATTCTTGAGTTTGCTCATGTTGAACTTAACAAGACTCGTGAGTTGCTTATGTCGTAGTAACAGACACGCAGTCTTAACAAGATTTATACGTAGTTAGCACGTAAATTTAAAGAATGTTCGTGATTCAAGTTCTTTCTGCTAATCACTCTCAACAGATCAAATGCAAGAATGTTTTATCTCAGTTCTTGTCATTATGATGATAAGATGCTGAATTGAATGATTTTCATAAGCGATTTTTCTTGTAGTTCTGCGTTCTATTTGACTTTCTCATCTGCATGCAGATTGCTTTTGTAGCATGCACATTGAGATTATCAAAGTCTGCATGATCGCGAAAACTCTGCATGCAATCAACGCACAGCACTTCATCATTACACAGCATCTCGATGTCATTCAAACTTTTGATAATCTTTAAACTCTACTGTAGTTAAACAGTAGATTCGTAGTCAGCATCATGTACAGATGAGTTTCATTACTGACTCATTACATCAACATGTTTTGCACATCTTGCAGCATTTCAATGCATTCTTTTGCTGCTGACATTTCTTCTTTCATAGCATCATTCTTGATGTATATGTCAAAGATTGACTTGTAATCATACATAACTTTAAAGAAACTACAGCTCAATAAAGAGTGCTTCGTCTGATGATACATAAACTCAACTACAAGTAAAAGCATAGCTCAGTTGTCTTGTCTTTCTGAATAATATACTTGTAGATAATGTTTCAGCATTTGATTCTGTCATTCTGTCTGATCATTTATTTGCAAATGAAAAATGATGCTTAGTCATCATTTCATCTTAACATAATAGCAAATCTCTGATCAGAACGCACTGATAAATAAACTATCTTTATCAATAACTATATCATTCAATATCTCATATTTTAAAGCAATCTTCTCAAAGAACAACTCTGTTAACTTTATAACAGTCAGAGTCTTCTTTGTAAACAAATAACGCGTCATCTTCATGTAGTAAGTGACTATCACAAGAATCGAGTTCTACATGACTTCTTTTTATTTACTAGATGACAGATTTGTTATGAAATTCATAGTGATTTCTTTTCATGAATCTGTGAGTTGAGATAATGATCTCAACTCATCATATGATAAATGACGTTTCATCTTTACTCTTTGACAAATGTCACAAGTATTTATATACTCTTTGACATTCTTGATCATACTTTTTCAGTAATATTTGCAATCTAATAGCTCATTGATGTTACGATTCTAGTCTTCGTCTATTCTTTCTAGTTCTGATCTGAGTTTCATTCTAATCAAGTCTAGTGAGCATTCAAGCTAGTAGTGATGTCATTGAGACTTTGCATCATATGTGTAAGACGTCAATTCTTTCAAGTCTAGCACAAAGCTGAGAAACACACATATAAAGAATTGAGTTCTTTTCTGTAAATACTTTTCTTTCTTAGCATTTATCTATTAGTTAAATGACATTCATATGACTCGCTTTATGCTGACTTCTAACAGTAAATAAATGCTAATCAACTACTCTGCTATCAACGTGTAGATGATATGAAATAATCTACTTCGTTTATTCAGAAAATTCGTAAGAAATTCTTTGAATTACTTTTACTCAAATTTATCAAATTACTCACTGAACTTTATCACAATCAATCATTACACACTTACATATCTATTTCTATCTTTATCTTAATTTCTCATCATGACACACGACTTTGAATCAGTCAAATCTCAAACGACTCGTCTGCTTAAAAGCATTGCAAATAAACAAATTTCTCTTCTTTCTTTCGATGCTTCAGCTGAATCTCAGAATGTCGCGATCTCATGAAACATCAAGATTGAAGAACAACTACGTCAGTGAGTTCTTGATCAGTTGAACAAGATCATCAAGATGTTAGATGAGCTAAGAAATCAATAAAACATGACTTTGAAATGCAATGAGCACTGAATCGTTCTACAAGTTGAACATACTCAGAGACTGAAACAGCTAAAGATCAATCGCACGACAATGAACATTCTAGAAGAAACTAACACTCGACTACAAGAGAAAATGTTGAAACTCAAAGAGAAACAGTCTCAATCTCGACAGTCTACTGAGTCTCGATCTACTACGAATCATTTATCTCAACAAGATATTGAGTCGCAAGCTTCTATCGAGAATCATACTTGATGAAAAACGTTCAAATCATTGTTTAAATCATTTGCAAATGATCATCATTGATTCTACAAATTTTCAAATTCATTTATATTCACTGATGAAGATGAATCAAGTTAAGAAGATTGAAGAAACAAGATGAACGACAAGCTGATTGTCAATGTCAATCAATTCAATGATGAGATCATCTGTATTGTTTACATGATGTCTAGATTAGAAGATGACGTTACGAAGCACATCTTCGCTCAACGTTGTTTTGATTCTTCAAATTCATTCACTTCGATCTACAAGCTATTCAATTATTTAAAAGAAATATACGATGAACTGAATAAGAATTGAAAGTCTCAACGCGAATACAACGTTCTGAAACAAGCAGACAAGTCTTTCAATGTTTTCTACTTCAACTTTATGAAGCTATTCAGCTATCATGATTATGATGATCGCACTCTGATGAACAATCTTCAGAATAAAATCAACAATCGCTTGCAGAACGCTCTATCAATCTGTTCAGAGAACTTTACTTCGCTCTCTCGTTTAAAGAAATTTCTTCAAGATGTGAATAATAAACAGCGAGTCAACTATCAGCTACACAGCGAACGTTGCACTGTCATTGTCAAAGTTACTGTTGTATCTGACAAATGCATTACTTCATTGTCAGTGATAACTTTGATAATTGATTATGTTAAGTTTATCATCTTTTCTACTTCTGAGTCTGATCAAGCGAAATCATTTATCATCTGCTACATCTGCAAGATCTTGAATCACTTGTTCAAGAATTGCTCTCAGAACAAGATTAGCACTTTGACTTCTTGAGCTTTCATCTCTCGTCTACATGAAATCGTCATTTCGAAGAATAAAGAGAATGAGAAAATGTCTTCTTTCGAGAATAACGAGGCAAAAAACTAAAGACTTTCATCAAAGACGTGATGAAAGATGTGTTAATTTCTTCAACGACGAGCATGTCAGATGATTCTTTTGCTTCTGAATCTTTGACTACTGAATATGTACTTTCTAGCAATGAAATTAGTTACTCATTGAAGTCATTGATTGACATCGAAGCTGCTGACTATTCATTCATTGATGAAGTGATCGCGCAGATTGTTTGTGATCAGTTGCAAATTGAGCTTCTGACTTTGATCAAAGCGAAGTCAATTCGAGAATTCGACGATCATTATACTAAGAAACTCATTACTCATGTCATCTATTTGAACCTAACTGTTCAAGATCATACGATTGACACAGCTTCTATGTTGATCATTCGATTAGATCAACATCAAATGATTCTTGAAAAAACATGAATGAACAAAATCGACCTAGTAATTGATATGCGAACCAATTTTCTTCGATTTTCGAATTTCAACTCTACTAGTCAGAAATCAATTGCTCTATTCTCAAGCAATAAATCAATCACGAAACGAATGAGCTTGACTTCTACTCATATACTGAAGAGATTTTTCACTTTCGTTACATCTCAATTCAGTCAAAACAAGAAGTTCATTGAACAGTTAAAACAGCGTTGCGCGACTTTGACTAGTGTCAATTCTAAATCAACGTTCAGTCTGAAATCATTCTCTTTCAGTTCAATGAACATAGCAATGATAGAGACAGCGACATATAGAATGTTAGTCAAACGTTCAGACATCAAGATCTTTGCTGTTATCGTCTTGAAAATCGATTGACTTATAACTACAGCTGAAAACAAATCTGAAGAAGTGAATCTGCATGAGCTTTTTCACGCTGAAGCTCTCAAGCAAGTCAAGATCAAGCTTCTCTTTGAATATCACGACTATCTAGATATCTTCGATCGAGCAATGATTGATCAGCTATCATTGCATCGTTTCTACGATCACAAAATTGAGTTGATCGATGAAAAAACACTCTCTTGAAGCAGACTATATCAGATGTTTGATCACAAGCTTCAGAAGATAAAGAAATATCTGATTGATCATCTAAACAAAGAGTTCATTTTCTTCAGCTTCGCATCATACGTCTCACTCATCTTGTTCATTGAAAAGAAAGACGAAAGTCTGCGTTTCTGCATCAATTACAGAAAGCTCAATGCTTTGATCAAACGAGATCGTTATTCTCTGTCATTGATAGACGAGACTCTCACTCGTATACAAGAAAGCAAGTATCTGACTCGATTAAACATCATTGTCGCGTTCAATAAACTATATATGCATTCAGATAACGAAGATTTGACTATCTTTATTATCTTCTTTGACTCATACAAATATCATGTAATGCTCTTCAAATTAACAAATGAATCAATGTTCTATCAATATTATATGAACGATGTGTTGTTTGAATATCTACATCAGTTTTGTCAGATCTATCTAGATGACATTATCATCTACAGCAAGATCTTGAAGAAACACAAGCGATATGTATGATTGATCTTGCATAGACTACGAAAGATTAATCTACAGATAGATATAAACAAATGCGAGTTTCATGTGCAGAAAATCATCTTTCTAGAACTACTGATATTCATTGAGAGACTAAAGATGAATTCTCGAAAGATACAGATGATCGTCGAATGATCTATTCTCATCAATCTCACTCAGATACAGTTCTTCATTGACTTCTGCAATTTCTATTGATGCTTCATCAAGAACTTTTCGAAGATTGTTCATTCAATGATTCAACTCACTCAAAAGAAGATCATATTTGAATGAAATGAAGTCTATCAGATCATCTTCGATCATATGAAGAGACGTATGATCGAGACTTCTATATTACGTCACTTTGATCAAACTTGTAAGACTATTCTTGAAATTAATTAATTCAACTACGTCAACGATGAAGTTCTCTCTCAATATGATGACGAAGAAGTACTACATTCAATTGTCTTCTATAGCAAGAACATGTCTTCTGCTGAATGCAACTACGAAATATATGATAAAGAACTTTTGATCATCATTTGAGCATTTAAACACTGACGACTTAAACTGAAGCTAACTGACATTTCTATCAAGATGTTCATCGATCATCAAGCGCTCATCTCATTGATGAAAGATAAAGAGCTGAGCAGACGTCAGATGCGCTGAGTTCAGAAGCTCGCTGACTTCAACTTCAGAATAATGTATCAATCTGACAAACAGAACATCAAGATCGATGCATTAACTCGTCAAGCTGACGTCATGCTCAGAGATTCAAAAGATGAGCGCGTTCGCTATCAATGAATCACTATTCTGACTTCGAATCGAATGAAAATTGCTGATTTAAAGAAGAACATCAGTGAATCAATCTATAAACAGATTCTTGAGACTAATGAGATCGACGAGAATTGTACGCTACTTCGCGAAGCAATAGCAAGAGATGAGACACAATATAAAGATATCAAATTGAAGAATTGTTGAATTCATAATGAAATCTTGTATCATGATAGTCAGCTATGAATTTCGTTCAACAAGCTTCTACAAATGAATCTGATTCGTGAGATGCACAATCAATCATCAGTTGATCATTCTGATATTCTTAGAACTGTGAAAGTCATAAAGCAAAACTACTATTGATCATTCATGCGAAAAACGATAGATCGATATATTCGAAACTGCTATATCTGTCAACGTTCAAAGACATCAAGAGATAAATCAAATGACTTGCTTCAATCTCTATCAATATCTGAACAGCGATGACAAGACATAGCAATGAACTTCATTATCATTCTATCTGATTCAAGCGAGTACAACGCTATTCTTATGATTATCTGCAGATTGTCAAAAGAAAGACATTATATTTCTTGCATCACTGATGATGAAGATATCACTGTTGAAAAGACAGCTGAAATGCTGATTCAATGAGTATATTAAACTCATGATCTATCAAGCTTTATAGTATCTGATCGAGGTTCGCAATTCATCTCTATACTATGAAAGTTTCTTTGCAAACGACTGAGCATTTTTCTTTGATTGTTCATCGTCTATCATTCTCAAATCAATGATCAAAGCAAACAAGTCAATCAGAACATCAAGCAATATCTTTGATTCTTCTGTTCATATATGCAGAACGACTGATCTAAGTGACTACTCATGATTGAGTTTGTCAACAATAACATCTTGTTCTCAGTCATCTTCTTGATTCTCTTCTTCATGAACAAGAACTTTCATTCTCATATGAGCTTCGATTCTGACATCATTGAGTATGAAAGCACTCGCGAACGCTTGCAGATCAATTGAGTCAAGAATATATTTGAACAAATGAACAAGACATTGATCTTCGCTCGTGAAACTCTGATCAAAACACGAGAACAAATGATGAATCAAGCTAACAAGCATAGAAAGAAAATCAATTACAAGATTGAATCAAGAATGTTTCTGAACGAATGAAACATTATTACAGCAAGACTCTTCAAAAAATTGAATGACAAGATGCTCGATTCTTTTCAAATTATCAATCTCGTTGACTCATTCTATAAATTGAAACTATTCAAGACTATGCGTATACACGATGTATTTCATTCAGAGCTTCTTCGTCTCGTTGTCAATGACTCTCTGTCTGATCAGAAGAATGAATCTTCGAGATCAATAGTGATAAACGATGAAGACGAATGAAAAATCGACGATATATTGAACTTTCGACGATATCAAAGATGACTTCAATATCGAGTCAAATGAAAGAGTTATGACAACAATCTCAACTGATATAACGCTGACAACGACGAATTTATGAACGTTTAAGAGATGATCGATGACTTTTATATCAAATATTTAAGAAAAGCGCACTAAGAAACAACATTCATGCAAACATGAATATTCAAAAAGAGAGAGTAATGTTATGATTCTAGTCTTCATCTATTCTTTCTAATCTTCATCTTGATTTCATTCTAATCGAGTCTAGTGAGCATTCAAGCTAGAAGTGATGTCATTGAGACTCTGCATTATATGTGTAAGACGTCAACTTAATCAAGTCTAGCACAGAGCTGAGAAACACACATATAAGAATCGAGTTCTTTTCTGTAGATACTTTTCTTTCTTAGCATTTATCTATTAGTTAAATGACACTCATATGACTCGCTCTATGCTGATCTCTAACATTATGTGTCATGATGAATTGACTCATAGAGATTAAATCAGAGACTAAAGTCAGAGATTGAGTCAAAGATCAGATCTGAGTTAACTCTGAAACTCTATGACTCTGTCAAGACATCGTTTAGACTACGTCATATCTTCGACTTAATATATCATGAGTTATGTCGTGCTCGACTTGACAATGCTTGATAAACTCTCTATAGTTGATCAATTCTCTCAAGTTATCAAGAACTTCTTAATAATTAGCTTTATCATAATATATATTCATTCTGTGCCTGCTTAAAATATCACATTGTCATATCATTCTTATAGACTTCGTCTATTCATTTAGTAGACTTGATCATTACAGTTCTAATTATTTCAAACTCTTCTTAGAAATGACGATTCAATATTCAAGCATGATAACAGCAATGCAATCATAACAAAGTTGAAACGATGATATCTCAATCTTGCAAGACATCATATTAGAAAACAAACGTTGCATAATGAAATCAGAAAGTGAAGAAGCAAAAAATGAACTCTCTCTTGATATTAATGAACAACTGACATGAGCAATGCTTCAACGTGATGAACTGCAAAAGAAACAGAAGTTAGCAGCTATTCAATCAAAGATTGAGACTTTGCAAGTCATTGAAACGACAAAGAAAAGTCATTAAGTCTTCACTTGAACTTTCATAAAGAATTTGAATAATTTATGCATCGTTTTCATAATGTCAACAATGATAAAACGAAGTCATCACAAGATTGTCTTGCAAAAGCGAAGATTCTCAATGTCTTTGAAGAAGTATCATGATAAAATTATAAAAGAACATAGAGAGTGAATTCGCGACATTGAAATCTCATTTCAAAATATCTCTTGACATTTTGAAAGTGATGAGAAAAAGATTTTGTACTGCATGATTTATCTGAAAAGTGAATCAAAGAAACTTTGATTCAATCATGAAAAGACTATGTCTGCAGCTCAGCAGACGTGATTCAATTTTATCAACTTTCTTCTGAATTTAATTAAGAATTTGATGAATTAAGACATAGACGTGACTTAGCAGTATGTGAATGCATCATAACGTTCAGATCAGATGATATAAACATTTGAAACTCATTTGAGCACTCTGAAACATCAACTTTCGTTGTATAGTGATGAGCATAAGCGAGCTCATTTATTCATCAAGTTGAGATTTGAGCTGCATGTGATCATTACTAATGTGCAATTGATTTCTATCACATGAAATGCATTAATCGATCTTGTTACTCGATTGAAAACAAATTTGCGAAAAGAACACATTTTGTTGTTGAAACAATCTTGAGACGAGAACTTGCATAATTGAGATAGAATCAACAAGAAGACTCATTCAAAGCGAAAGAAATCTTATTGATCAATCAGATTCAACTCTTCATCAAAGACAAGCTTACATGCTTCATCATGTTATAGCAAGAATTTGTTCAACATAACGTGCTACATGTGCAATCAAAAGAATCATTACTTTACTGATTGTAAAGATGAAAAGATCAAGAATAAATCAAAAAAATCTGATGTAAATTGAGTATTCATCGATTCAATGTCACATATGAGTTATTTCAAGATTTCAAGAAAAGACAAGCTTTTGATGAATGCTTCAAATCATCAAGAAAAAAATAAGAAGTTCTCTTTGTAAAGACTCTTATATATAAAGAGCATGTAATTCAGAAAGATTAGAAGACAGAAATGAAGATTCACATGAATATCGACGTCAAGATGAACATAATTAGTCAACGTTTCATCATTGAGCAAGATATATCATTGCTGAACATTAATCTCTCAATATCTATCTGAATAAATGATTAGAATGTTTATTGTTATGACGTCTATAAGATGTGTTATCGACTGAGAAACAGCTGAGACATAAAGAAAAAAGATATAAGTATCTTTTATGCTATTGACAAGAAAGAATCTTCTCTGATTTTAAGTATATCAAGTATGCAATTCAAGCGTATTTGAATAGACATGATTGCAAGAACATGATGTTTCAACGTGAATGAATACACATTTGAGTTGTTCTTCGCACAAGCATTTGCAAAAGTTCTACAAAATGAGTCTACTGTGTATGTTCTTGTCATGATCAATGTTGTCGAAGAGTCAACTGTTGAACATCAAGTGAAAGCAATAAATAACATGATGAGTTGTATCACAAATGCGCTTAAAACGCAAACTTTACTCGTTGAATTGAAAGAATATAAAAATGTATTCTCAATAGAAAGTGTCGACAAATTGCTCTTGCATGAAGATCATGATCATGCAATCGAAATGACTGCAGAATCATCATATGAATCATTGTATAATTTGTCAAACACAGAGTTAACAACTCTGAAACAGTATTTAAATGATGTCTTAGCAAAAGAATGAATTAAGCACTTCGTCAGCTCAACTGATGCATCTATTTTATTCATTTTCAAAAAGAACAATAATCTTCATTTATGCATGAACTATCGAGATCTGAATAAGATCACTGTCAAAAATCGTCATTCGCTGCCTTTAATTAGTGAAACTCTAGACAGACTTAATAAAATTAAGCAGTTCACTAAGTTAGATCTGAAAAACGTCTATCATTGTCTCAGAATTCAACATGAAGATGAGTGAAAGACAACGTTTTGTACTCATTATGATCACTTCAAATATATGATCATGTCGTTTAATTTAATTAACATGTTTATCATCTTTCAGACTTATATTAATAAGATCTTGACAACGCTTTTAAATGACTTTTGTGTTGTCTATCTGAATAACATTCTAATCTTCTTTGTAGAGAAGATTGATCACGTAGATCACATGAAGCAGATTCTTGAGAGATTAAGAAAGTTCAAGCTATATGCTAGCTTGAAGAAGTGTGAATTCTTCATCACTAAAGTGAACTTTCTAGAATTTATTATATTCATCGAGAATGTTTCAATAAACTCAAGTAGAATAAACATCATCAAAACGTGATTCAGATTGAAGATGTATTAAGAAATACAAGTTTTTCTGAGATTCATCAATTTCTATCAACGTTTTATACATTACTACTCTCAGATAGCAGAGTCTTTAACAGAACTGCTGAGAGATAGTGTAAAAGATGTAAAAATGAGCTTATTCATATGATCAAGCGAAGCGAAACAAGCTTTTAATCAGCTTCGCGACGTCTTTATAAGAACATCTATACTAAGACACTTTGACTCAGAGCGACATATATGCATTGAGATTGACGCATTCAATTATGCAGTCGCAAGTATTTTGTCTCAGTCAGATGGTGAAAATTAATGACATTTAATTGCATTCTGATTCAGAATGATGATAGACGTTGAAAGAAACTATGAAACATATGATCAGAAACTTCTAGTCATAGTAGCGATGTTTAAACACTGACAACACTATGTGAAAGACAATTATCATACTGTTGAAGTTCTGACTGATCATAATAATCTGAAGAGTTTTATAAACATATGAAAGCTAAATGAAAGACAAGTCAAATGAGTCATGAGATTGTTGATCTGCAATTTTGAAATAGCACATAGATCAGAAAAGACAAACTTGATTAATGCATCATCAAGATGATTTGACTATAAGAGTGAGAACATTTCTGCGAATCATTTGCTGCTCACTCTGCAGCGAAAGCTGACTAGAATAGAAAGTTTAAATAACTTTATATTTGTAGCAATCAGAGAACTATACTGTATACGAGTGATTAATGATGTTGAGAAGACGTTCGTTCACAGTATAAGTATAAATAGATATTCAGCAGAACATGTCAAGAGCAAACTGCAAGATGAAACTCACTGATGAACATGAATGATTAACGATGTCGAGAAAACATTCATTCACAATGTCAGTGAATGAAGATATTCAGCAAAACATGTTGAGAGCAGACTGCAAGATGAAACTCATTGATGAACATGAGTGATTAATGATGTCAAGAAAATGTTCATTCACAGTGTCAGTGAATGAAGATATTCAGCGAAACATATTGAAAGCAGATCGCAAGATGAAATCTACTGTACATGAGTGATTAATGAAGTTGAGAAGATGTCTGTTCACAGTGTCAGTGAAAACATGAGTACATGTTCAGCAGTGCATGTCAGAAGTATGCTGCTGAGAATCATGATTTTAGCAGTGCGAGAAATGCATCTAGATGAAGTACATTTCTCAAAAGATAGAATCTCTCAATTTGAATCAACAACTTTAAGAAGCACAGACGTTGAAACGTTGACTCATAGAAATCACAACGTAGCTGAGAAACAGCTTAATTCTGTTGCTGAAACTGTTGATTGCAAACAACTCATTTCATGTGCAATTGTCAGAGTATTGATAATTCATGAAACGACATACAACTTCAGTAGTAAATTCATAATTGAGCTCATCAAGATCTTACAGCAAGAAGATGAATTTGCTGTAAGACTAAGAGCAGATGAAATGATGAATATATAAAAGAGTGACGTTGAAGCTTGAACATTGAATAGTTAAGAAATGATAGAATACAATGAATCATTGTATGTTTCAGAAGATTTTTCTGTCAGAGAAAAGCTGTTAAAACATCATCATGATAACTTTTTAACAAGACATTTTGATGCTGACAAGATCAGCGAGCTATTAGATTGCAAATATTGCTGAAAAAGTATGATCAAGAATGTCAAAGAGTATATAAATACTTGTGACATTTGTCAAAGAGTAAAGATGAAACATCATTTATCATATGATGAGTTAGAGTCATTATCTTGATTCACAGATTCATGAAAAGAAATCATTATGAATTTCATAACAGATTTATTGTTTAGTAAATGAAAAGAAGTCATGTATGACTTGATTCTCATGATAGTTGATCATTACATAAAGATGACACGTTATCTGTTTATAAAGAAAACTCTGACTGTTGTAAAGTTAGCAAAGTTGTTCTTTAAGAAGATTGCTTTAAGATATGAGATCTCAAGTGATATAATTATCAATAAAGATAGTCTATTTATCAATGCATTTTGCTCAGAGATCTGCTATCATGTCAAGATGAAACGACGACTAAGCATTATTTTTCATTCGCAAACAGATGATCAGACAGAATGACAGAATCAAATGTTGAAACATTATCTAAGAGTGTATTGTTTTGAAAAGTAAGATGACTGAGCTATGCTTCTACTCATAATTGAGTTCATTTATCATCAGACGAAGCACACTTTGTTGAACTGTAGTTTCTTTAAAGTCATGTATGACTACAAGTCAATCTTTGACATATGCATCAAGAACGATGCTATGAAAGAAGAAGTGTTAACAACAAAAAAACGCGTTGAAATGCTGAAAGATGTGTGAAACATGTTGATGCAATGATGACAAAACGCGATCAATGCTCAGACAAAATACTATAATTGAAAACATAAGTCTAAGTTCTTTAATGTTGATGATTTAGTCATGCTATCAGCAAAAAATCTGAAGCAGAAGAAGTTGAGCAAGAAGTTATCAAATAAGATGATAAAGTTCTTTTGTATACAAGAACTTATAAAAAAGCAGATGTATCATCTTGATCTTTCAATCATTTATAAAGTTCATTCTGTCTTTCATGTATTTCTTTTAAAGTCGTATAATCATAGACTAAATAATAACTCTATACTTGATTATTTTGTACTCAAGCTTATTGATGATGAGTAAGAATGAAAGATAGAAAAGATTCTACAAAAGTAAAAAGAAAGAGAATCTTATATTATAAGATACAATGAAAAAAATATTTCATTGAATATGATCAATGAATATCAAGCAAAGATATAAAAGATGTCTCGAAGCTTATAGAAGCTTTCGAAATGAGGTTGAAACATGAGCGAAAAGCATAATCACTCACTTTCAAGCATAAACTCATTATTAAAAAAGAAGAATTACTGTATTATAATAGTTTCGCTCTCTAATGAAATAATCACATATGTAAATCAACAGACAGAAGAAAAAAGCGCAAAGACGCTCAAATGCGCTCGACAAGAAAGCGTAATCATCACGACACAACAAACATCATGCAATCATCACTTTATCAAACATCTTTCACACAAGACAAGATTACAAACTTCTTCTTCTTTTTTATTGTCAGATTTACATTGAAATGCAAAGACAGAGATTCAAAAGATGACAAATTGTGCTAAAATATATCAGAACAATTAGAAATGCTGACAAAATAATATATAATTGAGATTGAATATATCACAAAGTGCTTTACATTCAGAATTTCTTTAACAATGTCATTGACAATCATCATTTCTTTGAGAATGAGCTTTTGAATCTTTAAAGACTCAAGTTTGTGAATCTTCTTGAGATGATTCTTCACACAAGTTGTTGTTGTCAATTTCTTGTAAAGAATTTTCTGATGAGCAATGAATGTTTTCAAAGTGATGTTCTCTTCTTTATTCTCAATCACACTATCATGAATATTTTGCAAATGAAAGAATTTATTGATAGTTGAAATGCAGATGTCGAAAATCTAAATATCAAATCATGAACATTTAGCAGATGTATCAGATAAGTATACTCATTGCAATATAGAAACTTTCATTACTTACACAGCGAGCACACTTTTTGTACATTGTCTTTCTTTGAAAGATGACATCACATTACAATGCTTTATTGTTGATGTGTAAAACTCAAGCACACTTTATACAAATCATTCTATTTAGAATTTTGAAATCAGCAGCACTTCTTTCGCTTATTTTCACAATTGACAGCTGAAAAGCATCAATAATGACATCAAGAAGTTGAATAAGTGAATCTCATCATCATTCTTTGATTTCGCGAAGTCTGTGAGTTCAACAAGATCGTTGACGAAGCATCAATGATCATTTCTTTTCTCATCATCTTTCAAATTTTCTCTTCAATAATTGAAATGTACTTGAAAGTTTGAATAGTAGAAGCAATAAACTCTCGATCAGAATTTGATAACATTTGCATTATCATGAGCAATTCAGCATCAGCAGCATCATGATCATCATGTCTGATTAATGTCTTTTAAGCAAACTTATGATACTGTTAGTTGCAATAATAATCATGAAACTTCAATTTGTGACATCACTTACTTTCATAATGATCTTGACTCAATCATCAGTCAACTTCATCATTTTACAACTCTTTTTGAACATCATTACGTGTTCACGACTCATGATCTAGATTTCTTACTCTTACTATACAAATATACTCAAAGTTTGTTAAAAGTAATCACACAATGATAAAAATATGATCATGATTGAAAAAAGATGAAGTTGAAGAAAATGAGAAGTTGAGAGAAACTGAAAGAGTGATAAACAAATCAACAATTATTATTCATTCTTGTTTACACTTTATCATCTCAACAACATCATTTACTTGAAAGATAAACAATGTTTATGTGCTATCTACACATCATAATTGCTGTCATTTACATCAACTACACATCACATATACTATTTATAATGTCATCTATACACATTATAATTGAAGATGAATCATCATTTAATCGAAAGTTTCTCTTTTTCTTGTTTTCTCACAGAGATTTGAAGATTTTTATCGAGAGCTTCTAGAGTGAATCAATGAGTATACATCATCATTTATCAAAGTAAACAAAGACATTAATTATTGAGATCAAGAATGAACTCACTTAGAAGAGAAGACAATTGTCATGATGAATTGACTCATAAAAGTTAGATCAGAGATTAAAGTCAAAGATTGAGTCAAACATCAGATCTGAGTTAGCTCTGAAACTTTATGACTTTGTCAAGATATTGTTTAGACTACGTCATATTTTCGACTTAATATATCATAAATTATGTCGTGCTCGACTTGACAATGCTTGACAAACTCTTTATAGTCAATCGATTTTCTTGAGTTATCAAGAACTTCTTAATAATTAGCTCTATCATAATATATACTCATTCTGTGTCTGCTTAGAATATCACATTGTCATATCACTCTTATAGATCTCGTATATGCATCTAGTAGACTCAATCATCACATTATGTCATAAACATTTTTCAAATCAACATCTTTCTTATGTTTCAACATGTTCTCTTTGAGACTAACGTCGAATCTGAGTAACTACTATATAAAGCGTGTTCTTCTTATCTTTTATATCTTCTTTCTTCTGTATTCTTAAAGTTTAGTTATAACTATCTCTATAAATCAAACATTCTACTCAGCTACACACTACATCATGACAATGTGATTAGTTTCTAAACATGATTTCAACACTCAATGAGTAAGACTCACTCTTGATTATCATTTTAAATCATTATTGATAGTTGCTTTCTGAAACATATGACTCTGCACTTACTCATTATTCTCATGATGAAGTTTTTTTCATTCATGTTGTAGATGTCTGAAGATTGTAAATCATAGTTTTCAAGAATCTTAGTATATAAATCAAATTAATCATTGATCAGCTCTTCATTATGCATAGCAGCACGCTCTTTATTCGATGCTTGACTAAACATAAAAGTCAACTTCGTATGATGTTGTAGAAATCTTTGTATTCAATTGATATTCAAATTATCATTCTGTTGACTACTTCAAAGCAACTTCATTGTCATGAATTGAATTTAATTGACTTGTGATGATCAGTCTTAGAAGATCATAAGTAGTATTCAATCAGTCAAAGTCTTCTCTACTTCAAAGATGAGTCGCTGATATTGCTGATGAGAGATCTTAGAAGATTCAGCATCGTTGATATGTCTTCGAAGTGTAGATTTCATAATGTCATGCTGACGAGCAATCTTTCAAAGTGAAAGCTTGAATACATTGTTCTGATAAACTGTAATAGCTAATTGAACACGCTCTTGCCTGATCGACTTCAAATGTTTCTTCATGATCATGTGATTGACGTTGAAAATGATGAAGCACCTGAATTTTTAAAAAAAAATCCGCTTTATCTATTCTGTACTAGCGTGCGCGGAAACCTCGTTTGCGCAGGAACCTCGTTTATACGAGTAGTAAAAGATGCATGCTCTTGAAAGTTATTTTGAACGTTTGCTATTTATTTACTAGTAAATGACCAGATATTTACGATACAATGCCGTCATGTCTAGAAAGTAGGTACATGCTAAGGTAAAGCGTGGACGAATTACCTACATTTTACCTTACAAATCGCATAGTACCTTACCTTACTTTAGGTACCTCAAGGTACTTACGCATGACATCTCTTACGACGTGTTGATGAACCAATAATTCGCTGCTGCGAACTCCAATTTGTACCATTAGGAGCTCTGAAATGCTCGATCTGACGGTCCAAGAGGCTATTTCCGGTGTTCTTGGGTCTATTTCTCTGGCATCGTGGGTCTTCTTACTTGTACTGTAGCGTTTGATTCTCCCCATCTGGGCATCAACTAAAATCATGTACTACAGATACCCCAGTT
>JAABUV010003816.1_pt1 | contig 18758 bp, 18 predicted proteins | sample 5559971 | NCBI WGS metagenome assembly JAABUV01 (sample SAMN10711881, study PRJNA513362) | rock metagenome | isolation source: Antarctica rocks | place: Antarctica: Victoria Land, Knobhead nord | collected 2015-12-19
TGGAGCGGGGCCGACTCAAGAGGGCATCAGTGCCAGGCCATGTTTGAGAGGCATCGGGAGCGCGCAGCGGGCCATGCGCATCGGTTCGCGGCAGGGGCGCGCGCGCGCCTGGATGCAGCCGCACAGGCGGGCGGGAAGTGAACCGCTGTGCGAACGGGCAAGGCTGCCCCAGAGAGGCTCGGTGGTGTGCTCGAGACCACAGGTGGGGCATGGCTGCACCCGAGCCAGAGCGGCAGGCGCGCAAGCAGGTGCCACGGCCCATCGTCGGCGAGGCGCTGGTGGACAAGGCAAGTTACAACATCTGGCACCACAAGCCCAATGACCGCCGCAAGGCCGAGCCCAAGAAGGCTGCCGCGCACCGCTGCTGCCCCGCGCGCGACTCCGGCCGCACGCGCGGCTCCGAGAGCGGCGCGTCCTTCTGCTGCATCGACTTTGCGCGCGGCGTGTGCGCCGCGGGCCCCGGCTGCAACTACCTGCACCGCGTGCCCACCGCAGCGGTGCGGCGCCCCCCGCCGTGCAGCCCGAAGGCACGTGCCGCACCCGCGGGCTTGTCGTTCGGGGCAGTCCTGCGCGCCGGCTGAGCACGCCGCCCGTGACCCGCACAGGACGAGGCGCGCGCGGCCACCGACCTGTCAGTGGACGTGTTTGGGCGGGGCAAGGTGGCGGAGGCGCGCGACAACAGCCTGGGCGCGGGGTCCTTTGAGCGCGACTGCCGCACGCTGTATGTCAACTACAGCGGCGTCGTGAGTCACATGCGGACCGGCCTGCAGGCACGCCGCGTCTGCAAGGGCGTTAGGTGGGCTGGTTTTGACAAGCTTCTCAGGACAGTGGCGTGCCGGGCGCCGCAGGCGAAGCAGCTGCTGGAGCCGGAGTTCGCCGAGTGGGGCGCGCTGGCGCGCGTGCACATGGCGCACGACAAGCGGCTGGCGTTCGTGACCTACGCGCAGCGCAGCAGGCGCGCCGCACGCCTCGGCCTCGTGCTCGCGCCGACCCAGCGCCGCGGACCATGTCGCCGAGCGACCCTCGCGCCTCGCGCGCAGCGCCGAGTTTGCCAAGGAGGCGATGGCGCAGCAGCGCGTGCCGGGCGGCGATCTGGAGGGCTTCCTGGACGTGCGCTGGGCCAACGAGGACCCCAACCCGCGCGCGCAGGCGCGCGAGAAGCGCCGGCACGCCGACACATACGGCCAGGCGCGCCGCGCCCGGCCGCCCTGCCGCTTGCGTGGCAGGCCCACGGCATGTGACCTGGCAGCCCCATGGCGTGACAAAGTGCGGCGAGGCGACGACTGGCATCTGTGCATGCGTGCGACGCGCCAGTACCACACCATCTTGCCGACTGGCGCTCAGCTATGCCTCCTGCATGGCATGTGCACAGCTGCAGCAACTGCCTAGAGGCTGTTCTGGACCAACCGGCTGCCGCGGAGGTCATGACCGTCCAAGCATCCAACTTTTCAAGCGTCGCAGCGCGCATGGACGCGCAGCCTGCATTCCTGCTCAGAAGCTTGTCACGCGAGCCAGACTGCGCCTGCGCCTGCGGGGCGCAGGCGGTGGCGCGCGCGGTAGACGAGCTGCCCGAAGCCGCCAAGCGCGCGCGGCTGATGGAGCTGCACGTCCAGGCCAGCGCGGCGCGCGGCAGCGCCTCTGCGCCATACTATCCAGGTGCGGCCGCCCGCCGCGGCCACAGCGCAGCGCCAGAGCTCACTGGTGCACCGTGGTGACGGCCGGAGGCGCGCCTCCTGCTAGTGCTGCCATCAGCGCGCAGCATGCGGGCCAGCTGTGACGACAGCGACAGCGCGGCCTGCGCCGCTTGTGTCCCTGAATCCTCAGCTGCGCCCGTCTGGAGCTGATGCGGGAGAGTGGTGCCGGCCGCAGACACCAGCGCGCAGTACGCCTCGCAACCCATCTGTGATGACGGTGGAGCCGGGCCACAGCCAGGCGGGCGCTGCCAGCCCGGGGCCGGCCATGCTGGCGCGCACGGCGCGGACGCTATGGTTCAAGCATACCACGCAGCGCCGCCCTGGACCTGGCCAGAGCCCTGGCCTGGGGCGCATGCGTATGACCAACTTGCAGCTGCAGGCCATGACATGCGGCCTGGCTTCGCCCCCTGGCCAGCACCAGGCTGGGCCCATGGGGCTGGCGACGCCACGGCCCCAGCTGGCCCGGCAACGGCCCATGAGGGCAGCGCCGCTGCAGGGGAGGGCGAACCCCCCGTGCCCGGCGTGAGTGGGACAGCAGAAGCAGGGGCGGCGCAGGCCGGAGGGGGCATGGCAGCAGACGGGGACGCCCTCTGCTTACTGAGCGGGTATGCATCTGAAAGCGATGACGGCGGATGAGGAACTGGCCGGCGCACAGCGTCACACCTGCCTATGATAACCCTCACACCTCACCTTGAGTGAATCCTACCTTGTACTATCACGAACTGCTAGGAGTTTCACATTGTGCATCGCACTGTCACGACCACTGTCACGACCGACGCCACCAGGCTGCTGCCCAGCAGGCAAAGAATGAGCTCAGACGGTCAAAACAATTTCTACATGCACCACGCTCACAGCTACGGACCTCTGCAGCACACACACGTGCAGGACACGTCTTTATTTGTACTACCTATAGAGCACACCAGCCTGAGCGCACCAACCTGCGCAAGACTGCAATACAAAAGTACACACGGCAGCAGCGGGTTGCCACACCGAGTCGCCTGAGCAGCGGCAAGCTGTTTTACCTCACCAGGTAGCTCTCACCCGTGTGCGAGACCTTGGGCCTATCCGGCTTGGGCGGCCTGGGCTGCTCCGTGTCTCTGGCTCGGCGCTCCTCCTCCTCCTGCTCAAGCCGCCGCTCCATCTCTGCAAAGGGGTCTGCGGGAGCCTGCGGCGGCGCCCGGCCCTCCCACGCGGCCATCGCGCGCTCATACTCGTGCAGCTCCCGCCAGTACACGTTCCACACGCACTCCACGCACGAGTTCTGCGACGCGCAAGCGCCTGTGAGCCTGTGAGGCGGTGTGCCTAGCGCACACGCGTCCCAAGTGGCAGAGCAATGCTGCGCACCGTGCAGACACACACTGGTGCAAGTCGCTTGTCTCGCGGGTGCGAGCGCACCTGGCAGCAGTCCTCAGGTCCAGGCTCGGCGGGCTTGACAGGCGCTGCGCCCTCCTGCACTTGCACTGCTTGTGAGGAGTGCTTTACGCGCCCCGGAACAAAGCGTGTGCGGAGGGACGGAGAGCACAGCGCGCCCACGGCCCTCCTGACAAGCATCTACGAGCAGCTCTGCAAGGCCGCGGCGCTGCGTCCTGAGCTGGTCAGGCGGAAAGGCTGTTATCAAGGAAGCAAGGCCTCGGGCAGTCCTTGCATGTGGGGTGTATTACCATGTGTGCAAGCTGGTCCCAGGACCTCTGTAGTTGGTGGTCAGGGCCTCCAGTTACAGCACTGCTTCGCTCCCATGCCGCAGCCGCTCATGCTATACTGCAGGCGCCGCACTTGCATGCAGCAGCCTTGCCGTCCTCATCCGCTAGCCTCATCAAACACACAGGGGCCGTGGCTGTCGCAGAAAGAAACAACAGCTATTCAGCCCTTGTACACATGTGGCACGCCACAACAACACCTGTGGGCCAGACAGGCAAGGCAAAGGATGCGCGGTTGTACAAAGCATCTGCAGGCATATCAGCAAGAGCGCGCACGTCACTGTGCGGCAGGGGGGGGACGTGGTCAGTCTGTGTCAGGTCCGTCAGTGTCTCACATACATGGCAGGTGAAGATGCGCGCGCTTGCACCGCATCGGGCCCGCTGCTCCCACAGCAGGCGCGGCTTGGCCTCCCCTCGCGGCACACAGCCACGCCTGGCTGTGTCAGCAGGCGCTCGAGCAGCGGCGGCTGCTCCTGAAACAGCCGGTCAGCCGGCAGGCTGCCAAGCCGTCCAAGCAGGCGACGCCCGCACGGCGGCGGCGCCGCGTCGTTCGTCACATCGTCCAGTTTGCCAGGCAGTCCGCCATGCGGTGCGTCTGCTGAATGTACAGCAGCATGGGCGTGTAGTCGTTTGCATCGCCCTGGTCGCCGCATGCATCAGCTGTGAGCACTGTCTAAATGTGAGCACTCACAACATAGAACTGCAGCACACACATCAGGCTGACCAAAGCCGCTCGAGAGCTGTGGTCCGGCAGGCGCAGCAGCATCTTCGCGCTCTTAATAGACCATGCGCGCGCCGCAGCCACCCATGGACCGGGCCGGCCGCCACGCAGGCAAGGACAGAGCCACTGCCGGTCATGCCGGTCATGCGAGGGCACGGCAGCCAGGAAGCACTGCTCGGGGCCGCAGCTCATGCGCGGCGGGCACCCCCAGCGCGCACCTGCCCCATGTGGCCGACTGCCTCGACCTCCCAGTGCCCCGTCCTGTGCCGCACGCCTTCGTGTCAGCCCCACGTCGCGCGCGCTCGCACGGCCGCTGCTCAGCTGATCGACCACCGGCTCGACCCCATGTACGCCCCCGGCATCACAGACAGCCGCAGACAAGCCAAGCAATCCTGAGGCTGCCAAACAGCCCAGCCTCACCTCAGCTACCTGACATACAACATGCAACAAGGCATGAGGGTGGCGCACCCAGGCACGAAGCGGGAAAGTCCAGGATGGGCGAGGCTGCATGGCACGTAACACCTACCTCACGCTACCCCCAAACATGAAGCCCTACCCCCGGACATGAGGCCGTACCCCCCAACATGAGGCTGTCAGGGACCGGGCGCCGCGCCTGGGCCCGCTGGCCTGTCGGAACACGCGGCACATGACCACGCTCGAGCAGCGCTCGCGCTCCTCATGCGCCTGCTCCTCCAGCTGGTACTCGCACAGGCACTCGCCGCTGAACGCGTCCTTCAAGCGCACCGCCGGCCGCAGGATCTCCTGCGCGCGCGGGCAGACTTGGCCGCCCGCTGCGTCGCCATGTAAGGGCACATCCTTGCACCACGCTTGTGACACGAGGTGCGCAGGCGCGCGAGCGCACACCCCGCAGCACCGCAGCCTGGATGCAGGCTCGCAGGAGGGTCAGACGGCTGCGCCCCGGGCGGCGCGCGCCTTCAAGCGCCCGCAGTAGGACGACATCGTGATGAACAGCTCCACAACCGCCGGCGACAGCAGCGCCAGGTTGACTAGGATGGAGTGCGTGCCCTCGCAGTGCGTCGTGCGCAGCATGTCGCCGCTGTGGGACACCGCGCCTGCGCGCGGTGCGCGTCGCCCGCTGCTTGCCCGCGCGAGGGCCCGCACTGACGTGCGAAGCGCCCAAGCTGCATCCTGCTACCCATGCCAATACCTACAGATGACTTCACTTCGCTTCACTGCGGCGCTGCTGCACCTTGCCTACACCCTGCTCAGCATGCAGGGTCTGCAGGCAGCCCCGAGCCAGCCGGCCGCGCTGGTGGCGGCCGCTGCAACACATCCGCAGCGCAGCGCGGCGGCCGCAGGCTGGGCGGGCGCGCACCGGGTGCGCCGACCTTGCTGCTGGACATGCGGCGGTCAAAGTCAATGACCTCCAGGAACTCCCGGTCGCGGCCAAACAGCAGGCACGAGGCGTCCAGGTACCTGCGCGCGCGTCGCCGTGAGAGCGCCGGCGGCGGGAGGCCCCCTTTGGGCGGGCGCCAGTACGGCGGCGCTCGTCCACACACACCGGCACCCCGCTTGCGCCCAGGTCCTGCACCGCAAAAGCACCCATCCCTGGTTGCAAGCCCTCCGCAGCGCGACAGCTTTAGGCAAGCAACGCTAGCGCACAGCCGGTCGCAGAGCGCTCTCTGGGCAGGCGGGGGTCGCAGACGCGCACGGACGGGGCGCCCAGCTGCAGCCGGCCAGCCTCCCGGCAGCGTGGGGGCGGCGCACGCCGGCCCGACAAGGGGCTGCCAAGGGGGCCAGGGCGCGGAGCGCGCTGCGGCTCACGGCGGAGCGCCGGTGCGGAGCGGCGGGCGCGCCGCGCCGACGGGACGGCGCGCCCGGCGCCATGTGGGCGCCCGGCGCCGCGCGGGCGCCCGGATCTGGGCGCGCACCGCGTGCTGTCTATGCCGTGGCTGGTGCCCCAAGACCACGACTCCTGCAGCTCCACGCGCTCGGTGCGCGCGGGCGCGGCGTACGTGTCCCCCTTGTTGAGCAGGATCCGGGCCAGGCCCGCGGTCAGCGAGTCGATGTCCATCTCCATGTCGGACGACTGCGTGTGGTCCTCGGACGCGCCCTGCCGCGGCAGCGCAGGCGCCCGCCCTCGAGCGTGCTCACTTGTGTTGCCATGTTCATGCACGGCAGCGGCACAGAGCACAGCTGGGCGGGCAGCTGGGCGCGCGTCAGGCACGCGGTGCGCCGCAACGACCAGGTGCTGTATTCATGCAGTGCCAATCTGACCGTGCTGCGCGTGCATGTGCGCACCATCCTGGAGGGCAGGCAGAGCCCGCTGCCGGCCAGGCCGCAGCCGTGCAGGGGTGCTCTGGCCTGCACGAGGGCGCGTAAAGCGAGCGTGACAAGGCTGCAGGATGCACCCCAGTGCTGGCCTCCGTGCAGCTGGGGCGCAACGCTGGCTCTCTCACCAGGTGCACAGACTTGAGCGGGCTGGCAAAGCAGGGCACAAAGTGGACGTTGCGAGGCAGTTGCTACCGCGCGGTACATGTCGAGGGCGCAGGCCCCAGCAGGTCCAGGGTTGCATACGGCGCCTGACTTGCAAATGCTCCAAGACGCTTTGTCTGGGCTTCCTCTTTCGTGCCTGGCCCGGTGCGCGGCAAGGATGAGAGTTGTACACGCATCCAAGGTTACCTGCACATTGAAAGCACGCTTCGACCGGCGTAGCAAACTAAAGCAGTGCGCTTCCTGAAGCTGTAGCGCAGAATGGAGGAAAGCTTTGACTGGCTGGGCGGGCTGAGGGCACTGCAGAGGCGCTGCCCAGAGCTCAACGAGGATGTATATGTTGTTGCTGCGCTGGCGGAGGTCTGTTCCCGAACAGAGGGCCTGCGTTTGCCAAGGGCAGCATCTGGGACAAGCTTGTGCACTATATTGCCTCAGGGCCTTGGCACGGCATGTGTTGAAAAACCAGAAGCAAAGTTACAGTGTTAGCACTTGTCCAGAGTTGCCAGCTATGGCCTTCAGTGAACAGTGCGTGGAGGTGTACGCCTTGCTCTCCATTGAAACAGCTAGTGTGAAGTGGCCATTACAAAACACACTTCATGGTCTCATGTGCAGAACATGTTTTTGGTCACGCGTAGCTCGCTTTTTACATTCACTCTTGAAGACCCGCTGCCTAGACTGCTGGCTTGCAGGCTGACACAGCTCAGCCGAGCTGCCTGGTGGCAGCATGCGAGCCTCCCTCCCTCTGTGAGCTGCAGGCTTCGCACCGCCGCAGCCCGTAACAGCCGCCGACGCGCGTGCGTGCGCGCAGGCGCCGCCCAGCCTGCAGCGCGCGGCGGAGGCGGCGCAGGCGGCGCTGCTGCGCCCGAGCGCGACGGCCGCCGCGGCCGGCCTGTTCCGCCCGGTGCTGCTGCCGCTGGCGGCCGCGCTGGTGGACGCGCGCCTGGCGGGCGCGGGCGCGGGCGCGGGGCCCGCCGCCGCCGCGTCGCACGCGGCGGTGGCCGTCGCGCTGGTCACGCTGGCGGAGCTGGCGCCGCACCTGGTCGGGCGCGTTGGCCCTACCCGCCCTGCCAGGGTTTTGAGATAGGCCTGGCATGCCCCGACCTCGCCACAGCGCCTGCACAGTGTAGCGCATACCACTGCGGGCTGTGCCACGCTCTCGGCCGCAGCGCCGCAAACGTTTTCAAAGTGCCGCGGGCACCGCACTGCTCGTAAGCCCAGCACGAACTCCGACGACCGCGCAGGCTGCTGCTGCGCTACCTGCAGCACGCCGTGCCGCGCTTCGACAGCCTGCTGGGCAGGCCGCCGCACTCGCCGTCTGGGGCGACCAGCCCCAGGCCGCGCCCCGGCGCCGGCCCCGCTGCCGGCGCGGACGGCGTGTCGCAGCTGCAGCTGGCGCGCGCGGCGCTGCGCGCGCTGCGGCGCTGCCGGCCGTCGCGGCGGCTGTGGCAGCCGGCGCCCTTCTACGGCCTGCTGCGCGCTGCGGACCCGCACGTGCGCTGGGCGGGCGCGGAGTGCGTCGCGCTGCTGGCCGGCCTGGTGCGCCTCCGCCGGTCCTGGGCGCCGCTTGGGCCCGCTGCCCTCAGGGGAGCACAGAGGTATGCTGCGTGTCACGTGAGCTGCGCTGGAAGCGAGGGGGAGCGCGCTGTGACCGCGGCTGCGATCGGCATGCATGCCGTGGCTTGCCTGTCAGCGGCGAAGCGCAGCCGTGCGAGGGTGCTGCAACTGCTGTGCGTTGAGTGTCTGCACAGCTTCTACAGCGCAGCGTCGCACTGCCGCAGCAGCGCACGCGCACTTGCGTGTGCACGCAGCAGTGCGGCGTCCTTGCGCAGTGCACAGAACATACACACAGCCAATTGCTTGCTTGGTTGAGCGGCTTGTGCGCTCCACACTCCTGCGCGTGCTCACTTACATGGAGCTTCATGTGGCCGCAGGCACCCCAGTGCCTGCAGCCACAGGCACAGTGTGATGCTGTCGCTCGCACCTGGCGCCGCAGGGTGTGCTGCTGGTGCTGACGGGGCCGCGCCACGCGCGCAGAGCGACGAGGGCCGGCAGCGGCTGCGAGCCCAGGTGCTCTGCCCCGAAGACGCGCTGGCGGCCGCGCTGAGCTGGCGCGACGACTGCGCGGGCCTCGCGGTGGAGGCAGCCGCGGCCTGGATGCCGCCGCCGCCGCACTTTGGCCCGTGCACGCGCCGCGCGCCGGGGCGCGCGCGCGGCGGCGGCGGCGGCGCCGCGCTCGCGCAGCCGGGGCGCCGCCTGGCCGGCGTGGAGGTGACGGATGCCGCGCCTGAGACCCTGCAGGGTCCCCCAGGCCCGTCTGCGCGCGGGCTCGCGGAGGGCATGGACGTCGACGGCGGCAACGGCGCCGAGTGCGAGGGGCGGGCGCCCGCGCTGCGGGGCCGCCTGGCCGCCGCGACGGGCCACACGGACGTGTGCGGCATTGCGCTGCCGTGCGGGCCGGGCGGCGGCGGCGGCGGCGGCGGCGGCGGCAGCCTGGTGCGCACGCCGACCGCGGAGCGCAACCTGGAGGCGGCCGCGCTGGCGCTGTGCCAGCAGCGGCCGCTGCTGCTGGAGGGGCCACCTGGTGCGCTGCCGGTCGCCTGATACGGGCCCGCCGCCGCGTGCGCGCCACATTAGATACGGCTTGCTGTGGCAGCATGTCCGCCTCCCATGGTTGCATGGTCCCACTTCCCAAACGGTTGCACAGTTGCGATGTGCCTGACGCTGCTCAGCGAGGCATGCAGAGATAGCCGCCACGCCAGGCGTCAGTGCCCATCCAACACCAGGCGCTGCGTAAACTCTGCACCCTAAAGGCCCTTCTTGCAGAATTTGGTGTTTGGCCGCGCGCGCGCTGCCCGCCACGACGCCCGAGCCGGTGCCGGCGCGCGCGCAGGCAGCGGCAAGTCCGCGCTCGCGGCCGAGCTAGCGCGCCTGACCGGCAACGCGGCCGGCCTCATCCGCGTGCACGTGGACGACCAAATGGATGCTAAGGCGCTGCTCGGCGCATACGTCTGCACCGCCGTGCCCGGCGAGTTCGCGTGGCAGCCGGGGCCGCTCACGCAGGCGCGCCGCCGCGCTCCCTCGCTGCCGGCCGGCGCAGGTGTGACTGCTGTGCAGGGCCCGGGGCGCGCACGAGAGTGCGCGGGTGCACGTCGTTGCGGGTGCGCCATCGTTGCAGGGTGCAGCATGGTTCATATGCAGATATTCTGGTTGTAGCAGGCAACCAATGCGCAAAGCGGGCAATGTCTGGTGGCTATGATGCACCATGTTAGTGGTATTGCTGAGTGCGCAATGATACGACAACGTGAAACTCTGAGCCACCATACTGCCTGCGCCGCGCCCCGCGCAGAGGCTGCCGGTCATGTTGATGAGAGTCGCAGTAGGTGCCATGGTGCATGCTTGAAGCACAGCGTGTGTGCTGATGCTCAAGGGCTATACGGTAGGGTGCTTAGGGTAGGGTGCGCATTATGCTTGTGTGCGTACAGGCAGCACGAGGCCTTGCCAGCACAGCCGGGGTGTGTGAGTGTGCAGGCGTACGGGCGTCCAGCCACTAGCTCTGCTGCTGTGCCGTCTCATGGCTCCCGGAGGCAGGAGTCCGTTCGCTCGCTGCAAAAGCTGCATTGTCTGAAGGACGTGCCCTCGCGCCTGCCGCCTGCAGGCCGTGGCGGGCGGGCGCTGGCTGCTGATCGAGGACGTAGACCTGGCGCCTGCGGACGTGCTCGCGGTGCTGGCGCCGCTGGCGGACATGCGCCGCCTGGCGCTGCCGCAGCGCGCGCAGGTCGTCGAGGCCGCGCAGGGCTTCCAGCTGCTCGCGTCGGTCACCACCGCGCCCGGCGCGCGCCCGGCGCGGCGCAGGGGGCGATGCGGAATTCCTTCTGGCATATGGGGTAGCTGTCAGGTTAGGGTAGGGTATATGTGCCACAGCTCACTGCGCCCGTCCTGTCGCCTCTCTCCGCCTCAATCTTTGAGAAGCGCTCTTTACAGCAGGCTCCGCCACGACGTGGTCCGCATCGGCGCGCCGGGCAGCGGCGTGACATGCACATGCGCCAGCGCCACACAGGCATATACTGTCAAGGCCAGACAGCGCATGTACATGGCCTGGCGATGGCGTGCTTGTGCTGGCAGCTGGCAGAAGGGCTTGTGAGCTTTGGCACATCGGGGTTGTTAGGGAAGCGACAAGCCTATCCTACCCTACCTCCACATTGCCAACTTTGCACTGGCGCCAGGCGGCGGCGCGGCGGGCACGTACGGCAGCGCGGCGGCCGCGCGCGACGCGCTGGGCGGGCGCTGGGCGGCGGTGGCCGTTGCGCCGCCGCCGCCGCCCGAGCAGCTGGCCATCCTGGCGGCGCGCTTCCCCGCGCTGCGCCCGCTGCTGCCGGCCGGCCTGGCCACGCTGCGCCTGTGCCGCCTGGCCAACGGGCAGGCCGGCGCGGAGCCCGACCTGGCGGGCCGGCACCCCTCTGTCGTGCGCGGCAGCGCGGGCGGTGCGGGGGGCGCGGCGGGCGGGCAGCCAGCGGCCGGGGCTGCTCAGGGGGACGGCAAGGGCGCGGGGGCGCCCGGGGACGACCTGCCGGCCTGGGAGGGTGCGGTGGCGGCCGCCGCGCACGCGGGCGGCGTGCGCGCGGGCGAGCCGGGCCTGCACGTCGGCCGCCACTTCTCGCTGCGCGACCTGGTCAAGTGGTGCCGCCGCCTGCAGGCGCGCGCCGCGCCCGCGGCCTGCCGTCCGCTGAGGAGCACCTTGCATGCTCTGGGCAATCAGGGGAGGCCAGAGAGGCAGGTGCATCGCGGTATTGTCTGCTGACCTTGATACTGCTCAGGCGTGGTCCCGGCGTCACATTCAGGCCTTCCCATCGCTGACCTGTGCGCATTCAGGATATCACAAATGCAACCGGACTGTCCCCCTGCATTGTCACAGTAAGCATGTCCGCACAAGACAAGGCGTTCCGCGCACAGGACCTGCACGGCGCGCTGCTGGCGCGCCTGCAGCCGCGCGCGCCGGCCGGCGGCCCTGACGACGTGGCGCGCCTGCCGGTCGCGCTGCGCGAGGCCGCCTGGCTGGAGGCCGCCGACTGCTTCGCCGGCATGCTGCCCGGCGCAGAGGCGCGCCGCCCGCCAAAACGTGCCTGTATCACGCAGGCGCTGGGCCGATCAGGCCGGTGCTGTCGGCCGGATGTGCGGTGCATGCCGCCCGGTGTCTGGTTTCTATGATGACATCATTGTTGGTTTGATTAGAATTCCTTTTCTGGCGTGAGCATCTGGCACGGGACCGCGAAAGGATGCATGCAACGCAAGCTGCAACCCATTTAAGCTGAAGCTGAGGGCGGCGTGCGGGCGGGGCAGGCGCGCGGCGCGCTGCTGGGCGCGCTGGCGGCGCTGTGGGCGCTGCCGCAGGACCGCGCGGAGTGGCTGGCGAAGCTGCACAAGCCCGAGCTGCGCGCGGGGACGGGCGAGGTGGCTATCGGGCGCGCTGTGCTGCCGGTGGTCGCGGAGGGCGGCACGCAGGCGCGCCCACTGGGGATGCGCTGATGCGTCCTTTGTGTCGGGCTGCTTTTGCGTGGCGCGTGTGTAGACATTTTTGCTGTCAGCGCTCGAGGGGAAACCTGTCTTTTTCGGCGCATGCTGCCGCGCATGCCGCCGTGATTGCGTAATTGCTAGTCGCGCAGGCTGCGCCGCAGCCTGGTCGGTGCTGGCCGCGGCTTGTGATCCCAGCCGCAATTGGGTGGCCGGCCGCGGCAGGCGCCCGGCGGCAGCTTCGCGCGCACGGGGCACGCCATGCGCGCGATGGAGGCCGTGGCGGCCGCAGCCGCGCAGCGCGAGCCCGTGCTGCTGGTCGGCGATACCGGCAGCGGCAAAACGACGCTGGTGCAGCAGATCGCGCGGCAGGTGCGCGCGCGCGCCGCTGCTGCAGGCGCACATGCGCCTGCGGCCAGGCCCGCTTCGCGGGCGGGCGCGCCGGCCCAGAGTTATGCTCGTGCCGCGACACAGCATGCTGGGCAACGTTGCGTTGCGCGGCTCAGGTCGCCTACAAGGACAGACATATTGCCATGAACAGCGCACTGTGGACATAATCGGCCCATCGTGGGGCCGGTTGTGAGGCGCGCTGTCGAATGAAGCGCGCGCGCGCGCGCAGGTGGGCGCGCCGCTCGTGGTGCTCAACCTGAGCCAGCAGACCGACTCCAGCGACCTGCTGGGCGGCTTCCGGCCGGTGCAGCCGCGCGACGCGCTGCTGCCGCTGCTGGCGCGCCTGCAGGCGCGCCGCACGGCAGCGCCCCGCTGACGTCCTAGCCCGCCTGTGCCCGAATGGACCTAGGGCTGTCCGCATTTGATCATGCGCTGCTTCATGTTCATGTTTTCCTGCTTGGTGCTTGGTGGACCGCAACGAGTGAGCAGAAGGCAGCCTGGACGGGCAGAGTTGGCGTAGGGTCTGGGTATGTTAGGGTCTGGCTATGGGCTAGGGCCTACTTGCTCCGGGAGTCGCTAATGCTGCGGCCGCGCGCGCGCAGGCGCTGGTGCCGCGCACGTGGCTGCGCGGCCGCAACGAGGAGTTCCTGGGCCGCGCGGCCAAGTACGCGCAGCGCCGCAAGTGGGCCGCGCTGCTCGGCGCCTGCCGCACCGCCCTGGCCAAGGTGCGTGCAGGGGCGGCAGTAGCGCGGGGCAGGGTAGGGTTGATTGAGTGGCTCTTTGCTGGTGCACGCCTGCGGCGCTGCCCTGGCCAGGGCGCGCGTGACCGCAGGTGCTCATCTTGCTCGCATGGCTGCCAGGAGCGCTGCTGAGAGTGCTTTGCTGTCGTGGCACTGCATTGAGATCTGTCCTAACAGGTGTCGAATTGCATGTCCTGTCATGGCTGATGACCGTCAAGTGACTGTGAGGTGTGAGTCGACCCCCTGAGCATCACGCATGACGCTCGCCGACTCCATTGCTCTACACACTCAGCACCCTCGAGGCCTGCGCTCGTGTTGTGTGCATGCTGGTTGGGATGCAGAGCCCTGCGTGCACAGGTTGAGGCAGTGGATGCCGAGGCTGCACCGGCTGGCGCGGGCGCGGACGACGCGGAGGCGGAGGCGCAGGAGCGCGCCCGGAAGCGGCCGCGGCTGTCCCAGGAGCTGCGGTGCGGGGGCGGGCCACGCACCCTAGCTGTCATCCCCGCTGTCTGCCATGCTACACACCACTGCCATGGTGCGGCCAGGTGCAGCCAGGTGCGGCCGATGTACATCCTTGCTCCTTTGCCTCTGGGACAGCAGTTTGGCGAAGTTTCTGGGGCAGGAGTGTGGCCGAAAGGCGGCCATGCAGGCAGCGCATAGTGTTGACACATGAGCATTCTGCAGCGGAAAACTTGGTGTCACGGTGCTTTTAGGCCAAGGCCCGGCGGCCATACGGTAACGCGCGCCGCGCGGCCGCAGGGACGACTGGCGGCGCTTCGCCGGTGAGCTGGCCGCGGCGGAGCGCGCCGCGGCGGTGGCTGAGGGCGGCTTCGCGTTCGCGTTCGCGGAGGGCGCGCTCGTGCGCGCGCTGCGCAGCGGCGCCTGGCTGCTGCTGGACGAGGTCAACCTGGCGCCGCCGGAGGTGGGCGCCCCGGCGCCCCGGGCCCGCCGCGCGGGCACTGTGCGCCGCCCCCGTTGCTGGATCTTGTGCCACGAAGCATGCGCTTGTGTGCATTTGCCGGCGGGCGCCTGCTGTCTCATCAGCGGGTGACTGGTCGGGGCAAGACGTCGCAGCAGAGTGAGAACGTGAGACCGAGCGCGCTGTGAGGAAAAAAAAGAATTAAAGAAGAAGAGCTGGGCGTGTGCGGTCGTGGGTGACGGATGAGCAAGGGTGCCGCCCTGATGCGGCAGCCCTGCGGCAGGCCCTGGAGCGCATCGCGGGGCTGCTGGAGGACGATGCCAGCAGCGTCACGCTGTCCGAGCGCGGCGATTCGGCCGCCGTCGCGCGCCACCCGGCGTTCCGCCTGTTCGCCGCCATGAACCCTGCGACCGACGCCGGTGCGCCGCCCCGCGCTCAGCGAGCCCCGCTGCTGACGCCGGTGCGTCGCTCCGGGTCGCATGCATCCCACGGCCGAGGCCGGTGCGCCGCTCCAGGTCCCACGTCGCCGTAGCAGCGTCTTCCAAACACTGCCTGCTCGGCACCTGGTCTGTGGGGGAGGGATGGCAGGGGCGCATGCTGGCGACAGCGTCGCGCGCTGAGGATGCATGTGAGGGCGCACGCTGTCTGTCATGCGCGGCCGCCGGCGGCCAACAGCCGGCACCGACCCGACCAGCCGCAGAAACGAGCGGGGAGGGCTGGCAGCATGACGGGAACATGCCGCTCCAGCACACAAACTGTCGCCGCCGCCGCCGCGTCCCGCGCGCAAGCTGGCGCCGCTGCTGCGCGCGCCGCGCGATTGAACAGCTCACCAGAGCAGGCCGCGCATCTGCTTCAGCGACGCTGCGGGACGCGCGCGCGCAGGCAAGCGTGAGCTGCCGGCGCCGCTGCGCAACCGCATGACCGAGGTCTGGGTCGCCGAGCCGGCCGCGCGCGAGGACCTGCGCGCGCTCGTGGCCGCCTACCTGGCCGGCGCCGCGCCCGCGCCGCCCGTGGACGCCGTGGTCGACTTCTACCTGGCCGCGCGCGCCGAGGCGGTGCGCGGCCGGGCCTGGCCGCCCTGTCGTGGACCCCGCGCGCGCTGAGGCCACGCGCGGCCAGATCGTATCATTCCTGTCGTTGATACATGCGAAGGTTAAGGCCGTTCGCCAGGTTGATCAGGGGAAGGCGTGCGGCCGCCCGACATGGCCAGCTCGCGCTCAGAGCCAGGCCTACAGTGGCGACTGGGCTGGTGCGGTAGAGCCCCTCCCGCTGTCGGTGTGGTGCAGGAAAAGAGGCGTGCAGCGCATTTTCCAGCTGCATGCAGCGGCACCCTGCCATCAGGGGCACGCGTCCCTGCAATGTGCAGTCGCCTGGGCGCTGCATGGACAGCCAGCCCTGTCGGGCCGCGGCGGCCGGCAGCCAGCGCTCGACCGGCGGTGCGGGCGCAGACCAGACTTCCGAGCGCTCGATGCACGCTGTCCACTGCTCTGCCAGACCCCCGTCAGGCCTGCACCAGGGCCGCGCTCGCTGCACGCTCGGGCCGCAAGGCTCGTCTCCGCGCCGCGCAGGCCGCCAGCCTGCAGGACGGCGGCGGCCGGCGGCCGGCGTACAACCTGCGCACGCTGTGCCGCGCGCTGGAGTACGCGCGCGCCGCGCTGCCCACATATGGCCTGCAGCGCGCGCTGTATGACGGCGCCGCCATGGCCTTCCTGACGCAGCTGGCGCCCGCGTCCGCGCCCGTGCTCGAGCGCCTGCTGCGCGCGCACCTGCTGGGCGGCGCGCGCAGCCTCAAGGCGCGCGCCCGCGCGCCCTGTCGGGCTGCCGCCAGCACCCCACCCCATCAGATCCCCGTCCTTTGAGCCGAATGTGGTCAGCTGCGGGCCCTCGCTGCTGCCAGCCTGCTCTGCGCACGCGCGCTGGGCGGCGTGCAAGGCACCGGGCCGGGTGCTTGGCGCCCCAGCGCCACAGCGCTTGGCAGGCCCGGCCTCCGTCACGCAGGCGCCTGTGAGAGGGTTCTGCTGTACCAATGTGCATGGCAGAGTGGGCAATGGATTGGCAGTCCGCACGGGCAGCCCTGTGCGGCGGGTGCGCCATCCTGCATCCTCTGGCGATCAAGCTCTACCTCAGGCTGGCTCACCAGCGACGGCACCCTAATCCAACCCTTGTCCTGCCCCCGTTCCGCATTGTCTGCGCGCCGTTGCGACCGCGCTGTGGGCGCGCCAGGCGATGCAGCGCGTCCCGACGCGGCCGCCGGGCGGCGCGCATGTGCTGTTCGAGCACTTCTGGGTGGAGGCCGGGCCGCTGCCCGTGCCGGACGGCGCCGAGGGCGGGCCGCCGGGCTTTGTGATCACGCCCAGCGTGGCGGCGCACCTGCGCAACCTGGCGCGCGCCGCGCTCATCCGGCGCTACCCCATCCTGCTGCAGGCACGCGCGCGGCCCGAGGGCCTGCATGTGCGTGGTATTGCACATGTCCTTACTGGCTCACGCCCCACCCTCAGTCACTCACCGCATGTCCTCGTGAACGCCCTGCAAGCGTGGATGGTCGTTAGGCGCCCGAGCCGTTGAGTGAGGCCGACGGCGCTGCGCGCGCCAGGGCCCCACATCCAGCGGCAAGACGTCGCTCGTGGCGCACCTGGCGGCGTGCACGGGGCACCGCTTCGTGCGCATCAACAACCATGAGCAGACTGACCTGCAGGAGTACCTCGGCAGCTACGTCGCCGACGAGCAGGTGGGGCTGCGCCGCGGCGCCCGCCCTGCGCCCTACCCCAACCCTAAACGCAGCAGTACGTCGCCGACGAGCAGGCGGAGCCGCGCCGCGGCACTGGCCCTGCGCGCGCAGCCGGCCATGCCCCGGCGGAGCATGCTTGGGATTGCGCTCGTGTGTACCGGACAGGCTGAGGCTGGGTGCTGTCATGGGGGTGGGCGGCGCCGCGCAGAGCACAACTGAAACAATTTTTGGCAAGCAAGTCATCCAGTCTGTTCTAACAGTGTTGAAATTGCACTGGTTGTAATCTCCACCACCTGCTGATGGCGACGTCAGTCCCAACAAACCAACCCCAGAAATGTCAGATGCTAGGGATTTCAGCCATTCTTGGCGCGCGGCGTGGGCAGGGCCGGCTGGTGTTCCGGGAGGGCGCGCTGGTGACCGCCGTGCGCGAGGGCCACTGGGTGGTGCTGGATGAGCTCAACCTGGCGCCCAGCGAGGTGCTGGAGGCGCTCAACAGGCGCGCGCTTGGCCCGCGCGCGCGCCCCCCTAGTCATGCATGCGCGGTGCGTTTGCTGTCACAGCGCTAGGAAAGCACTGCCTGATCCTGCCAACCGTCTATTGACTGGCCGGCCTTGGTGCTGTTTGAGAGTTCTGGCGGCACTTTGATGTACACAGAAGGACGCGCCGTCTGTTCTGGCAGCAGCGGAGCCTGGCGTGTGGAGCACAGTGCACAGTCAGTATACCTGCTGGCATTGCTGCTGGCTCCCCGCCCCCTCACCTGCCTCCCCTCCGCCCGCGGCAGGCTGCTGGACGACAACCGCGAGCTGTACGTGCCGGAGCTGCAGGAGACCGTGCGGCCGCACCCGCACTTTATGCTCTTCGCGACGCAGAACCCGGCGGGCGCGTACGGCGGCCGCAAGGCGCGCCCTCTGGCTCAGGGTATATGTTTAGGGGCCCAAGTACCGTCGCATCAGCGCTGTGCATGCAGCCTGCAGGGCGGTCCTCGCGCTTGCTTGCTCATGTAACGGCGGCTCCGCCGGCTGCATAGCACCTCTGCTACCTCTGCCAGCACCTCTGCCAGCACCTCTGCTGCACCCCAGCTACATCCATGGCAGGCGCAGCAGTCTGGGCCTGGTGAGCAAGCTGGGGGCGGAAGCTGCTTGCGAGCGGCACCGGGGGCGCCCGCGATACTTTCCATGAATGCAAGCTGACTGGTGCCGCGCCTGAGGACCCCAGGAGGGGCACAATGCTCCGCAACGACCGTGTGCATGCCGCACGCTCCGTGCGCAAGGCAGCTGGCTGGCAAGAGCCTCACTGGGACACTGCACAAGTCTCTGGCCGTGCAGCAGCCGCGCACAATGGCACTGGCGCTGTGCATGATGGCCGTGCGCGACGCCCTGCGCGGCCGCAGGTGCTGTCGCGCGCGTTCCGCTCGCGCTTCCTGGAGCTGCACGTCGGCGACATCCCGGACGGCGAGCTGGCGACCATCCTGGAGGGCCGCTGCGCGCTCGCCCCCTCATACGCGGCCAAGCTCGTGGCGGTCATGCGCGCGCTGCAGCGCCGCCGCCAGGCGCGCGCCCTCCGCGCCTCCCTGCCCGCCGCCGCTGTGCCGCGGATGTTGCAGGGGTGGCAGAGCCACAGGGTTGCTGGGCCAGTCAGGCAGGGCAATGCTGCTAAGCTGCCCACAAGAAAAAGAGGAAAGGGGAAGAAAATGGTTTGCGCCGGCGGCGCAGGGCAGCAATGTGTTTGCAGGCAAGCACGGCTTCATCACGCCGCGCGACCTGTTCAAGTGGGCCGCGCGCGGCGCGGTGGGCTACCAGGAGCTGGCTGAGAGCGGCTTCCTGCTGCTGGGCGAGCGCCTGCGGCAGCCCGCCGAGCGCGCGGAGGTGCAGCAGGTCATTGAGGCCACGCTCAATGTCAAGGTGCAG
>JAABUV010003819.1_pt1 | contig 18752 bp, 21 predicted proteins | sample 5559971 | NCBI WGS metagenome assembly JAABUV01 (sample SAMN10711881, study PRJNA513362) | rock metagenome | isolation source: Antarctica rocks | place: Antarctica: Victoria Land, Knobhead nord | collected 2015-12-19
GAGTATATCATTCTCGGCACGGCCTTTCTCAGTGGGCTCTATAGCGTCTTTGATTATGACAATCAGATAGTTTCACGTGAGTTTGACCTTGCCTTTGGATTTGGCTTTCCATATGTGCGCGCTCGTCAGTTATACTAATCCCATATTAGTGGCCAAGGCAAAACGGGAGCAGTAGATGGGAGCATTTCTAAAGGCTGAAGCCTTGGAATCGAAAACGAGCGGCTGCAAATGAAGCTGGGAATGTGCCTGCCAGCCATCTCTGTCGAGAGTGACTGCCATAGATCAGGGTGGCGAGACAGAGGTATTCCGCGAAAGAGGTCATTGGCAAAGTTGCACAATTCACCATTGAAGAAATACTTTGATCATCCGTGCTAGGGTTATTCGGCATATAAAAATTGCGAAAAATAGCTTCGTCATTTTGCTCGTCATATTTTATTCTCCTGAAATTTGGAACGTAAAAATGCCTGCAACCAAGTGTTAGGTTGGGATTTTGCCCTAGGGCCACAGATGCTGTTCTCCAGAGCCGTGTTATGCAGGCAGGCCTATGTAGGATTGCCTATCGGGCATCGCCTCCGTTTGAACGAATATATATTATATGTGTTTGGGCAAACCCGGCGGCCCCTGGCGGTCTCCAGGGCTAAAATTTGCCCCGGAAGCCGCCCTGAGGTGCCAAGCACTCCCAAACCCCAGGAACGTCGATACGAAGTATCGAGACCGACGAGGGCTGACTCTAGTCGACTGATCGGAAGTGACTATCTTTGATGTCTCCTAGAGACATTTAGTATGTAGCTAGAATGAGCTTCAATGTATAAGCGATAGCTGTCGAACTTTCACCTCTCTAGCAGCTGAATTTCATTCTTCGAAAGCTCTGCTTGACGAGCTAAGATAGCAGCATCTTGACGAAAGAAGTGATCTGAGTGACGATCTTCTATGCTCAGTGTGACTAGCGTTCTACGCAGAATCTCGATGACGTGAATTCGCGTGTATGAACATTCTGAATCAAACAGAAGCATCAGCAGAAATGCAGAAAACTTTGAAAACAGATTGACGAGTGAGTTTTTAACGCACGCTTTGTCGTCGACGACAGCGATGATCAATGTCATCTCACGTCTAAAAGAATCGATTTTGAAGCTCGATAAAATGAGTTGCAAAGAATCATTCTGAAAGATAATTGAACTTCTGATTAAATGTCACTGTTTGAAGTCAGATGTTTTATTCAATTGACTTCATGTGAACTTGCTCATGCACAGAAAGTTCGCAAACATCAAACAAAATGATGCATGTCATGTTGCTTCTTCAATGATAGATTGATCAAATTGATGTAGCAATAATAGCAGTAAATCTCATGTTATAGATTTTCGCTTACAAGTTTGATCATCATCTTGAAGTCTTTTGTCAAAGACTAGACTGAACTAAATATTCTATCAATATAAAGAATTGATTATTATATTACTTGAACTAGATACAGAACAATACATCAAATAATGTACAAGACAAAAGACAAAGAGTGAAAGAAAAGAATGAGAACTCAACTTTTATATACATGAATTGAGCAGAATCAAGACTAAACAATAGTTTTATTGACTTAAGATTGCAAAAGTTCACGCACATAACTGAAATAATTAAAACAAAATTGCTGAGACTAAATTAAGATGATGATGATTAGATTGATGACTTGATTCATTGAACTGTAAAACAAATTCAATGAATCAAAATTATTTAAAATATTAACAATTTATGTTTTAAATTGAATTAATGATCTGACATCATGACAGTAACTTCTCTCTTTAAGACTGAGCTTCTGCAAGATGATGAGAAGAAACAAGATAAAATGAGAAAGAATTGAAGATGAAGACTGAAATGAAATGAGAATTGATGTGAACGCATTTTAATGTGATGAAGCACAGATGAAGCTAGAATAAATCTGAGTTACATCTGAGTCAAATCTGAACAAGATGTCTGAAGAGCAAGATAAAATGAGATACATTTTAACATGATGATGCACAGATAAAACTAGAATAAATCTGAGTCACATCTGAGTCAGATCTGAGCAAGATGAGATGAGATGCATTTTAACATAATGATGCATGAAAATTGAAACACATCTGAATCACATTTGAGTCAGATTTAAACAAAATGTTTGAGTCAGATTTAAACAAGATCTGAGTCAGATCTGAACAAGAAAAAAATGAAATGCAGTTTAATATAATGATGTACAGATGAGATTAAAATGCATCTGAGTTAAATCTGAATCAAATTTAAACAAAATATCTGAGTCAGATTTAAATAAAATCTGAGTCAAATTTGAACTAAGTTGAGATGATGAAGATTGAACTTAAAGTTCTTGACATTGACATTAAAACATCACACATGACAGTACATGTAATTCTTCAATGACAAAGTTGATGAAATGATATTTATTAAGTGTTTACTTATAATTATTCAGAAGATAAAAAGACTTTTAAGTAAAGAAATGATCTTTTCAATTGATGTAATACTTAAGCAGAGATGAATTATAACATCTATCATGCTTGAAGTTTAATATGCTGTTTACATATCAGAATCTTTCATCATTTTTGATGACAATAAGTTCTCAAGATTTCTGACGTTGATTTGAGAGAAAATCACTTGTGATATAACTCAGAAGAATGACATGAAAGATTGAATGAATCTTTATGAATGCTGAAAAATCTAACTCAATAATCAAAGAATTATTCTTAAAACATGCTTGATCTTGAAGAAATTAACATTATAATCATTTAACTTAATAATGAAGTGAATGATGCTGAAATTATAAGCATTCAATCAAACTTCATCTTTGACAAAGTATTTAAAACAAGAATGATGAGAAAGATTAACATTGAATTCATAAATGATCTGAGCTATAAACATTTCATCATATAAATGCTCAATTAGTTTCTTCATCTTCTTGATGAACTTTTTAACATTGATTAACTTGTTTTGAGCTTAAAACATAAGATTCTCAAACAAAGATTCAGAAGATTTAAAATCTAAATGTGAATTCTGACTTAAATTGATCAAGAAGAATGATGCTAAAGTGATTAATGATGATGCATTATTGATGACAAATTCAACTTCAGAAAGTCATTTAGCTCAATCATTCTGCATGTAGTTGATGAAGACTTGAAGATAATGCTTCATGATAGCATTGACTTTCTTGATTTAATCATTGATTTCAAAGTGATATGTTGTTAATAACTTAACATTTATCTTCAACATTTTACACATATGCTTTCAGACATCAAAGATGAATTGTGTGTCTCGATCAAATATGAAGAACTCAAATAAATCATAATGTTTTCAAACATAAGTATAAAAGCAGTTGATAACTTTTTCAACTTTCATAAAAGTGATGAGAACTAAATGTCTCATTTTGATAAGATGATCAATGAAGACTAGAACATATTTATATGTGATATTCATGAAGATATTGAGCAATAAAGAATTTACATAGTTCATGAAAACATCACATCAACAACGTTTAAAGATTAAAAGAAAATGCAATCATTCTTGAGTTCATTATTTAAAGAGCTTAAAATGTGTATATACATGACAGTTTTGTACGAAGCATTGAATATATTTATAAATGTTTGATCATCAATAGACTTGACTGATCAGTTCATAACTTTTTGCTCTTTCTGAATGATCATTGATGATACTATCATGAATGAGCTGAATGATATGAAGACGTAGTTTATCTGAGTTGAGCACATACTTTCTTTCTTGAAAGTACAAATGATTTTTGTATTCTTTACACTTAACTAGAGAAATCTTGTTGTGATGTTGTGCTTCATTGCAAAGTGCTTTGATTATCTGAACTGCAAATTTGTCATTGATTTCAATTTGCTTTCACAATGTTTGAGTGAGAATGTCAGCAGAATTTTTATCAAGATTCAAAATGTCTTGATTTAGCTGAGACTTAATATCTTTAATGTTGAATTCTTCAATTTCTAAATTCATAAAAGTTAAAATTTGTAAAGATGTTAAAATAATTGAAAATAAATATAACTGAACTGAATTTAAAATGATGATTTGTGACTGAAGCTTCATGACTTTGATGTCAAAGATATCAAAAGTGAGATTCTTAACAATATTAAGATTTAAAACATGAGTTTTCAGAATTGTTTGATGTTAATATTAATGTCAAGAATCTGATGTATTCTTCTTTTTAAAAAAATCTTCTGAGCAACATGTTAAAGCATTCAACTTATCATCAATCTTGTCAAAATGATAAACAATGTGATAGTTGAATTTAAACAAAAACTCACTTCAATGAACTTGATGATGACTCAACTGCTTAATTGACATGAAATACTTAAGATTTTTGTGATTTGTAATCATCTCAACAGAATAAATAAAGTCTTTAAGCTCTGATTATTATTTCTCGAAAGCATAAACAATGATCATGAATTCTTTATCGTAGATTTTGTAGTTACACTGAAATGAGTTATGCTTCTTTGAAAAGTAAGCGACTGAATGAAAAATCTCATTCTCATCATACTGAAAGAGAATGTTTTCAAATACATAGTTCAAAGCATCAATTTCTATCACAATCTTGTGATCTGAATTATAATGATGAAGAATAATTTTAAAAGTGAAGACTTTTTTAAGAATGTTGAATGCAATCTGACATTTCTGAAATCAAATAAAGAATACATCTTTTCTGATGAAATGAGTAAGTGAGATAATTATTCTACTATAGTCATAAATGAATCTTTTATAAAAGTTCATGAAATTTAGAAAACTTTGAATGTCTTTAACGTTGATCAAGATGAATCAGTTGACTATGATGTTTATCTTAGAAGAATTCATCTTAATCTCTTTGATGATGATTATCAATTTTAGATACAAAACTTAAGTGATGTGAAACTTGCATTTGATTATATTCATCTGAAGATTTGCTTCTCACAGCTTTTGCAGAATGAGCTTGACATAAATTTCATGCTTGAGTTCATTGTTGAAATAAATCAAGATGTCATTCAGATAAGTTGTACAGAACTTATTTAAATGTTTGCAAAGAGTATTGTTGATGTACTTCTGAAACAAGACAAACTCATTACATAGATTGAAGAATATGATTAAATACTTGAATAATTCAAATTGAATGCAAAAGATGATGAAAACTTCATCTTCTTCTTTGATTTGAAGTCAATTGAATGCAGAGATGATATTCAGCTTGATAAAGATTTTAGCTCAACTTAAATGATTCAGCGTTTCTGAAATCAAAGACAAAGAATATCAATTCTTGACTGTAATAGCATTCAGATCTCAATAGTTCACACAGAAGCAAAGTTCTTCTTCAAATTTCTTGACAAAGAGAACAGAGACAATTGTCTGAAAGTGACTGACTTAAATGAAATCTTTGCTCAGATTCTCATTCAGATAACAATGAAGTTCTAGAATTTCATCACGACTTATGTCATACAAAGCAAAGACTGAGAGTTAAGCATCTTCTTTAAGATGTATGACATGATCATGAACTTAATGCAAAGACAAGATATCAACGTTCTTCTTGAAGAAGACATTTAAAAACTCAAAATATCTGAATAATAAAATTGTGATTGAATCAACGTTCTTACTTTGTTAATAAACTTCAAGATCTTCTTGTGTTATGAATGCAGTTAAATGAAATTTCTTTTTCATTTAATAAAGATTCAGATGATGATTTTTATCATACATACTGTCTTGAGAATGAGATGAGAACTGAGCAAAAGTTGAACTGTTCTTTGAATAAATAATCAAAGTCGCATGACATGATTTTGACTCGTCAGAATCTAGATTGAAAGATGAGATTAATTCAAAATTCAAGAAAACATCAATTTTCTTTAAAATAATGTTAAACACTTCAATGTCTTTGACATGAGCAGCATGATCAAAGCTTCAAGCTTTCAACTCAACTATGTCAAGTTGTATAGAAAATTGATTGAATTAATCTGCTTGAAAAACAACAGAAGTTTTAAAGAAAGAAGAATTTTGACACTTGATTTTTAATGAGTATTCTTTTTAAATGACTTGAAGAATACAATTAAAAGCTTCTTGTTTCAAATGAAAGACAAGATTGAACGAAATTTGTTTCTTGTGAACAAGCTGAGTATTAGTTGACTTTTCATGAGCAAACAAAAGATTATATTACTTCTTGTGAATAAACAAAAAACTGAGTTGCTTCTTGCAAGTAAATTGAGAATTGAATTGCTTCTTGTGAGCAAACTGAAAACTGAGTTGCTTCTTTCAAGTGAATGAAAGATTAAGTTACTTCTTGCAAGTGAACTGAAAACTGAGTTGCTTCTTTTGAGTGAATGAGAAACTAGATTGCTTTTTGCAAGTGAACTAAGTGCTGAATTGCTTCTTGTGAGCAATCTGTAAACTGAATTGCTTCTTGTAAGCAATTTGTGAACTGAGTTACTTCTTGTGAGTGAATTGAGAGTGAGATTGAAAGAAAGTCATCTTGTTAACTTCAAATGAGAAATTTTCTTCTTGTTGATTAAGATTGTTGAGAAGTGCAATGATAAACTTGTTTTTAGCAACTTATTGTAATAACTCTGAATTCAGTTTAAATTCAGTCAGACTTATTTCTAGCAGCTTTCTTTAAACTAGCGTCAGAGATAAAGTCGTGTATCACGACTTTGTCATGCATGACAGTATATAAATAAAGCAGTCTGTGACTTCTCTTTACAATCTAGATAGATTTCATCAAATGTGATACTGTTCACTCTACTCTTTAAATAAATTATGAGTTCAATTAGCAAGAAGCTTTCAACATAATTAAATTGAAACACTTTAAGCATTTGATGCTCGATAACTTGATATGAAATCTATTCAAATGAGCAATCAGCGATCACTTACTACGCGTCTCACAAGAAGATAAATAAGTACATTAACTTAAAGAAGTTTAGTGAAATTCAACAGCTTACTACGCATCTCATGAGAAGATAAATAAGCATTCACATCAAGTTAATAGTTTATTACGAGTTCTCAAGAAAGTGAACAAATAGACACACTTAATCGCGTTGAAGAATGCATAAACTTTCATCATCATTGACGAGATTAAATTCTTTTCACTTCACTCGTCAATTTATCTAATATCTTTATTTTTTTTCTTTGATTCTAACAACAAGTTGAGTCTACATTGCATATCATGAACTTCAATGACTTCTTCGTCAAATGACAATCTGTTCTCATTCTCACTTGCAAGAACTGCAATCAATGATTTTCTCTTATGAAGAGATGATTTATTGAGAAAGACTTGTAATTCGTTATTGAAGACAAGTCTGACTTAAACACATTCAACAATGTCATCAGCATCATCAGCAAAATTCAATCTTTCAACTTTGAAAGTCAAAAGATCAATGTAAAAACTCATTACTGACTGATCATTTACATCATCATCAATGATCAAGAACACATTGCAAACAAAATATCAGCAAAAAAGATTTGAGATGCTTTGAGCTATAAATATAAAAAGAAGTTACAAATCACTGAAAGACAATATCTGATGAACTTCATTAATTACAGAATGTTGATGAATATCTTCATTGAAAAGACATGAACACATTTCATCAAATTGACTTAAAAGATTGTTGCAACACAGAAAAACATAAGTGATTTATTCAAGTCAAAACGTTGCTTTCAAGTCTTACTTCAATTGCTGTCAGATGAATATACAGTCATTCAAGATATCATTAATGCGCAGAATAAGTCAAATGTTGAGAAGAGACTTCAAAAGTTACAAGAGAAAAAAGCACAATTGAAAACAATAAAAACTGTGCTATGAGTCAAGTGAGAAAATGAACGCAAGCGCACTGATCATAAGCAGAACAAATGCAAAATCAGTCATCGTTGCAAAAGTCTTTCAGACTTTAACAGCAATCAATTGCATCATCATCAGTTGCAATGATCTTTAAAATGTTTTCTCTGTGAAGATAAACATCATTTAGTCAATTGTTCTCATCTGTCTGCAGCTTAAAAGCTTGTGAAGAAATACAAAGATAAAGATAAAACAAAGCATAAAAGCGTTGATGATTTTCAAACTCTCACTGAGCTTCTGAAGAGTAAGCACAAGAAACATAAAGTTTACAACGCAAAAAACAATGATTTTGAAATCTTTAATAACAATGAGAAAGATGAAAATGAGAAGAGTGAGAATATTGCAGTTTTGTCAAAGAACATTGTCAGTAAGATTTCTGAATTCAACTGAGCTGCAAATTCTGATGTCTTTTTACATATGACTGATTAACTTCAACTTTTTAATGATTTTCTAGTTTGCATTAAAAGATGCATCATCAAAGTTGAAGAAAGAAAATTGTATGTCAATCATTGTGACACAGCAGTCATGCAAGATTGTTATAAAAACTCAGTTAAGCTGTTTTTTGTTCTTCATGTTTTTAAGCTTGAAGTGAATCTTCTTTCTGAAAGAATAATGTGTAAGAAAGATTTGCAAGAAAGTTTTGATGATAAAGATTTATACATGCATGATAAGTGAAAGAAGCAGATGATTGAGACTTTAGAATGCAAAAACGTTTACATAGTAAAGAAAATTGCAAATGATCTTGATGAATTTGCATTACTATCAGCTATGCAGCATAATGTTTCATCAGCATTTTCAATGATGCACAGTTCAATGAATCTTGATGATTTAATGAATCTAGATCACTTTGCATCTTACATTGATATAATTCATCATGAGAATGAGATTAAAGTTGATCATGATCAACTTAGTTTTGTAAATGACAAAAGCTTCAAGTTGTACAAGTTGTAACATCATCATTTTGCTCATCTTGAATCAGCAAAGCTTCGTCAACTTCATAAGATCATCACTCTGAAAAAATTTATTTTCATTAACAACAGTCATGAAAATGTGTGTGAAATATGTGTGCTCATTAAGTTCATTAACAAACGAGAACACAATGTCAGCGATTGAAAAACAAGTATCTTGACTTTCATTTTCATAAACATCTGTGAATCACTATCATCATCTTTCAATAACGAGTCGTACTTTCTAAAGATAATTAACAATCACTTCAGAAAGACTTGATGCATTTCTTTAAAGCAATGATTCAATGCATCAAATACTTTGCGAAAATGAAAACTCAGCATAAAGCTTCACAGCAATGTCAAACTTCTCTCAGTACACAGTGACAACGTTATGAAATTTAAAATCATCTTGAATGATTGATGTTCATTAGTTGACATTACTTTTCAATACATTGTCTCACATATGTTGATTCAAAATAAAGTAGTCAAAAGTGTTATATACATCACAGAAAACTTAATGCAAGTCATGATCAAAAATGCTGAACTTTTCATTGAATTCTGAACAGAAGTTGCAAAGACAGATGTTTATCTGTGAAATTGAATCATCATAAGATTCTTGATCAACGAAGTTCTTTCAACTTCAAAGAAGACATTCATCGAGATTAAACTCTCAATTAATTATGTATGAGTATGAGAATGCAAATGTTACTCATATGTTGATCTCAAGTCATTGTCAGTTGAAAACAGATGAGATAAATTCATGAACAGAGACAGATTTGACATCTTCATGAAATATGTGAAAAATATCAACAAGCAATATTGTCTTTGAGTCTCAGATCTCAATCGAGTCATCAAGAATCACGCTGTTAAGTTTGCTGAAGATGAAAAGAGTAAAGACATGAACTTACAACTTTGCAAGTAAATATTTAACATTCTTTCGAAGTGAAAATTTGTGAAAAGATCATCAAAGAATAACATTTCAACTAACATTTCAAAATCTGATGCTTTCATGATTGATGTTTCATCTGAATCAACTGATGCATTGAAAATTATCATAATTAATTTGATTAATGTTTCATCTGAATCAATTGATGCATTGAAGACTATCATGATCAACTTGAATGCACTTAATTTTAAAATCACATTACATACATCAGATGAGCATGAAGCTTATGTAAATGTTCAGATCACTCAAAAAGTCTTTGCATCAAGCATGTTTAAGTCAACAGCTTAAACATTTCTGCATGTAATCATCTTAAAGAGAAAAAGAGACAGCGAAGATCAATAATTAAAAGAACGTGCATTCAAGATCTTGCAAACTATGATAATTTAATTCATCACAGAGAAAGTTAATAATGATGAGAGTGATTCTGACATAAACATGTCATGAACATTATTCAATGTTGATGAATCTGATTCTTTTAAAGCAATAAAAATTCTCACATTAAACATTTACAAAGACGTAATGCAAAACTCAGTTTGAAAGAAACTTTGAAAAAAAACGATCAACGCAAAACTTGTGATGTTAGTCATCAATGAAATTTGACAAGAAGAAATGTCGTTCAAAAAGATTAACATCATGACAAGCAAATGAATCTTCAAGTTAAAAATGCATGTTGATGATTTTCTTGATAAATTGAAGACAAGACTGATAGTCAGAGATTTCTTTCAAATTCATGAAGTTGACTATGAAAATACTTTCACGTCAATCATTAAATTTAATACTCTGCAAGTCTTATCACACTCTATCTTCTCATCGTGTGCGCCTCTCTTTCATCACATATTTCTCTGCTCAATGAATGACAATCATTGAGTAAGAGAACACAGCTCTACGTATGTTACAACTACGAGCATCACGAATGCAAAGAAAACGTCTTTCGTCTTCGAATCGAGAATCGAACCGAAACATCGTTGTATAGAATATCGTCAATGAAGAGCAGAGCAAAGACGATGCGTCATAATCAAACAGCACAGACACTCTCATCAAGAGTTTACTCGAGCGTCACGCGCTGAATAGAAGCTATAGATTCATTACTTGATAACATAGTGTCAATCTCATTGTTTTGACTGCGCGAAGCAGTCGTATAGACGACGAGTGATTTTCTTTCTCAGAGAGTTTTGTTCACTCAATATAAGTAGCATAGAGTCTCTCATGAGTCGAGTCTAAATCGATGTCACAAGAATGTATGAATTACAATTACAATTACTCTGCAAGTTTTTTTAATCATTGCAACAATGAAGAATCTTGAACTTCATCAAATCAATGTAAACAATGCATTTATTGAATCATTTCTCAAAAAAATCATTTACATGTCTTCTTTGTCAGAAGTAAAAGTCAGATTCAATTATGCTCTGAAAGTTCTTCAAAGTCTTTATGATCTCAAGCAAGCTGCATAAGACTGACATGATTGCTGTGTAACAACGTTATCTGAACTCAACTTTGCTTAATACATTGTAGATTCATGTCTTTTAATTCATGAATCAAAAGAAATCATGTTGCTACTATATGTTGATGACATAATCATCATCTTCAAATCATTGAGCAACATTAAATGATTTAAGCATGAGTTTTAATGTGTTTTCAAAATCAAGAATCTGAAAGAAATGAAGAAAATTCTTGACATTCAAATCACTTGCAACAGAAAGACATGAATCTTATGAATGAATCAAACTCACTATCTTCATGATGTTCTCAAGAAACTCAACATGAGACAAGACAAGCATAAGATAACAGATCTTTCAATGAATGAATATGATGCTCTTTGCTCAGCTGAACTTGAAGATGTGAGAATCAATCAGCATGAGTATCAACAAGTCATTAAAAGTCTCATGTATGCTACAATTCACACTTGTTTCAACATTACTTTTGCTCTCAATCAACTAAGTCAATATTTCAGTGATTTTGCAAAACATCATGAACATGCTTTGAAGAAGTTGATACAATATGTTCATTTCATCATTGATTTAAACATCACATATGAAGTCAGTGAAAGCATGAAGTTAGTAAAATACTTTGACTCAGACTACATCTCAGACAGACTAGATTGCAAGTTGATTCTCATTTACATTTACATGCTTGATGAAGAATCAGTCTTCTGAATAAGTTGAAAGCAAAAGTTCATTATCACATTGATCATCAAGACAGAGTACATGACTTTATCAATCTGCATCAAGAAAGATTTATGAATCAATCAAGTGCTTAAGAACATGAATCTGACAAAGTATCTGAACATTAATCACAGTTATGTTAATATTCTTGAGAAGATTACTCATTAATCTGTCTCATTCACACAGCTCAAGAAAGATAATCAAGCATCTTTTATGTTGATTAAGAATGCTCATATTTATGAAAGATTGAAGCACATTGACATTGCTTATCATCATATTCAAAATCTGCACAAGAAGAATCAGATTTCAATGAACTTCATTTCTAGTCAAGATATGATAGCAGACGAATTGATCAAGTCACTATCTTGACAGAACTTCAAAAGATTCATTAAACAACTGAAACTGAAAAGCAGTGAAAGCTGAGAAACTTGCAAGCATTGAGTAAAAATGTTGAGAAGTGCAATAATAGACTTATTTCTAACAGCTTATTGTGATAACTTTGAATTCATTTTGAATTCAGTCAAACTTGTTTCTAGCAGCTCTTTCTAAACTAGCATCAGAGATAAAGTCGTGTGCTGCAATTTTGTCATGCATGACAGTATATAAATAGAGCAGTCTGTAACTTCTCTCTACAATCTAGATAGATTTCATCAAATATGATACTGTTCACTCTATTCTTTAAATAAAGATCATAAATTAGACTGATCATCAAGTTGAGTTTTCATACCTACTTTCTGACTCGCTCAAGTACTTGATATCAATGTCGTGATTCAATTCAAATACTCAATATCAATCTCATGACTTAACTTGATATTGATTTCAAGTTGAGTCAGAATTTGAATTCTCGACTCAACTCATCAAGCAATTGAAAATAATATTAAATATTAAGATTTACTATTTTTGAATCTATTACATCATTATATTTGAAAGATTTACATGCAACAAAGAAAACTATTTTTCATTTCTTCATTATCATCTTCTTGTTGTTTGCATTATCTTGTTGCATTATCAATAAAATACATTGCAAGATGTTTGATTCTGATAAGACATATGAATTATCAAGATCTTCAATCAAGAAAGAATTTAATTTCTCAATTGTTCATTCATTTACTTTCAGTAATCTTCATTCTAATGACTTTGCAAGTCAAGATTCACGAAACATTAATCAGATTTTCATCAAAAAGAAATGAACTCTTCAAGAAGTGATGAATAGAATTCATCATGATACTTCTTTTCTAGTATTAAGAGAGAATAATTAGTATGTTGAGTGAAGTTTTGATATCAATGCTCAATTTCAACAATGATGATTACAGATGTCTGTTGACGAAAGTGTCATCAACAAGACTCAAAGAAAGATAGATAATTTACTTTGAGCTAAAAAGATTGAAGTAAATAAACAATTCAACATCTGAAATCAGTTTATTCAAATAATCTTGATATTGAAAGAATATTTTAAGATTTCATGCAAGAATTGTTTTAAAATTCTAGATCATTCTACAGTTATTGATGAATCTAGTACAATCAATATGATCAAGCGTCTTAAGACAAATGCTTGCATGAAACGAAAATGACTCAACTCTCTTTCACAGCTCACGATAGATTTCAGTCATGTAAGTTCAATATGATAATGCAAATAAATAATGCAAAGTTAACATATTTATAGAAGAAAAGTCATATTGACTTATCATCTCAATTCAATTAACAGAATTGAAAAAAGATATTGTATCAGATTTTCATTGCATTAAATTTGTCTTTTCAAATCATTGAAATGAGCATTTTTGACAGTTACTACAAATGCTTCATTCAGAGATTACTTTCGTGCATTGCACTAAATTGTCAAACATGATTTTCTTAAAATATGATGAGATTTATGCAAAGATAAAGCAAGATTTAAAAGAATCACGACGTGTTTCTATTGCATTGAATGTATAATTTAGTTCTTAAAAAGTCGTTTATCTGAAAGTCTTGATATATTGAATGAATGCTGCATTTCAATATCATGAACATTTCATTGAATTTACATCTCTTGAAGTTAAGCATACTGATTGTCATTTGATGCAAGAGCTGTTCAAGATTTTGAATACATACAACATCAAAAACAAGCTTTTTGATGTTGTTACTGATAATGCAAGCAACAATGACACTCTAAAGAAGAAGCTTAAAAGAGCGCTCAATTGACGTGACATTTCATGAGATAAAGCACAAAACTCAATTTCTTGTATGACTCATATCATTAATTTAGTAACTCAAGAGTTTATCAGAACTATTGAATCAAAGACTTTGAATGACAATATTGCTGTATTATTGAATGATGATCAAGTCAAGAATGTAATCACAAGCAATGATCTTTGCACTGTTGTCAAGAAGATATTTATCAAGATGATAATGCAAAAAGATAATGCATTTACTAATCAATGAAACAGATTCGCGTTATTACTATTGCTATCAACAGTTCTTCTCAACGAAAGCTTCGCTTTTTAAAGTTGCAAGCAACAAGATCTTGAAAATTGATACAAAATATTCACATTCGCTGAAACTTTATTTATTTGATGTTTCAACGTGCATATCAACTGCATGACATGATCAATACATGAGTTGAGAAATTCTTAACAGATGCAAAGATTCAAACTATTCAATTAAAGAAGAATGAATGATTACTAGTATTGTTTATTGACAACATGTTAAATTCTTTCTATGAGTTAACTCTGATCATATTTAGAATCATCAATGTTGATATACATTTAGAATTTCAAATGTTTGATGCTTTTTTCAATCATTTCAATGTTATTGAGATGATAGTACGTGATAATGCATGTACTTCACAAGCACTTGTTCTTTGAGCTTGCGAACTAGCTTTTAACAAGCTTGCAAAGTACTATTTCAAGACGAAGAGCAAAGATGAACTGATATACAATCTCGCTATGATTTTAAATTTTACTCAAAAGCTAAATTTGTATCAAGATTGAGATGCAAATGAGAATGATTCTCATTTTTATTACAACAAGTACAGAAAAGAGTTCAAGAACTATTTTCATCATTATTATGAAGAGAAAACTACAACTGCAGAAGTCAGAGCACAAGTGACTAGTAATGTTGATCAGATAATGCAATATGATAATGTAATTGATCATTTATTAACAATGCTATAATTTATTGTGATAATTACATGAACTCTTCTTCAAAGAACTCAACGTCGCTCTGTATCTGTTAGTGAAAATGATCGATATTTTCACACTGATGCTATTGTTGAGAAGTTTTCAACATGAAAGTATTGAAAAGACAACGTTTTGAACTATTCAAGATTGACTCAAATGATTAAGAATGTTTTTTCATGTTTAATATTTTTTATAAATATTGAATGAACATTCAGTCTTGCAAGAAGAGTTTGTTAATGAAATTGATCACAAATGACTTCAGAATCAGTTAAACAAATAATGCTTCTTAAGTATTATAATTGTATCATGAACTTGAATTTTGAGAAGACTATCATCGAAGCATGAAATATTTATTGTAGAGAAGAAGATGAAAATAACGTAATTGATGAAGCTGCTGATTCTTTCAGAGCAGATTTGCAGAATGTTTTACATTTTATTATTGTTTAGATGTTCAATATCATTTTATTTGAAGTCACTTTTGCATTATCAATGTATGTAATATGATAACATAGTTACAAGATAATGCAAAAAGATAATGCAGTTCATGTATTGCTATGCTAGATAATTTGATCTGATCAAGATATTGTGAATGCTATTTTCATTGAGCACTCAATTAAATCTTGAGATTACACATCAAAGTTTTCATGAATATCAAATTTCTTTGCTGAAGAATTACTTGCTTGACATGAATAGCAAGAAGATTGCTATCTGCATATGTAAAGCATTATATCAGTAAGTGTTGTAAAACATCAATGATAATGCAAATGAGTAATGCACTTACTGACAAGAAATTCACATAGAAATGCTTCTGTGATCTTCTGAAGAGCAAGCAGTGTTGAAGTCTGAATTTTATAGTTTGCATTACTCATTCTCTGATTCATCTTGTTCATATCAATCTCATTCTGCATGATTTTGCGAACTATGCTTTCAAATGAGATCTTCAATATCAACAAATTTGCATCTCTTTGATAATGATGTATCTCTTGAAATGTAATGATTTCTGACTTTCATTTTCTCTTTGACTGTTACAATAAATTAGCTGTTGATAGCTTAATGCATTATTTGTTTGCATTATCTTCTGAATTCTATTGATCTTGCTTTCAGATAAAGTTTTTAAGTCTGCTCTTGATTCATTTGTGATTTAATTATCTGATATCATATCATCATGAATTGAAATCTTCAAATCGTCATATGATGCATCTTTAAACTTTCGTTCTAAATCAAGTCTGTCAGCAATGTGTAACAAGAAATGCATTATTTAAATGCATTATCTGTTTACTTGCAACAAGTCATGATGTATATCAACTGACAACGATTTGAAAAATTGAGACTATTGAGTTAAGTGAAAGCAAAGTGAAGTATGATGTAAACAAGAGATGATGTGTAAACAAGAAATGATGATTGTTGACTGTGTTTATAATAGAATCAATATGATAAATGTTTTGATATTAGCACTAATATAATGAATGTGTTGATTGCAGCTTTAAGATGATGAATAAATTCTAACATTCAGCTTTAACTTTAATTTTATCTACATTTCATCTTACATTTATTCTAATTCTAACTTTATTTATGCTCAACGTTTATTCTAACTCTAACTTTTTCTACGTCTCACATTTATTCATTGCACTCATCTATTGTGACTAAGTTTATTAGAAAAAGCACTTCAACATCACTATCAGATAAAAAGATTATTAAGCATTATTTATATACATTATCATTGAGACTAATCAAAATCGCAGAATATTCAATCTATTAATTAAGTTGCAGTCAATTGCAAGTAAAAATTATGCAATGAAATGAAATGAAGATCAGAAAACTCTTTATATCAAACAAAGTACAGATTAAGTGATTCTTTATAAACAATTCATCAAATTGAGAAGCATCAGCATTTATCAAAAAGTCATCAAAGTGAAGCAGATGAAAATGAAGAACAATATGCAAAATATGATCATGAATGACTGAGTGAAAAAGAGTTTGCATGATAATGCATTTAAGTAATGCATATGTGTTTCAAAAGCTGATTGTATAATAGCTTAATGCTTCAAGACAAATTTGATGAAGAAGATGAGAAAGAAGAAGACTGCAAAGTGAGCGAAGCTTAAAGCGATAGTCATGAAGATGATATTCAATACTACTTCTACTGTCAATGTATATACTGTGTTTGATGTGAAAGACAAGACTAACGTATGCATTAAACTATTGCACAACAAGATGAACTTGAAAAAAACATGTCAAGATACATGATATTTACTATTGAACTAATTCAGCAACGCATTTTACATCATGAAGAATTAAATGAATTGAAGATGATAAATGATTCAGATGTCATACAAGAATTTAACAAATTCATGAGCATATTTTCAAATGAAAAAAATGCAATTGATCAAAAGATAGTTAATTCACTAGATTTATCAAATGATGAATCTGATAATATCATTAAGATTGATGATGATGACAAGAAGATGAAATTTAGCAAGAGAAATGATGATGCAGATATGATTGAGAATGAGAATGAGTATGAGAATGAGTACAAGAAGAAGTACAAGAAGAAGAAGAAGAAGAAAAAGAAGAAGAAGAAGAAGAAGAAGAATGATGAAATAATAATGATTTCAGATTAGCAGTAGTAAATGAACAAGCATGAATTTTCTTCAATTAATTGCATTACTCTGTTACATTATCAGACACTCAGATGAATATTAATAATACTTCGCTTCATGTCTTGACAAATCGAGTCGAAAATTCAAGTCAATACTCGATTTCAACACTTTAACTCAACTTAAATACTCAGTTTAAACATCATGACTCAACTTAAATACTTGATTTCAAAATTCTGACTCGAATTGAGTCTTGATGAGTCAAGAACTCAACTTAATCTCGATGATTCAACTTGTCATGATTAGTCTATCATAAATCTTGATGAGTAACAATGATTAAGACAGAAGATGAAAAATAAAATAAGAATATTGTGCTCAAAATTAATATCAATGACGTGATGATGAAGTCATGACAGATTCATGATGATGAGATATTGATTTAATTCAATGACATAAAAGAATAGTTTTTTGATGTGTTCATCAAGAATCATTGTGATTTCAATGATATGAGTAATATCATTAATTAGAATGACTTGATCATCAAATTCTCAAAGTCTGTAAAAGTAAGTTAATTGATGTAAGAAAAAATAATGTTGTTGCGCGAAGAATTTATTCATAAAAATATAAGCAAAGACTTCACTAGAAGTATTCTCGACTCGATGCACGTTTTGATCTCGTGCACACTTCACTTTACTACTTTTATCTTTCTTCAAAAATCAATTACAAATTCAATATGACTTCAATTGAGGCAGCGCTTGCAGATCTAGCTTTGCAAGACTCATTTAACTACACTGCAACTGCAAAGAAATTCAATATCAATCGAAGCACGCTGTCGCGACGACATAGGGGCAAAACGGTCTTCGTGAAGAAAAGCAAGCAAACGACGTCAATTCTTTCGAATCAACAAGAAAAAGAGCTTATTCGCTATATCAACAAGCTTATCGAGCGTGATATATCTTCTCTCAATGTCATGATTCGCGTTTTTGCGTATAGTATATCTGGAAAACAGCCAGGCAAAAACTGGTCTTATGAGTTCGTTCAACGTCATTCAGATATACTGCAGTCAAAGTTTCTACAAGGCGCTGATCTAGAGCGAAAGAAAGTCGATAATGCATATCAA
>JAABUV010003821.1_pt1 | contig 18749 bp, 16 predicted proteins | sample 5559971 | NCBI WGS metagenome assembly JAABUV01 (sample SAMN10711881, study PRJNA513362) | rock metagenome | isolation source: Antarctica rocks | place: Antarctica: Victoria Land, Knobhead nord | collected 2015-12-19
GGCCGCCAGGGCCGAGCAGCCGGAGGCGGTCCGCGAGGCGCTCGTGCCGGCGCTGCTGGGCGGCGCGGCGTCGCACCACGCCGGCGCGCTGCCCGCCTGGAAGTCGCTGGTGGAGGGCCTGTTCCAGCGCGGCCTGCTCAAGGCGACCGCCCGCCCCGCCCGCCCCCCGCGGGACCCTAACCCTAGCCTGGAAGTCGCTGGTGGAGGGCCTGTTCCAGCGCGGCCTGCTCAAGGCGACCGCCCGCCCGCCCGCCGCCCACTTGCTGGCCCACCCTAAGCGCCCCCGGGCGTGGTAGTTTGGTCCAATTGGCATCAGCGGCGCACTGGTGCTCTTTGTCGACGAGGCAGTTATGGTAGCGGCGCGGCGCGGTCCTGCATAGCTGCTCGGGGTTGGCGAGCGCGGCACCGGTGTCTGGACAACTTGCTTGTCCGCATCTAGACACCGCGCATGCTTGCTCGGCGTTGCGTGGCCTGCGGCCAAGCGGCGCCTCCGGGCCGCGTGCGCTGAGGCGCGCCTGCGGCGCCCGGCGGCGCAGGTGGTGTTTGCGACTGAGACGCTCGCGGCGGGCATCAACATGCCGGCACGCACGACCGTGCTGTCCACTATCTCGCGACGCCGCAACGCCGGCCACACGCCGCTGCAGCACAACGAGCTGCTGCAGATGGCCGGGCGCGCGGGCCGCCGCGGCTACGACACCGCCGGCGCGCCCCGGGCCCCCTCGCGCGCCCCCCGCCGCCGCATGCAAGCGCGCGCTGATCCGGGCCGCGTCCGCGTCGCCGCCACGGCGTGCTTGGGCTGCGTGTTGACACGCAGCATCTCGGCACGCGTGCCGCGCTCGCTGCGCAGCGCTGGAGGCGTGGCCAAGTCCACCGAACGCTGTCGGCGGATGGATGCGAGAGCCGCCGCGCCGGTGGCAGATGGCCCATGCTGCCAGGCCAGACAGCCCGCGGCAGTGCATGCAGGGGTCCGAGCTCTGCAGGTGAGAGCGCTGCGCCTGCGCGCGCTGCTCGCCGCGCGGCAGCGCGTCGCGGCAGGGCCGCCCGGAGGAGGCCGACTGCTAATTATCAGGGAGAGCGGCTTTGGGAGAGCGTGCGGCCCCGCGCCGCGACCCGCACACGACGCGCCCGGGCCCCGGATCCCAGCAGCCGGGCCGCGCCTGACCGCGCGCTGCGCCGCGCGGCCAGGGCACTGCGTGATCGTGCAGAGCCGCTGGGAGGAGGCCGCGCAGGCGGCCGCGCTGCTGGCGGCCGGGCCAGAGCCGCTGCGCAGCCAGTTTGGCGTCGGCTTCGGCACCGCGCTCAACCTGCTGGCCACGCGCTCGCTGGACGAGGCGCGCGCGTTTGTGCAGCGCTCCTTCGCCAACTACCTGGGTGCGCCCCGCCCCGCCCTGCCCCCCCCCCGGGGGTTTCTGCTCCTGCCGCCCAGCAGCGCCACTGCATCAACAGCTCAGTGTTAAAATACGTGGAGGTATCCTGGAATGTTCATACGACCAACTAATCTCGATTGCGCAGCTCAACTGACCAGGGACACAGTGAGCTGCGCCAGCGCGCGGCGCGCAAGCGCTTGCGCCCGCGGCAAGGGCCACGCGCCGCGCGCGCAGGCGGCGAGGGCGCGCGCCGGCAGCTGCGCGAGGTGGAGGAGCTGGAGGCCAAGGCGGGCGCGCTGGAGGCCGACGCGGCCGCGGCCGAGGCCGCGGCCGGCGACGCGGACGCGGCCGCCGCCGCGCACTGGAAGGCGCTGGGCGCGCTGCGGGCCGAGAAGCGCGCCGCGCGGCTGCTGCGCGCGCAGGTCGTGGCCGGCCGCGCGGCGCGCGCGCTGGAGCTGCTGGCGCGCAACCCCGCGCTGCCCCACTCCTCCCTGGGCCCGCCCCCCTGGGGCCCCTTTTCCCCGCGCAAGCGCGGCGGCGGCCGGGCGCGCGCCGGGCGCTCGAGCTGCTGGGCGTGCGCCCCTGCTCCTGCGGGCCCCGCTGCGCGCGTCCGCCCTCCCGGTGCCCTCGCCGGCGCTGCAGGCGGCCGGGCGCTGCGCCTGAGCTGCCTGGAGGTGAGAGGCAGCTCATGCCTAGGGGAGTTGGGGTTTCGGGGAGGAAGGGTAGGGTCCCAGTGCGTGCATGGCAGCGCCCACGACGAGGCAGGCCTGCCGCGCATGATCGCGCTCGACCTGAAGGGGAGAGAGGGCGGTGGGAGCGCGAGCGTCTCACCGCGTGCATGGCGGCGCCCAGGACGAGGCGGGCCTGCCGCGCATGGTCGCGCTCGACCTGAGCGCGGCGGACCCGGACGGCCTGGAGCCGCTGGCCGCGCTCGCGCTGGCGGAGAGACGCGACCCGGGCGGCGACCCGGCGGCCGCGCCCGCGTCGGACGCGGCGGCGGCGGCCCGCGACGCCAGCGACGCGGCTGCAGGTGCTGAGCGCTGGCTCCTCTGCCTCGGCGGGGACAACCGGTGCGCCGCCCCCGCCGCCCGGAGGACGGCGGGTTGCGGGAGGGCGTTTGGTGGCATGCGTTCAATAATTTGCCTGCTGGTCATGTGCAGGCATGATTAAAAGGTCTTGCACGAAGCATCACGAGCAATCTGGGGTGTGCAACAGCATGCAGGTCTATCTCTTGGACGTGTGCGCAAGCGCGGTGAGCTTCAAGTCATGCGTGCACCCGCATGACATCGTTGCCAAGCCCTGTGTTCCGGGCAGGCTGCTGATCGTGCGGGGCGCGCACGTGGTGGGCGTGGCGCTCGGCGCGCTGGGCGCGGCCGAGAGCGCCGCCGCGCTCGCGCCCGCGCTGGAGGCCGCGCGCCAGGCGCCCGCGTGGAGCTTTGCCAAGAGCGGCTTCTACGCCTGCACCGGTGCGCCGCGGGCGGGCGGCGCGGCGCACATGCCTGCTGCCGCGGGCTCGCTGCTGCCCTGCGCTGTGGTGTGCTGCGGCGCGTGCCTGCTGCAGGGCGCATCTCAGAGCGAGATCAAAGGCAATCTCATGCCCTGATGGCCCTGTTGGGAAGCTTGTGACCGCGGCGGCGCTCGCGGCGCGCATGCCGCCGCCTGCGGCCGCCGCAGAGGCCACGCCGGGCGGCGGCGCGGAGGCCGCGCTGGGCGCCGCGGCGGAGCGCGCGCCAGGGGCTGAGGGCAAGCAGTCATGCGCCCGGCCTGCGAGCGCGCAGGCTCGGCGACGACGGCAGTGCTGGCGGCGCGCGTGCCGCCGCCCGCAACCGCCGCGGAAGTGGAGCTGGGTGACGGCGAGGCAGACGCGCTTGACGCCGCGGACGAGCGCGTGGCGGCCGCGCGCCGCGCGGCGACCCGGCTGCAGGCGGCCGCGGCGTCGTCGCGCTCCGTGCGGCGCGAGCTGCAGCTGCGCGGCAAGGCGCGCTGCCCGCGCATGGCTGCTGAGGCCTGATGTCCTTTTGCTTCCTCTCCCCCCTCCACTGCTCTGTGCCCCGTTGCGACGCAGGCAGCCTGCCGGTGGAAAGCGCGGGTGTGCGCGCTTGTGTCCAGCCCTGCATTCCGACCATGTGGATGTGTTGTTGCGTTGCACGGCACCATTGTACTATGACGCAAGCATCGACAGGCTCTACACATGCCACGAAGTATGGTGAGGCTGCAAAGGCAGCGGCAGCGCCCGCGCAGGCATGCGAGGGCGCGGCAGTGCGCCGCCCTGCACGCGGTGCAGCCGCTCAGACAGCAGCGGCACGGGTCGCTAGGCCACACTTGGCGCGCAGACGACCGTGTCAGATGGGGAGCGTGCCTTCTTTGCAGCTGCATCAAACGGGCGTCTACAATGGACGCATGCTTCAGGCCGCCGCGCAGGCGCAGGCGCTGCTATAACCAAGAGCTTGTTTGAGCGGCGCGCGCGTGACGGGCGCGCGGGCCTCCGGTCGCGCAGGCGGAGGCGCTGCGGCGGCGCGCGCGGCACCTGCGCGCCGCGCTGGAGGGCCGCCTGGGCAGCGGCGCGCGCGAGTTCGAGGACGTGGTCGGCGTGCTGGTGGCCGCCGGCGCGCTGGATGCGGGCTCGCTGGCGCCGCGGCCGCTCGGCGAGGCCGCGCGCCAGCTGGCCGGCGAGAACGAACTGTGGCTCGCCGCCGCGCTATCCGACCCGGCCGTGCAGGCGCGCGCCGGCGGTTTTTCCCCTACCCTGACCCTAACCCCAAACCAGAGGGCGTTCCGTCGCTCGGGGAGGCCGCGATTGCTGGGCTGAGTCGGGCCGCGCTGCGCGGCCGGGTGCGGGCGCGCCGCAGCGGGCCGGTGGCCGCGAGTGGGGGCTCGCCGCTTTGCTGCCAGGCGCCAGCTGTGCCGGCGCGCACGGGCGCGCGCTGCAGGCACAGGAGCTTCCTAGTCTGGACCAGCGTTGCAGCGTGCCTCATGCGGCCGTGGGCGTTGTCAGACCTACGCTCGCCTCCTGTGGCCCGCGCGCACGCCGCGCGCGGCGCGGACGACAGCGGGTTTGCGCCGCTGCGCGCTCAGCGCATGCGCGGCGCGCGCAGACGCTGCGCGCGCCGGAGCTGGCGGGCGTGGCGTGCGCGCTGGTCGCGGCCGAGGCCGTGTCCAAGCCGCACATCAGCGCCGCGTACGAGCCGTCCGCCGCGGTGGTGGCTGCGGTGCAGGCGCTGGAGCCGGCGCGCTCTGCGCTGTTTGACCTGCAGGCCGACGCGGGCGTGCACGTGCCGCTGGGCGTCGACCTGCGCCTGGCCGGTGCGCGCGGCGCGCCGAGCCCGCCCGCGCCCCCACCTGCTCGTTGCTTGCGCGCCCTGTCGAGCGCGGGCGCCGGCGCGCCCTGTCCTGTTCTGGACTCACACCCATCACATCGCGATGCAAAATGTGTTTGCATCGCGGGCTGGTGCCGGCGCTGGCGTGCACGCCCCTGGACATTGCCCTGCACCCAAGACAAACGACCTGGAACACGTGAATGCATGCCGGCCGGCGAGCCGCCCGGCGCGCGAACGCCCGCTGGGTCCCTGCACGGGAAGTGCGCCGCGCGGCCAGGCGTGGTGGAGGCGTGGGCGGCCGGCGGCACCTGGGCGCAGGTCACCGCCGACAGCAACCTGGACGACGGCGACGTGGCGCGCCTGCTGGGCCGCGCGGCCGACCTGCTCCGCCAGGCGCGCGCCGCTGCGGCAGCTCCTTCGCGGTGCTGCATCGGCGTGTGCGGTGATAGGGCGTGTGCAGCAGCGCAGGCCTAGGGTCCAGTCCTGGGGATGTTGACGAGGGAAAACCTATGCACGCCCCGACACGGGCGCTTGCCGGACATGCCTTGGAGTGCAGGCCGATGGCCGGTGGGCCCAATGGGAGTGGCAGCATCTCGAAGCTGTTAGTCTGTGCATGTGGATGTGCTGCGTGCTGGGCTGCCTGCCGAGCAACATGCACCGCCGACCTGCTCCCAGGGCAACTCAAACCGGTGGGGTGTAGCGGGCTTGCATGTTGCTCGCCATGCAGCGTTGTGACCGCCAACGTGTGAAATCGTTGGAGGGTCTGGGGCCGGGGCCGCGCTGACGGGGCGCCGCCGCGCGGCAGGCCGGGTACTGCACGGCGCTGCCGTCGCCGGTGCGCCGCGAGGCCAGGCGCGCTGCGCACGCGATGAACCGCACCCCGATCTCCGACCTGCTCAGCCTGTAAGGGGTCCTGCGCTATTGCGCGCACCCCGTTCGAAACCTAGCCTAGAACACTGCGCCCCTCCGTGAACTGCGTGGCGCTGTTCTGGCCAGTGCGGCGTGCGGCGTGCGGCGCCGCGCGAGCTGTGTAGCAAAAGCGAGCTAGCTTGCAGAGCTAATGGGGCGTAGTTGTGGGCAGCTTATGTAGGGGGTCTTTGCTGAGATTTGTTACGTCCTCTAGCTGATGAGCTGTGAACGGATGAGCTGCAGACCTGTCAGTCCAGCACGACACTGCTAGGTGTTGTCTCAATGTGACGCATCTTATCCAGCCTGCAAAGGAAGCGGCAGCAAGTGCTCAGCCCCGTCGCATGACAGCATGCTTGTTCACAACTGCAGGCGCACTGCATCGCCTCTGCGATGCACCGCACCCAGCAGGCCGACCTGCGCTCCTGCTGAGCTCAGAGGCCAGAGTCGGTGCAAAACGGCACGCCTCCGCCTATCCCACCTAGCTCAGCGCCGCCACAGGCTTGCATAGCGCTCGTCGCAGCGACCCAGCAAGCATGCTGCGCGAAAGCCTATCACAGCCACCCCTAGAACCCCACTAGGCGGTCGATCTCTGCCACCACCGCGCTCGGGTCGCCGCGCGGGTAGGGCACGAGCGCGCCCAGGTCCATGCTGCGCAGGGTCTCTAGTAAGCCCTCGGGCGAGGTGGCCACACAGTAGCGCGCGCCCGCCAGTGCGCCCGCCAGCTCCGCCTGCCGCTCGCATACACCGGCTCACTCGCATTCTGTCTAAAACAAAATTCCGCACCGCAGCACCTGCGGCTCCGCATGCTGGGCGCACGCACGGTCCAGGCAGGCCAGTGAGTCTGCCAGCGGCGCGGGACCCGGCAGCGTGCGAGCCAGCAGCTCTTGGCGCGCCTCACGGGCGCTTCGGCGAGCGGCCATGTCCAGCGGGCCCAATGGGTTGCCGTGTGCTGCATGCAGGAACAGTGCCATCTGGCAGGTATGACCTGGCCGCTTTGGTGCAAGGAGTGGGGTGTTCATGGCAGGCAAAGAGAGGGGTTGGCAAGACGAGAGCACACTCCATCACTCCGGCTGACTCTACCACGCCAGCTGACGGGCGCCAGGCTGGGAGCCGCCACCGCTCGCTGGGCGCGCTGTCCCAGGGCCAGGCCCGCGCCTGGTGGTTGGCCATGAGCGCCGCGTTCGGCACGGCGACCAGCGCCTTGCCGGCCGACAGCGCCTCAAACACGCTGCCGGCGCCCGCGTGGCTGATCACCAGGTCGGCGGCGCCGATGCGCTCCGCGAGCGACGGCGCAAACTCGAACCAGGACACACGCAGGCCGCCCGCGGCCATGCCCGCGCGGCCCGGCGCGTCCGGCGGCAGCAGCCGCTGCGGCCGGTAGGCGCCCGCGCCCACCTGCCGCGGGAGCAGGCTCGCGTTGACCTAGCTGGGGTTGAGGAAATTGTCAGCGGCAGCGATGCGACCAGTCAGGCGTCGACACAAAGCTGCAGGCGGGCTGCCTGCGGCGCTGCATGCAGTGCAGGGTCACCTGGCGCGGGTGACGCTTCCTGCTATTTTCCGGACAAACACGAGCATGTGTGCAGGGTGGGGCAGGGTATGGAGAAGGTGTAGGGTTTCGGCACGCCTGGAGCACCAGCTCGGCGTAGCCACGCGCCGCGAGCGCCTCCGCCACGGCCGGGTCGTCCACGGCGGCCACCAACGCGTCAAAGCGCGTCGTGCCGACCGTGACCAGCACGGTGCCGCCGCGCGCGGCCGTGGCCGCTGCGCCCTTGGCGCGCGCGCGCGTCGTGGTGCCGGGCATGCCGGACGGGCGGGCTGCCGGATCGGGCGGGGCAATGCTGGCTGCCTACAGGGTAGGACGACAGGTATGGAGCCTCTGCTGCGAGCAGCGCGCAGGGCGGCCAAGAGCCTGCGCGGCGGGCGGCACAAAGCGCCCGGTCCGCTGGCGCCTGGGCTGCTGCGGGCAGGCGGCGGCCGTGCGGCGGGCGCGCGGACGAATGCAGCGGCGGCCGCGCTCAGGCGGTTTTGGCGACCTTGCGCTTCTCGACCAGCCGGCTCTGCGGGCACTGCATCTCCTGCCAGCTGATGGGCACCATCTGCACGCCTGCGTGGCCGGGGGGCGCGGCCCATTATGCCAGCCCCAGAACCACCCAACAGCGGGCCGCCTGTCACAAGAGGGCCGTGCCTTGCGTTAGGCAGGAGACAGTATGGTCAAATACAAAGCCAGGCTGAAAGTTTATGTCTTGTCCTCCAGCGAGCGCGGACCAAAAATGATGCTGCATGCTGGCATCCCGAGCCTCCCGTCAACCACGCCTGGACACAACAAGCACTATACATGCGCTCGTAGGGACAGGTACGCTACCCTACCCTACCCTACATCATATACCACTTCATGCGATGCTCGTGCTTTCCGGGCCGCACCCTCGACGCTCCTGGCGTACACGACGCCGAGCTCGTTGCGCGCGGTGGCCAGGAAGTAGGAGCGCGCGTCGCCGAGCGAGGCCACCTCCGCGCGCACCAGGTCGCCCGGCCGGAAGCACGCGGCCAGCTCGACCTTGTCGACCTCGGTCGCGCGCACGTCCTGCTGCCTGCCGCAGCGCCGCGCACCTGATGCGCGCCCGCCGCTCGCCGAGACGGCGCACCCGCCCGTCGCTCACCAGGCCCACCGCTTACCAAGCCAACGCGCCCGCCGCGCGCTGGGGCTGCCGCGCCGTGCGGCCGCAAGCACAGGGGGCGCTCGGCAGCCCGCTGCATGCACGCCCTGCGAGCCTGGGTCATGAGTTGAGTGGGGCCCGGGCAGTGCTTGCTGTCCGTGCGCAACGGTGTGGTGGCGGGCGCCAGGCTGACCCCCCAGACCCTACATGCACCAGGCCCGTGTCCCTCCACAGATGGTTGACGCATGCATGCGCCGAGCAGTGACAACGCTCCAGGCAGAGCTGCACAGGCCCGCGCCTGATGATCCCGGTGAAGCGGGCGTCGAGCGGGCGGTTGCCGACGCACAGGATGTCCGCGCTGGCCAGCCGCGGGGTCACCTTTGTCACCTGCGCGGCGGCTAGGGGTATAGGTTAGGGAAGGGTAGGGGTAGAACCGTTAGCAGGGCCGTCCGGCCGCTTGAACGTCCACGCAGGGACGCACGCACGAGCCGGGCCGAGCGGCGGGGCGCCGCTCGCCCGCGCGGCCGCACCTTGCACGTCACCACGTCGCCCGGCTGCGGCAGCAGCGGCTGCGCGCCGCTCCGCGCGACGGTCACGAGCGGCCTCTGCACAGGCGTGCAGGCTTCAGCCACACGGGCGTAACGCGACCGGTCTGTGGCAGAGCCACCAAGCAAGCGGCACGAGCTCGGCCGAGCTGAGCGCAGTCGGCCCGGACCTGGTCGGCGGCGCCGGGCTCCGCCAGCAGCAGCTGTGCGACGCCGACAAGCGAGGCGTGGATGTGCTGCTGCTGGACGTACGTGCCAGGGCCGGAGCGGTGGGTGGCCTGCGCGGGCGTGCCGCAGTATCAAGGTGCGCGCTCGCCAGCAGGCTGGCCAGACGCGGGCGCTTGGGGCTAAGGGAAAGCTATGCAAGCGGAATGGAGCGCACTGCAGGCTGCAGGCGATCTCCTGGGCAGACAATGGTGGCCATCAAGTCGCCAGACCGGCAGACCGCATGGTTGAAGTACCGGCGCTAGCAGCCCGCCACGGCGCAACCACCTGCTGTCTTTTAAGAAGGCAGCACTTTGTCCACTCATATGGCGAGGCCAATGGGGGCCTGCAAGAGGCCTGCAAAGGGTGAGTAAAAAACAACGTTTTTGGCCATTTGGTTACAAGTGCAAACAGCCAAAGTCTATACAGTTTGACTTACACCAGAGCTGCCGTGCTTGCTAGACCTGCAAACCCGCCACTATGAACATCACCACTCTCGCGCTGCCGCCAGCGTTCGGATGGGTGCTGATCGTCATGTTCGCGTCGGTGCTTGTGTGCGCTTCCTTGCTCCTGCTGTGCTGCGCTGCGTTCAAGTCATGTCAAGCACAGGCGTACCTGCTTGGTTTAAACAGTGGCACTTGTGTCTGTTGCGAGCTTGTGCAGTTGCAGTCAAGCATGCCTGCTTCCAGCCAGCAGAAGATGGTCAGAGAGGCGCTCTGGATTGCAGGCACCACTTCTACATGTCCTTTGGCGTCGCGGGCGCACGTAAGTAGTGCGCCTGTTTTGCCTTGTCACCGGTGAATGATCCACTGTGATGGGAATAAACCTCTGTGATTGGCACTGCGCACCACAGCTGCCTGCAGCACTCGTTCTTATAGACACGCGCAGGTCTCCCAGTTGAGTGATGGAACTCTGGCAACTCCACACGGCGCTGTTTGCGGGGGTAGTTGAGCCTTGCAAGGCTCAGGCTGACTTGCTACTTAGCTGTCACTCTGCCCTGCTAGTAAGCGGCAGGTCAGAGGTTTGCCTTTGGAGCCGTTGTACCTGGCGCTGTGTGCGGACTCGTTAGCTAGCTCAAGTCAAGTGGCGCCTTCATGCTGTTGATGACGGGCTCTGCGGTGCAGGTATAATGTCAAGTACCCGGCGCTGTACGCGGACAAGGGCACGCCCAACGCTGACGCGTTCAACTGCGTGCAGCGCGCGCACCAGAACTCGCTGGAGAACTACCCTCAGGTCTGCCACAGCCTCATCACTTTCCATCGCTGCGTGAACGCCAATCATACAACAACGGAGTCTGCATGGCCTTGTGTGTCGCTTGTGCTCCGGTGGCCGCCTGCATGTGTTTGATATCTTTCACCCGCACCTGTTCTCTGCGCTTGCTACCTGGCCACTTCATAGCCTGGCGCCGTGGCCCTTCCTTGCAGCATGCCCCGTGTTAGTAAAGCAGCTCTCCTGCACAGCCTGAACAGCCGCAGCTGATGCTCACTTGCGGGCCGCGCGCAGTTCCTCGTCCTCCTGCTCACGGCCGGCCTGCGCTTCCCCAAGACCGCCGCGCTGGCCGGCGCCGTCTACGTGGCCGGCCGCATCGCCTACTTTGCGGTGCGCGCACTCATGTGGGACCAGCTGCAGGCGGCTCGCCTTGCAAAGCTGTGCAGGGCCTGATGGCGCGGGCGCAGCCCCCCGACAAAGACTCCTGTGGTAGTGCACAGGCTGCGGACAGGTGACCTCGCGTCTGGTAGCTGTCGTGGACCCACATGCTGCTGCTTCTGCCAAGCATGCGCACCGTTGTTCTAGGGTCACGGCCACAATAAAGCATGGCTCTGATGGTGACGTACTCGCTTGCAGGGCTACTCCACTGGCAAGCCGGAGAACAGGATGCGCGGCGCCTTCATGTACTTTGGCCTGTACGCCCCCGCCCTTTGCAGCGGCGCCCTGCTTGCCCCACAGCTCCATCTTTTGCCGAGCATGCAGAGATGTCGGCGCATGTGCAAAGGTTCTGCCGGCACATCATGTGCCACAAAACTGCCGTTTATCACAACGCAGTCTTCGTGCATGCGACGCATGCATGCTGGTTCAACTTCAGAGTCACACGAGCCTCAAATAGAGCCATGATCTTGCAAGTGCCCAAGATGGGCTGTTGACGTGTGTGCGCTGTGCATGCAGGCTCACCCTCTACGGCTGCGTGCTCACCTTTGCCTACCAGCTGCTGACGCAGACGAAGCTGATGTAGAGCGCAGCCACCACTCCCACAGTTGGGGTGACTGTGCTTGTGCACCATGTTGTACTTCTTTGCAAGGTTTAACCTCCAATGAGTGGGTTGTTGTGGCGCACCTGGCTGGAGCAGAGGCACAGCCGGACGCTCGGTTACTTTTTGGGAGGGTTCTTTCATGGTGCAGAACAACGTGCAGCCTGCCTTTTTGCTTGCCGGGGTGCTGACATGATTAGCAGATGCTGCCCATTAGCAACACAGCAGTGTCCGTGCATGCGTGCATGCTGCAAAGTGATTACCCGTCATGGTATGCACGTTCGGTACTTAAAAATTCATACAGAAGCATGAGCAAGCTCCTGCCACGGTGTTACTTGCGAGCTATCGCACTGCCAGCACGTGGGCCTGACTGCTTAAGCACGCTTCGCATCCGCCACACTCTCTGCCCTTCGCCTTCACCCAATGCCCAGACAGTCACCCATACACCCGACTTTGCACCAGAACTACTCAGAAACATGGTGCCATACACCAGCACTGCGTGCCCACCGTCGACAAAGGTGCCAGCCGGTCCAGTACAGCTACTGCACATAGCAGTTCGCGGCACTGGTCCCACAGATGCGCTCCTCAGAAGCACTTGCTGACTGAGGAGCACGCAAAGCTCGCGTGCGTTGGCAGCGGAGTCACGCGGATGTCACGCGGATGTCTTGCTGCTCACATGTCGCGCTTGCCAGTGCCTGCGAGCGCACTGGCTCGGGCTCGGGTGGGAAACCAGACTTGCAGAGAATGTAAAGTTGACAGTGTCAACCCTATATTCTGTGCAGGTGAGCTCCAGTGGCAGCCTGCGCCGGCAGGGCGCACCCGTGTAGAGCCTGTACATTCCGCTGCACAGGACGGCCAGCCCGCCCCCGAAGAAGAGCGCCGGCAGGATGGCGCTCGTGACGCGGCTGTTGGCCATGAGGTGCGTGTGCACCTTGCCCACCTGCTTCTGCATCTCCTTCTGCTGCTCAAGGATCTTATCGTAGCCGGTCGCCATTGCGACCTGTCCTGCCACGCGCAGCAGGGCTCGCTACAGGCGCCGTTCTACAGTGCGCAAACAGGACACCCTCCAGCGCCTTGCTCGTGTTTGTCAAACAGCGGAGACTTTGCTGCTCACGGATGCCCTCACGCCCTAGCTTGAGGGCTTGGGTGCGCTCTCGACTCGAGAGTCTCGAGCGAGGAGAGCTTGCAACTCGCGAGTCTTTTGCCAAGTTCGTGAGACAGGAACTTGAACAGACTGCCTCTGGCGTACGGGAAGCACCTTTACTGTCACCTGAGTCGCCACAAGGCGCTTTGGAGCAGAGTCCAACCTGACGTACGGCAGCATGCGCCTGGCAAACAGGCCACCAAGTCAGTTACACAGGTGGTGCATCAATGCAGAGCTCCTGACCGCAGAGCGCCACCACCTGCGAGCAGCCACGCCCTCTCGGATGCGGAGGAGGTGCCCCCGCTGCCAGGAGCGCTCAGCGGCATCCCCAGCCGCAGCCAAGGGCTTTGCCGCGACCATGCCGATGGCGCCCGAGGCCGCAGGTGTGCCTGCAGACTGCTGCCCGCCGCACAGCTGCAACCTGCAAAGCAGCCTCAGCGGCACATGTCACCTCCAGGCAGCAATGCCGTTGCCTGCCGTGCTCGTTCCTGAGTGCAAGCCAAAACATCGCGCCACGTGCGCGGCAGGCGCTGGTGCCGCTGTGCTGCCGGCGCCCCCGGACCTCAGCGGCAAGGTCGTGCGGGCGAACTGGAACGCGACGGCACTGGCCTACCTGGGGGACTCTGTCTGGGAGGTGCGCGGCCCTCACCATAGTGGTCCTGGTGCTCCTGGTTGTTCCCAAATGCTTCGAGTGCGCTACGGGCTATCACTGTTGCCCGGGTGCTCCTGGGTGTAGCACGTCCAACAAGCTGTTTTTATCTCGCCAAGGCGCTGTGCTGAGCGAGCCGCGCTTGACAGCGGGTGGCACGCCGCAGCTGTACGTTCGGCGGCACTACTTCTACCCGCCGAGTCGACTGTCGCTGTACTATGAGGGGGTCGCCTCGCAGGTCCGCGCCGAGACGCAGGTGCGACCGCCCCTGCATCGCCCAGCCGCACTGCACAGGGCGCTGCCGCATGCTCGCTTACGGGCGAGCCCGCCCCACACGACAGCCCCGGCTTCTAACTGCGTCTGCTGTCAAGCTAGTGTAATGGAGCACTCTGTATGACGCAAGGTTTTGAGAGCGCCACTGCCCGTTGCTGATTTTGCATGCATGATGGCGGGACCTTTTCTGGCACTTTCGCCGCTGGGACAAACAGCACTGCGGCACCATGACGCGCCCCTGCCTGCGCGTACGTGCTCCTCAGCGCCACTGCCGGCCCCAGCATGGGGCTCAACCCTTGTCAGACCCTGTTCAGTCCTGGTCAGACCCTACACGCGCCCGGCAGGAGTCGTACTACGAGCTGCTGCGCGCGGGCAGCTTTCTGAGCGAGGAGGAGACGGACGTGCTGGCGTGGGGTCGCAATGCGCGCGTCACCGTGCCGCCGCGCTTCAAGGCCAGCGGCAGCCACGCGGTCACGTACAAGCGCGCCACCGCCGTGGAGTGCCTGGTGCGAGCCCTTGCAGCGACACAGGGGCGGGGTGAGCGGCGGTGCCAGCGGACCCCGCTGCAGGACCTCGCCGAGCAGGGCTCACTACCTGCGCGGGGCGAGCGCCCTGAGCACACCCTCGTTCAGTGCGCCACGTCAAATAGACTCAAACACCTTGATGTCACTGCAATATAGCATCCGCGGGGCTGCGGGCTGCGCGGCGCGGCGCGCCTAGCCAAGGCACACGGACACTGACCCCGCAGAAATGCGCTTACGTTGTGTCGAGCAGCCCCGCCCTGATGGAACACCCCGCAACAAGGCTGGCGTGGACGAATTGAGGCGCGGTGCTTGCGCGGACACGAGCCCAGTGCATGTGCTCCAGGTGCTGCAGCCGGGCCAGCAGCCAGGCGCAGCCGCGCCTGGGCGCGCAGACCCTCTCACGCGAGGGTCTGCCTGTCTGGCGGCTGCCCAGGTGGGCTTCCCAGGGGTGTCTGCCCTGGCCAGCTTATAAACCCAGCTTATAAGCCTACACTAACCCTACCCTACCCAGGTGGGCTACCTGTACCTCACGGACGCGCCGCGCCTGCACCAGCTGATGCACTACCTGGGCATCGGCGGTGACCACGGCGGCGCACGTGCCGCCATCAGCCTCTAGCCTGTCGGGCACCTGCCACCCTTCCCGCGGGGCGCGGCGGCGCGCGCCCCTGCGCACCGGATGGCGTTTGCCTTGCGCCGCGCGTCTTGCAGGGTATGCGCAGCATGGGCCGCCGAGTTTGAAAACTTTTTTCGAGCCAGTGTGGAGTCCCTGATGTGCATGCGTGCGCGCCAGTGCCTCGGCTGTGCAAAGACGCATCTGTGGGATACTGAAGTGCCAGGCGGGCGGCAGGACAGGGTCAGGCTTGCAGCACCACGGAGGTCTACGCATACACTGCAGAAACTGCGGCAGACCAGCTCTGAAGGCGACGCAGAGGTGCTGCTGGAGCGAACGTAGCATGCACGGACACACAGCATTGCAGCAAGCGCAGAGAACCCTGCATTGCAGTGAGAGCAGAGCAGGCTGCACACACGCGCACACACACACACACACACACTGTTGCAGAGGGCTGGGCGCCGACAGCCTGAAGACAAGCCAGCATGTCACAGAGCAGCTGCGCCGGGCCTGCGCTCAGGCATCGGCCCCAGCGGCGCGCCACTTGCTGCCCGCATCAGACGTTGCCGCTGCTCAGAAAGCCCCTTTGCCACCCCGGGTCATCTTTTTGGAATCACACACAGGCCATGAAAGCCCTCAATCGCCCTCTCTGCAAGTATGCGCGCCCAGGCCTATGCCAAAGGGCAGCGAATGCACGCCCAACGCCCCCGTTGAAAAAGCAAATAAAAGGTGACTGCACAGCGGAAAGCACCCCCCCTGCGCACAGTGCTGCGCAGGGCTGAGCACAAGTTTTTTTTGGCATGCCCACCGCGCGCCCGCAGCCCAGCAGCAGCCTCGGGCGCTCAGGAGTTTGGCCGCATCATGTGCGCTGCGGCACTGGCGTGCGACACAAGGCTGGGCAGCGCGTGTGGGGGCAAAGCCAACACATGCCCGGCACTAGCCAAGCTCGCCCGGCGCCTGGCTTGGCCCCGACCCGCCCGCCCTGCCCGGCACGCCGCGCGCATGCGCCGGCTCTCGCACGGCCTCTGGCGGGAGCAGACCCGACGCGCGCCGCTGCCCCGGCGGCCTCCTGAATGCCTCGCTACCATGCACAAAAGCAGTACCCAAAACGGCCGCGGCGCAGCATGACCCGCTGGCGCTCGTCGCGGTGGCGCGCGCCGCGACCTTAAACAACCCTGACTGCAGCCAGACCATCACCCGACGGCACCGCTGCCGTCCCCGGGGTGCCCCGCAGCCTGCGCGCCCGCGCCCTGCTCCGCCATCAGCAGCGCGCTCGCCTGCAGCGCCGCCACCGGCGGCAGCACGGCCGCGCCGGCGTCGCCCGGGAACAGGTGCCGCTGCTGCTCGCCGTCCCACGCCGCCGACGCAGCCTGCGCGCAGAGGGCGCGCGTGTCAGCGGTCTGCCTCGTTGCAGTGCGTCAGCCTGTGCAGGCAGGGCGGTTCATCCTTGAGCGTCAGCCAGCACACAGCGCACGCACCGACTCTTAACACCAAGGCGCACGCAGGCCGGCGGCGCCCGCATGCACGCGGGCCAGCAGGGGCGCACCTGCAAGTCCTGGCTCAGCAAAAGCCCCGGCGAGCCGAGCTCGCCGCTGCTGCCCATCACAAAGTGCGAGCCGGGTGGCAGCGCCATCGGCGACGGCGCGCTGCCCCGCTGCTCGCCGCCGCCGCCGCCAACGCCGCCGCCGCCGCCGCCCCAGCCGCCGCCACCGCCGCCCATCAGGCCGCCCAGCGCGCGCAGGCAGTTGCTGCCGGCGCCGGCGCTGGCCAGGCCCGACCCTAACCGCGGCCCCAGCCCCGGGCCCGCGCTCCCGCCGTCGCACGCGCCCACGCCCGCGCCCGGCTCGCTGCGCGCGCGCCGCGGCCCCGCCGCTGCCGCAGGCCCGGCCAGCCCCAGGCCCACGCCGAAGTCCGACATGCCCGGCAGCGACGCGTGCGTCTGCACGCCCGAGCTCGGGCCCGCCGACGTCGCAGCGCTGCACAGGCCGCCCGGGCCGACGCCCGCGCCCGAGTCCCAGGCGTCCGGCAGGCCCTTGGGGCCCAGCGCGTCGCCGGGCAGCGGCGCCGGCCCGCCCGGCGGGGAGGCGCCCAGCGCGGCGAGCGCGGACGGCGCGTCGGCCGCGGACAGGTGCCCCTGCAGGCCCTCCCGCTGGATCAGGCTGGTGATGTAGCGCCCGTGCGCCTCCAGCGTGAGCTGCAGCTGCCGCTGCGACTGCGCGCGCAGCCCGGCACGCCCCCGTCAGCGCCCGGGCAAGCACCCACCATGCTCCGCCCGTCACACCCAAAGCCAGCTGCCCGCTGCGGCACATGCGGCTCACCTGGCAAGCACCCATTGCACATGGCGCCCGCCGACGGCGCCGACATGCGGTGCGCACAATGTCACTCAAAAACGCTCCGTGCAAACGCATGCGCCACCTCAAAGACAGTGTTGCGGGCGGCCTACAGCTCAAGCAGCAGACTCAGCCGCTCAGGCCTGCGGAGCTGCCTTGAGCTGCTGGGCTGTCAGCAGTCGGAAGGCAGCAACAAGCCGGTGGAGTCAACGTGTGCACGCAGTGCAAGACTACGGGTTACCCAGCAAAACAGCCGCCAGGGAGCGCCCGGTTCGCGCGCGCGCACCTCCAGCTGCTCGTGCAGCTTCTTCTGCATCTCCATCTGCTTCAGCAGCGCCTGCTCCAGGTCGCGCTGCCGCTCTGCGTCCAGGCCGCCCACGACCAGCCGCAGGCCCAGGTCCAGGCCCGGCGGCCCCGCGCTGCCGTCCCCAAACCCTGCAAACCCCTCGCCGCCGCCGCCGCCGCCACCGCCGCCGCCCTCCGGGCCGCCCGCGGCGCCCTCCGGCGCGCCCGCGTCCGCCAGCGCCTCCGCGGCGGACTCCTCGCGCCGCGCCGCCGCCGCCGCTGCGGCCGCCGCCGCGGCCGCCGCCGCCGCGGCCGCCTCCGCCGCCGCATCGTCCTCGCCCTCCGGCGGCAGCCCGGCCGCCGGAGCAGCAGCCGCGGCGGGGCCCACGGCGCCCACAGACGGCGGCGAGCGGCCGCGCAGGCGCGCGGAGTACGGCACGCGCGCCGGCACCGCGGGCGCCGCCGGCAGCCCGTCCGCCTCCTCGTCGCCCTCGCCAAAGTCGTCGTCGTCGTCCTCCTCCTCCTCCTCCTCCTCCTCGCTGCTCTCGTCGGAGGACAGGCGGCGGCGGCGGCGGCCGGAGCGCGCGCGCCCGCGCGCGTTGCGGCCGCGCTTGGGCCGCCGGCGCTTGGCGCGCGCGCGCTCACCGGACGCGCTGTCGCCGGACGCGCCCTCCAGCAGCGCGTCGCCGGCCTCGCCCGGCAGGCGGATGTTCAGGCGGTACTTCTGCAGGTGGCTCTTGATGTGGTAGATGGTGAGCCCCTCCACCGACATCAGCTTGAGGATGCCCTTGGGCGTGGCCTTGTCGGGCCCGCCCAGCGAGTGCACGCTCTGCACGAAGCGCGCGTGCAGGTCCGGCGTCCAGCGCAGCCGCGGCTTGCTGGGCGGCGCCGGCTGCGGCGGCCCTGGCGCACGCGCGGCCGCACGCGGTGTGGGCAAGCGCTCGCGCGCCGCGCCGGCGTCGCGTTATGCGCGCTGGTACCATGCAGTGGAGAGGCGCTGCCGGCGCGCAATGCTGCGAGCGGCGCTCGCTGGGACTGCCCAGGCAGCGATTCGAGCCCACCACCAGGCGTGGGGCCAGTCATGGGGCCACACCTGACTGCACGCTGAACAGCGGCCCGGACGCCGCGAGGCCCGGGCCGCCGTGCTGGCCGGCAGCGTCGACCAGGTTCTGAGCATCCAAGCCGTGGGCCTCGTAGTTCAGGTGGTCTCCGTCGAGCAGGTCGTTCGCCTGCTGCCGGCCCAGGCTCAGCCCCGTCCAGCCTCGCTCACACAGTGGGCACGGTCTCGCAATGCAGCTCAAAACCAGTGCCAGGCCAGGCGCGCGCGCACCCCCATCTCGCCCAGCGAAGATGGGGCGCCCCCGCGCGGCGGCGGGAAGTAGCCGTCTGCATGCGCCTCGCCGCCGCCGCCGGCAAGGTCCGGCGCATGCTCTTGCTGTGCGAACCAGTTGTATTGCATGCCCTCTAGCTCAAACTTAGGCTCCGGCCAGAATTCCAGCGGCCACGCGTCGTGCGCTGGCTGCGCGGGTGCGTTGTTCGCCACAGGCGCGGCCATCACGTGCCGCCGGCGCCGCTGCGCCCAGCGCACCGCTGGCGCCCCCGCTCGCTCATCACGCGCTCACGGGCAGCTGCGCGGCCATGCGTGCCGGCATAAGCTAGTTCGACGGCGAGCAGCAGGTGTACGTCGCACGCG
>JAABUV010003823.1_pt1 | contig 18745 bp, 25 predicted proteins | sample 5559971 | NCBI WGS metagenome assembly JAABUV01 (sample SAMN10711881, study PRJNA513362) | rock metagenome | isolation source: Antarctica rocks | place: Antarctica: Victoria Land, Knobhead nord | collected 2015-12-19
CTGTTCGGCGAGGACAAGCGCCGGCCGCTGGAGTATAACGGCGGGCGGGACGCTGAGTCCATGGCTGCGTTCCTGCTCGCGAAGTGGGCCGCGCTGCAGCCGCCGCCCGAGGCGCGCCGCGGCCCCAGCGGCCGGTCTTGACGTCAGCCATGTGTCACATTGCGCAGGTTCGGCCTGTGCTGCGCCCGAGTCTTTGCCTGTCGTCAGCGTGGGTGCTGTGCTTTTCAGAGAAGATGCCCTCATGGGCGGGTGCCTGTCTCAGCAAGGTTTAGGGGAGGGTCATTGTGGGTGCAGGACCCACCCCAACCCTCTCTGGGAGGCTGCGCGGCGGCAGGTGCGGGAGCTGACCGGCCAGGACGTCCTGGAGGATGAGTGCCTGGGCCATGGGGCGCGGCCCGCCAAGAAGCTCTGGTGCGGGCCTGGCTGAGGCCCGCCAGCGCTCCCGCTGCCCGCTCGGACAGAGCCGCCGGTGGTCAGAGCAACAACGGCTCGGCAGCTGTGATGGGTGCCGGAGCAGGACTGCGCAGACTCTGGCAGACCGAGGCTCTGCGCATTGCAAGCGGGCTGGAGGTAGCCGCCAGCATGGGACTCGCACGCGGCCCAACAGACAGGGCATGCGGCCTGGCCGCGCTCCTGCCGCGCAGCCCGGGCGCCGGTGCGGCCAAGGGGCAGCGCCGCCCGGCCGCAGCCATGCGCATGATACATTGGCAGATAATAATTCTACGGTATTCCACTAAGTTCTGTGGGGTTCTAATGTTGGTCAAGTGCAAAAGCCCGATTCCAAATCCCCCATCCCTGCCACAGAGGGGGCTGACACAGAGGGGGGGGGACGCGCAGCCTGGTGGCCTTCCTGCCGCACATCCTGGACGCGGGCGCGGCCGGGCGGCAGCGCCACCTGGGCGCGCTGCGCGACCTGGCCGCGCGCCTGCGCGAGCGGCCCTTCGGCTTCCTGTGGGCGCAGGGCGGCGCGCAGCCCGGCCTGGAGCGCAACTTTGAGGTCGGCGGGTGCGCGCGCGCCGCTGCCTCGGGCGGGCCCCGCCCGGCTGCGCCGACCCTTGCAGGGCACGACGACGACGACGCCGCAATGTGAGGCCTGTGGTGTTGCTCCTGCGTCCTCGTGCAAGGCATGTGATGGCGTGGCTCGAGCTCTACTGCGGGCTCTGGGGGTGATATGCTAAGGAGTTGAATGCATTAATGTTACCCTCTGATGCCTGAGGCCTGACCACATAACCAGGACAGACTACCAGAACGTGCATGCATGCTGTGGCGCGCACGCTGCCGTATGCATGAAGCGGGTGCCCGCGGCGCGCGCGCAGGTACGGGTACCCAGCCCTCATCGCGCTGACGCCCGACACGGCCAAGTTCGCGACGCTGCGCAGCGCGTTCGAGCCGCAGCCGCTGGCGGAGTTCATCGAGAGCCTGCGGCAGGCGCGCCCGTCCCCCACGCCTGCCCAGTGCGGAAGCCAGCGCTGTCAGCGCAATCTCCTGCGTGCCTAACTTTGGCGTGCTGAGTGCATGGGGGTCTGTGCTTTTGACAGGTAATGCGGAACGCCACATGGTGGTCTGTGCTTTTGACATGTAATGTGGAGCGCCACATGGTAGTCTGTGCTTTTCAGACATGCATGCGCACCACCTGCGTCGACGGGCGCGCGGCCGCGCGCAGGGCTTTGCGAGGGTGGCGCCGGTGGTGGGAGAGCTCGCCGCGGTGCAGTCGACTGAGGCCTGGGATGGCCGCGACGGCGTGGCTGTGGAAGAGGATGAGTTCAGCCTGGCGGACATTATGGCAGATGAGCTTTGAGGGAGTCGTTTGTATGTATGCCTCTGCCGCCGCCCCAGGCGGCCCGGCGCTAGTTAAAACACTATTTTTGAAATCGAGCGCTGTTTTCCTAGCTCGTTGGATCCAGAAGTGCGCTTCATGGCGTCTGGTCTCGACGATGCTTTGCATCACTTGAAAGGAAAGGACTTTTAAGCACATACGCCAAATACAGCAAATTTCCTCTTGCAGGAAAGTAAAAAGGCCTGCCTTTGGGGCCCAAAGGGCTTGGCCAGGTTCAGAGCAATCAGAACAAGTACAAATGCCATGCCCGAGGATCTCTCAGAGCGAACAACAGGACTCTTTGAGGAGACCAGCAGTCCGCACCAAGCGCTAGAGCGCAGGGCAGGCCGGCGCCAGGAGCAGAGCCTGATGCGTTGATGCGGCGCCCGGGCTGAGCGCGTGAGGGCAGGCGGGCGCCGCGAGGACTCACCGGTGGTGGCCCTGAGGCTGCGCACCTGACCCTGGCCACGGGCCTCCCAGGGCGCGCCCGCGCGGGCGCCGCGACTCGGCAACATGAATCTCTTCCGGCTGGCCGGCGATATGACGCACCTGATTTCCATCATGGTGCTGCTGCTGAAGATACACACCATCAGATCTTGCAGAGGTACGCCGCCGCGCTCGCTGCGCTGCGATCGCTGGTCTGTTCTCACCCGTTTGTGCGCTGATGACCGCCTGTGCGGGCTTGCTGGCGCACTGAGTGGGTCTCCGCTCGGCAGGCATATCACTTAAGACCCAGGAGCTGTATGCGCTGGTGTTCATCTGCCGGTACCTGGACCTCTTCACGCGCTATGTGTCGCTGTGCGCCCCTCGTGCCGCGGTCTACACACCGAGCGTGGTCAAAACAACGCCGGAAGGTAGTCTGCATGAACCACAGAGCTTACCAAGCAGCCTTGCTCGCTACACTCCTCCACGGGCTTCTGTGGCGAGGTCCCTATTGTGCAGAACTCGGCTGCCCCCACCAGCGCCCTTCCTCTGCACCGCTGCGCAGCCCGCCAGTCCGCTTCGAGTTCGAGGGCCCTCCCGCGCATAGGCGCCCTTCCATCATGCCCCCCCCCCCGCGCGCCCGCCACGCCCCCGACATGGCGCGGGGGTGCGCGCAGGTACAACACGGTGATGAAGCTGGTCTTCCTGGTGTCGTCGGCGACGATCGTGTACTACATGCGCTTCCACCGCGTGGTGCGCAACACGTACGACAGGGAGGTGGACACGTTCCGCGTCGTGTTCCTGGTCGCGCCCTGCGCGCTGGCCGCGCTGGTGATCAACCAGGAGTTCACGCCGCTGGAGGTGCCGCCCCGAGCGCCCGCGGGAGTTTTGCCTGCCCTGCGCCGGCGTCTGTTTTGGACAGGGTGACGCCGACGGCGCCGCCCTCGGGAGGGCCCGCGTCTTGCTCGGGTGCCCGCTGGAGCAGAGCAGAGCAGGGGTCAGGGTGTGCACAGCGCTGTTGCATCTGCGAGCGTGCTCGCATGCGTCAGATTCCCGCGACACGTCTGAGTTACAGCGCCGGCGCCGGTCAACCCATCGGCAGGCGCATCTGCAAGCTCGGGAAGACAGCCTGTGTCCAGCTACCCACACTGTTCGGGTCGCCAGGCCGCGCTGCGGGGCGTGGCAGGTGCTGTGGACGTTCTCCATCTACCTGGAGGCCGTGGCCATCATCCCGCAGCTGGTCCTGCTGCAGCGCACGCAGAACATCGACAACCTGACCGGCAACTACGTGTTCCTGCTCGGGCGCGCCGGCCCTGCTGCGGCTGCCTCAGGATAGGGTATATGGTTAGGGTTAGGGTCGAGAGAGGGGACTCTAGCCTGCATATGTAAGGCGGAGCACGGCTAGCCGGCTCTTCTTTGCAGATGCATCCATGCAGCATGTGCCGTTTGTGCTAGCCAAATGGGTGCACCTGCCAGGCGGTCGATCTTGCGCCAGGCAGGCGGACGCATCTGTCAGGCGGTCAGTCCTGCTGCGCACCCTGCGTCAAGCAGGGCAAGGACGCGCTTCATTGCACCAGACTCGCTGCTGATAACCATTAGGCAGTCAATCTTGATGCACCACCTGCGCCAAGCAGGGTCGCTGCTGATGACCATCAGGCAGTCAATCTTGATGCACCACCTGCGCCAAGCAGGGCAAGAACACGCTTCACTGCACTGGACTCACTGCTGATAGGTGGAGGATGCGGCGGCAGGTTGTATCGCGCGCTGTACATCCTGAACTGGATCTACCGGTTCTTCACCGAGCCGAACTACCGGCAGTGGATCGGTGCGCGCCGCGCCCGGGCCCGGGGCCGGCCTCGCGCGCAAAACACCGCGCCCGCGTCTGCTGCGCAACTTTCTGAGCTGGCACCAGCGCTGAGTGAGCTCTGAGCTGGTTTCAGCGCTGAGTGAACTTCTTCGAGCTGGTATCAGCGTTGAGCGAACAACCTCGAAATGGCTGGTCCCTCCAAGTGCTGCATGCAGTGTCCACATCAGGTACCAGGTCGCACGCCATGGGTTGGTCCCCGTGCTGACAGGCCCTGCCGGCGCGCAGTCTGGACGAGCGGCCTGGTGCAGACGGCGCTGTACCTGGACTTCTTCTACTACTACATCCTGGCGTGGAAGAATAACAAGAAGCTGTCGCTGCCGTCCTAGGCGGCCGCGCGGCCGCGCCGCCCGCCCCCGCGCTCGCGCAGGCCGCCGCGCGGCGCCTGCTGCGGCTCTGCAGGGCCGGGCTCGGCCGTGCTAGCCAGGCTGGCAACTGCTGGGCCTGCTGCCGCGCTGGCGCGCCTGAGCAGGCTCGGCCGCATGCGCGCATTGCTGCCGTATGTCCGCTGTGCAGGCGGTGACCCGCGCAGCGCAGCATGCATGCCATGCGCGGCCGGGGCTGCATGCGTGGCGAGCTGCGGTACTGTTTGGTTCGGGTGGCGGGGAGACATTGGAGGGCTGCCACACGGGGCTACGTTGAGCAGGCGGCCATGCAGTGCCAGCGGGTTGCGGCTGCGCCTGCCTGGGTCGTGCGCTGACCTGTCCAGGAGCGCGGCGCACTTGAGGGGGGTGGTCTGCCAGCCATGACTGGCAAGGGTGTCGCGAGCGTGGTCAGCGCACGTGCGCGGCGGCAGGTCGTGGGTGAGGACACGCCGCCATGCATGCAGCGCCGCAACTGCCTTCCGTGCTCTGCTCACGGCGAAAGCGTGCGCATGGTGCCAGAGGGGGGGCGTGAGGGCCTGCGGGGGGCTGCAGCTGTGGGAGAGCTGTGGCCCTGCGCCATAGCTACCTGCTCCGCGGCAGAGCGTGCGCTCTTCCTTGCCTTGGGGCATAGTGCCTCCACGGTAAGCCACTAGCATAACAAAGTTACAGCAAAATGGTAGTAACAGCACAGACCTACATGTCCTACATTAACACAAAGATATACTTCGAACAACTCAACAGCTGTGGTGGTTGCAACTTCTGCATAATGGTAAAGAATTCACTTGCCAATTATGCATGAAGGCAGAAGTATATGGTTCAACACAAACTCTTGCTGCTACAATGACTCACCTAGCAATGAAATAGCAATGCAGAATCTAGCAGCATTGCTGGGCCACTGATTGTCACCGTGACAGTGTCACGACCCATAAAGAAGGCCAGCACTGTGCGCTTGCATTCTTGGTGCACATCTGCATGTCAGCATCAATGTGCCCGCCTCAAAGCATGCCGTTGAGCTTGGCTCCGATCCTGCGCATGCACATGCTTCAGCAGGGCAGGAGCTGCGGCATGCCTGCCATCCGCTGCAGCACCAGGCTCGGCAGACCGCGCAGCGCACGCCGGGCCGCACACCGCATCCCAGCAGGTGCGGATGCACGACAGGGAGCCGATATGCCAGGCAACGCCTGCATGCACTGCTGCATGGTGCATGCATTGCTCCATGCTGAAAGGGCCGGCTGTGGCTCTGCATGAAACAGGTGCCAAGAAGTGCTGTGCGCGACAGGGGGCGAGCTGGGGGGTCAGGCGCGCGCGCACAGCTTGCGCAGCATGGAGGCCGGGATGGGGAAGCCGGTGAGCTTGCTGGCCATGGCGGCCATCTGGTCGTACTGGTCGTGGCCGCCCTGGAAGCTGCTGCCGGTGCTCTGCTGGAAGTGGCCCATCAGCTTGGAGAGCTGCGCCCCCGCGCCGCGCATCTCAGCTGTGCCTGCAGGTGCGCGTCCATGCGTTCAAGCTCACTGAGCGCATGCAGCGGGGGCGCACGATGTTGGGGTTGGCGTCCGACGGCGGCGGCGGCCCGCCGTCCCTGCATGGCAGCCAATCAGTCTTGCACCGTATCCACACTCGGCACGGGAGCGCGCGTCCCGTGCTCGCACAGGCAGCTCTGGTTGGTACCAACTGGGAGGCCTGCAGCCTGCCGATGCGCTGCCGGCCAACACGCCAAGCATACTTGATAAAGTCAGGCGGCGCTCAGGTCCATCACGCGGCTGCCCCTCGAGGGCGGGCGCTCACCCGGGCACCGGCTGCCCCTCGTAGTGCTGCGCCAGGCGGCCCAGGTGCGACCAGTCCTGCCGGCGGCCAGCACGCCCCGGTCACCTGACCTCACAGCCGGCTCCCGCCGCCGCTGCTTGCGAGGGCCGACTCCTTCACCAGCAGCACACCAGGCGCACAGGCGCGAGCAGAGCCAAGCGCAATAAATTCGAGTGGCGTCCTTTCCATTGCAGTGCGCGGAGCGTGAGCGCACAGCAGCCTGGCACCGCACGCGACGCAGCGCACCATGCCCTCGTGGCCGCCGCCGTAGCCGCCCTGACCGCCGTAGCCGCCCTGACCGCCGTAGCCGGGGCCGCCCATGCCGCCGCCCATGCCGCCGCCCATGCCGCCGCCCATCATGCCGCCGCCCATGCCGCCGCCCATCATGCCGCCGCCCATGCCGCCCTGGCGTCGCGCGCAGACGCTTTCAATGGACGGCACAGTAGACCAGGCAGACACGGTTCATCCGCGTAAGGATGCGCTGGCAATGCCAAGTGCCCTGCTGAAGCACGTGCAGAGCTGCAGGGCCCTGCGCATGCGCGCCCAGCACCGCAGAAATATGGCAATGCATCCAGGTTTGGTGCCATATGGTGATCTGGCTGCTCACTGGCTGCACCTCGGGCGCTAGCATCCCGGGCGGCACATTGTGAGCCAGAACAGACTAAATCAAACCTGCTCAGCTTGCACAGCTGTGTGGGAAGCACGCCATGCCCCTGGACAGCTCGCCGCGCGTGCACAGCTCCGGCGGCCGGCACGGCGGCAGGCGCCAGGTGCGCAGCTGACGTGCGGCGCACCTCCATGGGCCCGCCGCCATAGCCCTGCATCCGTGGCTCGCCGTAGCCCTGCTGGCCCATGCCCTGCTGGCCCATGTAGCCCTGCCGCGCAGGGCGCGCTGCGTTCAACGTCGCTCCAAGCGGGCCCCGCCTCTGGCGCTGGGGTGTGCTGAGCGCAACGTGCAGCTGCGCATGCATGCATGAACGCTTGGAGCATGACGCCGCTCCAGCGTCCTGTGTGCTTGCAGCGCGCCTGCTGGGGCCCGCCGCCGTAGCCCTGCATGCGCTGCTCGCCGTAGCCCTGCTGGCCCATGAAACCCTGCGCGCAGACCGCAGTCATGCGCCCACAGCACTACGGGGCTCGTTGCATGATGGGGACCTCGCAGTGACGCAGAAGGGCGCCGCACCTGCTGCGGCGGCCCGCCGTACCCGCCACCGCCGTATCCGGGCTGGCCTCCGTAGCCCTGCAGCTGCTGACATCAACACCCGTGCACATACAACGGGTGCCAGAGCAACTGCCAAGGCAAAGCTGGGGTTCTGCTGCTTCCCGGCGTGACAGGCACTGCGGAAGCTGTACACTGCGGGAACCGCACCTCCTGCGGGCGAGGGTAGCCGGCCGGCGCCCCGCCGCCCTGGCCCTGGCCCTGGCCCTGGCCCATGGCCTTCTCGGCCATCTTCTCTATGAACTGCCGCCCAAGAGGCGCAAAAGTCTGTCAGCACAAGCGCTCTCGCATGTCCCCGCTCCTCTGCAGTGCACGCCATATTGGCGTTCATCGACTTGACCACTCCACCCAGGAGCTGGTAAGCATTTGCATGGGCTGCAGTACAACTTCGCGCACTACTCAGTCTCCGTGACTGACGCACATCTTGCACACTGCGATCAATCTCCTAGCCCGTGCTCTGCCCCGCGGGCTTGCATTGCGGACGCTGTGGGCGCACATCCATTTTGGAGAGTAGCTGCGGCTCTGGATGTCAGCTGCTCGATGGATTGTAAGCGCAAGCTTCACCTGCACCGCAGCACACCATCACGTGAAGCAGTGCAACACCGCGTGAGATCAATCTGTATCAAAGTCGCCTGAGCAAGTCAGCACTGGTCTGCTGCAGGCAAACCACCGCAGTCTTTCAGGCGTGCCTGATGCTTTGCGATATCAGTCTGAACGGGCTCCGGAAGGTGACTCCTGCTCAAACAAACTTGTCTTTGGCTTGGGCAGTGCCGTGCATGGCGCGCGCCCGGATATGCCAACCTCGGTCTGCTTGTGTGATTGCTGCCCATCATTTCTTCCTATGGAGAAAGATTGGCAACTTGGCAATGCTGCCGAGCACTCATGACAGGGCCAGACTGCTGCAGCCAGCACGCGACGGCGCAGCGGCGCCTCGGCAAGCTCACCGTGCAGCTGAGCAGCAGCGCCAGTGCAGAGCCGCTGCCCCGCGGCTTTTCCACGGCTCCCTGCTCAGCACAAGGCGCCGCCAGCACCAGCTATGAGTCTGCAACTGCAGAGCCCTCCTCCTATGCCAGGCACGTCCTGGACGCCCACTTCATTTTGCATTGCACTGACTCAGAGCCAGCCGTGCGGGCGGCCGACCGTGTGCCCCGTCCCGCAGGATACACGGGGAGGTGTCGCGCGAGCCAGTGCGGTGGCGGCGGGTGGCCGCAGTGCAGCAGCAGGAGCTCCAGGACGTGCTCTATGACAAGGCGGTTGGGGAGGGCATCGTAAAAGTGGGTGCTTGACACAAGCGCTGCCTAGCTGCACCTCCAACACCTGTCAACACCTGTCAGCTCACCGACCAGGAGGCGGGGTGCTGCCGAGCAGATAACCATAAACCGGCCGGAGAGGCGGAACGCGTTCACGCCGCAGACCGTGACCGAGCTCATGCGCTGCTTTGACGACGCGCGCAACGACCCCGCCGTAGGCGTCGTGGTCCTCACAGGTGCGCGCTGGGCGCGGCGCACGTCTCAGCTCCTGCGTGCATGGGCCGTCGACAGACAGGCCTGCTTCATACCCTGTTAGCCGCAGCAGGAGGAGCGGCCTCATGTCCCTGAGCGCGCCTGCGCGGCGCCAGGCAGCGGGCCGCTGGCGTTCTGCAGCGGCGGCGACCAGGCGGTGCGGGGCGAGGGCGGCTACGTCGGCGAGGACCACATACCGCGCCTGAACGTGCTTGACCTGCAGGCGGGCCCCACGTCCTTGCCCCTGTGCCAAGCCGGCGTGCCTCTTAGTTGCATGAATTCTTGAACCGGCTGTGCATGCTGTGCAGTGCGCTTCTGTCCGCATGCATGCATGGGCTGTGTGCATGTAGGTGATCTGAGCATTTGTGGGCGCACATGCGAACCTGCCGCGCATGCGGAGTCCTTGCCGTCATGGATGCATGCCCACGCCCAGCTCTACGTCATGAGTGCGTGTGTGATGGCATGCATGCAGGTGGCCATCAGACGATTGCCCAAGCCCGTCATCGCAGCAGTGGCAGGCTATGCGGTGGGCGGCGGAAACATCCTGCACATGATGTGCGACATCACGGTGCCAGCCCCTGCGTACTGAGCTCAGTGGGTCAGTGGGTCAGTATGGTCACATGGGCGCGCCTCAGGCTGCGGTGGGCAGCACTGACGGGACGCTGATTGCGGGAACGCTGTCGCTTGACTGTCCCCGTTTGCTGAGATGTGCTGGGCACTGCCAAGCGTGTGGGTCGGTCTGCATGACACTTCCTGGTGTCGTGGGGTCATGGGCCATCATGCAGAGCTGCCGACTGCCATACGTTGGTAGCTCGTACTGGCGCGCCAGTGTTGCACGCACTGCGCTGGACAGGATGCTTTAAAGTTGAGCGAAAGGGGCGCGCTGGTCATGACGTGCGTAGTAAGCGGCGCCTGTGGCGCGCGCCAGATCGCGGCCGAGAACGCGGTGTTCGGCCAGACGGGCCCCAAGGTGGGCAGCTTTGACGCGGGCTACGGCTCCACGCACCTGGCGCGCCTGGTGGGCCAGAAGAAGGCGCGCGAGGTCTGGTTCCTGGCGCGCATGTACAACGCGCAGCAGGCGCGCGCTCGGTCCCCGCGCCCTTGCCTGCTCCCTGCGCAGCGGAGCGCGCCTGCGGCTTGTTGCGCTCTAGCACACCCTGGCTGACCTGCCTGCCAGCGCGCTCGGATGTGTGCGCTTGCCAGACTGTGCAGCCGTGCACTGGGACGCGTGCATTCCAGGACCGGGGGTACCGATGGCGATGCGGTGGGCACGCTGAGGCGCGCTGACCCACCAAGGGGTGTGTCAGCGGTCGGATGTCTGCCGGCGGAGCGCAGCAGGCTGTCTGGCAGGCCCTGCTCGCGCGGTGGCGCCTGCTCAGAAGGTCCTTAAGCCGGGCAGGGTCTGAGCGCGGCTGCCGCGCAGGCGCTGGCGATGGGCCTCGTGAATGCGGTGGTCCCGCTGGTGGCGCTGGAGCAGGAGGCGACGGCGTGGTGCCGCGAGGTGCTGCGCAACAGCCCCACCGCGCTGCGTGTGCTCAAGGCCGCGCTCAACGCGGCCGAGGACGGCCAGGCTGGCCTGCAGGCGCGCGCGCGTCTGCCCCGACCCTGACAGATGCATGCACGGCTGGCAGCGCCGTGGCTCTAGCCGCTCATGGGCACGACCTGTTGGTCAACCGGCGCGCTGTCCCCGCACGCATGCAGTGTGGCATCAGATGCCTGCGATGCGCGGCAGGAGCTGGGCGGCAACGCCACCCTGCTCTTCTACCAGACGCCGGAGGGCGACGAGGGCCGGCGCGCATACCTGGAGAAGCGGCCGCCGGACTTCTCAAAGTTTCCGCGCTACCCATAGCAGCGACCTCTCTGTTCTTTTGCACTCACTCTGATCCTGGGCACCAGACGGCATGCTTGTGCCCTTGCCTGGGCTCTGGTATGCGTGACGAACCCAGATGCACCCAGAACAGGAGGTTTCATGCGGCACCCGGTGGAAGTTTGACCTAGCAGCAATGGCCAATGACTCCTGCAAAATGCGCGTCCCTGCTGCACACTAGCAAACACGCATGTGCAGGTTAAGAGCCACTCCCAAGCATAAGCTGGCACCTAGCACCACATTAAGACGCCCCTAAAGGCCTCCCTCCCTGATCTCTGCAGCACCATGTGCTACGGTCGAGCTATGCTGGCACCTTGCCCTTTGGCTTGCGGCCAGGCTTGCGCCCTGGCGCCTTGCCCTTGCCTGCCGGCCGCGCCCTCAGGCAAGGGTCTGCTGCCGCATGCGGCACCGCCGCAGGCAACGCCTCAGCCGGCACAGGCTCCAGGAGCACCCAGGCATCCTGCGCGCACCGCATGATGCCCATGGCATGGACCCGCTCGTTCATGTCCTTCTGCAGACTTGCCTGATGTGTGCCTGGGGCTGGTAGAACCCTGGAGCAGCCACACAAGCAACGCATGCGCCAGATTTGTGTAGGGCGGGAACGGCGGGTAAGGAAGGTCCCTGGAGCACCTGCAGTGCGGAGGCGTCAAGGCTCAGCAGCGCCGCGGGCGTGGAGACCCGCAGACGGTCGTGCAGGTCCAGCTTGAGGTCCATGCGCGCACGCTGTGTCGCAGGCTTGCAACATGTTTAAGCAAGCCTTGGATGTACAGGCATGGTGCGCTTGTGATGCGGTGATAATTGCCATGTATTGTCCAGCTAACTTGACACAGGGCCACAGCTATGTGCCGAGAGGCGTCCACACGAAGTCAGGCAGCTACATGCTCGCCGCCACAAGTGAGTCCCTGACATGGCCATCGCACTGTCATTCTCACATCACTGCTGGCATAGGTGGGGCAGTGAGCATACATGCCGCCTCTGCTATCTTCGCCAGGGCGCCTCGGACAGCAACTCCACAGCCCTCAAACGCAAGTCTGCACGCACACGGAGTACGCCAGCACCATGCCGGGAGCTGCAGGTTGCGCACATGCACGGGCGTGGACGCGCAGCGGGGCTCCGCAGGGCAGCGGACAAACGCATGTACATGCGCATGCGCGCAGCCAGGTGGGCAGATGTCGGGCGGATGTCCGGCTCCGATGACCTCAACCACGCTGCCCCGTGGGGCGCTCTTGTGAGGCTGCATGTGCACACGGTGTGCTAGCTAGCAAACTTTCGTGTTGCGTTCGAACGAGTGCGCTCTTCAAGTGCATCAGGGACACATGCATGCATGCACGCGCGCAAGCTCATGAGAACATGCGCACATGCCATATTGTCCAATGGTGTGATGACACATTTGTGTGAGCATGATGCCTCCAGTCATGTGCACATGTGCATGCTTTGCCGGCGATGATGCCACCTGCAGGCACACGTGCCGTGCGCCGCACCGGCCTGTGTGTAGCCCCGCGCGGACGACACAGCCGCTGCTGTGTGCGTCTGCCGGAGCCTCGATGTCGTCCAGCACTGCAAAGGCCACTCGGCGGCCTACCAGCGCGGCGGGTTGCTCGACCTGCCTCGAGTCCGGCGCCGCGGCGGCCACGCCGGTGAAGGCGCCGCTCATGGCCGCCACCTGCTGCGTGAGCCACGCCGGCGCGTCTGGGTGGATGGGGTTGGCAGCAACGTTGGCTGCGATTTGCGCTGGTCCAGGCGCTGGCGTAGCGACCCCTGAGGGGCTGCATGTGCTGCCAGGCTGTGGCGGGGGGTCACATGGCTCCGGCTGCGCGCGCTTGCGTGTTGGCGGCAGCCCCTGGCTTGCTTGGTCCGCAAGACCGCCGCAGGCAGGGCTGGCTTCCTGGGCGTGGCTGCCTGCACGGGGGCTGCCTCTGCTGCAGGTTGGCTGCTCCAGCTCCAGGAGCTGCGCCACGGGCTGCACCAAGCATGCAGGTCCTGCCACTGGGGCTCCGCATGCGTCGGGGACCCCTGGCACTGCAGCTTCAGGTCCGGGGGTGGTGTGGCTGACCCGCTCGTGAACGGCGCACTGCAGGCCTGCTGGCTTGAGGCGCAGGGGTGTAGCGAGCGCGGCAGAGGCGGCTGACGCATGGCTCGGCCTAACCCAACCCAGGGCAACCAGGTCGGATGCGTTGATGCAGAGGTCATGTCCAGCGTCTGAAGCAGGCCAGGCGTCTGCAGCAGCCTGCATGTTCATTGAAAGCATACTGAGAGGCAGCTGTACGGGGACACCAACAGCATGCATGGCTTCTCATATGCATTGTAAGTCACCTCGGCGTCCGGCAGAGCAGAAGCGGCGTCAAAGGCTGGCGCGAAGAGCGGCAAGCCAATCATCTTCTCCAATACATCCTGCTTGGTCCTGCTCCCTGCATGTAGGCCATGCAGCAGGAGCACCTGCAGATGCTTACAACTGTTTGCAGGCGGCAACATGTGCAGCTGCTGTGTAGTTCGCAAGGAAGGAGGCGTCATGCTGACCAAAGTCGCGCATGCCTGCTTGAGGTCTGAAGCCTTGTACAGGCTCCTCTCCAGGAGTGACATCGGCTGCACAGCAGCTTTCTCCTTGGTGAGCAGCCCGTGCAGCTCCGCATATGCCTCGAGCGAGAGGGACAGAGCAGCGCCAGGAGAGCAGCCAGTGTTGCAAGGAGGCGCTGAGCTGTCCTCGTGAGGCACCGCGGGGGCAGCCTGCGGCGGCACTGGTCACCACCTTGCGTGTGAAGGCACGGCACAAGCGACCACAGAGGGATGACCAACCACTGCAGGCAGGGGCGGAGAAGTGTCCTCCCACAGCAGGTCGGCGGCGCTGGTCGCTGCTGTGGTGTGCCATGCCAGAGGCAGGGCTCGCGGCAGCACCCCGTGCCGCATGGTTACACCGCTGGTAGAGCCAGAAAGGAGTAGCGATGTTGCATGCGCATGCAAAAGCGCTTTGTCTGCTACAAAGCACTGTGTTACACAGCCTGTGACCCTAAACTGTCAAATGTGTAGTTCTCACCATTAAAAGAAACACAGGTCAAGCAATCCAGCACTCTCAGGAGCACTCACAAAGGCAGAGATGGCACACTTCAACAGCTGCAGCAGTGGCAAGGGAGGGAGTGCACAGTGTGGCTGTGCAACCAAGGGGATGGCACACCAAGCCCGTGGCCGTCCCACCTGTGCTGCACGCAGTGCCTGCGTCCCAGCTCAGCGGGGACAGGCTGCAGCTGTAGCTGCTCAAGTCAAATAATGGAAAAAAATTGCTACGCTGTGCCGCCTGCAGGCCTGGCGCTAAGATGGCACAAACATACGAAGGCGATGGCTGCATATGCCCACGCAAGCCCTCCATCCAAACAAAAGAATTGCCTCCATAAGGACGGCAGTGCAAAAGGAACCCAGTCTGCACACACTCCTAGGTACCAGTTGCTGACGCATGCGACCCGCAGGAAGATGGGGCGGCATTTGCCCCTCAGGCACTGCAGACTTGTGTACAAGCGACAGGATGCCACCTCACCGTGAGCTTCTCAGCGAGGCCACCTGCCAGGCATGTCCGCCACAAGCACTTCAGACCCAAAACAAGTTCCCTGCTCCATATGGCGTGTGGCAGAATTCCCACAGGTTAGCGCAGTTCATTGCTCAAAACCACGGTCCAAGCTGCGCGGTGCGGCACATCAGTCCGGCCTCCCATAAGTGAGGCTGACTAACACGCACCAGCGACATCATCTCCTGCCTACGCCTCAACAGAAGGCGTAGCATCGCTCCAAACCCGCAACCCCTACTCCCTGTGTGACCGCGCACACAGTGCGCGCCGCCAGCACGACCGCCCCTGTCCCCATACACTTGCAGCACGACCGCCGCTCCGCCCATGCATTGCAGCCCGTGAGCCCAGTGCCTCGTGCCACGGCTATGCTCCTGCAGACTGCCCATCTCAGCCACTGCGTACAGGCTCCACCTCATACAGCGCAAAGCGGCAGCCCCTCTGTACAGCTTCCATGGAAAGCAGTCGGCGCAACCCTCCGGTGGGTGCTCTCTGCCGCAAGCGTGGCATGATGCGCGCTGCTACTGGCCAGACCTGTGGGTGAGGGCTCTCTGCCGCAAGCGTGGCATGACGCGCGCTGCTGCTGGCCACACCCGTGGGTGGCTGCTCTATGCCGCAAGCGTAGCATGGCACGCGCTGCGTCTGCGCACCGACTGCGGCACACCGCACATCCTTACACCCACGACGGGGACAGGGTAGGTGTATCATATACCCAATACCATATAGCCTATCAAGTGCGGGCCTCCAGCTCGCGCACGCGCGCGCGCAGCGCCGCCAGCTGCGCCTCCAGCTGCACCTCGCGCTTGTCGCGCGCCGTGTGCGTCTTGGCCAGCCGCGCCATGGCCTCGGCCAGCCGCGCGTCGCGTTCTGCCAGCGCGCCCTCGGCCGCCGCGGCGCGCGCGGCCAGCTCCGCAACGCGCTCTTCGCCGCACCCGCAGGCCTGCCCCTCGCAGCCCGAGGCGCTCCCGTGCGCGGCCGCAAGCTGAGCCTCCAGCCCCGCCACGCGCTCGCGCAGGGCGCGCGCGCCCGCCGCGTCGTCGGGCGGGGCGCGCGCGTCGCCGCGCGCGCAGAGGGCGGCCTCGGCGGCCGCGAGGCGCGCGTCGCGCGCGGCCGACGCGCTCTGCGCCTGCGCCTGCGCCTGCGCGGCGCGCGGCGGCGTGAGCGCCGCGCAGCGCCAGCATGTGGGTCTGCGCACTGCAGCCTTGACAGCCCGTGACCAGGCGATGGTACCAGCAGTGACAAATCCGTGGCGACTCTACCCTGTCTGCATCGCCATCTGTCAGGGCGGCTCAGCAGAGCCGGCCTGCAGCAGGTCAGCAAAACCACTGCCAGAAGGAAGCCCCTGACAGGGTCAAGCTCACCTTGGCGTGCTGCTCGCGCAGGGCGCCGGCGTCCGCCGCGCCGCGCTCCGCGGCCGCCAGGCGCGCGTCGCGCTTTGCCAGCTCCGCCGCCGCACTGGCCAGCTGGCCGGTCAGCTCGGACACCTGCGCAGGCCATCCTGGCGCCTCACACAGACCGCGCGCGCGGCCTCTACGCACCCCCAAGCCTCAACGCGCCCCTGTCAAGACTCGCTTTGCAGGGCAGCATCTGCACCCCTGGACCCCCCTGCACCTTCCCCACTTGTGCAGCCTGTATGTACACCTGTGCCATGCCAGCACTCCCTCTCTGTAGTAGAGACATGCATGTGCAAGCGCCGGAGGTCACGTGCTGCACACCTAGCACTTAGCACGCTCCAGACCGCCACACATGGCGCGCCAGGCCCGCACCCGCGTGCGCTCGGCCATCGCCCCGTTGGCCTGCGCAAGCAGCAGCTGCAGCGCGCGCGACGTCGGGTCGCCGCCGCCGCCGCCGCCGCCGCCGCCGCTGTCCTCACCCTCACATGCAGCCCTGCTCGCCGCGGCGGCGGCGGCGGCGGCCGCCGCCGCCGCCGGGCCGGCGCTGGCGGCGGCCGCCAGCTGCTGCGTCACCGCGCGCGCCTGGTTGAGCTTGGCGACCAGCTTGGTGATGGCCATGTCGCGCACGTTGATCGCCGCGTTGGCCTGGTCCAGCCGCGCCGCGAGCAGGCCCACCCACTCGTAGTGGTGCGCCTGCGCCCCCAGGCGCGCTCAGCCAGCTGGAACAGTGGCTTTGACTGGCAGCGCTCTGAGAGCAGCTGTGGCACGTTGGAAGCACGCACCCTCAGCCACCTGGGACGACTCTCACTAGCGGCGCTCTGTAAGGAGCTTTATCACATTACAAGACACATATCATTTTCACACCGCCGCAGACGCCGCAGACACCGTAGATACCCCAAAGCCGCGCGCGCGCTTCCGGCACGCAGCAGAGAGGGAACACTGCAGGCAGGGAGGCGGCCGGGCGCCGACCGCACCGCCTGCGCACGCGTGAGCGCCAGCAGCTGGTCGCGCCCGGCCAGCGCGTCCTGCGCCTCGCGCAGCTGGCCCATCATGGTCGCGCCGCCGGTGACCACCACGGGCACGCCGCCCGACGCGCGCGCCGCGGCGTGCGCGCCCGGCTCGCCTGCCTCGGCTGCGGCAGCATAGTTTGCGAGCGCGGGCGGCGCCGCGTGCGGCGGCGCCGCTGCGGCAACTGCCGGCGCGGCGGGCGCCGAGCGCGCCGGCGCGGGCGGCTTGGGTGAGCTGCCCTGCAGGTCGAGGGCGGGCGCGGGCGGGTCGGGCGCGGCCGCGTCGGCGGCGCCCGGGCGCAGCCGGCTGGGCGCGGCGCGCGGCGGCGGCAGGCCGCGGCTCGCCGGCCAGGCGGGCGCGCCGGGCGCCGGGCCGGGGCCGTCGCTCGCCGCGCCGCCGGAATCAGATGTCGTATCGGCCGACCGCGAGGGGCCCGGCGCGGGGGCGGGGCGCGCGTGCGCGCCACGCGCGCCCGCCGCCGCTGGCGGCGCCTCGGCGCCCTGCGGCGCGCTGCGCGCCGCGCTCTCCAGCGACAGCAGCGCGCCCGCGGCCAGCTCCTCCACCTCGCCGCAGCCGCTGACCGCGCGGCGCAGCGCGGCGACCGCGGCGCCCGCCGTCGTCGCGGCGGTCGCGGCTGAGGGCGCGGCCGAGGGCGCCGAGAAGTCAGCTACGAACGGCTCGCTGCGCTGCAGCTCGCTGCGCTGCAGGCTGCTGGGCAGGCTGCCCAGGCCGCCGGTCGGCCGGCGGCCGGCGGCCGCGAGCGGCGCGCCGAGCGCGCCGCGGCCGTCCGACTGCGCGTAGAACGCGGCTGCCGGGTGGCTACCGCGCTTGACGCCGCTGCCCCACGGCAGCAGCGCGCGGCCGCCCTTGTCCTTGATGTACTCGTCCAGCTTGACCTCTGGCTCCCGCGCGCGCCCGGGGTCACCCACGTGCCCGCAGCTTTCGCGAGCTGCCAGAACACTTCTATCGCGCAAACCCCTCCACCAGCGACCACGAGCAGCCGGGCAGCATCCGCACCGGTGCAGCAGGCGCAGTGCTACAACCGCTGCTCGCCGCACGCCGGTATGCGCCGCTGCCACAACGTGCAAGACATGTGACCAGGCGCAGGCAACACACCCTCGGCCCGGGGGCCCGCACTGCTGCCGTCGGCCTGCACCACGTACAGCAGGCCCTCCTTCTTGTTGCCGAAGGCGCCCGCGTCGCGCAGGTGCGTCACGAACGCGTTGCGCGACAGGAACACCAAGCGCTCGGGCTCCGGCGCGGCCGCGCACACGCGGCAGTTGCACGCAAAGTGCGGCGTCGGCCGCGTCAGCAGCGCGCCGCACGCCGTGCCGCAGATGACGGGTATCTGCGCGCGCGCCGCGCGCCTCAGGCTCGCCGGGTCGTCGCGCGCGCGCGGCGCGCCTGCGCCGAGGCGCGCCCGCTGCCCTCCACCGCCGCGCTGCCCCTTCTCCGCGCCGGGGGGTTGGGGTAGGAGCACCCCGGCAGGCGGGCTAGGATGTGTGACAACCCATGCACATGGGCCACACGGGCTGTGCGAAAAACAGTCCTACATAACTTGAAACCTCTCGCTCCGACGGAGGGGGCGCGCCGTCAGGTCCTGCACGGGCGCGTTGCCGTAGTCAGAGCTGGCGCCGGCGGCGCCGCTGCTGGCCCGGCAGCGCGCCTGCCACGCGTCCAGGTTGTCGCCGCTGCGCGCCTTGGCGAGCGCGGGCGGCGGCGCGCGCGCGAGGCTGAGCGCGCCCTCGGCGCCCGCGCCGGCGCCGCTGCTGGCGTGCACGGCCACAGCAGCGGGCGCGCTCGGGAAGTCCATGTGCGTGGCGCCGCTGGCGGCCGCGCTGTGCGCGCCCACGGCCGGCGTGCGCCGCTTGCGCGGCACGAACAGCGCGCCCGGCGGCGACTCGGAGCGCGCCGGGCGCTTGGTGCCCGCAAGCGCG
>JAABUV010003827.1_pt1 | contig 18736 bp, 30 predicted proteins | sample 5559971 | NCBI WGS metagenome assembly JAABUV01 (sample SAMN10711881, study PRJNA513362) | rock metagenome | isolation source: Antarctica rocks | place: Antarctica: Victoria Land, Knobhead nord | collected 2015-12-19
CGGCGGCGCGGCGGAGGCGGGCCTGGATCAGATGATGGCAGGGCTCCAGCCGGCAGGGGCCGCCCGTGGCAAGGCGTGGCCGGCGCCGGCGGGCGGCGCGGCGGGCAGGGACGGCGGTCAGGGTAAATCAGGGTTTTGGCAAGGCGCTGGCCGCGAGCGGGCTGGCGGGCAGGTGCGCTGCGCTCGTCGGCGACCTGCGGGCGTACGTGCTCTCCGGCCGGCCCGGCGCGGCGCGGCGCGAGGTGCGGCGCACGCGCGCAGCCTCTCAAGCGAGAGCAAAAGCCCGCTGTGTGCGGCTCAGACGTGTGCTTGTGAAGCTTGTCATGCTTGTGATGCCTCGGCGCGCACATGTGGCCGTCGACATGCACCGCCCCAGGCTGCGCAGGACGCGCAGCGGCATTCGCGGCCTGGCGCGTGGTGCGCCGGTCGCACCGTGTGGCTCTCGCGATACCCTGCTGTACCCTAAGCAGCCGTCTGCCTTCCATATGCTCTCGCAACGCCAGTATTCTGAAATGGATGTGGCTGGGGAGCAGGCTCCCGCAGAGCCCGGCGCGCCGTTGGGGCCTAGCGAAGCGCGCGGCATGGGCGGACGGCCGCGGCGCGACCCAGAACGCTCGGCCAGCGTGCCAGAGGCGCCAGTGCGCAGCGGCGGCGCGTCCCCTGGGTGCCGGGAGGGCGGGGCCGGTGAGCGCAACGCTAGTGCGCCAGTGGGCGAGGCGGCAGGGCTCCCCCTCTCCATTGGCGGCGGCGGTGTGCATCCGGATAGCCGGCAGGGCGTGCCCTGCAACCGCAAGCCCGGAGCTGCAGCGCCCGGCGGCAGCGGCAGCCGCCCTGCCAGCGACCAGCGCGGGGGCCAGGAGCACAGTGCGGACGCGCCATCAGGCGCCGGTATGGGCCGTCCGGCCGGCAGCGGCGCGCAGGCATCCTCAAGCGGGCAGCGCGGGGCTCATGCAAGCACCGCGGGCGAGCGTCCGAGCGCCGCAGCGCTCCTTGAGCCCGGCGAAGGCAGCGGCGGCGGCGGGCAGTGCTCTGCCAGCGGGCAGGGCGAGGGGCATGCGTCCGATGCGGGCGCGCCCGCGGCCCTGCACGCGGGCCGAGCGCGCACGGCTGCAAGGATTGCGGCCGGGGCATGGTGGTGGCTGCGGCGGAGCGGCGCGAGCGCGCAGTCCGCAACCGGCAGTGCCGCGCCAGACCTGCGGCCCGTGCAGGCGAGCCGCGGCGGGGCGGCGCTGCCGGAAGATGGACCCGCCAGCCAGGGTGCCGTGGGCCCTCCGGCGCCCGGGGCGGGCGGCAGCCGCGCGGCCCCCAGCAGCAGCGCCGGCGCGGCAAAGCAGGCGGCGGCCGGCGGCGTCTGCAGCGCGCGCAGCGCGTGGCTGACGTACCGCGACGCCGGCCTGGAGCGGCGCTTCTGCGCCTGGCAGGCCGCACACAGCGTGCAGGCGCGGCGCCGCGTTCCCGTCCAGAACTAGGGCTAGTGATAGGGCTGGTCGGCGCCGGCAGGCCTCGCCTGTGTGCACGGCAAGGGGCGCTGTGCTGCCGCGGGTGCGTACTGGCGGAGCGAGCGTCACGGCGGCGCAGCAACCAAAGCGGCGAAACGAGCGGGGCGCCCTGGTCCCCCATCCCTGCTATGGCGCCGGTGCGAACGCCGTGGGATGGCGACAGTGCCTGCCAGGCTCACCTCTCCCTGACTCACCCTGGCTCCTCGTTACGACCTTGTCACCTCGCCCTGGCTCACCTCCTTGCGACCTCGGCCGCGGGCGCAGAGGGACGTGCTGGCCATGCTGCTGTACCACGCCATCAACGCGGCCGCGTTCATGCACGCGGCGGACAGCCGCAAGCGCCGGGCCTTCACCGAGAGCGGCTATGCGTGGGTGTACGCGAGCGTCTGCGTGCTGCACACCGTGCTGCTGGCGCACCCGCGGCTGCGGTGCGCGCCTCGCGTGCACTTGCCGTGCTTGGCTGCGGGCGCTGCGCGGCTGCCGTGCTCGCAGGCGCGTGCTGGGCGCTGGCGCCCTGCGGGACGCATGCGCGCCCCGCTGCCTGCCCATCCCCTGCTTTTGAGGCGCACGGCTGGCCAGGCGGCCGCGGTGCAGCGCCACTGGCCGGCCGCTCCTTGCCAGGCTGATGCAAATACAGACACAATCCTTGTCACAACAAATCGATTGTAGGAGCTCTGCATGACAACAGCGCAAACTCAGCGGGCTCGGACGCTGGCGCGCAGGCATGCCGGCCATGCTCGCGAGGCGATCATGGTCACGTCGCACCTGCTGGTCGTCGGCGGCATCGCCTCGCTGGTGGCGCCGCGCTTCACCGCGGGCCTGGTGCCGCCGCAGCGGCGGCAGTACACGTGGTTCCTCCGCGGCGTGCTCGCGGAGATGCAGGTCAACCTGACGCTGCTCTTCCCGGTGCGCGCCCCGGCCAACGGCGGCGCGGGGCCGGGGCGGCGCCGGCGCCCGCCTCGAGGCGGGCTGCGTCTGGGAGGGCAGCGTGCGCGTCCGGCGCCGCCGCTTGACGCGCTGCGCCCTTGCTCGGCGGCGGGCGGGCCTTGGGGTGCGGGGCTGGGCGCGTACTCGGCTTGGCTGCACGCCCTTGCGGCAGGGGGCGAGTGCCAACCATGCGCATTGCTGCGTGTGCGCGCTGGTGCGCGAGCTCCGCATGCGCGTGTGACGGTCGGTGACAGAAACGTGTGCTGGTGGGCGCAGATACGCTTCGCGGTGACCGTGCCCGTCCGCCTGGCGTGCGTCGCGATGGCGTGGTCCTGCGTGGCAGAGGTAACGTGACCCCGCCTGCCGCTGCTGGCGATGCGGACGCGGGCCCTGGCTGTCAGCTGTGTGTGTGCCTGCGTGTCGCTGGCCCTTGCATGCGCCTGTCCACGCCAGGCACTGACCTCCCCAAAGTACAGGGCAAAGTATCAGCATCAGACCCCAGCGCTGCTTTGCGTAGCAGCAAGCACCACTAACCTCTTCACAGGTACTGTGTTTTGCCTGGCATATACGCCACGCACCACCTGGCGGAGCGGCGCGCAGCTGAGAGCACCGCCTGGCGCAGGTGTGCAAAACTTTTCAGACAATGTGGGCATCGCCAGCTGCGTGCGTGCGCGGCGGCGCGGCGGCCTTGGCGCTCGTCGGCTTTGTGGCGCCCGTGGCGCTCACGTACGTGCTGGAGCTGCGCTCACGCGAGCTGTTTATGCGCGGCGTGCATGCTGACGCCCGCGCATAGGGCGCGGGGGGCATGGGAATGATAAAGCTGCTCTTGAATCCACTGGACCTGATTTTTGTGCGATTGTTGTGCGGAGCGTCCGTGTGAGTGGCCCTCATGCATCAACACCACTGGCGCTCACACACGCGCTTCGCCCGACGCTCCGAAGAGCATTGGGCGAATGAACCAAAAGCTCTGCAGCTCGGGGCATGCGGCGGCCCTGTCGCATACACACGCTGGAGCTGCGCTCGCGCGCTGTCCATGTGCGCAACTTGGCTGGGCGGAGTGCGCCGCACCCGCGGTCAGGGGCGTACGGTCCGGTGCCCCTGGCGCTCACATGCGCGCGGGAGCTGCGCTCGCGCTTGCTCTGGGTATGCATCGCATCAGAGGGGTGATAGCAGAGCGGGCGCCCTGAGCCAGTGCTTGGTGAGGCGTTGCGAGGTTCCGCAGCGCTTGCGTTAAGCTCAGGCACTGAGGGGCCACAGCTGCATGTGCCATCATGGTCTGCAATCTCGGTGCATGCTGCTGCCTCTGTAGCTGCCCCCTTTTTTGGGTACAGGAGGGCTATATGGCAGGGGCTTAGATGTGAGGCAGCCATGCGCGCGTGCACGTCAAATAATGTGAACGCTACTAGGGCAACGTGCACTGGAGCGATGCGCGGGCGCGCTCGAGTGCACGCGGGTCTGTTCACGAAAGTACATTACAACACCATTCACTTTGAAACCGGACGTGCGCTGACAGCGGCGCATGTGTGGCTTCATCGACAGCGCATGTCCTGTGTGTGGCACTCGGTCTGCAGCGCGGAGATCGTGGGGTGTGCGGTGCTCTGTGGGATCACACTGTCGCATGCATGGTGCTACGGGTTCGTGCTGTCACTGCATGCTCGCCTGCAGTGGAGAATGAATTGGGGAACTTGCGTTCTTATTGCTGCATCGTGCGGGCGAAGCAGGGCATGGTCCTGCCAGGGCTTCGCCGAGCACCGTTGCACTGCTGCAGCGGTGGAGTTTAGCAGTATGTTGCTTATTGACGTATGCAGCTGGCATGCATCCATGCAAGCCTGCGATTTGCCATTTGTCTGAGGACAAAGGCGTGTTGTGGGAGTTTTGAAGGGTCTGCGCCAGTGTTGGATAATCTCGTATGCCCCTTGGGCTCGTTGCGTGCGGATCGAGACTTGAGCGCATTGCTGTACTGGTTGCAGAGGGAGGCCTGTGGCCTTTGCATGCAAGCTCAGGGTGCTAGCGCGCAAACAGTGGTCTGCAAATCGTGCCTGCCATCCCAGGCCTGTATTGTCTGCATGCGCAAGCTTCAGAGCGCGCGTCGGCACTGCTGTACGTTGTGTCTTTATGGTGTGTTCCGCTGCTCTGCGATTGCACCCTGTGCGCTGCTAAGGCTGAGGACTTTGCGCCGCAGCCTGAGGCCGCAAAGCCTGCTATGCTTATGTTTGACTCTGAGACATGGCGGACAAGGGTACCCACCAGTGGCATTGCTGGCACTGTCAAGAGACTGGCATACACTCGTCTAAACATGCATGACCACTCAACGTATTGCTGTCAAACAGTTCGTCTCAGCACATGCGCTGATCACCCATGGCAGATGACCTCATGTGTGACAAGGAGGTGCCACAACAGCGACACGCAGTGGCAGGCAAGCATGATTTCACCTAGCCAATAGCTACACACGATAGAACGATTCCCCACATGTACACCGGCATGAAATTGGGAGAGGAGATCTGGCCACGCCGCACACCCTTGGGCAGCCATCTGTGGCAAAATGCATCCTGCAACTGCCTGCAACGGCCTCCCAAGACCGAGCGCGGGCCTCAGGCTGAGCACCCACAACAACGTTCACAGCTCAAGAGATACAGCTCATGAGATACAGCATACACACAAGATCAGCTCATGGACAGCTGAGCGTGGTAACCACACCAGACCAAACCCGGGAGAAGGCACGCATGCGCAATATACTGTTAATGACTACAAAGCCTCCAATATGTTCTACCACACACCTGCATGGGAACAAAGGTACGCAATAAGAATAGCCGGCAGGCACCCATGCTGGCACATGCAGAGCTGCGCCCAGCATGCAGCCCACGACATCGGCAAGCAGCAGACCAGCGCAAGCCACTGCCGCCTGCGCCGTGTGCAAGACATGGGCCACGCAGACAACGCTGCAATGCCCCAAAACACTCACCCCATCCCATTTAGATGTCAACCTGGCCGCGTCTGCAGAAGCGCTATATCGCGCCCCGCACAGGACGTTTGTTTGCCTAGCTGAGGAAGCACACGCGGCGGCGCTCGCTGCGCTCCAGACGCCCCGCTGACTGCCAAGGCGCCATGACGGCTGTGCCCCGCCCCATTTCCCTGGAGCGGACACCATTCCAAGCAAGGGCCGTCATGCGCAACTACGGCATACACGCCGCCCATGCACCCAACCTGAGACGGAAGCGCTTTGAACACCGTGTATGCCGCGCGGCCTGTGCGAGGCATGGGCGTCTGGAGCAGCGCGAGCGTCTCGGGCCACCACCTCAAAGAACGCTCAAAAATAGGACTGGACAATCGCCCTGGGGACCGCTAGCTGGCGCCGGACAAGCCCTAATTGCAGTCCATGCGTCAGCCGCAAAGACGCCGCAATACTTGTACGCAGCGGGCATGCTTGATACCAGGCGCACTTGACATGCGGCGCCGCATGGCTCCAATGCTGCAATGAACGCCACGGGCGGCACCCAAGGCCCAGGCCAGCACTTACGGGCAGCCATATAAGCCAAAGCCGGGCGTGAGCAGCGCGGCTGCCGCAGCTCCCATGTGCACCTCATGTGCTGGACACGCTATGCAGCCTGCGCGCTGAAGCAGCGGCGCGAGCGGCGCTCCAGCGCCCAGATGATGGACATGGGCAGCGCAAAGCCCACGCCCCACTGCAGCGCCAGGCCGCCGGCCCAGCAGCCGGCATCCGATGGGAACACCGGCCGGTACTTGCCGCACGCCTGCGCGCCGTGCGATGCGCGTCCTGTCCAGGCACGGGGCGAATGCAACGCGGTGGCCCAACACGCTGATAGGAGGAGGGCGTGCCAGCGGCACACCGTAATTAGGGCCTCATCAGCACACACAGGGAGTCCGACCTGACACTCTGTGCACAGCTTGGGACTGCCGGGCAAAGGGTGAACCTGGTGCCAGGCGACACCAGAGGCCATTGGGAAGGACCACCCAGCGGGCCTGATGGCACGCACCGTGGGCAGGGACACAGCGGCGAGCGCGGTCAGCGCGACACGGAGCGGCACGGCGATCCAGAAGCGCATCTGCGTGACGGCCCAGACAGACCAATCAACGAACAAAGGCCGACAGGGCCACACTGACGCAGTTTCTGCATGCGGCATGCAGCAGGCAAGGCACAGCAGAGGCCGCAGCGGCTTGGGCATGACAGAAGTTTGGGCACGCCAGGCACAATGATCCCGCTTCAGGCAAGACCCGCAAGAAATGGTCCCCGGCCACTGCGCTGGGGGGGCATGCAGGCCAGACATGTGTGTGCAGGCGAGGGCATGCCGAGGCGAGCCGCGCGCCGCGCACCACAAACATGATGGCGTGCGAGCCCAGCATCTCAGCAAACACGCAGCGCGCGAACCAGAACATGCTGCGCGCGCCCGCGGCCGGCAGCGTGGCCGCCAGCGGTCGGGCGAGCAGGCAGCAGGCGGCGGCCGTCAGCGCCGCCTGCGAGGCCACCTGCACCGGCTCGCGGTGCGCCTTGTACCTGCGCCCACGCGCGCCCCGCCCCTTAAAGGCCTGCAGAGCATTTGACCCTGCTAGGCCTGCGGCCAGGTGTGAAAGCATGCCCACGCCCCAGCGGAGCATGCTCACAGGCTGCACCTCACGCATGCTGCTCGCCGCGCCCCAACGAGCCCCGCGCGCGCACCAGCGCCGCGCAAAGCGGATCGTGAGCGCGACCGAGACGATTACCGCCTCGAACGCAAACACGTACAGCGACTGGATCATCGCGTTGGCGCGCGCCGCATCCATCAGCAGCACGCCGTGCACCAGCTGCAGGATGACCAGCCCGTACACATCGATCTGCGCCGCGGCGCAGCCAGACCATTGGGAGCGCGCTCGGCCATACTGTTACTGCAGCCGCTGCTGCTGTGCATCTCTTCCAACGGAGGATTTTACAGGGGCCGCGCTGGAGGTATTTCAGCTATACCTTGTTTACTCAGGAAGCACTGCAACGTCACGCACGCATAACGCGGGCAGTCAGGTCTCCCGGCATGACTTTTGCAGAGCTGCTGGAGACGGGGCCTGGCCAGCCAGGCCGCTCCACGCTCCTGGCTCCGCAGCGAGCCCGGGGACCTGCGGGCGGTGCAGGCAGGAAACGGCGCCGGCACGGGGCGCGCCTGCAGCTGCTGCTCGGAGAGGTACCGCGTGTACTGCCGCTCCAGCGCCGCATCCTTGAAGCGCAGCCAGAACAGGCTGCCTCGCGCGGGCGACTTGGCCCCGCCCGCGCGCCGGGCCTCGTCCCGGTCAGCCTTGCCGAGCAGGCTCAGCTTTGCCTCGCTGCTGCCGGCCATGGGGGGCCTTCGTCACGTTGGTGGCTGGGCCTGCGCCGTCAGAGCGGCGCGCAGCATCGGTGCGGCGCCTCTCAGTCTGGGGAGAGTGCTGCTGGGCGCACTATGCCTCTCAGTGCATTGTTTGGCCCGGTGATGGGCTGCGCCATGCGCAGGCGTCCGACCTGGCCGGCGGTAAGCGCAAGGCGGGCGAGGCGGCGTCCGGCGTCGACGGCGCGGCCGACGACGTCGCGGGCGCGACGCGCAGCGCTGGCGGCGCCATTGCCAACGCCGTCCCCGTGGACGTCGGCAGGTCGGCCCCGCCCTCCCCGCGCGTTTTGAACAAGGTCCGCTGCCCTAAGGCTGGGACGCCTGGAGGCTGACGGGTGTGGTAGCCTTGGCATGCGTCTACACCAAGCGTCGCCGGGACACGCTACACTCCTGCAGGGAGTGTAGCTGTATTAGCATACCCACAGCTCAGGCAAGGGCAGGTCACTCCGCTGATGTGCAAGTGCGAGCAAGGTACTGCGCTGAGAAACTGCGCGGGGGCGCGGCCGCAAGCGCTACATGCAGTGCACCAGCGTGCGCGGCTGGGGCGGGTGTGTCCTTTTCGTCAGGCCATCGCAAAGCTGCGCGCTCAGCATAACGCGGCGGTGCGCAGGGTGCGTGAGGCGGCTGGCGCGGTGGCGGGCGGCGCGGCGCGCGCGGGTGGCGCCGCGGCCGCCGCCGTGCAGGCCGCGGCTGCCAAGGTCGGCAGCGCGCTGCCGGGGCGCGGCACAGCCCGGGACGGCGGCGGGGAGACCCCGGAGGATTAAGTGCGGCGGCCAGGCGGTGCTGTCACCGAGCCAGGTGAGGTCGCTGCACGGCTGCAGCAGAAGTGTGGAGCGGGAGTCTGGACTAGGACGGAGCGGTCAGTGAGGACGCCTGTGCAGCGGCGAGAGCGGCACGGAGCCCATGAGGCCGTGATTGTTGTAGCGTGCGGCCATGGCGCATGGAGCAGCGGGTGAGTGAGCTTTGGCCCACTCATGGGGCTGTGGTGTTCAGTGTCATCGTGCGGCTGCATCCCGAGGCAGGTGTGTGGTTCGCACTCAGTGCTGCCTCAATGTCATTTCAGTACGTCTCAACAAGTAGAGTACTTTCTTGGGCTGCTGCTGCAGTCACTACAGATGTCGGCAGCGCTCAGAAGGGTGGGAGGATGAGATATGTTCTGGATAGCTTTGGCGTCAAGCAAAGCGTTTGGACTGGTGTGGTAATTCATTGTCGTCTGGTGTGGCAGTTTACGGGAGTCCGGAGAAGCAAGCGTGTGTGGCAGGGGCGAACTTGAAAATCGACCTGGCGCCTGCCGGCCGCGGCAGGCTTGCACCAAATAGCCCGGGGTCTCGCGGTGTTGCCACCACCACGCTGTGTCATGCTGTACACTATGCGATGGGCGCGCTGTGCCAGTTCGGTTGTGCATGCTCTGCATGGATGTGACGTAGCTGCCCCTACTGGCTAGGCACCGACAGATGGCCACGGGCTAAGGTCAGGCATGGTGGGGCGTGTACAGGCCGATGTATGAGTCTCCCACTTACCAGGAGCCTCTATGAGCATGTGCTGGTGGAGCGGTCTAAGTATGTGTAGGGGCGAGGTTTGGGCAGTACTGGCGGTCTTATTGCGGTGCCACCTGCAACATTCGGGCGAGGTTTGGGCAGTGCTGGCAGTCTCGTTGCGCTGCCCTCTGCAACATGAACCCGTGGAGCGAAAGTCAGCGTGTGAAGCGCGGCGTGCCAGCAACCGATGTGGAGTTTTTTAGAAGCGGTGTTTGAGAGGCGTCTATTGCGCAGGAAAAGTCGTGAAGATGCGGCGTGTAGGTTGAGATGCCAGACTTGCTGTAGGGCCATGACCTGTTTGGGTGTTGACATGCGTACTGCCAGTTTACGCATGCATGCCATCTGCATGCATGCATGCCATTAGAGACATGCACATGCTCATGTCCAGGCGTGTAGCACTGAAATCAGCACCTGGTTGCGAAAAGTGTCTGATAAACGTATTAGTATGGTGGGATCATCAAGTATTAGTATGGTGGGTTCATGGGTATGCTGTGTCTGATGAGGCTGCTGACAGCTGGCACAATGCTTGTCAATAGGCAATGTGTGATGCACGTCAGGAAGAGTGTGGCTGTGCGCCAGCAGCAGTGTATGAGCAGGTGTGCCTCCTTGTGTTACTGCATAGATACACCCCAACAACGGTGAACCCCCCAAGCAAGAACGCACTCTAAATCTACAGGAGCCATGCGCTGTCGCCCACGTCTGCCCTGCGAGACGCTTGAGCACAGCACGCCGGCCCTGACCATGCATCAGCGCACCCACCACACCAGCATGCAAGGTCGCCAGGACATTGAAAAGCAGCTCCTGCGTAAAACCAGTCAGGCGTGTGCACGCAACCCTCTACCCTCAGTCATGTGCAATGTTGAACACTGGTGTGCAAGGCTGTGGCTCTCACTATGCACGCACTCATTTGACAATTATCTTAACATGTGTACCATGGCAAAGATCCGGCCATGACAAACAGCCTAAGAAAAGAAGGTAAAAATTTCACTCAAATGCTGTGAGTGCATACGATGAGCGTTATTAAACCCACAAAGGCTACCCGACCCACTTGAAAATGAATGAATGAAGCTCTGCCTGATGTCAGAGCAGCGCTCGCACAAGAAAGAACCCTTCTTGGAACAGAGGCACTGTGCTTGTGAGAGTACAGCCATGCACCGCCGCTGCATCCTCAGGCAACGGGCGGGAGGATGCCGCACACGTATAATGCACACTGTCAAGCTTGCTCTGGCCGTCAGCAAGCGTGTTTTTTCATGACAAGACATAATAGACTGGAGCCAGCAGTGCGCCATTGATGCGCCTGCCTTGCAACCCCCGCGGTGCCATGCAGCACCAACTAAGGATTGCTCCCCTTCGCTTCCACACTGCCCAAAAGGGATGGCGGGATATCGATTTGGCAGGTACAACCAATCCCTTTCTTGTCTCACGGGGCATGCTGCTGTGCGGAAAACCCCTGGGGAATCAAGCCGACACAGGGAGCAGCACATGGGGCGGCGAAAGAGAAGACTCGCGCCGGGAGGCAAATGCACCCGTAGCTACCACTCTGGCGGCCGCGCGTCACTCCCAGACAACGTGGCCAGTTGCGCGCGCTGACACCTGCAATTCTGCGTCTCATACGGCACTCACTGCAGCCCTCACGCTGACTGCCCACAGCCTTTGCACAGGCGGGGCTGGCGAGGAGGGCCCCCGCTGCCAGACCGAGAGGCTGGCCCCTACCTCCCATACACACCAGGACGCGCGGCCGCTCGCTCACGCTTGCAACCAGGCGCCGCAGGGCGGGCGCCTGCGGCCCCCCCGGCAGCGCCGCGCGGGGCCGCAGGCCCGCGCTGCGTCTACACCGCGGCGGCCGCGGCGGGCTCGTGCTGCGCCATCTGCAGCGTGTTGCCGGCGGCGCCCGTCTTCTCCTCGCCCTCGACGCCTGCTGGGGCGTGGCCCCGGCTGATGCTGGGCTCAGAGCAGAGCCTGGAGGCTATGCACGGCGGGCACGGCCCGTGCGGCAGGCAGAATATGTGGGCCGACGGCCCGACACACAGGAGCAACGGGTAGCGCATGTGCAGGTAGTAGGCGGCCGGGTTCGGCCGCGGCGGCAGCATGTTGCCCGCGGCGCCCGTCTTCTCCTCGCCCTCGACGCCTGTTGGCGGCGGGGCCTCGGCGTTTGCCCGGGCTTGGCAGCTGCACACGGGGCGCGCGGCACGCGCGGCAGGCACGCCGTCACCGCTGGGCGCCCTGGGCAGGGGAGCAAGCGACGGCGCGCGCGCAGCTCGCAGGCGGCCGGGGGCGCGGGCTCCGGGGGGGGACCGCGCCTGCCATGCCGGGGAAGAGGCCGATGCCGGGGCCGCGGTGCCGGATCTCGGAGTCGTAGTCCGGGCGCAGGCCGATCTCGTACACGGCTGCCGCCACCAGGGCGCCGAACAGCGGGCCCACCCTGCCCCCAGCCGCGCGGCGCACAGGCTCGGCAGGGCTCCACGGCAGGGCGCCCGCTTTGGGCGGCGCGCACACGCAGACCCCGACCTTGCTGTGTCGCAGGAACAGGTCCCTGCTGGCCCTGCGGCGGAGCTTCTATAACCAACCGGGGCTCACGCCTAGGCTCCAAAGGCAGGCAGAGCTACGTAGGCAGCGGATCTGTTCTTCTACCTGTCTCGGCGGTTTACACACCAAGTGCATCACCGCACAAGTGCCGCTGCGCTCGTCGCCACAGAACTGGTGGCGCCAGTGAGCATCCGTGGGGGCGCACCAGAAGATCCACTGGTGATTCCAGTTGCCGCTCACGGCCGACGCCGCAAAACCGCGCGCGGCTGCGCCCCCAGGCTGACGTCAGGAAGCGCCCCAGCTGGGAAGGGTTGATGGTGCATAGAGTGTAATAGCAGGAGGCGTAGCATACCACTCGGGCAAGCTGCTGCCTTTCCCCTGTTCTACATGCAGAAGACAGGATAGAGCAGCCTCGAGCCAAGAAGAGGGAAGCATCACAGTGACACGTCTGCAAGCGCCGAGCGGGGTGAGGCAGGTGCCGGGGGCGCACGGTTCACGCAGCAGTTGGTTACCGGGACGCCCACGATATGGCAGAGGAAGACAGTAAGCCCAATTGCCAGCGGCGCCAGGATCTGCGCCCCGCCAGCGCACCAGCGTCACAAGAGGAGCCCGCGCAGCAAGTGTGCGGCACCAGGCAGGGCAGCATGTCCAGCGGCTGGGGTGGGCTGGCACAGCAGTGCACCATTCGCAGCAAGCACCCGCGGACGCAGCACGCGGCGGCCACTCAACGATTCAGCAGCGGCGTGAAGTGCACACCGCGAGAACACACGCGGACTGAGCGCTGTTTCTGCAACGACACAGTGCGGCACAGCGCCGCGGTCGCCCCAAGCAAGGTCCGAACAGCGCGGGTACAACAAGGAGGAATGCGCACGGGCAGGTGCGGCGCGTCAATGGCACGCTTGGAGTCGGTGGACGAGAGCACGACATACACGAGCGCGAACGTCAGCACGGCCTCCATGCACCAGCCGCCCGCGGCCGTGGTGGGCGCGAATAGCTGGTTGGCGCCGCCGCCGGCCGCCCAGTACGGCACGGGGTTGTACTGGCGGCCATGCAAACACCATGTAAGCAGGAAAGCAGGCGTGGCATAGCACAGCTGCAACGCGCAGTCCGCTCCATTTTCTCTTGCAGCCACCACCATGGTCGGCAACAATGCCGCAGTGCTGGTGTACGTTTTCCGCTGCAGCCAGGACGACTACGGCGCAGGCTGGTCGCCGACGGGCTGGACAGTGCCTGGGAAGCTTCGCTGTGCGATCCGGGCGGATTGCAACAGCCTCATCCTGGGCCACACTGCTGCGCCGCGGGGCGCGTCTCACCGCCCGGACGAGCGCGACGCCAATAAGGCCGCCCAGTATCTGCGCGACGACGTAGAAGGCGGCGCGCTGGACCGTGATCTTGTTCGCAACCAGAAAGGTCAGCGTGACTGCCGGGTTGAGGTGTCCGCCACTGCGCCGCGAGGCCAGCTCTCAGCACAGCTAGTTCTCAGTCCTGCCCTAAGTTGGAGCACAGCCAGCAAGCTCTCGTGCTCACCAGGAGCACAGTGTCAGACATACAAGAACGGAGGGCACGCGCCTGAAGGGCGCAGCCGCATAGACGAACACAAAGATAGAGACGCCAAAGGCAAAGGCGATCAGCAGAATGCGCCCAGTGGTCAGCGTGCAGTCCGTCAGGGTTGCGTCCTTCGACATGGGGACACGCGTGTCTCCGGCCTCACAGGAATTGACTGCGCGGGAACACCGCACACTCACAGCCACGCCATGCTCGCTAGGCGATGCCCTCAGCGCACTCAGCAGCAGCACCAGGAGGCGCGGCCAGGAGGCAGTGCACAGCGGGGGCCAATCCCCCAACCTACCTGCTGTGGAGATTGAGATAAACAGGAACAGGAGCGTCGCCAGGAACTCGACGAGCACTGCCTTTATGAACCAAGCGTCTATGCCTTCAGCAAGCTGAGGCATGCCCAATGCAATGGGCGCCGAGGGTTGCGCAATGGATCTTTTGGGCATGGTGCTGTCTACTTGCCAGCACGCCGCAGGGCACCCAGCGCGCACACACACCCCGAGCCTACCCTCAGCAAAAATTCCCTGGCACGGCGTTTGGGCGTCCTGATGCAGCTCAGGATGCCCAAGCTTGCATGGGCCATGCACATGACCCCTTCGACCCTAGCAGCGCTGCCAGAGGAAGCTCCCCGCTCGCAGCGTTGCAAAGCTCTGCTTAAACAGTCCCCTACCCTCCTCCACTTGGCCACCTGGCGCTCGGGCCGCGCACCCAGAGCGGCTGACGGCTCTCAGCGCACGCCCCCGCGCTGCCGACCATGTCGTCTGCGCGGCTGCCGCGCAAGCAGCGCAAGGAGGTGCTGTCGCAGTCGAGCGAGCATGCGCGCAGCGTGCGGCGCGATACCCGACCACAGCAGATAAAGGGCCGCCGAGCCTTCGACGCCGAGGAGGAGCTCCGGCCGCAGAGCGTGCGCCCCTGTGCGAGCTCGCAGTGGGCTCTGCGACGCCGCCGCTCGCTAGCCGCCTGAGCGCACCCCCCTGCGCGAGTTGTGCAGCCTCTGGACGCGCTCTTTGAGTTCCTGGCCTCGCCGCTGCCCCTGGACGTGCGCTACGGGATTCGCACATCCTTCCAGTGCGCCTCAGCTTGTGCTGCTATGGTCGCGTGGGTCCTCAGAGGGGAGCCCGCCTGCTAACGCCGGCCGCCCTGCAGCAACTTTGGCGAGAGCCTGAGGGGCCTGTGGCGGTCCCTGCAGCAGCAAGTCGCGGTGCGGCCTGCTCCGCGCTGCCACGCGCTTCTGGCAGTGGTTCTGAATGCACCAGCAATAGCTGTCTTTGTAGTACTGAACGGTTACTTGAACGCTGCTATCCTGCAGGGGGAACCAACGGCGGTTGCTACCAAGCGGCGGCGGTAGTTAATGCTCTGCGCCTCTGACGGGCATGCAGAGGGCGGCTGACTGCACGAAGCTGAGCCGGATGCGTGCCTGCTCCTGCGGGCCAGCTAAGCTTGCTTCAAGCGACCTGGCGTGCTGGCCAGGTGCAGTCTCCTCGTCTTGTAGTCCTGGCCGGCTCTGGCCTGCCACGTGCAGTGACCTCGTCTCGTACTCCTGGCTGGCTCTGGCCTGCAGCGTTCTGACACGTCTGTTGGCCCTGCAGGGCCCATTGTGCTCGAGCTTGGCAGGGCTTGGCTTGCAGGAGCTCGTGAGCTGTCTGCTGGCAGGCTACTGGTAGGCCATTGGCCTGAGGCCAGTTTGTGCCTATGCAGTGCGCGTCTGTAGCTGCCTCCGCCGACTGTAAGCATGTGGGCTGTCTTGCGCACGCTACGTCTGCGCCAGCATTGGCGTCTGGCCAGCGCAACGTGCAACCTGGCAGATTCACACCCTCATGTGGATGCACATATGTATGGGCATGCATGGGTGCATGGGTTACAGGCAGGGCAAGGGTGAACAAGCACACGTAAAATGCTTGCGATGAAGCACATCCCTCATTTTGCACCCCAGAAAAAGCCTCGTGCCTGCGAGCAGACGTGTTTGCTGATCATGGGCGCAGTACATCTTGCCGCGCTGTTCTTGGCATGTGCATTGCATGCGGTGGCAGCAGAGGACAGTATTGTTGGCACTCTGCGTGATGTCACAGTACCTCCGGTGAGTACGTGAGACGCTAACTTGCTGTGCAGACAGCAGGTGGTCTTGTATGTTGTATCGAGCACGGCTCATGCTGTGCATCAAGCGCTGAGCAGGCTTCTGCGCTCACGCAGGTTGTCGAAGATATGGGCACAGTGGTCTATGCCACCTTTGCGCGCAACCAGTACGGCTTTGACATATACGCGACCTCTGTCGTCGATGACAAAAAGCACCTTTCCAAGGAGGAGCGCTTGACGGACGGCCAGAGCATCAACTTTAACGGCGCCTTCAGCACGCGCGCGCCCCGCCCAAGCTGTGCCTTATGCCCGGCATGCATCAGCTCTGTGCTGCGCCAAGCTCGACGCATGTCTTGTCACACTGTAAATCACGCACCTGTGCATGCTCCGCTATAGCTGTCTTGTTTATATCGGCAGGGATGGCGAGCAGCTCTTCTTTGTATCCGAGCGCGACGGCAACCTGGAGCTGTACCAGCAAGGTGCTGGCCGCGCGAGCGGGGGCGCTGGCGACGGGGCCCCGTCTTCGGCGCACGGACCAGAGCGCCTTACGAACGCCGTGAGCATGGAGGTGCATCCCGCCGTCTCACGCTCCGCCTTTGTAGCAGGGCTCCTGTGCAGCCGGCTGCCACCCGGCTTCAGCAAGCGCGCCGCCGCTCACCCCAGAACTATGAGCATGGGTGCATGCTCTGCGACGCACCGCAGGCGACGGCTTTCTGCTTGGTAGCCTTGTGGCTACCGCACACGACTGCGGTGTGCCAAGCATGCAACAGAGCCGCTGCCTGCTCGAAAGTCTGGCCGGCGCGCATGAGCGCCGCGCTTGAGCGCTTGCATGGCGCCGGCGCGCCAGGACCGCCCGGTGCCGCTGGCGGATGGGCAGCTGCTCTGCGTGTCCACGCAGATGCCATCGCGGGTGAAGCGCCAGAGCTGGGCGGCGGTCTACCGCCTCAATGCGACCTCAGGTGCGCCAGCGGCCTGGCTTCCAGCCACCTAGCGTAGGCCTACCTGAAGACGTTCTGTAGCGAACTCGTGAGCGCACCATGGGCAGCATGCCCCATGGAAAGGGCTGTGCGGCGTCCCTCCTGAAGCCGTCCGACGGGCCATCAAGGGCGCGGCCACAGGCAACCTTATACTGTCGGTTTGGAGCTTGCGCAGGGCGCACGCTGCGGCTGACGCCCCGCGAGGCTGCGGACTTCAGCCCGGCCATCTCGCCCAACGGGTCCTGGCTCGCGGTGGCCACAGGCAGCGGCCAGGCGCGGGGCCCACTGCTCGCCGTCCTGCCACGGCGCCGCGGCTAGGCCAGCACTGCTTCTGTGCCTCACCAGCACTTGCGTGCTTTGCATGTGGAGTCTGGACTTGATCAGGGGGCCAGCGTGTACCCCCCAAACTGACTCGATCGGCCAGCAGCACAGCATGGGTGGAAGTACCGCAGTGCGTCGGGGACACCCGCGCGCATCGGCGCGCGCAGACGGGGCACTCGGACGTGGCGGTCATGCGCGCGGCGGACGGCCTGCAGCGCCGGACGGTGGCGGCCAACGCGGGCTGGCCCGCGTTCGGCCCCGGCGGCCTGCTCTACTACCACCGCCGCGCGCCCGACGGCTGGTGACGCCCGGCGCGTCGCGCGGCATGCGTGGGAGCCTGTGCGGCGTCTGGGCACCTGCCGCTGCGCCAGTAGGCATCCAGCTCCTAGGTATCCGATGCACTGTGGTTCAGCTCCATTGGGCGCGTGCTTGCACACCTCCTGCAGCGCGCCAGGCGGGCGGCACAGCGCCTGCTCGTGGCGGCTCACCGCCTGGGCCCCGCCGCCGGGCTGACGGGCGGCGCGGCGTTGCCAGGTGGAGCATATATGCGCTGGACTGGCAGGCCGAGGGCTCGGCCGAGCTACGCATCACGCCGGCCGGTGTGGATGTCATGACGCCCGCGGGCGCGCCGGGCGCAAAATGGCTGGCCGTGGCCACGCGCTCCGGCAACGGCTTCAGGCGCGCGGCCGCCCGCTGCGGCGCATGTCCGCGCGCGTGCACACCCGGCGCGCACTGAGCGCGCCACACGCGGCGGACCGCGCCGGCGGCCGCGGCCGCTGCGCTGACCGGCCAGCCTGTGCGGGCCGCAGGCAGATCGCGCTGCTGCAGCCGCCCCCGGACCTGCACGGCGGCGCCGCGGCCGGCATTGCCAAGCCCGCGAAGGCGCCGTGGGTGCTGACGCCGGTGACGCAGCGCGACGCGAACCACTACAACCCATTCCTGGCGCCGGGCGGGCGCCACGTCGGCTACCACCGCTGCCGCAGCCACGGCAGCGTGCCCACGCTCGCGCGCCACGACTCGCCCGTGCCGGGTGCGGGCAGGCCGCGCTGCGCCGCCGCCGTCAGAGTCCAGCCTCTGCTCCCATTGTGCCGTGGCCCTGCCATGTGCCCTGCGCGCACCCGCGTCCCGCCCTTTGCGGCCCGCGCCTGCCTGCACGGCAGGCGGCGCGCGCCGCCGGGCGCCGAGCCCGCGGCCGCCCCCTCACGCCGGAGCATAGCGCCACACATGCACCGCGCACGCGCTGCGCACGCGCTGGTCGCCGCGCGCCCCCCTGCTGCGGCCCCGCCCGTGCGGCGCGTACCTCTCTCAATACCCCCGCCTAACCTAAACCTATCCTAACCCTGCGCGCGCCAGGCCTGGACCTGCTGCGCCTCGACGGCTCCTTTCCGAGCTTCATGCCAGACGGCCGCTCGCTGGCCTACATCTCCTACCCGGGCATGTCGGGCGTGTCTGTCGTCGGCCTGGACGGCGCCGCGCCGCGTCTGCTTGCTGAGGCGCGCTCACGCCGGGCTCCCCCCGGCCGCGCCTGTAGTCCATGCCCTGGCGACCATGCCTGCCGCGAGGCCTTATGCACAGTGGCCGCATCCAGCCAAACGTAACTCCCAACGAGCTGGGTGGCAGGGCTGCCTACACTGCTGCAAGCTTGTCTGTGCTGTGAAGAGTCCAGGGCGCAGGCACCCTGCGCTGCCCCGGCGAGCGGCCGCCCGCGCGCGCCGCACGCGCCAGCGCGCGCAGCGCGACCAGCGCGGGCGCCCGGCCGCCGCAGCCAGCCGCGCCCCTCCGCAGGGCTGACGGCGTGCGCGCGCCCGCCGCGCCGCAGGTTAGCGCGTTCAGCACATCGAGCACAGAGCGCGCCGGGCGGCGCGAGGTGGCCGCGGCGGCCGGCACCGGCTTCTCGCCGGAGGGCGCTGACATCTCCATCATCCGCATTACCGACCCGCGCCGCCTGGACGGCAGCGGCGGCGGCGGCGGCG